>Ga0315285_10008115_pt1 | contig 10779 bp, 5 predicted proteins | sample YL17G09_36_MG_FD_203698 | JGI IMG/M metagenome (GOLD analysis project Ga0315285, IMG submission 203698) | Sediment microbial communities from Yellowstone Lake, YNP, Wyoming, USA - YL17G09_36 | ecosystem: Environmental > Aquatic > Freshwater > Lake > Sediment | place: USA: Wyoming | collected... | reverse complement strand
TCATCGGCGTAATCCGCAAAATGCGGATACTCCTTCTCGAGGATGTGGCTCACCTTCATGCGCTTATTCGTCGCCATGCTGAAGACGCTGCGCAGGGTATCCTTTTTCGGAAAACGTTTTTCCTTGTCAAGAAGGTTGAGCGTGACCGCGCACTTATGGATCGCGTCGGAGGCGTCCCCTTCGTCGAGAATGGAGAACGAATCATGAAAACCGATCGACTTGGCATATCTCTTGAGGGTTTTGTAGGCAAATGAATGGAAGGTGCCTCCATCGACATGCTTACAGCGAGGGTCATGGCGCTCGGCGCGCGAGAGCATCTCGTGTGACGCTCTGCGCGTGAAGGTCTGGAGCAATATCGATTCGGGCTTGATACCGCTTTCGACCAGATGAAGGACGCGGTACTCGATCGCGCGCGTCTTGCCCGATCCGGCTCCCGCGATGACGAGGACCGGCCCGTCGACCGTCGTCACGGCTTCGAACTGTGCAGGGTTGAGTTTATTCCGCAGATCGATCATAAAGTTAGAGCAATATAAGGCTCGTGGCCATAACGGCCATGCCTACGATGAATCCCGCGATGGAGACGTGATATCCCTTGTCTTCACATGAGAGCGGCAACAGTTCATCGAGACTGATAAAAACCATGATACCGGCGACGAAGGCGAGCGCCATGGAGAGGATCGACGCGGTGAGAAAAGGCATCAGGACCAATAACGCGATGACGGCGCCTGCGGGTTCGGTAAAGCCCGCCAGGAACGAATACCACAGCGCCTTTCTCTTGCTTTTCGTGGCGTAGTAGATCGGCATCGCGACCGCGATCCCTTCGGGGATGTTGTGCAGCGCGACCGCGATCGCTAACGCGATGCCAAGTTTGATGTCGACCATCGCGCTCATGAAGACCGCCACGCCTTCGGGAAAGTTATGTATCGCGATACCGAGCGTGGTGAATATCCCCGCGTTCATAAGCCTGCTATCACACGTGTTCGTCTTTGTGCGTTCTCCGATATAAATATGGGGATGAGAAAATCGACGAGCATGAAGAGGAATATGCCGCCAAAGAACGAGAGGTTCGCCTTGAAGGGACCGACGTGCGTGATGGATGACGGCAGAAGCTCGACAAAAGAGACATAGATCATGACGCCGCCCGACAAACCCAAAGAGAACTGCAGATAACTCTTCTTGAGCTCCTTGATAAAAAGCGGGATGACGCTTCCGCATATCGTGAAGATACCCGCCAGGAAACTTAATAATAGCGGCAGCCAGATATTCGTATGATCCATGCCCTCACCAATAATATCGTACCGTATGTATTCTACTCCAAAGAAAAAAACCCTGCAATAGGTTTTGTCGCAGGGGGTTTGTTGAGCGTGCTGCCTAGCGCCCGCGCGTGAGGGTGAGAGGGCTCATCGTAACATCCCTTTGGACGCTCTTGACTTTTAGCGCGCCGCGAGCCTTGTCGAGATCGTCCGGCAGGATGAGTTCATTTTTGACCAATGACGCGCCGACCACGCCTTCAAACGCCTGGCGGAGCATCCATCCGGCGGCGCCCGTATATCCATGCCATATCATCCTTCCCCGGTCGAACATCGTCAGGAAGTCTGCCGCCTGCTTATTCGGCTGTCCCCCGTAGATCTCTATCTTTTGGGGCACGACATGCGGGATCGGCGAGATCTTGAGCCACAGCCTGTAGGCGGTCGCGCGGTATTCGTCGGCCTTGACGCGGTCATTGCGCCTTTCAAACTCTTCCGCCAGGATGCGCGCGGCCTTCACGAGCCACTGGACGCCGTGGCAGTACATGCCGTTCTCGCGCACGCCTTCAGGATACTTGCTGGACCTACCCAGATACGGTTTCGTATCCTCGCGCAGCGCCGGCCATCCGAGCAATATCGTATCGTCTTTCTCGAGGACCCGCAAGGCGGTATTGAAGACCGCGATGCCGCGGTCGATATTGATCCCGCTCATGACCGCCCACGCCGCCGTCAGCGCGTCGATCTCCCATATGCCGCTATCCTTAAGGCCGATCTCCGTGCCGTCATCGTGGATGGCGCGAAGATACCGGTCGTCTCGCCAGGTCTTTTCGAGGGCTTCTTTGAGTGTGTCCATCCTCTTCTGATAATATTCCTTGGCCCGGGCGCCGTCCTTGCGCTCGATGATGCCGAGCATCTCCTTCAGTATATAGTAGAGGAAGAAGCCGAGCCAGACGCTCTCGCCCTTGCCCTCGCTGCCTATCTCATCGAGGCCGTCGTTCCAGTCCCCCGTGCCCATGAGCGGCAGTCCGTTCTTCCCCGTCCGTTTTTTGAGGATAAGGTCTATCGAACGCATGCAGTGCCGGTACACGGTGTCGGACCTCGTCGTGCGGTGGTACAGATGCCCCCACCCTTGTTTATTCTTCGGCAGGGGTGCAAAGGGGAATTCCGAGACGACATACGAGGTCATCTCGTCGAGGATCGAATAGTCGTCGGCTACCCTGACATATTCTCCGACGGCCCACGCGATCCATAGAGGATTGTCGGAGGCGTGCGACCGGCATGAGAACGCGGTCCTGCCGTCGGTCAGGGTGAAGAACCAGTGGAATACGTCGCCCTCTATGAACTGCTGCGACGCGTGCAGGATGATCTGCCTGCGCGCCAGGGCCGGATCGACCCACATGAGATTGACCGTATCCTGAAGCTGGTCGCGGAATCCGTAAGCACCGCTCGTCTGGTAGAACCCGCGCCGCGCCCAGATGCGTTCGGCGAGGGCCTGATACTTGAGCCAATTCTGGTACGCGTCAAACTCCGGCTGGTTGGTCTCGACCGTCACGGTGCCCATCACGCCAAGCCACCACTTCCTGGTATCCGCGAGGCTTTGCTGGACGGCCTCGATATCTTTATATTTTTTTATGATACGCGCCGCGTCTTTCCTGGTGTCTGCCTGGCCGAGGATGATCGCGACCATATACTCTCCGCGCGCGGGGACCTCGACGCTGCCGAGAAATGCCGCGACCTGCCTCTCGTCGGTACGCTGCGTGGCATCGGGCGAACCCTTCTCGACCATAAAAGGACGCGCGGGAGAACGCCCCGAGCCGAAGAACCTCCCCCTCTTCGTCTGGGCGCACTCATCCGGTATCGACATCGAAGCGAATGCCGATCCGGAACGGAATATGTTCCGCGGGTTCTCGAAGAAGAGGGCGTGCAGCTCTTTATCGTGACGCGTCAAGAGCGGCCCCGATCTTTCGGGCTGCAGCGAGAGGACCATCTGGAAATAGGGTGCTACCCGTATCTTTCGCGCGTGGGTCTCGAGATTCTTTATCGTCAGGAGATACACCCCTGTCGGGTCACCGGGCGGCACGAAAACGCTAAGCTCCGTCGCGAGCGTGCCCTGCGTCATCCTGAATACCGCGGTGCCGTCGACACCGAATTCAGATTCATACTTCGCGGCCGCGCTATTCAAAGGATGATAGGTAGGAGAGAACCACTCCTGCGCATCGGGATCATAGAGATAGATCGCCTCGGTCGGGACCTCTTTGGTCACGGTATCCGCCCAGTCGGGGGTGAGGCGGTTCTGCTGTGAATTCCCGTTACAGGACGTATGGAGGCCGCGGTTTGTCACCATGATGGAATGAATGGCGTTCGACACCGTGTGATCGATGGGCCGCGGCGTGAAAGGCGTCAGGACGCGCAATTTTCTGCCGTTATCGATAAATTGGGAATACGGTTGCGGTGTACCGGGGGGGATCTCGCCGTGGCCGATGAGCGGCCGGTCTTTCTTTTTCGCCTGTATGGGGGCGGATCCCGCCTTTTTTGGTTTCAGGCACGTCTCGATAAGCTCGAGCGCCGCCTTTCTATTCTTCGCGTAACCGATCATGAACCGGACCTTTGAGACCGCCCTTGAACCAACCGCGGCGTTCAGGACCAGGCTTCCGATGGGGTCGAACGTCGGATACGGCGCCGTATCGGACGCGGGCAGGAACGTGAACGACTCCAATATCCGCGGCGACCAGATGCTCCGCGCCCGTCCGATGAAGTCGACGCGGGAGGTGAGAAACCCTTCCGGCGGCACTGCGCCGGCGAGGATGCCCATCGCCTTGGTGCTCTTCTGCCAGGAAAGAACAGCGTTCGATCCGCTGACATATTCCATCTCAGGGTAAAGCCGGGCATATTGCGTATGGAACCTGTCGTGGATGCCGCCGTTCAAGACCCACTCCAGATACGGGATGACCTTTACCTGGCGCGGCTTATCCACCATGTTCTCAATGGTCACGTCCCAGATCTCTGCCGCGCTGTCCTGGTCCGGCAGTTTTATTTCGACGGTTGTTTTAATATCGTGGCTCGTGTTGACGATTTTCAGGGAATCCTCGCCCCTTTCAATATAGGACGGCTTGAATTTGTCCCGCGGGAAATTCCCGGCGACGGGCCAGGCGCATATCTTGCCGTCCGGGAGACCGGATACATCCGCAAGATACAGGACCCTTCCGCACGGATCGATGATATCGTATGAGCGCCTGGTGACATCATGCTCTTTTTGTATGACTTCGCTATAGACTTCGCCGTTCTCTTTCGCGGTGACTTTGTACTCTCTATTGGCAAGTTCATAGCTCGTGATGCGCCGGGCGCGGGACCTGCGGCCCGCGACGCGGAAGCAGAAAGAGATACCCGTACAAAGGACCATGCCACCCAGGCCCACAAGGATTGCCTGGAACATGCCGAGAGAACTCATTGCCGCAAACGCGTCCTTGCCGGCGGACGCGTTCTGCATCGCCTGCGAGGTGTTCCAGACGCTATCCCACTCCTGGCCGCGCGGGAGGTAAAAAGGTATGAGAAGCGGCGCCCACGTCGCGAAACGTTTCACGCCTTCCGGGATGTACCGCTGCGCCGACGCGGACCCTATAAAACGCGCGAGCCGCTCGTCGAGCCTGTCCATGCCGATGAAACTCAAATTGACGAGCGTGGCGACGCGCAATCCCATGTGGTCCATCCAGATGAGGACCCTGAAGACGTCGCAGGCGAGGATATAGACGAAGACCTGCAGGCTCCACGCCCTGAACGCATCCGGCGACATCGTCATATTATGGTAGGCGGCGAAGATCGTGCGGATCGCGCCGTCCTGGTTATACCAGGTCGGGTCCGGCATCATGCGCAGACCCGTAAAGATGATGGGCGACATCCACAATCCCCACCGAAGGACGTAGATCATGTGCTCGACCAGCTGCGCGAACCCCGCCCTTGAAAAAAAGAACTTGATGGGCGTTGTATCCTTTTCGAAGAAGGCTTGCATGAAGACCTTGTTGATCGCGAAGAGCCACGCGGCGATCGACCAGTTAATAACACCGGCCAGCGATTCCAGGAAGACCAGTTTCGCGCCGCCGGCGTAACTGCCCATGTTGATGCGCCCCCACTTGTTGACGAGCGGATAGGTCACATACTCGACCGGCGAAAAGTTGACGCTCGTGTACAGCTTGAATTTTTCTATGATCACCGGGACCTGCAGGGCGTCCATATAAAACGCGGCGGCGCTTCCAATGAACGCGCCGATGATCGAGTCGACGAAATAAAGCCTCCATGACTGGATACGCCCCTGGTGCTTCACCGCATAGACGATGTCCCTGGCGAAGCTCACGCCTCCTGAGGCGAGAAGGCCCATCGCACACCCGAAGAGGATCCTTTCGCGCATCGGCCACTGAAAGATCCGGTGGGTGGCCATATACGCGAAGGCGAACCCCGCGACGGCACCCCTGGCATACAGCGTCATATCGCGATAACCATACCTGGTCCGTTCAAAGAAAGGCAGGCTTCCGTCAAAGCTCTCGATGATCGTCTTGATGAGCGGAAAGGTCAGCGCCCCCGCCAGGATCCCGACAAGGACGGGAAAATTATTCATGGCGGCCTGTGACGCGCCTGCGCCGAGCAGCATCTTGAGCGCATAGAGGAGCGCCATCACGATGGCGCTGTATGCCATGCCCTTTTTCATGCCGACATTGACGTGCCTTGAGATCGTTTCCGACGAGGGCGCGGTGTGTTTGCCGGCGTCGAGGAGCGCGCCCGTGATCAGGTAGACCTCCGCCCATAGTCCGGCGAACGATACCATGGTCGTCAGGACAACGACGATCGCCTCCAGAAGCAACGGTGAGTGGGCAACGGCCGCGCACGAGCCGAGATCCGCGACAAGGGGCGCGATCACCACGGCCCATGAAACAAGGAAGACGGATAGGTGCGCCTTCGGCGACGAGATCGCTTTGTCCTTCGTGATAAGACTGACACCGTTGGTGACGGCCTCATTGAAACAGAAGACGACGAGCACGCGCCCTAATATCTGTGTGACGAGCGGCCAGGCGGCAATAAGATGGAAGGTGACGAGATCCCCCAGCGCCTGCACCAGGCTTTCGCTCTCCACCAGGAGCAAGAGGTTAAAAAGATACGGCGTGCCGGCGATGAGCGCGCCCGAGACAAACTTCAAGTGTCTGCCTGTAGAGACGAGCGACCGGGCGTTCGATATGTGATAGATGAAGAATGCGATCGCCGCGACGGTATTGCTGAACATGAGGACCTGGACCCATGCGGCAGGCCCTTGGAGAACGCCCTGCGTGCTCGATGATGCGGCAAGAAGCCCGGAAAAAAAGATATTTTGAAACGTTTCGAGCGCGGTAAGGTGCGTGCCGGTGATCCCCCGCTTTAAGAGGCCGGCGATCACACCTCCCATGATGCCGACGAAAAGAAAATTGAACGCAAGCCCGGCATCCAAAGGGCTCGTCTTCCCGAGCGCATAGATATGGAACCCTGTCCCTATGGTCAATACGGTCGTTACGCCATAAAGGAGGTCGCGGTTGATCCTTCTTCCGCCGGAAGGTCCGCGGCCGGACAGTTTGCCGAAAAGCGCCGCGAGGAGGGCGAGAAGAAAGCTTACCGCAAAGACGAGGCCCGTCTTTATGAAGATGAGGTACTTCTGGAGGGGCGTGAGCCTGTAGAAATCGAGGTCAAGATAGACGATGCCATCCAGCTTCTTGCCGGCATCCGTAGGATTGACGACGAAGACGACCTCATGCAGCTCTCCTATCCCGTCCCAGGAGACCGCTTCCCTGGTGTAGGACCAGCCCGGCCCGAGACGCAGCGGTATCGTCTGCACGCCTTTCATGCCCTTGATCTCTAGTTTGACCGAGATCTGCGATAGCTGCGCGGGATCCGCCGCCTTGATGCCGACCCTGACCGCATCCGCTCCCCGCGCCTCGAGCTCCGCAGGAAATATCTTCGTCCATACCCCTATGATCGACCCTTTGAATATCGAATAGTCAAGCTTCAGGACCTCTTTCTTTGCGGATTCTTCTGCGGCGGTGATGACATCGCCTAATGCCGGGCCGATATTGAAGATCCCCTTTTCGCCGGCGGCTGTGATATTAAAGGAAGAGGGCTCATCGCTGGCCCATACAAGCGAAATCAACATCAGAAAAAACACTACGAGCGGTGCTGCTCTGCATAATTTCATCATGAAGATCGCTCCTGCAAGAGAGTAATATAACTAAATTGATACCATAACGCGGATATAAGGATATAGATTAAACCATATTTCGCGGAGTATGTCCATAAAAAAGTCAGGCGGGCAAGCTCGGGATGGCCCCGAATTCAGCTACCCGATGCCTTCTTAAGGTCGTCAAGGAATTTGGAATTAATAGCAAATCCTAATTCTTCTGCTCTATGCACATCAGCCCACGCATTGCCATATTCTCTTGCCGTATAATAGGTAACGCTACGGTTATAATAGGCCTCCGCAAGGATAGGATTTATTTCAATGGCCTTGCTAAAGTCAGAGATGGCGTGTGTTAAGTTGCCCTGTGCGCGATAAGCAAGCCCGCGGTTATTATAGGGCACTGCATAGTTTGAGTCTATTGCAACGGCCTTATTAAAGTCAGAGATGGCGTGAGGTAAGTCGCCTTGCGCGCAATAGGCATTCCCGCGGTTATTATAACCCTCTGCCAGGATAGGATCTATTGCAATGGCCTTGCTAAAATCAGAGATGGCGCGGGGTAAGTCGCCTTGTGCGAAATAGGCGCTTCCGCGGTTATTATAGGCCTCTGCAAGACGAGGATTTATCTCAATGGCCTTGTTAAAGTCAGGGATGGCGTGCGTTAAGTCGCCTTGTGCGCAATAGGCATTCCCGCGGTTATTATAGGCCTCTGCAAGGATAGGATTCATTTCAATGGCCTTGCTAAAATCAGAGATGGCGCGGGGTAAGTCGCCCTGTGCGCGATAGGCACTCCCGCGGTTATTATAGGCCTCCACAAGACGAGGATTTAGCTCAATGGCCTTGTTATAGTCAGAGATTGCGCGGGGAAGGTTGCCCTGTGTGCGATAGGCGATCCCGCGGTTATTATAGGCATCTGCGTAATTGGGATCGATCTCAATGGCCTTGTTATAGTCAGAGAGAGCCTGGGGCAGGTTGCCCTCGGCGCAATAGGCAAGCCCGCGGTTATTATAGGGCCCTGCCCTCTTGGGTGATTTATGTACGGTATCATTCCATAAGGTCAGTTCGTCCTTCCAGGTGAAGTTTCGCATATAGGTGAGGCCGGAGAGGATTGTCACGATCGCGGCAAGGAGCGCGATAGCCTTTTTCTTACCGGCGAGAGAATGGATGGTCGTGACAAGGAAGAGGCTGAATCCGAACATGGGAAGATACAACCTGTGCTCAACGATAAAGTTATGCATATCAGGAAGAAGCCTCAACGAGGGCGTCAAGGTAATGAAGAACCATAGGATTGAGAACGAGATGAGGCGTTCTTGCCGGTAACGCCTGAACGCTCGTATGATGATTATCAAGAGCGCGACAACACTTAAGAAGGTGGAGAACTCAAAGATCGATCTCGCAACACGGAAGTCATGATCGACCGTTTGATTGAGGGGGACGAAGAGGAGCCTGATATAGGTAAGGATGGCCGGAAATTGGGTGAGAAGGAAGTGGTACCCTGAGAGATCGGCAGGCGAGTCGGTTATACGGCGCAAAATGATAAAATCGATCACATAAGAGAAGAAGATGTGAAATGGTATGAAGATGAAGGCCGCGGAAAACGCGAAGATCATTGGTAGAAGAGAGCGCCTCCGTCCCTCGGCCGTAAAAAAGGTGAATTCATAGAGGAGTATCACGAAGGGCAGGGTCACGGTCATTTCCTTGCACAGCAGGGCGCAAAGCGCGGCGCCGAGGAAAAGGATATAAGAGAGGGCGGATTTAAGAAGGCGCGATCTCACATACAAGGCGATGGACGCGATATAGAAGAGCGTCGCTAAAGAAGATGCCCTCTGGATGATATAGGTGACCGCTTGCGTCTGGAGGGGGTGCGCGATGAATACCAGACTTGTAAAGAAAGCTATAGATGCGCCGTGGTTGGCGATAGGGAGTCCCTTGATGCGGGGGGTCTTGAACGTGAGGAGTGCCAGGGCGTAGGTAAAGATGCCCGCGATGATATGGAAGAGTATATTGACCGCATGGTAGCCAGTGACATTGAGCCGTCCTATCTTATAGTTGAACGCTATGGTCAGATAGGTCAGAAACCTGGTATGCGCATAGTTCCAAAGGTCCCGGAGAGGGAAGATATGCCTGATATGGAGATTCTTGACGATCGAGTCATGGTCGTCAAAATGAAATGACGCATTGAATGTATTAGAGTAGATGAGAAGGGCGAGGATGAAGATGACCAGGTACGGGATTGCGCTGCGTATCCTATGCGCCATGATGTCTCGAGTTTATTATATTATTGGGCCATCCCGCAAAGGGACACCCTGCATGAAATGGTGGTGGCACCGTGGGAAATCCATAGTCGGTGCCATCCTATAACGGGACACCCTACAAACTCAGTTTCCTTTGGGGTCGGGTCCCAAGGGGACAGGTCTCTATTAAGATGCATATTATACTCCTTCAGAAGCAAAAAAACACATTAGTAGGTCTGTTGGCTCCCCACAGTTGACGATTATAGAACTTTCCTCGAGGGATTTATAGGGTTTTGCTATACGGAAAAGGCGAAGGACTTGTTAAGGCATGCCTCTTTTTGACACGCCCTTATATTAGTGTATATTCGTGAGTTTGCCTGTCATATTTTATGTTTTAATTGCGCTATATCGATAAAGTCCTGCGGCCTTCCCGTTTTCTTCTTGGCGAGGATCAGCTTTTTGATGCCAATTATATTAATTGGAACATCTGCATATTTGGTCTTTCGTCGATCCTTCCATGCTTCAGTAAAAACGGAACCTGAAATGCTCGTTATAATATCAACTCTTATGGGAGCAATTCCTATTTGGTATATCGTTTTTTTATTAGTAAAGTCCTTTTTGCTTATATCTTTAAGAGGAGCACCGAACTTACCAAGCGCTTTATACAGTTTTTCGGCGTTTTTAAGCGTAGGTTCTACCCATATATCGATATCCTTAGTATAGCGTGGTTCTGTATAGAAAATTACGGCATAAGCACCTACAACCAGGTATTTAACCTTATGCTTGTTCAATATTTTGAACAGATCTCTGTAGTCTGAGCTTATATCCATGCTTATTCCCTATCTTATAAAACTCCTCCAGCATTTGCCATGCGGCGGAAAATCTTGCCTGAGCGCCGGCTTTCTTCCAAAACAACATGTCAAATTCTTTGGCTTTTCTGAATGACGTAGTTTTGTTTTCCCATATTTTTTTCATAGTCATAGTATATCATATTTTTGGGAAAAAGAAAACGCCAACGATGGTCACATAATGGGAATGGGAAGACACATCGTACCCCCACCCCCCAGGGTCTTAGAAAGATCAAAAGAGTTAGCCTTGAGGTCTTTCTAAG
>Ga0315285_10008114_pt1 | contig 10779 bp, 12 predicted proteins | sample YL17G09_36_MG_FD_203698 | JGI IMG/M metagenome (GOLD analysis project Ga0315285, IMG submission 203698) | Sediment microbial communities from Yellowstone Lake, YNP, Wyoming, USA - YL17G09_36 | ecosystem: Environmental > Aquatic > Freshwater > Lake > Sediment | place: USA: Wyoming | collected... | reverse complement strand
GCGCGGTTGAAAAAAAAAAATGCCCCGCTTACTGGCCCTGCTGGCGGGCCTGGCGCTGTCGGCCACTGCCAGCGGCGCCGCCCCGCCACGCGGTGTCTCCCCCGGCGACGCCCACCTATACGCGGCTACCCCCTTCTTCTGCCCGAGCCTGACCGGCTTGCTGCCCGTGCCGCCCGCCCGCATCAATGACGGCTATTGCGACTGCGTGGACGGGTCGGACGAGCCAGGTCAGTAGATAAAAGGGGATGGGTGGCGAGAGAGAGCACGATGTGCATATATCCTGGCTTGCGTGGGGTGCGAAAAGGGGTGCCAGCGCGGCGCGGAGCGTGCGTGATGAGAGCGCAAAGAAAGCAATCAGCGCGCGCTGGACTCAACACACTTCTCTGCATCCTTTTCAGGCACGGCTGCCTGCGCCAATGGCCAATTCTATTGCATCAACGCCGGCCACGTCCCCAAGACCCTCAACTCCTCCTTCGTGGATGACGGCGTGTGCGGTGAGTTAAAAAGTGGAGAGTGCAGAAAGGGGAGGCGTGCGCACACAAACCTCGACAGTCTCATCACATCACATCACCCACCTCTTCTCTTTTCTCTCATACAGACTGCTGCGACGGCAGCGACGAGCCCGACGGCGCCTGCCCGGACATCTGCGCGGCCACGGGCGCAGCTGCCCGGGCCGCCGCGGCCGCACGGCTGGCGGCGGTGAAGGAGGGCGCGACCGCCCGGGCGGCGGCGGTGGCTAAAGCGGTCGAACTCAAGGCTGCCTGGGCGGCGGACGCGGCGGCAAAGCAGAAGGCTGCCAAGGTGGCGGCGGCCAAGGCGGAGGCGCTGAAGCCGGCCAAAGAGGCGGCGGAAAAGGCCGAGCGCAAGGCGCGGGAGGCTGCGGCGCGGGTGGCGGCCCGGGCGGCGAAAGTGGAGGAGGAAAAGGAGGGGGTGCTGCCACCGCCGCCACCCGCTAATGCGGAGGCGCCCGAGGAGGCGCCGGCCCCCGAGGCCACAACCCCATCCCCACCAACAACTGAGGCAAAGGCGGAGGAGGACCCTGACGAGGTCGGTCGCCGCATCGCCGCCCAGTGGACGCACGACCCCGCGGCGGCGGGGCCGGCGAAGGTGAAGGAGGAGGCGAAGGAGGCGGAGGTGGCCGCTGGTGCTGGTGCTGGCACGAAGGACCCGGTCGCGCCCGCGCCCGCCGCGGACGCTTCCTCCTCCTCCTCCTCCTCCGGTGGCGAGGACATCAATGTCGTCGATCTGGATGCCGACGCGGGCGTGGAGACGGGGACGGCAGGGGAGAGCGGGGCGGCGGAGGCGGGCGCCGCCCCGCAACCTCTGACCTCCTCGCGCCTCACCGCCGGCCTCTCCTGGCTGCGCTCCCTGGCGCCCGGCGCTCTCTCTGCGCGCTCGCCCTCCGCCGCCGCCGCTGCCGCCGCGGCGGCCGTCTCCCACGCCGCCTCGGACAAGGCGATCGCCGCCCGGAACGCGCTGTCAGAGGCGGAGAAGGCGGCAAAAGAAGCGGAGACAGCGGCCAAAGGCGCGGCCCTCAAAGTCGCCCTCGACCTTGGCCCTCCCGATTCCGCTTTCGCCCCGCTCGTCGGCCGCTGCTTTAACGCGGACGTCGACAAGTACACCTACCAGGTCTGCCCCTTCGACGACGCCGCCCAGAAGGAGATCGGCGGCAGCGGCGGGGCGACGGACCTAGGGGACTGGGCGGGGTGGGGCGAGAAAGGCAATGTGAGCGGTGGCTACCCGCTGGTGATGCGCTTTGAGGGCGGGTCCGCCTGCTGGAATGGGCCGGCCCGCTCCATGACAGTCACCCTGGTGTGCGGCCCTAAAGAGGTGCTGCACACGGTGACCGAGCCGTCCCGGTGCGCGTACGCGGCGGTGCTGGAGGCCCCCGCGGCGTGCGATGCGGGGGCGGTGGCGGCAGCGGAGGCGGCAGCGGCCGCGGCAGGTGCGGTGGTTGGGAAAGCGGGGAGCAGTGGGGGCAAGGATGAGCTGTGAACATAAAAAAGCGCGCGCTTTCTTATTTTATTGCTTCACTTACCTGTCCTGTCTCTCTGAGTGTCGGCCGTGACGCGGCGGGCATCTCTCAATCCACGCGCACGCTTTCTTACTTTTTCCTTTGTATGTTTTCTACCAACAACCACAAGCCACGCACCTCCCTCTCTCTCTCCCATCTCTCTCTCACCGCCGCCCCCCACCCCCACCGCCCGCCTGCTTTTTCAAGAAAGACAGGGTCTCGGCTTTCAGCCAGTCCAGGGCGCGCGGGGAGTACATCTGGAAGGAGAGAAGAGAGAGAGAGAGAAGAGAGAGGGCAGTGAGAGATGCTGAGAGAAGGTTTGGAAGTGCTCTCTGGGGTGGGTCAGGCGTGAAGAAACAAAGGAGCGCGGTGCTTGCGCGTTGTGGGAGCTCCTGTGCTCTCTCTACCACCAAAAATGACAACATTCACGCACCTGCGACTTGGTGTCGAAGACGAGCACGCCAGCCGCGGGCTGTGGTTGAAAGCGGGCAGAGAGAAGAGAGAGAGGTGAGGGGAATGATGGTGGATGGATGGGAAATGGAATGGGAAGGTCGGGGCCGCTCTCCATCTCTCCATCTCTCCTCCATATCTCTCCTCACCAGCGTGTCCAGCCAGGCATGTAGGTCGGCAGCCGAGTAGGTTATCTGCGTGTTCTGGCGCTGCCGGGTCTTGAGGACGCCCTCGAAGATGGTGATGACGCCTGGGCGAGAGAGAGCGAGAGAGAGCAAGGTTGAGAAAGAGAGCTGGGGATGGAGATCGCTTTTGCTTCGAATAAAAAATAAACACGCGCCCTCTTCGTCATTTTACCTTCAACCGCCTTGGGCACGGACGGGTACTCGTAAAACGTGCGGGACGACTTCTCCCGGACGGGCTGTAGCAGGAGGATGGTGTGGGACTGCATGTGTGTGCGGGGGTGGAGTGCGTGAGAAAACTGGCGCCGGCGGTGTGTTGTTGATGCGAAGGGCCAGCGGGGCTGACACAGTATGGTCCTGCTGAGCTCAGCCCCTTGGGCTTGAGGAGCGTTGAGAGAGATGGGGCCTGGCGCGGGCGGGTGCGCTGAACCGGCATCAGAGGAGGCGAACGTCACGCACCATCGCGTGGGAGATGAAGAGAGACGAAGGAGAAACAAAAAAATGGTGGGGTGACCCAAAACCTCGCGCTGCGACGACCTCTTTCACATCTCGTTCCGTTCTCTCACTCATCCCCACACAATGGCGGCTGCCCGCCCGAACGTTAGGCCGACCCCCACCACCCGCCCTCATGCATCTCGCAACGCGGTGGTGGTGAACGCGGTGAGTTTTTTTGAAAAGGAGGAGGGAGACACAGAGACGCTCGACAATCGGACGACTGCGAGAGCGTGCGCCCTTTCTCCTCTTCACGCTAAGGCGCGCCATTCCTCTCAGCCACACTTTTGAATACCTCTGAGCTGTGAAATGGACGCACTGTCTCGGCCGCTCATCTTTGGTGTGGGTCCCAAGGCAAATCGCGCCCGCTCGCCCTAACAAAACGCGGCTGCATGCGACCGGTCACAACCAGCAGGCCGCCCTAGCCAACCTCTCAACCTCATCACTCTCGCCCCATCCGCTCTCTCTCCCCCCTCCCTCTCCCAGGCCTCCGCCCGCCTCGCCATCCTGGGCGCGTCCGGCTACACGGGGGCCGAAGCCGTGCGCCTGGTGGCCAACCACCCGGGCCTGACCATCGCGGCCCTGACGGGCGAGTCCAACGCGGGCAAGCCCTTTGCCGACGTGTTCCCCCACCTGGCCTCCGCCCTGCCGCCGTCCTCCCCCGCCGCCACGCTCGCCAAGATCGGGGACGTGGACTGGGGGTCCATCGAAGCGGCCTTCTGCTGCCTGCCCCACGCGACGACCCAGGCGACGCTGGCCTCCCTGCCCTCCCACATTAAGGTCGTCGACCTGTCTGCGGACTTCCGGCTAAAAGACACGGCCGTCTACGAGGAATGGTACGGCAACCCGCACGCGGCGCCGGAGCTCCAAGCGGAGGCGGTGTACGGCTTGACAGAGCTGGCGCGGGAGGCCGTGAAGGGCGCGCGCCTGGTGGCCAACCCGGGGTGTTACCCGACAGCCGCCCAGCTGCCCCTCGTCCCCCTGGTCGAGGCCGGCCTGATTGAGGCGACTGGGATCATCATCGACGCCAAGTCCGGGGTGTCCGGGGCGGGGCGGGGGGCCAAGGTCAACCTGCTGTACACGGAGGTAAGGAAGGAGGGGGCAGGCAGCGAAAAGAGAGAGAGAGAGAGAGAGACGCGGCGCGCGGTGAAGAGAGAGAGAGAGAGGGAGTGGAGAGGGTTTGAGCGCGCGCTCTCCATCTCCCCAATCTCCCAAAACCTCATCAAATCACTCTCTCACTCTCGCTCGCTCGCTCGCTCGCTCTTCCCCACCACCTTTTGCACTTTGTCAGATCGCGGAGGGCATCAACCCGTATGGCGTGACCGCCCACCGCCACATGCCCGAGATCGAGCAGGGCCTTACGGGCGCGGCCGTGAGGGCGGGCACGATGACAGGCACGGACGCGCCCGTCCGCATCTCCTTCACGCCGCACCTCATGCCCATGGCCCGGGGCATGCTGGTCACCATTTACGCCCAGCTGGCCCCGGGCGCCACGGCGGACGACGCGCGGGCGGCTCTGCAGGCGCGTTACGAGGGCGAGGCCTTTGTCAAAGTGCTGCCAGCTGGAGGGGTGCCACACACGCGGTACGTGCGGGGCACCAACGCCGCCCACATCGCCGTCGCGCCCGACCGCCTGCCCGGGCGGGTCATCATCATGAGCGCGATCGACAACCTGATGAAGGGGGCGTCCGGGCAGGCGCTCCAAAACTTGAACCTGATGATGGGGTGGGGCGAGGGGACGGGGCTGGGCGGGGCAGCGCTGTTTCCGTGAAGAGAGAGGAGAAAGAGAGACAGAGTGTGTGTGTGTGTGTGTGTGTGTGTGTGTGTGTGTGTGTGTGTGTGTGTGATTTCTGGGACTGGGTGGTGTGCGGCCTGCTTTTCTCGTGCTTGCCTCCTTCCCATCACACTCGCAGCTGGGCGGAAAAAGCAGGGAGCAGGTCGGGTGCGCCTGGAAGGAGGTGGGTGGTCGAAGAAACATCCCCCCCCCCCTCATTTTTACTCACTCTCCACCATTCTCCACCAGCTCTTCCTCCTCGTCCTTTTCTTCCACCTCCTCCAGCGGGGCCACTGAATTGTAGTGCGCGCCTAGGGCCAAGGCATGGCGCAGGTAGCAGATGGTCAGGCGGCGGGACGGCGACGCGGCAGCGCGGGCTGCCTTTTCTCCATCGCCACCACCTCCCACCACCTCCCCCATCTCTCCACCCATCACCACCGGCGGCAGGCCCACGGACAGGACGGTGACCTCCGCCGGCAGCGCCGCCGCCAGGGCCGCGATCTCGGCCTGGCCGCCCCAGGCGGCGGTGTGCTCCACGGCCGCGCAGTGCGCTTCGAACGGGTCGTCAGCGCCCTCACCAGCCTCGCCAGCCTCCCCGCCTCCGCCTCCACCCCCGCCCGCCCCGGCCGCCGCCTCCTCCGCCGCCACAAACGGCTCGAACTCGGCCCGATGGGTCCGCATGTGTGCGGCGGCCAGGGACCGCAGGGAGGTGACAGTCCAGGGCGCGAGAGGGGAGGATGGGTCGGCGGTGGTTGAGGTGGTGGTTGACGAAGCCTGGAGTTGGTGGGCGAGGGCCGCGTACAGGCAGTGCCCGTCCGCCGGCACGTCCACGACACCCAGGCCGCGTTGTGCGAGCGTGGCGGCCAGGTCGTCCGCTTCGGCGACCCGGGGGCCGGTCGCCGCGGCGGCGGCCCGGTCCGCGTCGGCGGCGGCGTCGCGGGCCGCCTCGGCGGCAGCGCGCGCCGCGCGCCGGGCCTGGGCCCGGGTGGGGCCGCCGGATGGCTTGCCGGCCGCCCCGCCACCCTCCTCCCCCAGGCTGACTTTGGCGACAGCAGCAGCAGCGGCCTGGCCATCGCTGGCGTCGCCATCGTCACTGGAGCCGCCACCGCCGCCGCCGCCGCCGCCGCCGGGGCCGCCTGCCGAGTCGAAGGCTGCCAGTTCCGCCACGTGGCGTCCCGCGAGGGCCGCCTCAGCGGCCGCCGCGTCCGCTTTGCCCTTCTTTCCAGCCCGCTTGCTGACCTCCTTGGCAGTCCGGGCTTCCAGCTTGTGGCGCTGCAATAGCTGGCCCCGGGTGGCGGGGAGGGCCTTGGAAGGAGAGGCAGTGGGCGGAGGAGCTGCCGCAGCAGCGGGCGGCGCCGGGTCTGCCGGGGTGGGCGCGGGCGCCGCCCCTCCATCGCTCGCGCTGCCCTCTGATTCCTCCGGCCCGCCACCCGGGGGGCGGAGGGTGGCCCTGACAAAGGCACTCCGGCCGCCGCCTTTTCCTTTGGGGGGCATTGTGGGAGATGAGGGAGACAGAGAGAGTGTGGAGAGAGAGAGAAAAAAGACTGTTTAGGAGCGCGCTCAGTTGTCACACTCATTCTTTTCCGCACCCACCCGTCTCTCTTTTGCTCCGGTCCTCACGCCTGCGTGTGCGTGCGTGTGTGTGCGCGCGCGCGTGTGCGCGTGTATGTGTGTGTGTGTGTGCTTTATTGACGAAAGCATAGGTTCAGCCCGAAGAAAATGTTCGCCCTCTCCGCCCCCTTATTTTCCCCATTCCTCGACCTTTTTGCCGCCCGCTCCCTGGCCGGCCTAGGGAGAGCGTTGGCTGCGCTGCCAGCCCGCGCCCTCTTACCCGGCCACTGCCTGACCGTCGTGTCCTGGTACGCCGGGGCGGAGCACGCCGCCCTGGCGGCCAACTTCATGGCCTCCTTTTGGGTAAGGAGATGTGGAGAAAAGAGAGGGCAGGTCGTCCTCGCATCCATCCATCCATCCATTCCCCAAACCCCCTCCCCATCACACATTTTTTTAACTGAAGGACGTACTTTCATACTCTCTCTGACTAAGATATAACGCTCTTCCTCTCCACCCAAAGATCGGCCTCCTCGCGGCCTTTGGCGGCGGCATCCTCACCGCCCTCCTCCTCCAGGACCCGGCCGGGTCGCCCATCGGCTTGCTGGCCGACAACGCGGTCGGCGTCGCCTACACCCTCGCCTGGTGGGGGCTGCTGTACGCTCCAGCGCCCGTCCGGTCGGCCCTGCGCGCCCTGGTCACCTTTCCGCCCACCCGGGCGGCAGCCCGGGCCTGCATGAACATCCTGCGGGCCTCCTTGGTCGTCGCACGCGTCGACACGGCCGTCCGCCGCTTCCCGGGCGTGGTCGCGGCGCCCTTGCTGCTGGGCACGCTGGCCGGGTGCGGCGGCAAGGTCCTCACCGACGCCGCCTTCCTGTCGTCCTCCCCCTCCATAGGGCGCCGGCCGGCGCCCTTTCGGACCGAGTTTGCCGTGCCTGGGCTGGCCCTGCGATCCGCGGCCGGCGGGGCCGCCCTGTACTGGGGCGCGGTGCACGTGGCAGGCTGCGCCACCCCCTCGGAAGGCCTCGCCCTCGTGACCCTGCTCTTTGCAGGCCACGGCCTGGCCCAGGACGCGCTGGCCGCCGCGGCCGGGCCCGGCGGTGGCCGCCCATTGGACTACACGGCGGCGCCTGCGGCGGCCCTGCACTGGGTGGCGGGCGTGCCGGTGCCGGGCAGCGGCGGGGCGGGTAATGCGGGCCGGCCGCAGCGGGCGGCGGCGCGGGCAAAGAAGAGGGTGTGAAACAAGGAAACTCTCTTTTACAAAAACACACCAGCCTCACGACCGCACGCAGGCCCCACACGGACGACACACACGACACACACACAGTCTCTCTCTCCCCCACAATTCAATTCCCATTCCCAACCACCGCGCCCTCCCCAGCCGCGGCGGCCACCCACCGCGCCCGGCAGGCCACCAGGTCCGCCACAAACGCGTCCAACTTGGCGGGCGTGATGTTGGGCATGACCACCACGTGCGCGACGGCCCCCTCGCACGCCAGCTGCCACTTGCGGACAAAGGCCTCGTCCGGCGGGCGCTCGAAGACGACGGTCGAGGAGAGCGGGTTGAGCATGGTCTTGATGCCGACCGCCTCGAGCATGCCCGCCAGGCTCTGCGCCCGCTCCAGGCACGTCTCCACGTCCGCCCGCATGCCCGCATACCCTTTCCGCGTCAGCGTGTACCACATGTAGACGGGGGCGTGGCCATTGCGGGAGCCCATGATCGTCGCATCCCGGGAGTTGAGGTACTCCACATCATTCGACAGGGCGGCCGCGAGGGACGCGCGCGTCATGACAACCCCGCACGGCATGGGCGCGCCGATGAACTTGTGCCCGGACACGCTGATGGAGCCGATGGGCTTGGCAAAGGTGACGTGCGGGGCCGCCTTGACAAAGGGCATCATCAGGCCGAAGAGGGCGCCGTCGACGTGGATGTAAAACCGGTCCTCCTCAAAACCCGCCGCCTTGAGGGTGGCCAGGATGGCGTCCAGGTCATCCACCGCCCCGCGGACGGTCGTCCCGCAGTTGACGTTGATGATGGCGGGGCGGTTGGCGTTCCTCCGCAGGGCCACCCCCAGGGCGGCGCAATCGATCTCGCCGGACGGCAGCGTGGGCACGCGCTCGCTGTCCATCCTGTACATGCGGGCGGCCTTGAAGACCGAGTAATGGCTCTCCGCGCTCGCGTACAGCACCCCGTCCGGGTGGTTCTCCCGCCCAACCAGGATGCCGTGCAGGTTGCCCTCCGTGCCGCAGTTGGTGATGTAGCCCCAGTAATCCCCGGCCTCCCAAAGGCGGGCAAACCATTCGAGGACCCCGACCTCAAACTGGCGCGAGTGGACGCCGTAGTTGCTTTCGATGAAAGGGTCGCCCAGGTTGTTGATTGAGAAGCGGGCGAGGTCGGCCAGGGCCTTGTACGAGTCAAAGTCCAGGTTGTAGGGGTAACTAGGAGAGGGAGAGGCAAAATGTGGATGAGATGAGAATGATGATGCAAGGTTGAGCTGAGCGTGTGCGTGCGTGTGGCCGCTCTCTTCTCTCCTCTTCTATCTCTCTCTCTCTCCGCCTTCTCTCCCGTCTACTCACCCCATATGCAGCTCCGTCCGCTCCATCAGAGTCTGCTTGTACTCCTCGATGACCTTGGTGATGCGGGCTTCGACGTCCTGTTGGAGAGGGGTGGGAGAAGGGAAGGACGGGTTGATGATGTATGTGAGAGAGGGAGGGAGGTTGGGGTCGCTGGCGAGCGAGAAGGAGCTGTCACGTGCGGGTGAGGGGCGGCTTTTGACGCCCCGCCACGCCATGGGGACGCCCACGGACCATCCGACTCTCCACTCACCCCCGATGGCAGCCCCACTACCCCAAGATTCAGCCTGGAGGTCCAGGAGATTGGTGCGGTGCCTGACCAAGCGACGGCGCCGCTGCACGCGCGGCGCTCCCCTGCATCACAATTGGAGCCCCGACCACGCTCTTTTTTGCTCGTCTCTTCCTCCCGCCCACTCTCCCTCTGTCTCTCTCGTACCTCCTTGCTCATCTCGCCCGGCTCCACGACGGGCAGGCCCGCCGTCAGGTGGTGGGTGATAGTGACGGGGCCGTGGACGGGGAGGGCCTGGTAGGGCGCGACGGGCGCGGGCGAGGAGGCGACGCCCGGCGGGGAGCGCCCCATCAGAGCGGAGGGCGGGGAGGTGCCGTACGGGGCGGCCGACCCGGCGCGAGGGGGCGGGGAGACGGCGACTAAGTTCTCCTTGCCTGTCCCACGCAGGGCGGCGCCCGGGATGGGCATGGAGCCCGTGGGAGCCGGGCGTGGAGGCGGCGAGCCGCCGGCGTGGGCGTGGGCGCGCCGCGGCAAGCCAGGCGGCCTGGCGGCCGGGCTCGTCCCTGCGCACACGGCCAGGCCGGCCGTCGCGGCCGTCAGGACGGTCACCCCCGCATCCGGCTCCGGCGACATGACGACCGGCGAGGGCGGCGGGCCCGCGGATATGCGGGCCAAGGAGATTGGGTCCATGAGAGAGAGAAAAAAAAAAGTGAGCTGGCCGCATGTTCGACCCACAACCAGCATCTTCATTCCTCGTTCCTCATTCCTCGTTCCATTTTTTTTCCGTATCTTCTTTCTTGCGGGCCCGATGAAGGAGACAAACAAACAACAAATGCAGTGGGGTGACAGGTATGCTCTCTCTCTCATTCTTTCTCTCTCTCTCTCTCTCTAACAGATAGACAGACAGGGCGCGGTCTCACCGACAGGGCGGCCGCGCGTGCCCCCGCCCTTCTGTCACCGCCCGCGCGCCCCGGTACGGCCCGTGCTGCACCGTGAACCATGGTGGGGACGGGACCTCGACCAGGGTGACCACGGCGCCGGGCGCGGTCGGCCGGGCCGGGTCGGGTAGCGGCCAGGCGGGTGGGGCGGGGGGTGGCACGCGGGCAGCAGGGGGGGGAGGCAGCGCAGCAGGCGGGGGGCCGCCGCCGCCGCCCTCCTCCCGGAAGTAAGCGCAGTCCCGCCCGCCCTCCCCGCCCGAGTAGGGCGGGGCCAGGAGGTCCAGGACGGCGGTGGGGTTGCCGCCCACGGCCGCGAAGGCGTGGATGTTGCCCCCCCCCGCGGGGCGGAGGAGGGTGGGCGGGTCGGCCGGGGTGAGGACCCGGTCGGCCACCAGGCGGGCGGCCCGCGCGCCGGTGCTGGTGGGGCGTCCTTCTCCTCCTCCTCCGCCCGCCCAGTCAAAGGAGCGGACGGCGAGGGAGCCGTAGAGGACGCTGTGATTGGGAGGGAGGGGAAAAGAGAGGAGGAGGGGAGGCGGTGAGCGCGCACCAGAGAGAGAGAGAGAGAGAGGGAAGGCGGG
>Ga0315285_10008113_pt1 | contig 10779 bp, 15 predicted proteins | sample YL17G09_36_MG_FD_203698 | JGI IMG/M metagenome (GOLD analysis project Ga0315285, IMG submission 203698) | Sediment microbial communities from Yellowstone Lake, YNP, Wyoming, USA - YL17G09_36 | ecosystem: Environmental > Aquatic > Freshwater > Lake > Sediment | place: USA: Wyoming | collected... | reverse complement strand
GATGCACATGATCTGGCGGGCGCCGCTGTTATCGGCAACTTTGAGTCGTGAGTATATCTGGATCATTCCTGGGTCTGTGCTTCCTCTTGCTCAGCGATGGCTTCCGGTTCCGCCTCGGACTCGGCCGGCACGGCTTCGGCCTCGGCGACGGGTGCTTCGGCTACGGGCTCCGCCTCGGACTCGGCCGGCACGGCTTCGGCCTCGGCGACGGGTGCTTCGGCTACGGGCTCCGCGTCGGACTCGGCCGGCGGCGGCGCCTGCTCCTCCACCGACATCTCCACCTCTTCCGCGGCAGGCGCTTCGACAGCGGGTGCTTCCGCCGTCGCGGCGGCGCTCTCGGTGTGCGGCCGGTTGATGCCGAGCATGGAGGCGTCGATCTCGCGCGGGGCGATCTCCGCCACTTCGCGTCGCGTCACGATTTCGGCGAGCCGCCAGCGCTTCTCGCGCGATAGGGGGCGGTTCTCGACGATGCGCACGATGTCGCCGACCTTGGCGAGGTCATTGGCGTCGTGCACCTTGTAGCGTGTGGTGCGGCGGATCCTCTTGTTGTACAGCGGGTGGCGCTTGTGGCTCTCGACGGCGACGACGACGGTCTTCTGCATCTTGTCGCTGGTGACGACGCCGACGCGCGATTTCCGGCGAGTATACATGTCTTAGCTCACCTCTTTTTGGGCCGCTTCCCAGGCCGCGGCCAGCTCTCGTTCCCGCTGGAAGGTCTTGATGCGGGCTATCTGGTGCCTCACCTTGGGAAGCTCTCGGTGGTTGGCGAGCTGCCGGGTGGAGAGCTTCAGGCGCAGGGTGAAGAGCTGTCGATACGCCTCTTCCAGCTTGCGGGCCAGCTCTTCGTCCGAAAGGCCGCGGAGCTCCTCTGATACCGTTTTCTTGCGCCTTCGCGCCATCGCTATACTCCCTCGTGTTCTCTGACTACAAAGCGGGTCTCGATGGGCAGCTTGTGCGAGGCGAGGCGCATTGCTTCCTGAGCGTCCTCTTGCTTGACGCCGGACAGCTCGAAGAGCATGCGGCCCGGCTTGACGACGGCGACCCAGCGGTCGAGCGCGCCCTTACCGCTTCCCATGCGGGTCTCCGCCGGCTTGGCGGTGACCGGCTTATCGGGGAAGATGCGGATCCACACCTTGCCGCCGCGGCGGACGTGGTGCGTTATGGCGCGACGGGCGGCCTCAATCTGGCGGCTGTCGATCCAGGAGCATTCGAGGGCCTGGAGGCCGAACTCGCCGAAGGTGACCTGGTTGCCGCCGGGCGCGCGGCCCCGCATCTTGCCTCGGTGGTGCTTGCGGTGCTTGACTCGCTTGGGTTGAAGCATGGTCTACTCCGAGGGAGCCTCCTCCGCGGTCGCCATAGGCGCCCCTTCGGCGGGCGCGACGGGCGCGACGGGGGCGACAGCCTCTTCGGTCTGGCGGGCCGCCGCTTCGGCCACCGCAGGCGCCCCTTCGGCCGCCACCGGTGCCTCTTTGGCGGCGGGCGGCGCTTCGACGGGCGGAGCGGCCTTGGGCTCGGGCAGGATCTCGCCTTTGTATATCCAGACCTTGACGCCGATGCGCCCGAACGTGGTGCGCGCTTCGGCGGTGCCGTAGTCGATGTTGGCGCGCAGCGTGTGCAGGGGCACGCGGCCGGACTTCTCGGTCTCGCGGCGGGACATCTCGGCACCGCCGAGCCGGCCGCCGACGATTATCTTGATGCCTTCCGCGCCGCGCTGCATGGTGCGGGTGACGGCCTGTTTCATGACGCGGCGGTGGGAGACACGCCTTTCGAGCTGCTCGGCGACGCTGCGGGCGACGAGCGTGGAGTCGAGCTCTGGCTGGCGGATCTCGACGATGTTGACGCGGACGCGCCGTCCGGTCAGAGTGTCCAGCCGCTGCCTCAGCTCGTCGACTTTCTGGCCGCCGCGGCCGATGACGATGCCGGGGCGGGCGGTGTGGACGGTGACGAGCACCATGTTCGCGTTGCGGTCGATCTCCACGCGGGAGACGCCGGCATCGCGCATCGTCTTGGCGATGAAGTTGCGGATGGTGAGGTCCTCGTGGATGAGGTCGCGGTAATGGCGGTCGGCGTACCACTTGCTTTGCCATCCGAAGATGACACCCAGGCGGAAGCCGATGGGATGAACCTTATGGCCCACGCTGTCCCTCCTCTTCGACGACGACGGTGATATGACTGGTCCGGTGCACGATGCGGCTGGCGCGGCCGCGGGCTCGTGCGCGAGTTCGCTTGAAGCGCGGCGCTTCGTCGGCCCAGGCGGCCTTTATGCGCAGGCCGCTGGGTTCGAGCTGGAAGTTGTTCTCGGCGTTGGCAGCCGCGGATTTGACGACTTTGGCGACGTGCCGGGCGCTGGGCGTGGTCAGGAAGCGCAGTATGTTGAGGGCGTCGTCGACGCGCTTGCCGGGCAGGTTCTCGAGGACCAGCCGTACTTTTCGCGGCGAGACGCGCACTTGCTTTGCCCTGGCGCTTACTTCCATCTCTGTTTACTTCCTACAGATGACCTTGCTGGTCTACTTTCTGGTCGGGCACGGAGTCCCGACCCTACGGCGAATTCTTACTTTCTGCGAACGACTTTGCTTGTCTGGGCGGAGCGGCCGCCATGGCCGCGGAAGAGCCGCGTGATGGCGAACTCGCCAAGCTTGTGTCCGACCATGTTTTCGGTGATGAAGATGGGCACGTGCCGGCGGCCGTCGTGGACGCCGATGGTGAGGTTGACCATCTCCGGCATAATCGTCGAGGCGCGCGACCAGGTCCGGATGACGGTGCGCTGACCGGAGCGACGGACCATCTCCGCCCTCTTCATCAGCCTGGGCTCAACGTAGGGTCCCTTTTTCGTCGAACGTGACACTGTTAGCTCCTAGGCGTTGTGCCGGCTTCTGACGATGTACTTGTCGCCGTCGGTGCGGCGCCGTGTGCGGAAACCGCGGGCGGGCTTGCCCCAGGGCGTTTTGGGCCCGGGCATGCCGATGGGCGCTTTGCCTTCGCCGCCGCCGTGCGGGTGGTCGCGCGGGTTCATGGCGGAGCCGCGGACTGTGGGGCGGCTGCCCTTCCAGCGGGAGCGCCCGGCTTTGCCCAGCTTGACCATGCTGTTTTCGACGTTGCTGACCTGTCCGATCGTTGCTGTGCAGCCGGCGGGGACGCGTCGCAGTTCGCCGGAGGGCAGGCGCACAAGGGCGAATTCGCCCTCTTTGGCCATGAGTTGCGCCGTGGAGCCGGCGCTGCGGACTATCTGGCCGCCCCTGCCGGGGTTGAGCTCTATGTTATGGATGGCGGTGCCCGTCGGGATGTTGCGCAGGGGCAGGGCGTTGCCCGGGCGGATCTCGGCGTTGGGGCCCGCCTCTATCATGTCGTTGACTTTGAGGCCGACAGGCGCCAGGATGTAGCGTTTTTCGCCGTCGCGGTAGTAGATGAGGGCGATGCGGGCCGTCCGGTTCGGGTCGTACTCGATTCCGGCGACGCGGCCGGGGACGCCGGTCTTGTCGCGTTTGAAGTCGATGATGCGCAGGCGTCGCTTGGCGCCGCCGCCGCGATGGCGCACGGTGATGCGGCCCTGGTTGCTGCGTCCGGCCTTGCTCTTGAGCGGCGCGAGGAGGGATTTCTCCGGCCTCTTCTTGGTGACCTCTTCGAAGGTGAAGCCGGTCATTCCCCGCCGTCCGGGCGACGTGGGCTTGTACTGCTTAACGGCCATGGGATCGGCCTCGTGTGATGGTGGTTGCTGCTCCGGTCATCAGATGCCCTCGATGAGCTCTATCTTGTGCCCCGGCTTAAGGGTGACGACGGCCTTCTTCCAATCGGGCGCGGACGCTTGACCCATGCGATAGCGTTTGCTCTTGCCGGGCACGTTCATGACGTTGACGGCCTTCACTTCGACGCTGAAGGCAAGCTCGACGGCTTCCTTTATCTGATGCTTGTTGGCGGCCCGCACGACCTCGAAGGCGTACTTGTTCTGTCCGGCAAGTATGGTGCTCTTTTCGGTGACGAGCGGCTTCAGGATGACGGCGTAGGGATGGATCTGCTTAGGCATTGGCCGCACCTTCCTCAGGGCTCGATGGTGCCTTGCGGCGCCGTGGCGGGGCGGTCTTCTTGGGCACAGACGCTTCGGGTGGGGAGGCCGCCGCCATTCGACGCCGACGCGGCGCGGGCTTCTCGGGAGCGGGTGCCTCGGCCGGGGCTGACGCTACGCGTCGCCGACGCGGGGCGGGCTTCTCCGCAACGGGCGCTTCGAGCGGGGCAGGCGCTGTGGGGCGCCGCCGCGTCCGCGAAGGGGCGGGCTTCTCGGGAGCAACCGTTTCGAGCGCTGCGGGCGCTTCGAGCGGGGCAGGCGCTGTGGGGCGCCGCCGCGTCCGCGAAGGGGCGGACGGAGTCACACCTACAGGCTGGGACTGAAGCTCCGGGAGCGGAGCCCGGCGGCGCAACGCTCGTTCGCCACCCCAGAGCCGCTCCGCCTGTCGCACGGCGCCGACGGTCATAAGCAAGTTCTGATGCGATAGCATGTCGCCGACGTTCAGGTACGACGCTGCTAGCACGTCGATCTTCTCAAGGTTGCGGGCGCTCACCAGGACACCGCGGTCGCTGGTCTCGGTGACGACGAGCGTCGAGCGGTCCAGTCCGAGCGTTTGCAGCAGTGACGCCATCTCTTTCGTCCGTGGCCGCTCGAAGGCGAGGGCGTCGAGCACTCGCAGCGAGCCCTCGGCGACCTTCGCGGAGAGGACGGAGCGGATGGCGAGTCGACGCATGCGCTTCGGCAAGCGCTGGTCGAAGCTGCGCGGCCGGGGGCCGAAGGCGACGCCGCCGTGCCGGATCGTCGGCGCGCTCGCAGCGCCCAGCCGGGCACGGCCGGTGCCCTTTTGACGGCGGATTTTCGCCGTGCTGCCGGCCACCTCGCCGCGGGTCTTCGTCTTCGCCGTGCCGGTGCGCCTGTTGGCAAGCTGCGCCAGGAGCGCCTGGTGGATGACAAACGGGTTCGGCTCGATGCCGAAGACAGCGTCGTCGGCGTCGATGGGGTCGACCCCTTTGCCTTCCGTGTTGACGACGTCCAGTTTCATAGTTCGTTCTTACTCGGCCTTGTCTTGCGCTTTGGCGCGGGCACGTGACGTCTTCGGCGAAAGGCGGATGCGCAGGAGACCGTTCTTGCCCCCGGGGACGGCGCCCTCGAGGAAGAGGAGGCCCTTCGCCGGGTCGCTCTCGATAACGCGCAGGTTGCGGACCGTGACGCGGGCGTCACCCATGTGTCCGGCCATGTGCAGGCCTTTGACCACGTGCCCCGGCGAGTTGCCCGGCCCGATGGAGCCGGGAGCGCGCGCGCGGTCCGACTGACCGTGGGTCCGCGGACCACCGCGGAACCCCCAGCGCCGCATGCCGCCGGCAAAGCCGCGTCCCTTGGACACGCCGGTGACGTCGACGTGGTCGCCGGAGTTGAACAGCTCCGCGCCTACCTTCTGTCCGGCTTTCCATTTCGAGGCGTCGTCGACGCGGACTTCGCGCAGGTAGCGGAAGTCGCCGAGACCCTTGAGATGTCCTTTCATCGGCTGGTTCACGCGCTTCGCGGCGCCGAAGCCGAGCTGCACGGCGCTGTAGCCGTCGTTCTCGGCGCTCTTGACCTGGACGACTGTGCAGGGGCCAGCCTCGACGACGGTTACGCCGTGGACCTCGCCCTTCTCGTCGAAGAGCTGGGTCATGCCGATCTTCCTGCCGATTATGCCTTCGATATTCATTACAGCTTGATCTCGATGTCTACGCCGGCGGGCAACTGCAGCCGCATCAGCGTGTCGACCGTCTTTGCCGTCGGCTCAAGAATGTCGATGAGCCGCTTATGAGTGCGTATCTCGAACTGCTCCCGCGAGTCCTTGTCGATGACGGGGGAGCGGATGACTGTAAACTTCTTGATCTCCGTAGGCAGGGGTATCGGGCCTGCTACGGCGGCGCCCGTCCTCTCTGCGGCCTCCACGATCTGGCTTGCCGATTGGTCGAGGAGACGGTGGTCGTAGCCCTTAAGCCTGATCCTTATCTTCTGCTTTGATACCATGTTAAGCTGCCCTGTCCACTAATGCCCTACGGCCGCCCGCCTCTTTACCCGCCTCTGGAGGGCCGGCCGGCAGGCCCGCCGGCCTGAGATACCTGTTCTAAGCCCTTGTCGGCCGTCTCACCCGTATGCCGAGCTTCTCGACGACCCCCGCGGGTACCTCCTCGTAATGGTCGAACTCCATGTTGTGGCTCGCCCGCCCCTGGGAGAGCGAGCGCAGGTCGGTAGCGTAGCCGAATGTCTCCGCCAGCGGCACGAGCGCTCGCACGACCTGCAGGCCGTTGCGCGAATCGATGCCGGTGACGTGGCCGCGACGGCCGTTAATATCCGCCATGATGTCGCCGAAGGACTCCTCCGGCGTCAGCACTTCGATTTTCATGATCGGTTCCAGCAGGATTGGATCGCCCCGCTCGAGCGCCTTGCGCATGCCGATGGAACCGGCCATGCGGAAGGAGAGCTCCGAGGAGTCGACCTCGTGGTAGCTGCCGTCGACGAGCATTACCTTGACGTCGATGACGGGATAGCTGGCGACGGGGCCGTTTTCCAGCGCCTCTTTCACGCCCGTTTGCACGGGGGAGATGAACTCGCGCGGAATGACGCCGCCGACCGTCTTGTCGACGAACTCGAAGCCGGCGCCGCGCTCTCTGGGCTCGACTTCCAGCCAGACGTCGCCATACTGGCCGTGGCCGCCGCTCTGGCGCACGAAACGGCCTTCGGTGCGATTGGCGCGCGTTATCGTCTCCTTGTAGGCGACTTCCGGCTTGCCGACGTTGGCATCGACGCGGAACTCGCGCAGCATGCGGTCGACGATCACCTCCAGGTGAAGCTCGCCCATGCCGGAGATGATGGTCTGGCCGGTCTCGGCGTCGTAGCGGGTGCGGAAGGTCGGGTCTTCTTCCGATAGGCGCGTCAACGTGTCGCCCATGCGGTCCTGGTCGTCCTTCGTCTTCGGCTCGATGGCCACCGAGAGGACGGGCTCCGGGAACCGAATCGCCTCGAGGACGATGGGGTGCGCGCGGTCGCAGAGGGTGTCGCCGGTGAAGGTGTTCTTGAGGCCGACGGCGGCGACGATGCCACCGGCGTGGACCTCTTCGACCTCTTCGCGGCGGTTGGCGTGCATTCGCAGGAGCCGTCCGACACGCTCCCGCTCGTTGCGGGCGGCGTTGAGGATGGTAGCGCCGGTCTTGACCTGCCCACTGTAGACGCGGAAATACGCGAGCCTGCCCACGTAGGGGTCGGCGACGATCTTGAAAGCGAGAGCCGTGAACGGCTCATTGTCATCCGCTCTGCGCTGAACGGTCTGGTTGTTCTTGGGGTTGGTGCCGGTTATTGGGGGGACGTCGATGGGAGCCGGGAGGTAGTCGACGATGGCGTTGAGGAGGGGTTGTACGCCCTTATTTCGCAGGGCGGAGCCGCACATGACGGGGGTTATAGCCCCTGCCAGCGTCGCCCGCCTGATCGCCTTCTTCATCTCCGCCGCCGTCGGCTTGCGACCTTCGACGTAGCTGATCATCGCCTGGTTGTCCACTTCGGCAAGGGTCTCGATGAGATGCTCGCGATGAGGTGCGCACTGCGCGGCAAGCTCATCGGTCAGCGGCAGCACGTCCGGGTTCTCGTGCGTCTCCGGCGGGAAGTACCAGGCGACCTGGTCGACGAGGTCGATGACGCCTTCGAAGCCGGCTTCAACGCCAATCGGTATCTGGATGGCGACGGGCCGGGCGCCGAGCCGCTGCTTAACCATGGCGATCGTGTTCCAGAAGTCGGCGCCGATGCGGTCCATTTTGTTGACGAAGCAGATGCGGGGGACGCTGTAACGGTCGGCCTGCCGCCAGACCGTCTCGGATTGCGGCTCCACGCCGGCGACGGCGTCGAAGAGGACGACGCCGCCGTCGAGAACGCGCAGGCTTCGCTCCACCTCGACGGTGAAGTCGACGTGGCCGGGGGTATCGATGATGTTGACCTGGTGTTCGCACCATTCGCAGGTGGTGGCGGCGGCGGTTATGGTGATGCCGCGCTCGCGCTCCTGGGCCATCCAGTCCATCACCGCCGTGCCCTCGTGGACCTCGCCGATCTTATAGGTTCGGCCGGTGTAATAGAGGATGCGTTCGGTGACGGTGGTCTTGCCGGCATCGATATGGGCAATGATGCCTATGTTGCGAAGGCGCTCGATAGGAAATTGCCTAACCATGACTTCTATCCCCCGCGAACGGGGCTTCGTCGATACGATCAATGTTCTTGGTCTATCCTCAGAATGAGGAGGCACTGGAAAGTGCCTCATTAACTACCAGCGATAGTGGACGAAGGCGCGGTTCGCCTCGGCCATGCGGTGGGTGTCTTCCCGCTTCTTGACGGTGGCGCCCTGTCCGGAGGCGGCGTCGCTGAGCTCCGCGGCCAGCTTCTCCGCCATGGAGTGGCCCTTGCGCGAGCGGGCAGAGGCTATAAGCCAGCGCATCGCCAGGGCGCCCCGCCTTTCGGCGCGAATATCGACAGGGACCTGGTAGGTTGCGCCGCCGACTCGCCGCGGCTTGACTTCGACGACCGGCGTGGCGTTGCGCAGCGCCTGCTCGAAGGTGTCGAGCGGGTTGCGGTGGGTCTGCGCCTCCAGCAGGTCCATTGTCCTGTACATGATGCGTTCGGCCGTGCTCTTCTTACCGCTGTACATGATGCGGTTGATGAACTTGGCCAGGTCTCCGCTCTGGAACTTAGCATCGGGTGCTATGACCCGTTTGACAACTCTGGCCCGCCTTGGCATGTTCCGTTCTCTCCGCTATCTATTGCGACTTGCCGCCAGGTTTGCGCGTCCCGTACTTGCTGCGTCCGCGATTACGTCCGTCGACGCCTTGGGCATCGAGGGCGCCGCGAATGACGTGATAGCGCACGCCGGGCAGGTCTTTGACACGCCCGCCGCGAATGAGGACGACGGAGTGCTCCTGGAGGCTGTGCCCTTCGCCGGGAATGTAGGCGGTGACCTCGATGCCGTTGGTCAGCCGGATGCGGGCGATCTTGCGAAGCGCGGAGTTGGGCTTCTTGGGCGTCATTGTCCGCACCTGGGTGCAGACGCCGCGCTTCTGCGGCGACCCCTTGCCGCGCTCTGTCCGGTTCGTCAGGGCGTTATACGTGAAACGCAGGGCAGGCGCCTTCGTTTTCTTGATGAGCTTTTTCCTGCCGTTGCGCACCAACTGGTTTATCGTGGGCACGGGTAGACCCCTCCTGGGAATCTGCGTTTCGCCGTGGATCTCAAGACAACAAAAAGGCCGAAAGCCTGTTTCTGAGCCAGTACAGCGTGGAGCACGCTGGGCGCTCCACTATTGCCGACCGTAGTCAATTTGGGGTCTTTCGACCTTTGATTGGCTGGCTGTTCTGTTACTCAGCGCCAATCGGGTAGTTTACGTGATATGGCGTAACACTGTCAAGCGTCAGGTTCGGCAGATGTGCGACACCTACCAAGACGGCGGCTTGGTGATCTCCCTGCCTTGGGAATCCAAGATGACGGGCGGGAACTGACATCTGGCGAGCACGCTATTGTTGATGGAGCGCATGTGGTAGCTGGCGGCTCGCGCTAGGTGGCCGCTCATCTTGTCCTTCGGATGGGGGCTGATGACCCCTATGCGCCTGTTATACTTCGTTCTTACCATCTCGATAGGTAGGACAAGATCAGCATCGTTGGAAATCACAACGGCCTCGTCGAAATCCCCGGCAAAGCAGTCCATCAGGAGATGAGTCGCCAGATCCACGTCGGTCCGCTTTTCCTCATTCTTCAGTATTTGAACGCAGTTGGGCCGTTGCCCCAGCCCACGGTGATGGGCAAGCGGGAATTGTGGCAAAAGGGCAGCATACGATGCAAACCAGCCATCTTTGTGAACTGTCAGATTCCCGATCGTGCTCAGGGCACGAAGATAGATGTCCTGCCTGGCGGGAGCCCGTGGATCGTGTGAGAAAGCCATCACAGTAGCGGTGAAATAGCGGATCCTGTTGACGGAACGGCCCGGGAGCAGCGCGATGCACAGGGCGCCCAAATCCAGCCACCGATACGGCGTGCCTTTGAGCCTACCGCGGTAGAGGTTGAAGCCGTCGATATAGACGCTGGTCTTTGACGTCATCTTGCCGGACATGGAAAGGCCGCCATTACTGGCGGTCTTTCGCTCCCGCCCACCGAAGCGAACGGGGTGGTCACATCACAGTATACATCAGCTGACGCCGTTGTCAAGCGCCTACTGATCAATATTCGGCAGGTCTTCGCTGCGGCCATAGCCTTCAGATAGATCCGGTTCTGTTCAGCCATGAAGAGAGAGCGGCCGGTTTATGGCGTTTGTGCTAGCAGTTCCCGCACGACGGCGCTGATCTCGGCGCCGTCGGCGCGGCCGCGAAGCTGCGCGGTCAGCGGGCCCATGACCTTGCCCATGTCGCGCGGGCCCTGGGCGCCGACCTCCGCGATCACCTTGCGCGCCGCTGCCTCGACGTCCTCTCGCGACATCGCGGGCGGCAGATACGCCTGGAGGATGACCGCTTCGCTCTCCTCCTTGTCGACGAGGTCCTGACGATTGCCGCGACGGAACTCTTCGGCGCTGTCGTGGCGCTGCTTGACCTGCTTGGCGATCAGGGCGAGGACGCCGCCATCGTCGAGCTCCGCCCGCTTCTCGATCTCGGCGTTGTGGACGGCGGACATGAGGAGGCGGACGGTGCGCTTGCGGGTCTCATCGCCCTCTTTGAGGGCCTGCTTGAGGTCGGAGGCAATCTGGTCTTTCAGCGACATGGTCCCC
>Ga0315285_10008111_pt1 | contig 10780 bp, 11 predicted proteins | sample YL17G09_36_MG_FD_203698 | JGI IMG/M metagenome (GOLD analysis project Ga0315285, IMG submission 203698) | Sediment microbial communities from Yellowstone Lake, YNP, Wyoming, USA - YL17G09_36 | ecosystem: Environmental > Aquatic > Freshwater > Lake > Sediment | place: USA: Wyoming | collected... | reverse complement strand
CCTGCCCCCTTCCACCTCCCCCCTTTTCAAGAACGAAAAATGGGGGAGGAGCAATTACTCATGGACCTCCTCCACACATTTCCGGTTTCGAAATGGGGGGACCACAGGGGGGCATACCTCCTTGTCCCCCCATTTCTGGTTCTGAAATGGGGGAACCACAGGGGGGCAGTCCACCTCGTCCCCCCATTTCTGGTTTTGAAATGGGGCGACCACAGGGGGGCCGGTTTCCATAATTTTACAACGAAACTCCTTACAGGAGACAGTTACATACAGAAGTGACTGTCTCCTGCATCTGCGATAAAATAGAGCCATGCTCACCCTCTCACATTCTCTCTCTCTCAAAGCCTTATCAGTCGTCCTCCTGTTGGCATTGCTGGCCGTCAGCGCCTGCTCCCGGCCCGCGCCGGAAATCCCTATGATCCTACCCACGCTCACAATCACGGTGCCGCCTGCCTGGCTGACCACGGCAACGGCCACCCTCACGTCCATCACTACCCCCACCCCCAGCCCGACCCCCTACGCTCCTTTCTATGCCACCGCCATTGTGGACAACCTGAACCTGCGCACCAACCCGGGCACCCTCTTCCCCGCCCTGCTCATGATGCAGAAAGATACCTCTCTGCTCGTGCTTGGCCAGTCCCCTGGCGGCGAGTGGATCTTCGTCCAGATTCTCTCCAATGAAAAAGGCTGGGTCTTTGCGAAACTGCTGGTTTCCGATCACCCCCTGGACCTCATCCCCTTCATCCAGCCGGAGAACGTACAACTAGTCAAAGGCCATGTGGTGGATGCAAACAACCAGCCCGTCACCGGCGTCCAATTTGCCATCACCCAGGGCCAGGGGACAGATGCGCCCCGCAACGACGCCATGACCGACGCCAACGGCGATTTCTACGCGTTCATGCCCCTCACCGCGTTTGGAGAGTGGGTTGTCAGCTACGTTGCCGTTGCCTGCACAAGCAATTTGATGGATGCAAACTGTAACTGGAAGAGTGGGGGCGTTACTCAGCCAGACCCCGTTGGGATCTCCATCACACTCCCCCTGACATCAACGCTGGAATTTCCCTGGAAATAAAATGTAGGGCAGGTTTCTAACCTGCCATCCGATGTGGTGGGTAATATACCCGCCCTACAATTAAAGTGTAAAAAAAATGGATAATGAGAAACAAAGAAAAATCGAGGCCTTGCTTGCGCGACCCATCCTGGCTCGCCTGGCGTCCGCCTCCCCCTCCGGTCAGCCGCACGTGGTGCCGGTCTGGTTCTTGTGGGAGGAAGGCACGGCCTGGATCAGCTCCTACCGGTCCACGCGCAAGGTCAAGGACTTGCGGCGCAATCCCAAGTGCGCCCTCGTCGTGGATCTGCCCAAAGCCAGGAATGGCATCACCGCTGTGCTGTTGGAGGGCGAAGTGGAGCTTCTCGCCGGGAGCAGGCCCGAGGCTTCGCCGCGAGCGCTCAGCCGAGCGGTCCGCCTCCGCATCGAGCGTCTCTATCTCAAATATCTTGGCCCAAAGGGAATCCTGAAGAATGAGCCTCAGGAATGGCTGAATTCACCCAAAAACCTGCTTATCAAATTGACGCCGAAGAAGGTTGCTTCCTGGTAAAGATAAGTCGGAATGTAAAATAGAGTCCAGGGATAAATCACTCATTTTCGAGGAGAATACCATGTCTACAACCGTATCGAGCGAACAATTCATCAACGCCACGCCCACGCAAGTCTATTACGCCTTCACCCACGCCATCGCCCTGCACGAGTGGCTGTGCGACTTCGCCACAGTCGCCCCACGTCCCGGCGGGCGCATGTACCTGTGGTGGCACGGCGACTTCTACTCCGCCGGTGAGTACGTCTCGCTGGAAGAGAATAAGTCGGTCGTCTTCAAATGGTTCGGGCGCGGCGACCCCCTTCCGACCGAAGTCGCCGTCAGCCTCGAGGAAAAAGACGGCGGCACACTGGTCACGCTGGCGCACACTGTCCCGGACGGCAAAGAGTGGAAAGAGCGCGCCAAAGGCTTCAAGGCCGAATGGGATTCCACGCTCCCCAACCTGGCTTCCGTCCTCGAAACCGGCCTCGATCGGCGTACCTTCGACCGCCCGATGCTGGGCATCAACATTAGCGATTTCAGCCCTGAGATCGCCAAGTCCCTGGGCGTCCCGTTGACACAGGGGGTGCGCATTGACAGCCCGCTCAAAGAGATGGGCGCGTATAAGGCTGGCCTGCGCAAGGACGACGTGCTGGTGCAGTTCAACGGCAAGCCCATCACTAACGATTTCGGCAGCCTGGTCACGGCTCTGCAAGGCACGAAAGGCGGCGATAAGGTCGAGGTGGTTTTCTTTCGCGGCCCGGAGAAGAAGACGGTCACCATGGAACTGACCAAGCGTCCGGTCCCGGATATTCCATGGGAACCTGCAGAACTGGCGCGGCAATTGCGCCTCAAATACGACGAGTCTCTGGCTGCGCTGGAGCAGTGTTTTCAAGGTATGCTCGAAACCGAAGCGGACCGTGGACCTGCTGCCGGTGAATGGAGCGCCAAGCAGACCCTGGCCCATCTTATCCAGACCGAACGCAACTGGATCGCCAACCTGGACGATGTGGTCGGCGGCTACGAACGCCTCTCTGACGACTGGGGCGGCAATCTCGAAGCCCACATCAAAGCCACCGTGATGGCGTACAAGAACACGCAAGGCATGTTAGATGAATTGAAGCGCCTGGCCGATGAAACGGTCGCATTCGTGGCCGCCCTGCCACCGATGTTTCTCGCCCGAAAATGCAGCTACTACCAGGCTGCCTGGCAAATGCTCGAGGCGCAAGGACACACTGCCTCGCACGTCGAGCAGATCAAGGCTGCCATCGCCGCAGCGCAGAAGAAATGATTTTGTAAGTATGCCCAGTCTGCGCAGCCGCATCCTGCATCGCACCCTGCAACGTGTCACCAGCGCCCTGGATGCGCGCCTTTCGGTCCAGGAACAGCGCACCCGCCTGGACGAAATGGCTCGCCGGGGTATCCGCCTCCCTAAAGGGATGACAGTGCGCACCATCCAGGCGGGCGGCGTCCATGCCGAGTGGATCGAACCGGCTGTGGCCAGCCCGCAGACAGTTATCCTTTACCTGCACGGCGGCGGGTACTGTCTGTTCACTGGATACTCACCGCGGGCTGGCCGCCCGTCTTGCCCTGGCCGGAGGCTCGCCTCTGCTCTTGCTTGACTACCGCCTGGCACCTGAACACCCCTTCCCGGCTGCCCCGGAAGACGCCCTGACGGCCTACCGCTGGCTGCTGGCCGTCGCCGCGGCGCGCTTGAGCGAGAATATCCCGGAATTGGAGGGTTGGCTGGTGAAGCAGGTGCAGCGAAGATTGAGAGAGAATTAACAGGCGTGCTATAATGGTAGCCTACTGGCTACCATTATGATTGCAGAGTTTTTAATCTTGCGCCGCCCATAAACTTTTTCACCCGCCGAATGGCGGCTGAAAATATAGTTGGGCCGCGAAAATATTTCCCAGCACCAAATGCCTAGATAATAATATGAGAAAATTGAAGAAAGATGGCTGGGCTTGCAACACTGTCTAAGCACCTGTATGGAATTTAGATAATTCATATGTTCAAGAAGGAAAACAAGGAAAACAAGATGAGACAGAAACAGCAAGAGGAACTTGAGCAGCGGGAACAAGAGCGGTTGGAACTAGAGCAGCAACAGGAACAGAAACGAAAAACGCTGCAAGAGGAGCAGCAAGAACTGGAGCAGCAACAGGAACAGAAACGAAAGCTACGGCAACAGGAGCAGCAGCAACTGGATCTGCAACAGGAACAGAAACGAAAAATGCGTCAACAGGAGCAGAAGAAGAAATAGCTAAAGCTGAAACTACATCGCCATCAGAACCAGTTGAGTTTTGAGAAGGCGCGCAATGAAGGTAAAGGCCTAATTGATGACGTTCGTGCGGAAATGGAAATGCTAAAAGGGAAATTGAATAGGTTACAATGACTTTAGCATAAGAAGCGGCCCAACATTGTCTCCAGCGGTCAGCGGCTCCGCCGCTCGCGACCTCAGCGCGTGTCCAGAATTGGTGCGATAATTGAGAAGGAGTTGTCTTCGGCGCTCTTCAGTGGCTTATGCCACTGAAACGGCTGATGGCGGCTTGCCCCACAGGGGTGCTGCGCGAAGGCCGCCTCAGCCAGTCGTGTCGCCGAAGCAGCCATCTCCGACGACTCATGTCGCCGGAACAGCCGATGGCAGCATGACGCTGCCTCGGCTAGTGGCGGCTGGCCCCACCCTCATAAAACGGGGGCAGGCAGGGGTGCTTCGCGAAAGCCGCCTCGGCTAGTCGCCGGTCCCGCCACTGCTGCTGCCCCACGCCGAAGGTCCCCGCAGTACCCCGTAGGGGTACGAAGGGGGCAGTGGGGTGAGCCAAATCGTTGTTTGGCTGCACACACTCTCTCCCTTGCAAAAATAGAACTATTGTGCTATAAATGTAAAAGAAGTCAAAAGGAGTCTGCCAGGGCAGCCCAACTGATTATTGGCATGACTCTCTTATATAACCAATCGCTTACCCCTCCCGTTCATCCCGCCTCCATATGCTATTCGTTCCTCCTTTGTTCCTCGATAATATTTTACTCAAAAATCCTATGAACCTCACCGACGAACAATGGCGCTTGATTGAGCCGATCCTTCCCCTGCCCTCTCCATCCGGCCGCGGCCGCCCTCCCCTTCGCTACCCTCCGGGGGTGCTTCGCGACGCCGCTCACGCGCAGGCACGGTTTGCCACACCCGAAGAGCTGGCCGACTTCTTTGTGTTCCTCTACTCGCCGCGCGCCAGCTATTGTGTTGGCTCTACTTACTATGTGGACGGCGGCTGGCTGAGCGTGGTTGCCTGACCCCTCTGTAAACCCAATCCTAAACAAAAGGAAACTCGCCATGAAACAAGCGACAATGACTGCGCCGGGGCAAATTGATGTGCATGAGGCGGCCGTGCCAACGCCGGGGACAGGCGAGGTGTTGTTGCGCATCCAGCGCATCGGCGTGTGCGGCTCCGATGTCCATGTCTATCACGGCAAGCACCCCCTCACGAGTTATCCGGTGGTCCAAGGGCACGAGTTTTCGGCCGTGCTCGAAGCGGTGGGGCTAGGCGTGGTGGGTCTGACGCCCGGCGCCAAGGTCACTTCGATGCCGCAAATTGTCTGCGGCGAGTGCGCCCCTTGCCGCCGAGGCGACTATCACATCTGCGACAAGCTCAAAGTGCAGGGCTTTCAGGCTCCGGGCTGCGCACAAGAGCTGTGGGTCACGTCGGCGGATACGATTTTGCCGCTGCCCGAGACGTTCACATTCGAGCAGGGGGCGCTGGTGGAGCCAACCTCGGTCGCCTTCCATGCGGTAGCACGGGCAGGCCAGCTTGCCGGGCGGCGCGTGGCCGTGTTGGGGGCCGGGCCCATCGGCAATCTGGTAGCGCAAACCGCCCGCTGCGCCGGCGCGCAAGTCCTCATCACCGACTTGAGCGACTATCGACTCGACATTGCGCGCCAGTGTGGCCTTGAGGCAATCTCGAACGCCAAAGTGGAAACACTCGCCCAAGCCTCGGAGCGCGTCTTCGGGAAGAACGGTTTTGACGTGGCCTTCGAATGCGTAGGGGTCGAAGCAACGATCACGGCCTTGATCGACTCTATCCAAAAGGGCGGCACCATCATCATTGTAGGCGTGTTCGGTGACAAGCCGCGCATTAACCTGGCCCTTGTGCAAGATCGGGAGTTGAATCTTCGCGGCACGTTGATGTACCAGCGCCAGGACTACAAGCGGGCCGTCGAGCTGATTGCCTCAGACGGCATCATCACCGAGCCGCTGGTGTCGAAGCACTTTTCGATGGATAATTACATCGAGGCCTATCGCTTCATCGATAAGTTTGGCGACCAGAGCATGAAGGTCGTCATCGACGTGGCGTGAGGCCAAAAGCCGCGCATCGTGATGCTCCCCCGGTCGGCGTGGGTACGCTGCGGCACTTTGCTAAATTTCGTGCTACTATGAGTTTGTAGTCGTGCAATCCCGGCGGCAGGTGCCCCCTTCGCACCCTCCGGGTATGCTGCGCGAGGGATGCTTCGCGAAGCCAAACCGTTATCTCTGTTCACCAAAAAGGAGGAAGATATGCTCAAATCCGGTTTGATTTTAGGAGTCGTCGCTTTACTGCTCACCATTGGCGCAGCACTACTCAGCCCGCTGTGTGTGCCGTGCCTGACCCTCTTTCTAGGCCTGGGGGCAGGCTACCTGGCTGGCGTATTCGACAAACCGTTCGACAATCGCGGTTCGGCCAGGTCTGGCGCTTTCGCCGGCGCGATCGGCGGGATCGGCGCGCTCATCGGGCAGGGCGTAGGCGCGGTCATCAACAGCCAGTTGGTGGGACCAGGGGAAGCCATGATACTCATTCGCCAACTGGGAATACAATTGCCATTGGGCACCACCCCGGCTGACATTACAACGGGTTATTGGGGCACCATTATTGGGAGCACGGGCTGCCTGGGCTTGTTCGATGTCGCGCTGATGGCTGGCCTGGGTACACTGGGCGGCCTGCTTTGGTGGCAAATGAGCGGCAGCAAGCGAACCGTCTCCACGCCCCCGAACTATGAGGGTACACCCCCGAACTACGGGGGTACACCCCCAACAGAATAGAGGCAGGTAATGGCAAGAAGGAAGAAGAACAACAGAAAGAAAAGGCCGGTTGCCGTCACCGTCATTGCGGCGGCGATCGTGGTGCTTTTCCTGATCCGCCTTTATCAGGTCTTCGAGCCTTTGATCCGGCAGCAGGTCTTCGAGAACGGCATTGCGGGTCCGCTCTTCGACGGCTGGAGGTTGACGGATCTAGGCAGGGCGCTGCTCTCCAGCGTCACCTATTTTGTGCTTTCGGCAACGGGCATTGCCGTCCTGATCGGCTTCCTGCGCCTGCGCCGCTGGAGCTGGGTGCTGCTGATGTCGTGGACAGGGATTTCGCTTGCCATCACCCTGGTCAATTATTTCTACGCGCAGCGCCTACTCGGCGCGCAGCGCCTACTCGGCAGCCAGCCCAACTACGCGGTGATGGCATCCAACGTGATCATCGCTTTTGCGCTCAACATGACCGAAGTGCAGCGGATTTTCGGGATAAGGAGGGATGAAAGTGTACCGAGCCTCTGATCGTCCTGCTGCTCCCGCGACCGCTTCTGACCTGGAACTGCTGCGCCAGTTCGAGCCGGTGGCGTACTTTACGAATGGCGAGCCGTTCTTCCCTACCGACGTTGATCACTATGTCCGGGATTGCAGCCTGTGGGAACACTATCCCGACGAACACGAGAAACTCCTGGTCAAGCAGGGTGAACTCACGCTGGAAAAACTGGTCGAACCTCGCCCGGCCGCTTTCGGGACGGTCCGCTTTCTGCGCTTCATCGAAAACCTCAGCCTGACCGAATCCGCCCAGGTGCTGGCCGACCAGGCCCGCCTGCGGGCCCGGCTGCGCAACAATTTCCATGCCGGGATAGGGCGGCTGGCGCGCGGCGGTTTCCTGCCGCGGCTGGTGGATGGCTTGTTCTCGCTCTCGTTCCTGCTGCGCGGCCGGGTCTCCGCTGCCACTGCTGCTGCAGCAGAACTCGACTACTACGAGATGTTCAAAGAAGAGCCGAAATATGTCTACTATGGCCGCGTCGCCCGGCAAAATGGCTGGACGATACTCCAATATTGGTTCTTCTTCTGCTTCAACAACTGGCGTTCCGGATTTCACGGCGTCAACAACCACGAATCAGACTGGGAGATGATCACAATCTACCTTTACGAGGATGGCGGGCAGCTCATCCCGGAGTGGGTCGCCTACGCCTCGCACGATTTCAAGGGCGATGACTTGCGTCGGCGCTGGGACGACCACGGCGAATTACAAATAAATGACGAGTGCCACCCCGTGATCTACGCCGGAGCCGGGTCTCATGCCTCCTATTTCCGTCCCGGCGAATACCAGGCGGAATTCAACCTGCCCTTGCCGAACTGGTTCTCGGGTCTGATGCGGACCTGGAACAAGTTCTGGACGGAGACGCTGGGCCAGCCGGCCGGGAATCCGTTCCGTATCCCGTTCGTGGACTTTGCGCGCGGGGATGGGCTGCGCATCGGGCCTGGAGCACCCCAATCCTGGTCGCCAGCGCTGATAGACGAGTCCACCGCTTGGGTGAGTCAGTACCGGGGTTTGTGGGGGCTTTTCGCCCGCGACCCAATTTCAGGGGAAAATGCCCCAGCCGGGCCAATGTACAACCGGGATGGCACGCCGCGCAGCTCGTGGTACGATCCGCTCGGCTTCGCCGGTTTGGATAAAGTCCCACCGCCTCCGCAAGCGCTGGAACTGCTCAAGAGCAACTGCGATAAAGTCATCCAACGCCAGGAAGAATTGGAACAATTGATTTTGGAAAAGGCCGTGGAGTTGCAATCCCTGGGCATCGAGATGAAAGGGATGGAAGGCAACCCGCACCTGGCAAAGCAGCACGCTGCCTTGGAGAAGACGATCTCGGCCCTTGGAGCTGAAGTCAAGGGGCTGCGCCGCGAGCGTTCGGAGAATACGGCGCTGCTCCAGGGGTTGGCCCAGCAACTGGAACGGCTGAATGCAGGCGAACCGGATGATCCGCGCACTCACATCCGCCACCTGGCAGAACCGGACAAGCCAACCCTGGCATTTCGCTTCGACCGCGCCGCTGAGACCTGGGCAGCCATCAGCTTGAGCTTACTATTGTTTGCCATTGCCGGCCTCATCTTCCTTGCCCCGCATTACGTCTGGGCCGGCCTGACGATCATCTTTCTCCTGTTCCTAGTGGCCGAGTCCATCTTGCGCGCCGCGTTCGTCCAGACCATCGCACGAATTACGTTGATCCTGGCAATGGTCGCCGCGCTGATTCTATTCTTCCATTTCTGGAAATGGATCATCGTCGGCGCGCTACTACTCACAGGAGCATTCCTGATGTTCCAGCGCCTGCGCGAACTGACGGGATGATCCAACAGGTGGGGTGCATCACGAAGGTGCACCCCACCTCAGAAATTACATCACCCAAAAATGTGGGAACACCACCCGGAGGATCACATCCAAGATCAGGCCAAGCATGAACCAGGTGCCAAAGGCGCGGTTATTGACGAATCCCTGCGGGGCAAAGTAGAGCGGCCAACCGCCCTGCCCATCCGGGAATCCCTCCGGTCGCTGCTCCGGCTTGGGTTTCAGGAACTGCGGGTACATTTTCAGAAAGGTGGGCACCGCCAGAAAAACCAGCAGCAGCACCGGCGTGAAATATTTGACCACGATCAGGTAGATTACCAATAAGTACGGCAAGATCATCATCGCCAGCACGGCGTAACGGGCATTCTTCTCGCCGATGAGCACCGGCAGGGTATGGATCTTCTTGGCTTTGTCAATCGCCAGCTTGTCAATGTGCTTGCCGAAGATGACAGTGGTCACGCCCAGCACGTACGGCAGACTGGCCCAGACCACGTTCCAGACCCACTGCCCGGTCAGAACGTAGTAGCCGCCACCGATCATCAACGGCCCCCAAACGATCAGCACCGCCAATTCGCCCATAGCGATGTATTTCAACGGCCAGGTGTAGAACAAGACGAAGAACGCGCCCAGGCCGATCAGCAGCCAGACAACCCCGTCACCGCCGCTAACGAGGAGCAGGTAAATGCCGCAAGCCAGCGCCAGCAGACCGGTCACGGCAAAATAGATCAAGTGCTGGGTCTTGGTCAGCAGGCCGTCAGCCACCGGCTGAGGACCGTACATCGTACGGTAGTAATTATCCTTGTCCACGCCGCGCACGTAATCGGTGTAGTCGTTGAATATATTGTTTGCGGCGTGCGCTAGCACCAGGCCGAGGGTCAGGAGAAGCCACGCCAGCGGGCTGACGGAGTAGCCGTCGTGCAAGGCAAACAGTCCGGCAAAGACGGCCGAGAGGAAGGTCATAACCAGCACGGCGGCACGCGTGCCGATGAGCCATTTCGAGATAATATCCAGTTTGTCCCACTCTTCTTTGGAAACGTCGGGGATAACGGTAAGGGCTTTACGCCACATGGCGAAATTCATTTTGTATACTCCTTGACTGAAAATCTGCCAGATTATACTTGGAATTATTGTGATATACTCCGCCCGTTATTTGTGAGCACCGTCACTTTCTTGTGATATTCATCACGCCAAAGTGTGACTTCTCCCACTGGCAATTTAGAACTAATAAAACCATACTGAGGGGAGATTCTTTATGACCAGCCCGGATTCGCCACCCGGCTAATGTGCTATTTTGCAGAGGAGAAGCAATTCCATGTGTTCAAACAACCAAGTATTGGCTCTTCATTATATTAAGGAAAGGTGATTCATGACCACCATCGCACCTGTTGAGCAATCCATTTATGACAAAATTCAGGAAGCCACGCCGACTGGCGAGAGACTCAGGCTCTGTTTGCAATGTGGCAATTGCAGCGGAATATGCCCCTTTGGCTACCTGATGGCTTATCCGCCGCACAGGCTGATTGCCTACTTACGTGCAGACAGGTTCAAGAACGTACTTGATACGGATACGGTCTGGATGTGCGTATCCTGTTATGCCTGCACCGAAGTTTGCCCGTCGGACATTCCTTTGACATCCGGTCTGATGACCAGCACCAAGGAAGAACTGCTGCTGGCCGGCAACGTCCCGACCGAGCTTCAAAGCGCGCTCGAGTTCTCCCAGCGATACGGCAACCCCCTCGGCGAATCACCGCGCAAGCGGGCAGACTGGGCAAAAGACATCCAACCTGAGGTCAAGATCATGGGGAAAGTACGCC
>Ga0315285_10008110_pt1 | contig 10780 bp, 9 predicted proteins | sample YL17G09_36_MG_FD_203698 | JGI IMG/M metagenome (GOLD analysis project Ga0315285, IMG submission 203698) | Sediment microbial communities from Yellowstone Lake, YNP, Wyoming, USA - YL17G09_36 | ecosystem: Environmental > Aquatic > Freshwater > Lake > Sediment | place: USA: Wyoming | collected... | reverse complement strand
CGTAATGAAAAGAAAAAGCCGTCATTCCCGCGAAAGCGGGAATCCAGTCGCGATTTTATTCAAGATTTAAGCCCCCTGGATGCCCGCCTTCGCGGGCATGACGAATTCTGACACAGCCTCCTGGCGGGAGGGGACTTCGGCGTGAGCTCAGTCGAACGATGAAGGGGAGGGGGACAAATAACCTGATTGTATAGGAAATTGCTTTTTGGACACGGATGAATACAGATTGTCAGGATAAACGAAAATGAAAATAATTATCTGTGGTTATCTGCGAAAATCTGCGTCCTATTAAATTTTTGAAATTCCCTGATTTTTCACCCTTACCCTGGCCCTCTCCCGTCAAGGGAGAGGGGGTATTCTTGACTTTTTACGACTTCATCAAGGAATGATGATCTCGTAAAAAGTCTGAAAAGACGTATTTCCGTCATTCCGGGCTTGACCCGGAATCCAGTTCTTTCCACCAGTTATAAGTTCCCTGGACTCCGGTTTCCACCGGAGTGACGACTTTTTACGGAAACATCAAGGAATGGAGATTATGAAAATTATTAAAATGCGTTTCCCTTGGTATCTACTGGTATCTGTGCTCATCCTCGGTTCTGGATGTGCCACCACTGAGATGGCCATTAAGCCAATAACTTTAGAGAGGCCTGTGCAAAAACCCCAGGCAGTGGGGACGGAGGTGGCAAAGGAGAGGGTACCTGCTGGCGGGGCCCCGAACCCCCCGGTATTTGAAAGGACAGTGCCCGAAAAAGGCCTTCTCGTAAAGGAGCCGATAGATCCAAAGCGCCTTACCCTATTAAAGGAACCGGTCGCGATCAACGTAGAGAAGATGCCTCTATCGGACTTCATTATCTATGCCCTGGGAGAGACCCTTAAAGTCTCCTTCGTGTTAGATCAGAAAGTGATGGACAACAAAGAGCCCGTCACCTTGAGCATGTCGCAGGCCATGCCCCCCGACAAGGCCCTGGAGATAGTGCTTGGCCTTTTGGAGAAATATAATCTCTATGTGGAAGAAAAAGCCGGTGCCCTCTATATCCTTCAGAAGGCCCCTGAGCTTAAGCAACCGTTTGATATAAGGGTTGGCCGGGATGTCCCGGAGAGCCCCGCCCCCATTCTTCAAGTTGTGCCCCTCACTTATGTCCGGCCGGAGGAAATAGGGCAGCTCATCTTTGATCTCTATAAGGTTCAGCCGAGGGTCCACCCAAGAAGGGAGAATGTGATTCTGCTTTATGGACAGGCATCGCAGATCAAGCAGATCATAGAGTTGATAGGGCTCTTTGATGTCCCTTACATCCAGGGAAAGAAGAAGATCATGTTCAGGCTTACCTACTGGCAGGTAGATGACTTTATAAGGCAAATCTCTCCAATATTGGAAGGAATGGGTCTCAGTATCACAAGATCACCAAAGGAGCCGGGAATCTTGTTTGTACCGATCAGGGCTTTAAGGAGCCTCCTGGTTATTGCGGCGGATGACAAATCCCTCAAGTACGTTCTTGAATGGAAGGAAAGGCTCGACACGCCGGAGGCAGCAGGGACACAGGAACAACCATTCACCTATATTCCAAAGTATTCAAGGGCTTCCGACCTTGTTAAATCCATAGGGAATCTCTACGGCATCACGCCAGCTCAGCAGGCTGTTCCGGCAGGGGCCGGGCCTTCTGGTCAGCCGCTTACTCCACAAGGCCTCCCGCCTGGACAGCCCGCACCGGTTTCGATAGCGGGCCTGAAGATATCAGCGGATGATAGTAAAAATATCATCATATCCATCTGTAATCCTGAAGTATATAGAAACATCCTGAGCCTTTTAAAGGAACTTGACACCCCGCAACGTCAGGTATTGATCGAGGCGACGGTTGCAGAGTTCACCCTTTCGGATGATCTCAAATACGGCCTCGAATGGATGTTGAAAGGGTCCGGGGAGGGGACTTCTACCCTTCTGTCAGCATTTGGGGTGCCCACCGGGCCCGGGCTTGTTTACCAATTTTTGTCCAATTCACAAAATTTCAACACCCTGATCAATGCCTACGCTGCTCAAAACAAAGTCAACATCCTTTCCACTCCAAGGCTCGTGGTGCTCGACAATCAGGAGGCGACGATCCAGGTAGGCACGGATATACCCGTCATAACAGGTTCGGCGTTGGTGCCCGCGGGGTCCAGCATTCTGCAGAGTTACTCGTACATTCATACCGGCGTCATGCTTAGAGTGAAGCCAACCATCAACACCGAAGGGCTCCTCACCCTCAACATATCGCAAGAGGTTTCTGAAATGGGAACGAATCCTCCGGGTATTAGCTCTCCTACCATCATCACGAGGAGGATTACCACATCTGTCGTCGCCGCCCACGGGCAAAGCATAGGCCTCGGGGGCCTCATGCAAGATACCGTAAGCACGGCAGAAAGCAAAATACCTTTCCTCGGGGATATCCCGCTAATCGGATATCTATTTAAGACCATCTCGAAGTCGAAAAGGAGGACAGAGTTGTTGGTTGTACTCACACCCACCATTCTGACAAGCGTGGATGATGCGGCCAAAATAACCAAAGAGCTTAAGGATGAGCTCAAGTGGTTGAAATAATAATCTAATCACCAAGAAAACCTTTTCCGTCCCGGGAACGTCAAACATTAGAACATCGAACAATCAACATTGATGATCTCGTAAAAAGTCGTCATTCCCGCGTAGGCGGGAATCCAGGCCCCACGAAACCTATTGAAAAGACTGGATTCCCGTTTCCACGGGAATGACAGAAAAACGAATTTACGGACTTTTTACGATATCATCAAATTAAGGATCATCCAATTTGCCAAATCCCCCAATCCCCCAATTCCTAAATTCCTCAATTCGCATTACGCATTAGAATTTTTTTTGTAATCCCTTAGATATTTACGAAACCCCTTGATTTGCTTTCTGCACTCAGAAGCAAGCTCATATATTTTGGCAAATTGGTCCTCAGTGATATATTTACAATCCAAGGCCCGATATAACTGAGATTGCACCTCGCTGCATGATCGCTGAGAATAACCCAAGAACCGAATCATCTCACGAGGTGATCCATCGTCAAAGCCTTCGGCGATGTTGTCCATGACTGCACCCGCAGCCCTCCACATTTGATCTTTCAAACTGAAATCCTTTTGAAAATCCCTTTGATGGATTATCCCAAAAACTGCCCGACATAGCTCTCTCGCTTTATTCCAACAGGGCAACTCCTCAAATTTCTTATAATTCATGGCCCCTCTCGTCAATCCCTTAATCCCTGAATTTTACAATCCCTAAATCCCTCAATTCCTAAATCCCTAAATTTTATTGTTTATTCAGACGGCCATACCGCCCGCAGAACCGTCCCCCCGCCTTTCGCCGATTCGATGGAAAAAGAACCGCCGGAATGTTCGGCCCTCTCCCTCATGCTGACCAGACCCAATCCTCGCCTGGAATCCTCCGAAGAATGGGCCTCCTGCAGATCGAATCCCCGCCCGTTGTCCTGAACAACCAACTCGATTCGGCTGTCCCTTTTGCGGCAGGATAAGAGCACAAAACTGGCCCCGCTGTGTTTGGTAATATTAGTCATCCCTTCCTGCATGATCCGGTAGATCGCCATCTTCAGAGGTTCAGGGATTTCGTGTTCCTGGATGTCGATCTTTTTCTCAATTTGAATATTCGAATGAGTGGTTTCGTATTCCCGGCAGAACCAGGAGATGGTCGCCAGGATACCGAGATCGTCCAGGATGGCCGGCCGCAAATTCATCTGGATCCTGCGGATTTCGCGGACACTTTCTTGAATGACGGGGATCACGGCTTCCAGGGGTTTGGTCTCGGTCTGAATCCCGCTATTGCGTATGGTCTGGACAAAACTCTCCACCTTGAATTTGATCCCCGCCAAAAGTTGCTGCAGGCCATCGTGGAGTTCCCGGGCGACTCGTTTTCTTTCATTCTCCTGAGCGGCCAGGAGCTGGGAATAGAGCTGTTTGAGTTGCTCCTCCGATTTCCGCAATGCTTCCTCTGCCCGCCTGCGTTCAACCATTTCAGCGCGCAATTCTTCATTGCTTTTGGCCAGCTCTGCGGTTCGCTCCTGAACACAGATTTCTAACTCATCCCGCGACCTGCGGATTTCTTCCTCCATCTTCTTGGGCTCGGTGATGTCAGTTACCGCACAACGGCATCGGGTGAATTTGCCCTTGCTGTCCTGCACCGGCATGCAGAGCACCGAGGCATAGAAAGAGCCACCGTCCTTTTCCTTGAGTTTCAGCTCGCAGGCCTGATTTTTGTTGCCCTTGAAAAGGCTTTGCTGATAGGAATGAAAAAGATTCAAAAATTCAGGCATGACAAAACGGGAAAAGGGCTGATTCCTCAAAGAGCTTCTCTCCACCCCCAATAACCAGGCGCCGGTGAGATTCACCTCGACGATCCGTCCCTTTGGGTCCAGAGTGAAATACCCGACGGGGGCAAAGTCGTATAACTCCTCATACTTGTTCCTGGACTCCTCGCGTTCCCATTGAGCTCGGCGGAGTTCTTCATTCTGCATTTCCAGCTCAACCTGATGGATCTGCAGCTCCTGGATCAGCTTCTGAGTGTCCTGGGGCAGCTTCTTTGGGGGGGCTTTCACCTTTTTAGCCAGTAATTTCTCGGCCCGTTTGCGCAAGGGTTCCTCTTTTTTGGGGCTGGATTTTGTTCCGGCCATGTGACCCCCACCTTTAAATTCGCGGTTTATAGTCAGACACCCCCCGCAGAGCGGGTGGCTTGATGAGTGGGGCTGCCTCAAAGGCAGGCGCCCAATTTACCAAAACGTCGCGCGCAAGCGCGCCTCAGTTGAAAACGTTAACCCTAATGGAGTTTTGACCAGTATTTAAAGGGGTTATGTGATACTTGGCGGTCAAACTTTCTGAGCTTTGTATGATAATGAGCAAGCGGCTCCGCCGCTGTCATTAATTTTTGGGTCGGCGCTTCACGTCCTCATCGCTCACTCTTTCTTTCAGAAATCGTCATATTTCGCCGTGGATGGATCCTGCACAAAGGAGACTCCCCCTGTGCCATGAATGGCCCGCAGCCCGAGAGTTCCATCTGTGCCCGTTCCAGAGAGAATAACGCCGATGGCCTTTTCCCCTTGCTCCTCTGCCAGGGAGCGCAAAAAGGAATCGATTGGCATCCTATGGCCGTGGGACACTTCAGGGACACTGAGCTGGATGGTCCCATGAAAGATGGCCATGTTCCGGTTCGGCGGGATCACATAGACCTGGTTCGGCGCCACCGCCATCTGGTCCTGCGCCTCGACAACGGGCATCACCGTGGTCCTCTGAAGGATCTCGGTCAACATGCTCGCATGCCCCGGGTCGAGGTGGGGAACCAATAGGAAAGCCATCCCGCTGTCAGGCGGCATTTTCCTAAAAAATTGTTCGAACGCCTCCAATCCCCCGGCAGATGCGCCCACCCCGACGATCGGGAATGCCTTGCTTTCTATATTTTTTTCGAAGGATTTCTTTTTCATCTCCCTCTCCCCTGGGTCATGAGAATGGATTGGGTTTCTTCGGGATCACCATCTCTTCCTTAAGGCTTCAATCCTTGGGGGGTAAACTGGGCCAGCTCGAAGATACCCAGCACTTTCTCCAGTTTCGCCACCTCTCCAACGATCTTTTCAAAGCCCCCCTGGCCGAAAAGGGCCTGCTCCCGGTCCTCGAATTCGTCGCCCAACCTGGCATATTCAGCGGGGGAAACAAGGGAATGGAAAGCCGGGAAAAGAACCGTATCTTCCTTGGCTTTATGAGGCCGAACCATTTTGATAAAGAGGAGCATAGACTTTGCCAATTCCTTACGTTCCCACGGGTCCTCCTGGGCAGGGGCCGTGGAACGGTCCCGAATTTGATCCGTGAGGCGGCGACCGGCCTCGTGCTGTTGGCGTAATACTCTTACCAGTTCCACAAGCTTTCCGGCTTTTTCGAATCGCGGGAAGAGGTGCTCCTCCTCGAGTTTTTCGTGGTAGTCCTCGATAAAGCGGCGGATGATTCCCGCAGAGCTACTCAGCACTTCAGCAGGAAACGTTTTATTCGTCTTCAATTTTCGGAGAATATCCTCGTAAACGAGCAACAGGCGGCTGAGGACGCCATGTTCCCGCATCAGGTCCTCAGCCGGAGCGACTCCTTCGGCCTCCTTTTCTTTGAGATTTCGCCCTCCCTTTTCTGCCGCTCCCGCCTCCGCTATAAACTCATGGGGAGTAACTACGGCACCGGCGCTAAGGAGTCCCCCGATTTTCCCCAGAAAGATCCTGCGCGTATACTCGCTTGCCATTTCTATTCAGCCCCCAAAAATAAGAAAATTAAAATTTAGGAATTGAGGAATTGAAAAATGATGATCTCGTAAAAAGCCTGAAAAGACGTATTTCCGTCATTCCGGCGAACCCCGGATCGGGTCCGGGGCAGGCGCCGGAATCCAGTTAAACCCCCTCACCCTTCCCCTCTCCCCCGCAATCGGGGGAGAGGGCGGGGGTGAGGGAGAAGGATAAAAAAGGAAATTCCTATACAATCCAGTTATTTCAAATACTTAAAAATTCTCTGGACTCCGGTTTCCACCGGAGTGACGACTTTTTACGAGACCATCAAAAATATTTTCCCGAATTCCCAAATTCCATAATCCCTTAATCCCTAAATTCCTAAATCCCTTAATTCGTGAATTTATACGTGGGGGAGCCGTAGTTTCATACGTTCTCGTTCTTTTCCAGAGCGGCGATTTTGGCCAGGCGGCGCCGGTGGCGCTCGGCGCCGATGAAGCGGGCCTTTAAAAAAGTGTGGATCAGGTCCCAGGCCAGGGCATAGCCGGTGACCCGACCCCCCAGGCAAATCATGTTTATATCATCATCCTCTACACCCTGGTGCGCCGAGAATATGTCGGTGATCAGGGCTGCCCGCACTCCCCGAATCTTGTTGGCGACGACGCTCGCCCCTACCCCGCTGCCGCAGAGCGCCACCCCGCGCTCCACCTCTCCCGTGGACACTGCTTTCGCCAGGGGCACGATGAAATCGGGGTAATCGTCTGTGGGGGTCAGGCTGTGGGCGCCAAAATCCACCACCTCGTATCCCGCAGTCCGCAGCACCTTGGCCACTTGCTCCTTCAGCTCAAACCCTCCATGGTCCGCCGCGATTCCGACGCGCATCTCCTGGCCTCCCTTCCTGGTTATCTCCCTCCCTTGGAAATCTCCTCAAATTCTTTTAGCTTCGCGACCTCCCCCAGGACAATCAAAGTATCCCCCGGCTTTACAGAACTCTGAAAGGTAGGGTTGAACCGGGTATCTCCCGTCGCCTGCTTGATGGCCACCACGATGACTCCTAGACCCTCCCCGATGCCGCACTCTTGCAGGGTTTGGCCGATGAGGCTGGAGCCTTCCTGAATGTTGATCTCTTGCATCTGCAATCCAATATTCCCACTCTTAGTGGCGAACTCGATAAAATCTACAACGGTAGGCTTCAGCACCGTATGAGCCATCCGCAAACCCCCGATATGGTATGGCGAGACAACTTTGGTGGCTCCAGCCCGAAGCAACTTTTTTTCGGAACCTTCTTCCACCGCCCGGGAAACGATCAGAAGATTCGGGTTTAATCCCCGGGCACTCAGGACGACGAAGAGATTTTCGGCATCCGTGGGCAGCACCGAGATCAATCCTCTCGCCCGTTCAATCCCGGCCTCCTTCAGGACGTGGTCCTGGGTCGCATCTCCCCGGAGAATCACTGCCCCGGCATCTTCATCCGGACTCTGAGGGGCTTTATCGATCACGACAAATTTGATGCCCTCGGCCTTGAGTTCCCTGGAGATAATCCTTCCCATCCTTCCATACCCGCAGACAATATAATGGTCGTATAAATCCTTGATCTTCTTTTCCAACTTCTTCCTCCCGTAGACTTCTTTCAGTTCACCTTCCAGAATCACTTTGGCACCGGTGCTCAGGGCATACAAAACGGTGCCCACGCCGCCCACGATGAGAAAAATTGTGAAAATGATCCCCCGGGAAGACAGTTGATGGACTTCCCGAAAGCCAACGGTGGTGAGGGTCGTGATGGTCATATAAATGGAATCGAGAAAATTCCAACCCTCGATGATCATGTACCCGGCTGTGCCGCAGGCGACGGTGAAAGCAAGCAACGCCACAGCCTGAAACAGTTTTCTCCTCAAATCTTCCAATAATTGACCCCTCTTCGGAGGTTTTTCCACCGGCCTTTGAGGACGTGGACGGGTGAAAAGCCCTGGTGAAATGATACTGCGGAATGGACCCGAGTGCAAGCAGCAGAGAAAAGTGCCAAGGGTTGAGTCTTGGAGGTCAAAGGTGGGGCAGAGAGCATAGCGCAAAGAGCATAGCGTTTTTCGCCTTACCCCTTACGACTTACGACTTGCGATTTGCAAGGTATTCCTTGCGACTTGCGCCTTACGCCTCACGCCATTTGTTCTGTATTCTTAATTTAAGAATCCTATAAATCCGTTTTTTCTGCGTCCAATATGATGGCTAGATCGTCCGGCTGACCATCGTCACCAGGAGCATGGCCAGAGGATAATAACTGGCCCGGTTGAAAAGGTCGGAGGCTTCTTCGACCCCTTTAATCCTAAAAAGGCGATGAGCCGGGAGAACGAGAAAGTAGAAGCCTGAGAACAGAGCCCCCGCCAGGTACGGAAGCCCCAGCTTGGCCGGGGACACCCAAAACATCACCAGGCTCAAGGCCAAGGCAATGGCCAGAGAAGAAAATATGATCGTTGCAGCGCCTTCCCGGCCAAAGCGCACGGGAATGGTTCTGGCCTGCAGCCTTCGGTCTTCCTCCAAATCCGCCCAGTCGTTGGGGATATTTTGTCCCCCAATCTCCCAGAGAAAAAGCCACAGAAATAGGACGGCTAAGAAGAGAGGGGCGGGGTTTGGATCCACTGCATATACCGCCGCAATCCCGCCTGAGTTCTTCACGACCCCGCTGATCAGGCCTCGTAGATAACTCACTTTAAGTAGAAGGCAGTAGACGGTTTCCAGCAAACAGGCGGTCAGGAAAATGAGCGTGCAGGCCGGGTTCAACAGGTAAGAACCGATCAGCGCCAGCAAGGCCCAGCCGGCCATCCACAGGATTCCCTCCCGGTAACCCAGCATTCCCTGGGCCATGGGATGGCGCACGTAAACCGCATCCAGGTCATGGTCAGAATTCCGCAGCCCGCTCTCCTGGATTTTCTTCCGGTCCACTCGATAGTCGACCACGTCGTTCAGGGCATAGACCGCAGTATACCCGGAGAAGGCCGTGATCAGGCCCAACCCGACGACTTCGGCTGGGGGCAGGAGCCCCAGCCAGAGCATGGCGCTCAGGCCCGGAGTGGCCATGTCGAGCAACCCGTGGGGAGTTCTGGAAAGGGCCCAAAAGAGTTTCAGCCGCGAGAGGCCGGGAAGGCCCGGGAGCGATGTTGTCTTCACAATCTTCCCTCCCGCTTCGGGGGCTATTCATGCAACTTTACAATGATACTAAAAATCAGAAGGAGAAGAAATGGGGTGGAGTCTGTATTTTTTTGCAAGGATGCTGTATTTTGCGTCTGGCTTTTCCTGTCCCAGAAAGGGCGGTCCCCCATACTGGCGCCTGGATGCGCGCCTCCGTTGGCCCTGTACCGTGCTGGTGCAGGGCGGGCATGACGAATTATGACCCAGTCTCCTGGGGGAGAGGGATGGGCAGAAACAATTCACTTCGTAAATTCGATGGGCTGGGAACAGGCCTTGCCCCCGGCGTTGTAATCATAGACCATCCTCGCTCCGTAGTCCGCGCCGAAGGACATTACGACCAATAGGCCCAGCAGAACCGCCATAAAGATCAACCGGCCTTTCCTGGGAAAAGGCCTCGCCAGCGCAGCCCACACGGTCAAGCCAACGGTCAGCAAGAGCGTCGTAATCATGAGTTCTGCATGGTGGTCGAGGAGACGCGCCCTGACCGAGCGGGCAATCATCACTCCGTCCTCAGCGTAAAGGCCGGTCCCCACCGCAGCAGCCGCCGAGATTGCGCCAAGGATAAGGACCGAGAAGGCAGCGGTCGCCAGGGCGTCTTTCCGCAGGACCCAGGCCAGCACATAGAAGAGTGCAGCACCGACCAGGAAGGCAATGGGGAAATGTACGACCAGCGGATGGATGTTCTGGAGGTGCTGCACTCCGGGGAATAGAGTTCCGAGCATAGGCTCCTTTGATCAATTCAAAGGTCAAGAACTGGCTTCCGCCAATCCTATTTTTTGGGACTCTTCATTATCCCCCCTGATCCCTAGAGAAAATACGATTGGCCATATCTCCATGAACCCGGGTTGCCATCTTAGACCCGTAAAGCGCTCCCCTCAGGCAAAAAGGAAGTTCTCCTGTAATCCATTGAAAGAAGGCGCTCAGGGGCAAATCGAAAACCAGCATAACGAATATTCTGCCGGAAATCTATTTTGGAAGGAATAAGGTAAATCCCGTATTTTTTGTTCAATCAGGCTGTATTTTACACGGAGACCCGCAGATAATGGTTGGATAGCCAAAAGTGGATACAACGCCGGGTGGACGACACGCTCCCGGGAATTATCGGGTCAATATGAGTCCCGATGCTGCCAGGTCCGCCCGTGTGGTTTCTTAACTCCCATGATGGATGATCCGGAAACCCGGGCTCTGGGCTACCCCAACAAACATTGCCCGATCCTCATTTTAAGGCGGGGTTACAACGAAGGGGTTTCAAGACATTAATATTTTTATACTTCAAGATATTTTTCCCGCATCTCCGGATGAGCTCCCAGTTCTTCCGGGGTCCCGGCAAATCCGATGTGCGC
>Ga0315285_10008108_pt1 | contig 10782 bp, 11 predicted proteins | sample YL17G09_36_MG_FD_203698 | JGI IMG/M metagenome (GOLD analysis project Ga0315285, IMG submission 203698) | Sediment microbial communities from Yellowstone Lake, YNP, Wyoming, USA - YL17G09_36 | ecosystem: Environmental > Aquatic > Freshwater > Lake > Sediment | place: USA: Wyoming | collected... | reverse complement strand
GTCTCTCCCCGGCCGGCATGGCATCATCGCGGCGGACATCCGGCCGGACTCGTTCGAGCGCATCCTGCTGAAGACTTACGATCATCCGCCGGAGAGCTTCGAGGCGCTGCTCGCCCGACCTGGGGTGGGCCCAAAGACGATTCGCGCGCTGGCGTTGATCGCCGACCTCGTCTACGGGGCGAAGGCGAGCGTGCGCGACCCGGCCACGTTCAGCTTCGCCCACGGGGGAAAGGATGGCATTCCCTACCCGGTGGACCGGCCGACCTATGACCGCTCGATCGAGATGCTGCGCGAGACCGTGGACCGGGCGAAGCTGGCGGATCGCGAGAAGCTGGAGGCGCTCCGCAGGCTGGCTCGGTTCACAGAGGTGGGCGGGTAAGGCAGCGCCTACCGAAGAGAGCAACCCGTTCCTGAAAGAGGATCTCATGGCTGAGAAGTCGTGCCCCAACCTGAAGAGCAACGCGGAGGCCTGCCCGTGCAGCAGCGAGGACTGCGCGCGCCGCGGCACCTGCTGCGAGTGCATCCGCGCGCACGTGGCGAGCGGAAGCCTGCCGGCCTGCTGCCGGGAGGTCGCGACGGTCGCCGCCAAGTAAGGGCGTGCCGTCAGGGCCGAGGCCGACTGGCCTCAGCCCTCCACCTTCAGCACGATCACGCTATCCAGCCGGTCGGGGGCCTGGCGCGGCAGGCCCCGCAGGAAGACACGGTCGGGCCGCTGGTCCACTTTCAGCTTGTCGCCGCTGGCGAGGAGGCGGGCGGAAAGCAGGCGCGCCTTCACCGGCGGCAGGTAGAGCTCCTCGCCCGGCCAGTAGAACACGTGCACGTACACGGTGTTGCCCTTGGCCGTCGTCAGGCCTGACGCGCCCGCGCCGAACGGCGCGACCCCGCAGCCGTAGATGGATTCGCCATTCACCTGCATCCACTCCCCGATCTCCTGGAGGCGCTTCACCGAAGGAGCGGGAATGGCGCCATCGGCCTTGGGCCCGACGTTCAGCAGGTAGTTGCCTCCTCCACTCGCGCACCGGACCAGGTTGTGGATGAGCTGAGTGGTGGTCTTCCAGTTGTGATCCCCCGCGCAGTAGCCCCAGTTGTCGTTGATGGTCATGCACGACTCCCAGGCGCGGCCGCCGGTGGAGGCGGTGACGTGCTGCTCGGGCGTGTCGTAGTCCTCGGGCACACTCGCGCGCTCCGTGCCCGAGCGGTTGTTGATGATGATGTGGGGCTGAAGCTCCCGGACCATGGCGTTGCATTCCTTCGCCCGCCACGGGTCCTCAAGCGGCGCGGACTTGGAGTCCCGATCGCCTCTCGTCCATGGCACCCAGCCGCCGTCATACCACAGCAGATCGAGCTTGCCGTACTGCGTGCACAGCTCTCGCACCTGCGCGTGCCAGTAGCGGACGCACTGCTCCCAGCCCGCCGGGTCCTTCTCGGGTCCGCCGAAGTAGCCCGGGAAGCGCCAGTCGAGCAGGGAGTAGTAGAACCCGACCTTCAGCCCGGCGCGCCGGCAGGCGCGCACATAGGCCGCGAGGAGATCGCGGCCCGCGGCGGTCTTTGGCGCGGTGAAGTCAGACACTTTGCTGTCGAATAGCGAAAAGCCATCGTGGTGTCGCGAGGTCAGGACCATGTACTTCATCCCGGCTTCCTTGGCGAGCGCGGCCCAGGCGTCCGGATCGAACCGGCGTGGGTCGAAGCGCTGCGCGAGAGGCGCATACTCCCGCGCGGGGATGCTCTCGTTGTACATCACCCATTCGCCCCGGGCCGGGATCGCGTACACGCCCCAGTGAATGAACATCCCGAAGCGCGCCTGATGAAACCACCGCATCCGGTCTTGCGTCTCTGTGGTTGTCGTCATCTCTTCACTCCCTGGATTGGCTCAGGTGGCGGCAGCTCTTGCCACACCTGCTGATACCGGGCGAACTGGCTCCGCACCTGCTCGGGGGTCGCCGTCCCGGTCGTCCCGATCTGCTGGACGGTGATCGAGGCCACGATGTTGCCCACGATTCCGGCCTCCTCCAGCTTCGCGCCCTCAGCCAGGGCTGCCACGATCCCCGCGGTCGCGCTGTCGCCCGCGCCCACGATGTCCAGCTTCCCGGTGAGTCTTGCCGTGGGGATCGCCTGCGCTTCCTCTGGCGTCACCAGCGCCATCCCTTCTGCGCCAAGAGTCATGTACACCGGACGTCCCACCCGCGCGGCCAGTGCGGCCGTGCAGGCAAGAGCCTGCGGTGGGTCGTGGGGCGGCGAATCGGGGTGCATCGCGCGGCAGGCCTCCTCGCGATTCGGCTTGGTGATCAGGTTTCGGTAGTCGCCGATCCGCGAGCGCGAATCTCCTAACCAACTCACGCTCGGGTGGGCCTCGGCCAGGTCCGCCAGCGCCTCCCGCATCCGCGTGGTGATGACACCGCACTCGGCTTCCTGCACCTGGTCCTGGGTGATCACGGCGTTTACCTCAGTGGCCGCCGCCTGGAGGGAGGCGATGAGTGTCTCCTCCAGGTCGGCCGGCACGGGCGCGCGGTTCTTGGTGTCGAGCCGCTCCAGCTCGCGGACCGTCCCGTCAGGCTGACGCAGCATTGGCTTGCAGTAAGTGGGGGTGAACCGATCGGCCCGCACGAGCATCCCCTCGACCTCCGCGCCCATCCACCGCAGGGCGCGCACCAGCTCGAATCCCTCCCCGTCATCACCCACGAATCCGATGCACAACACCCTCCCGACGCCCAGCGCGCACAAGTTCGAGACGATGGTGCCCGCCGCGCCCGGCTGACATCGCACTCCGACCACCTGCCGCGCCTCGAGCCCTGTTTCCAGCGAAGTCTCACTCAGCTCGGGTGCGATCTCGAGGTACTTATCCAGGAAGTAGTCGCCTGCCACCGCGATGGTCACGTGGGGGAAGCGCGAGAGGATCTGGTCGAGGCGACCTTCCGTCACGCCGAACCGCCCATTCGCTGGAGCACCGCCCGGTGCAGCGCCGGCACCGTCTCCCGCATGTTTCCCTTGATGTAGACGCTCTCACCACCGTCGGCGACGGTGCGGATCAGGATGGTCTTCCAGGGCCGGAAGTAGTACCGCGCGTCGCTCTTCGGCGCTTCGTGGCTGAGGTCGTCGCCGAGGTCGGCGAGATCGAAGACGGCTGTGGTGATGCGGCGAATCTCCCTGCCCTGCTGGTGCTCGACATTGCGCGCCATCGCCAGCGCCTTCAGGTAGACCTCCGGCCCGGTCACCGCGCTCCCCAGGCAGACGAAGATGCCACCCTCGAGATGGCGCACATGCTCGGCGAACGTGAGGAAGTCCCGGTAGGACGCGGCGCCGGTCGCGGCGCCATCGAAGCTGGGATGCTCGTGGATGATGTCGAGGCCGATGCCGACATGCACGGTGGCGGAGATGCCGAGCCGATGGGCGGCGCCAAGAAGGCTGATGTCCCGATGCGGGAACCCGCCCTTCTCGATCTCCTCCCCCACCGCGGCGCCGAACCCCCTCTCGCGGCCGGCCCTGCTGACGATCTCGTTGATCTCGCCCGTCTCCCGCCAGAGGCCGAACTCGCCGCTGCGGATGTAGCGCGCGACGCTCTCTGTTGTGGCCCCGATCCGCGCCAGCTCGTAGTCGTGGATCGCGCAGGCGCCGTTCATCCCGAGGCAGGTGATCGCTTCCCGCTCCATCAGATCAACGAGGAATCGGGAGAGGCCCTGCTTGATGACATGCGCGCCCATCAGGACGATGACCTCGCCCGACCGACCCCGCGCCTCGACGATGCGATCAGCCAGCTTGGGCAGATCGGGATGCTCGAATGGCGGCCCCGCGGCCTCGAGCGGCAGCACGTCAGCGATCGTCATGTCGTGCTGCCGTTCGGCCAGCGGCCTCAGCTCGAGCTTCGTCCGGTCGAACGGCTCTCGTCTCATCGCCATGCCTGTCCGGCCATCCCGCGTCCGAGGGGCGCGGGGCTGGTACGGCCCTCCGCGTTTTCCTTCTCCGGGTGACGCATACCTGCCGACAGCGGTCAACTGGTCGAACGTCCGGCCGCGTGGTATGATATGCGCGGATGACTTCGCCCGTGTTGCACTCCCTCATCGAGGCCATGCGACCCCGGCAGTGGACGAAGAACGTCTTCGTCTTCGCCGGGATCGTGTTTGCCCGCCAACTGCTGGTCGTGCCCGCCCTCATTGGGAGCGTAGCAGCCTTCTGCCTCTTCTGCCTCCTGTCGAGCAGCGTGTACCTGCTCAACGATGTGGTTGACGCCGAGCAGGATCGCCAGCATCCGACCAAGCGCAACCGCGCCATCGCCTCCGGGCGGCTGAGCCCGTCCCTGGCGATCGCGGCGGCGGTGGTGAGCGCGGCCGTGGGCGTGGGGCTCTCGTGGCCGCTCGGCGAGACCTTCACGCTGATCGCGATCTCCTACCTGGGGCTGAACCTGCTCTACACGTTCGCGCTCAAGCACATCGTGATCCTCGACGTGATGGCGGTCGCGATTTTCTTCGTGCTGCGGGCGGCGGCGGGCGCGGCGGCCATCTCGGTGCCTATCTCCCACTGGTTGCTGATCTGCACGCTGCTGCTCGCCCTCTTCATCGCGCTGAGCAAGCGACGCCACGAACTGGTGCTGCTGGAGGACAACGCCTCCGCCCACCGCGCCAGCCTGACGGAGTACACGCCCTACCTGCTGGACCAGATGATCGCGGTGGTCACCGCCTCGACTCTCATGGGCTACTGCCTCTACACCGTAGACGTGCGGACGGTCAAGGAAGTGGGCGGCCACGGCCTGATCGCGACCATCCCCTGCGTCATCTTCGGCATCTTCCGTTACCTCTACCTTATCCACCAGCGGGGAGAAGGCGGCGACCCGGATCGCATCATCATCTCGGACCGGCCGTTCCTTGCCAACCTCGTCGTCTGGGCCGCGGTGGCCGCGGTGGCGATCTACTGGCCGCGGATCTCCGGTGCCTTGACTCACCTCTGGTGACGGCTGCCTGACCGCGGCACTGGGGCGGACAGAGCGTGTCAGAATAGCGCGACACTCGCCTCTTGCCTAGCGCCGTATGTGCTGGTACAGTGCACTCCGATAATAGCGCGCGGCTGAACCGGCCAGGGTGGCCGGAGGCCGCCGGGCAATGGCTGCCCTCCGTTCCGGTGGGAATGGAAGGCGCTTTGTTGTGGGAGGGAGCCAATGCCCGCCTACGCCGAGCCGGAAGAGCAGATCCGCGTCGCTGTTGTCGCCGATACCCCGGCTGTCGCCCACCACATCACCCGCGCGCTGCGCGACTCGGGGTACGCAGTGCGTCCCTTCTCACTCAGCAACCCGGCCGCCTACGACCGCGTGCGCGAGCTCAATCCGAGCGTCGTGGTGCTGCGAGTGAGCGACTCCGACCCCTCCGCAGCTCACACCTTCAGGCGAACAGCCGCCCATGGCGGACCGGCACTGGTCGTGCTGACGACGGGGGCCTCGCCGGAGAGCCTTGGGCTCGCCCACCAGAGCGGCGCGCTGATGCACCTGGTGGAACCAGCAACCGCCCAGTCGCTGGTCGCGGCGGTCTGGCTGGCCGCGGCCCGGGCTCGGGACCTGCGGCAGCTCAGCCAACAGCTTACCGACTTGCGCGAGTCCTATGCCTCCCGGAAGCTGGTCGAGCGTGCCAAGGGCGTCCTGATGCGCCGCCTCGAGCTGAGCGAGGAGGACGCGCATCGGCGGCTGCAGCGCGAGAGCCGGAACCGCAATCGTAAGCTCGCGGACACGGCCTGGCACGTGATCAAGGCCGACTCCGAGCTGGGACGCGCCCCGGCGGCGGAGGCCGACGAGGGCGAAGCGGCAGCGCCCTGACACAGGCCTGTGGCAGGGCGGGTCGGCGACCTGCGCTGCTGCGAACACGCAGGGAGAGGCGCGAGGCGGGACGAATATGCCCGCGGTATGGCCGCCTGTCTCCAGCAGCCTTCTCGTCCGGAGCCCCGCCGCCGCGGAAACCCCTTGGTTGAGGCCGAACTGCGCCGCCGGATTCGCGCCCAGGGCCGCATCACTTTCGCCGAGTTCATGGAGGTTGCGCTCTACCTGCCCGGCGGAGGCTACTACGCGACGACCTCGCGGATCGGGCGCCGCGGCGACTTCCTCACCAGCCCCGAGACCCACCCGGTCTTCGGCGCGCTGCTGGCGCGTCTGGCGGCGTTCATGTGGCGCGCGCTGGGATCGCCCGTCCCTTTCCAGATCGTCGAGTACGGCGCCGGCAGTGGCTCCCTGTGTCGCCAGATGCTGGAGTCGGCGCCGTGCCTGGACGGCGACTTCGCCTCTGCTCTGCGCTACCTGATCGTGGAGGTCAGCAGTTCCCTGCGCGCGGCTCAGCAGGCCGAGCTGTCCGACCTGGCCAACCGCGTGCGTTGGGCCGATGCCGCGGACGCGAATGAGAGCACGGTCGGCTGCGTCGTCGCCAATGAGCTGGTGGACGCGCTCCCCGTACACCGGCTCAAGATCACTGGTGCCGGGCCAAGGGAAGTGTACGTCGGCTTGGCGGCTGACCGGTACCTGGAGTTGCTAGGTACTCCTTCCCGCCCGGAGCTGCCGGTCTACCTGTCCGACCAGGGCGTGCGCCCCCCCGGAGGGAGCGTGGTGGAGATCAACCTGGCTGCGCGGGAGTGGCTGCGAAAGGCTGTCGGCCGCCTCCATCGCGGGTATGTCCTAGTCGTTGACTACGGTGGGGCCGCGTCCGACCTCTATCGCCGCGCCGGCCCGCGCGGGAACCTGAGGTGCTTCCACCGACACGGCTGGACAGACGACCCTTACGACCGGCCGGGCCTGCAGGACATCTCCGCCCCGGTGGACTTCAGCGACCTGGCCGGCACTGGCGAACGCATCGGCCTACAGCTCATGCACGAGTTCTCGCAGGCGAATCTGCTCTCCGGGCTAGGGCTGGGTGAGGCGCTACGATGGCTGCAGACCAGCTCCCTGCCGGTTGAGGAGAGAGAGCGAAACCGCGCCGCGATGCTGGCCCTGGCTGACCCGAAGGGGCTCGGCGGATACCGGGTCTTGATCCAGCGGAAGGCCGCGCCCGCAGTGGAGCTCACTGGGCCCGCCCTGCTGAGCATGTCCCCTCCTCCCCTTCTGCCGTCCCGTCCGATGGCGTGGCCGCAGTGAGCGGACCGGCCTGGAACCGGTCGCAGGGCCCCCAGGTCTAAGCTGAGAGGCAGTACGGCAGCAAAGGGAGTTAGCATGAAAGCATGATGCACCCCGACGGTGGGGCTGATAGTATTCAGCCCGAGTAAACACCCGAAGGAGGTGCACCATGCACTACGTGGGCGTAGACTATCACAAGAAGAGCAGTTACGTCACGGTGATGGACGAACGAGGCAAGGTGGTGAAGGAGGCACAAATCGCCAACAGCCAGGAGGCGTTGGCAGCGTTCCTGGACGGCCGCGCGAAGGGTGCATCGGCGGTGTTGGAGGCGGGCAGGAACTGGCCGGTGATGTATGACTGGCTGGAGGAGCTGGTCGATGAGGTGACGCTGGCACACCCAGCCAAAGTGCGGGTGATCGCCGAGGCGAAGGTGAAGACCGACCGCATCGACTCGCGAATGCTGGCCCATTTGCTGCGCGCCGACCTGATCCCGGCGGCCTATGTGCCGGGGGCGGTGACGCGGGAGCAGCGGCGGCGGCTCCGGCAGCGCATGTTCCTGGTGCGGCTGTCCACGATGGTGAAGAACCGCCTCCACACCCTGGTGGATCGGCACCCGGAACTGAGCCGTCAGGCTGGGAGCTACAGCGACCTGTTCGGGAAAACGGGACGCGCCTGGCTGGAGCAAGTGGATCTGCCGGAGAGCGAGGAGAACCTCCTGCGCACAGATCTCGATTTGCTGGGGGCGATTCAGGAGCACATCAAGGCCAGCAACCGGTGGGTGTCGCAGTTAGCGCGCAAGGATGCGCGAGCCCAACTGCTGGCCACTCTTCCCGGGATCGGCGACTTTTTCGCGGTGCTGCTGGCGGTGGAGATTGACAAGGTGAGCCGCTTCTCTCGTCCGCAGAAGCTGGCTGCCTATGCGGGCCTGGTCCCGTCCACCTATGCCTCGGGCGGATACACCCATCACGGCCGAATCACGAAGAGAGGAAACAAGTGGATTCGCTGGGCCTGCATCGAGGCGGCCTACCCGGCGATCAACCAGGACCCCGAGCTGGCTGCCCTCTACCAGCGACTGAAGGTGGCGAAGGGCGCGAACGTCGCCAAGGTGGCGGTAGCAAAGCGGTTGCTGATCATCGCCTATCGGGTCTTGAAAGAGAGCCGAGTGTATCGTCCGGCTGATGAGCAAGCCGCGCTGAGAAGGAGATAACCCGGCTGCCCTGATGTGTCTCTAGCTGGCCTCAGCGCATCGAGGTCGAGCTGTCAGGGAGAGTGGGGAGCCGGGGATCAGAGGCTAAGGTGTGTTCGGCGAGATCGCCGGAACGTAGGAGAGAATGATCGAGGATTGTCCCCACGCGCGATGTCGCGCGTCCTCAAGCACCGTCGGGACAAATGGGGTCTTGCGAAATGCTTTCAGGAGGGAGACCCATGATGCGTGCCATGTGGGCGAGAGTAGTGGCGGCGGCCATCGTCGCGGCCGCCGCTGGTGCAGCCGTCTACGCGGGGACCGCCGCCCGGTCAGCAGACAAAAGCGCGGTGCGCGCGCAGAGGTTCGAGCTGGTGGACTCGCAGGGGAGAGTGCGGGCGGCGCTCCAGATCGCGGCCGAGCCCGGCATGGCGCGCAATGCGCGCAGGCAGGCGCCGCGAGAGAACCCGGAGCTGATCGTCTATGACCCGGACGGGAAGGTGCGGCTGCGAGTTCCCTTGGACCAGCTCGCGAGCGCGCTCCTGGCCAGGCCCAGTCAGATGCCCAGCATCATCACGGTCCTGCCAGGCGAGCCGGCAATCCTCAGCGGCCCGCTGGCCCCGCTATCGCGAGACGAGATGCAGCGCAGCTTCCGCGCGCAACTGCTGCACCAGTGACCGACGCCGACCGGGCCTGGTTCGACAGGAGCTTGCTCCTGTCCAAGCACGAGAGTCGCGTTCACGGGGCCCAACCTGTTGTTGGGCCGCGAGCGCATCCGGCGTTACGCTCGAGCACTACGCGGGTACTGGTCCCATAGCCTCCCATCGAGTCGTCTTCCGGCCTGGGTCCGCCGTACGCCACCCCATTGTTTGAAGAAGAACGGCACGTCAGCAGCCCTGCATGCGTCGCGGATATGGCGCGCCCAGTCTGCCCCCATGGGGCGTGCCCCCGGGCCCGATTCCCCCCCGACGATTACCCAGCTGATTCCCCGCAAAGAGACATCCTCGATCCGCCCCAGGAGTGGCTCAAACGATACGAACCTGACGGTGGCCGGGACCTGGCGCAAGCAGTCAAGGCGCCAAGTGTACTCGTCTGTCTCGACAGTGACGCCAGCCCAGACGTTTGGAGGCCAAGGAAGCTGGGAAGCGACGGCGGCAAGTCGCTTTGCCCTCTTCGTCAACACTTGGAAGATGTGGTGCTCCGCCTCTCCCATGACCTCGAAGACAGCTTGGATGAAGCTGAGCGGCACCTCGCGATGGAACAGATCGCCCATGGAGTTCACGAAGATCATCTGCGGCCTTGTCCAAGCAAGAGGTGCTCGCAGAGCATCGGCGTGCAGGGTCACCTGAAAGCCGTTCCGGTAGCGCCGCTGACCCATAGCCTTCAGCCTCGCGCTCATCCGCTCGGCATAGCAATGCTGGCAGCCCGGGCTGATCTTAGTGCAGCCCGTGACTGGGTTCCAGGTGGATTCGGTCCATTCGATTGTCGAAGCACTCGCCATGGGCCTGCCTCCGCTCGCCGAAAGCCTCAGATCGCGCCCCCGCGCCTGTACTTGTCGAATATGTCCCGTACGATCTTCTTCGCCACCGGCTTCTGGGAAGCGAAGACGAGGTAGTACACCACTGCACGAGCGCTGTTCCTCATTGGGAGGGGCTCTGCCACATACTCGAAGCCACCATCTCGCTTCAGATGGTCACAGAACGCATGTGCCACTGCAATGTTCTCTGCCTTCTCCTCCTCTTCATCCCCAAAGAGCGTCTTGTTCGAAGTGTAGGCAGCTTGCCGCCAGGAGTCGTCTCCCCAGAACGCACTCATCCGGTCTCGATCGCTTCGGCCGACGCGCGACTGGTCCGACCACAGCACATTCCGGTTCATGTCCATGACCGGGAAGTTAAGGAAGAGCTCTATGGAACGCGCTTGGCCTGCTGCATGCAGAACAGGCCAATGGAGATGCAAGCCATAGGGGTCGAGGAGCCACAGGGCCCTTCGATAGTCGGCCCATCTGCAGCGCGGGAGGATTGTCTCCAGCAAGATGGCATTGCAGTCGCCCTCGTACACGGTCACATCGGGGCGATGCTCCGTGAGCTCGCGAAGCGAGTCAGCTTTCGCCCTGTCAAGGTCTATGAAGTGGTGTTCACGGAACGGAGGCTTCACATTCAACGCGTTCAACGGTGACCCCAGCACGAAACCGCCTGTCGTTCTCGATATGCTGTAGCCGCCGCCCGCGAACGCATCAACGTATACGTGGTGAAGCTGGGGGGCACGCTGCGCAGCCATGATGGTTGAGTAGGCCGCGGCGTACTCGCGCACAATGTCAAGCTTCACCTCTGACCAGTACCCGATCCTATCGAACTTGAGCGCTTGCTTCCGCACAGCTTGCCCCCTGTCCACCGCAGTGAGTTGACCGCGTTGCCAGCTCGCCAAGGCCCTTCGCTTGCCAGCCCTGGGCACATTGCCACGTTACGCGCATCATGGTAATGCAAACATCAGTTTGTGTCAACCCCTCAGATCGGGCAGCTCCTCA
>Ga0315285_10008107_pt1 | contig 10783 bp, 6 predicted proteins | sample YL17G09_36_MG_FD_203698 | JGI IMG/M metagenome (GOLD analysis project Ga0315285, IMG submission 203698) | Sediment microbial communities from Yellowstone Lake, YNP, Wyoming, USA - YL17G09_36 | ecosystem: Environmental > Aquatic > Freshwater > Lake > Sediment | place: USA: Wyoming | collected... | reverse complement strand
AACATTTATTGTAAATAAATTATATTATAATATAATATATATCCTTTAGAAAAAAATGGTGGAAAATAAATGCTTCCATGGAACGCATTACCTTTAAATACAATCTTTATAATAATTGGCCTATCGTTATTCATATCGGTTGTATTAACAATAATTTTAATAAAAATTAAAAGATATGAAGAATTCGGATGGGTACTCGGAATATTTCTAATTATTTTAAGCAGTGTTACTTTTATATACCTTATACCGCATGAAATAATTAACGAAGCCAGAATACCTGACGATTATATCTGGGAAGATGAAGGTAATATACACTATTGGGAAAGAAACACCTTTTTTTATCCTGAGGAATTACAGTATAAAATCCCTTTATGGTTTGCAAATTTATTGTCTAAAAGAGAGCCAATCGAAGAAACGTTTATTGGAAAAGAAATTATACATGTAACTGAATTTAATAAATATGAAAACAGCGCAGTAATTAACGATGCTTTATATGATAAGAATGGAGAAATTTTTAGTGTTTTAAATTTTCAAGAAAAAGTTTCTGAATGGTATAAAATTGACACTCATCTAAAAAATTTAAAATATGTTGATGTTGAAGCAGGCCATATGGGAATTCCATCAGACATAGGAAATACAAACATTATTAGAGTCGGATGGGTAGATTCAAATGGACAAAAAAATGGGGAGGAAAACGTAGTTCTAGTTAGAGAGATGAAAAGGATTAAGACTGGTTACATTGATGGATTGGAGTTAGCGGTTTGGCAATCAGATGTTAGTAATACCCCTATCTTTTGGCATGGGAAATCTTATATTTGTGACGAGACACTTCGTTTAACAGTTCATCCAAAAACTGGATACATTGTCAATGTTTATCGTCATCTAGTATTATCTGCGCATCTTTCACAATTTATAGAATTATACTATCCAGATTTGTACCAATCGAAGTATATCACTCGTTTTTTAAAAACAACAGACCCAGTAGGAGAAGCAGCTGAACTAGTATATGAAACAACAGATGAATCACAGGCAAGACATATTGCTGAGGTAAAATCATTAGACGCTCAGATTACATATTACCCAATAATAATATGTCTTCCAATGCTTATAATCGGACTAGGATTAATTTGGAGATATGGTGGTAGAAGTTATTACTGGAAGCGATACAAAGATTTTGAAAAACATCCTGCAGAAGTAATGGAACATAAACCAAAAAAGGTTTTTTTCTCAGGAAATTCACACTATAAAAAAATAAAGAAGATAATTGCATTTTTTATTGGTTTTATCTTAGTATTTTCATCCATTATAATAGTTATTCAAAACATTGCTAGTAAGGATGGGGGATGGTTTGTTTTTAATAAAAATCAAGAAGAGCAATTAATTGAAGAAACACCGCCAACTCCTCCAGGCGATAGAAGAGGAATAGACTCTGGTAGACATGTCTTAGAGACAAATGATGAAGGACCACACAAACTCTCAAAAAGAGAATGGTGGTACTTTAATGTATTTTTCAACAGTCCAGGTACTGATCTAAAAGATTGGTCCATGATAATAAGCTTCAATAAAATGGGATTACAGGACATTAGATTTTTAAAAAGAGATAACTTTTTCATGATACTCTATGATGATAAAGGTGTTAGTTACAATTTCAATATATTAGATCAGCGAAGAAATACTTTAAGTTATACAGGTCCGGGGGTAGATGTTAAATTTAAAGATAACTGGGCAAAAGGAGCTTATCCCACTTGGCAGGTTCATGGAGAAAACAGTGAAAAAGATATAACAGTTGATTTAACATATACTGCAGATTTCTTGCCTGTTTGGGTAGAAGGACGTAGTTCAAACTTATTTTTCATTGGTAAACAGATGTCGGGAGATTATTATGTACCAAGATGTAGTGTTGAGGGAACTATTAAATGGGAGGGTAAGGAATACAATGTTTATGGTATCGGGTACCATGATCATGTATGGGAAGCAATTATCCCTAGATTTGTTACAAAAGGTTGGGACTGGTTCAACTTACATTTTGATAACGGATGGGAGATGTACATATCAAAATTCACCCTTAGATGGCCAAGGAATAAATTTGCAGGTGCACTAATAGTTTCTCCAGATAATAGAAATATAGTTGAATGGAGTCAATTCACTTTAAATTATGTTGAAACAAAACAATCACAAAACCTACCATCATTATCTTATCCGGTTAAATATTATGTTGAGGCATCTGAGGACGATATGTTGTTAAAATTAGAAATAACAGTGTATAATGTATGTGAAATTACTTTTAAATCAGGACGTACAGGCATGTTTGAAGGTCCCTGTTTTGCAAAAGGAACTTTTTCCTGGGAAGGCCATACTGTTGAACTAAATGGATATGGTCTGTCTGAGGTTACGCGAATCAAATATTTATTTGGTAACTTTATTGATAACCTTTCTAGTAAATTTAAACAAATATCATCAATTTTTTCATAATAAAACTATAATTATAAAAAATTTTAATATCTAATTAAATAGACCTTGGACTCATTTCGTTTATTTTGTAATTCCTTTCAATAAAGACCAGAAATGTTTCCTTTATCATCGATGTCAATATTTTCTGAAATTGGTTTTGCAGGAAGACCTGGCATAGTTGTAATTTTACCGGTCATTGGAACAAGGAACCCTGCACCAGCTGAGAATTTAATCTCTCTAACTGTTATTTTAAAGTCTCTTGGTCTACCTAGACTTTTTGAATCATCAGAGAGTGAAAACTGTGTTTTAGCAATACAAATTGGCAGCTTATCAAGTCCTAATTCTTCACATAATTTTACGTCTTGTTCTGCTGTTACTGTATAGACAACCTTTTCTGCACCATACATTTTCTTTGCAATGGTTTCAATTTTTTCTTTAACAGGTGTATTTATATCATATAAATAATGAAACTTTGAAGGATTATTATGTATGAGACTTACTAGTTTCCCAGCTAGTTCTATTCCTCCTTCGCCTCCTTGTTCCCATACATCAGCAACCGCTACTTGTATATTTTTTGATTTACAAAAATCTTCTACAACCTTAATTTCTTCATCTGTATCATCAACAAAATGATTTATTGCAACAATTAACGGAACACCATAGTAAGAAATGTTTTCTATGTGTTTTTCAAGATTGGGAAAACCTTTTTTAACATCTCCATCACCGTGTTTTTTTAATGCTTTTATGGTTACTAACAAGACAACTGCATCAGGTTTCAAATTCCCTGTTCTACAAACGATATTAAAGAACTTTTCTGCACCCAACTCAGAACCAAAACCAGCCTCTGTAACTACATAATCTGAAAGTTTTAAAGCCAATTTTGTAGCAATAAGACTATTTGCTCCATGTGCAATATTTGCAAAAGGGCCACCATGAATAAAAGCAGGAACACCTTCTATTGTTTGAACAAGATTTGGCTTCAAAACATCTTTCAATAAAACAGCCATTGCACCTACTGCTTTCAAATCACTTGCAAAAATAGGTTTATTATCATATGTATAAGCAACAATTATTCTACTAAGTCTTTCTTTTAAATCTTTAAGATCTTGGGTTAAACAGAGAATAGCCATGATCTCAGATGCAGGAGTTATTGCAAACTCCGCTTCATGGGGAACTCCATCTTGAGGCCCACCTAATCCTACAACCACTTTCCGAAGAGCACGATCACTAATATCTGAAACCCTTGGCCAAACTATGTACCTTGGATCAATATGAAATTTATCACCATAATGAATATGATTATCAAGTAAACTTGCTAAAAGATTATGCGCACTGGTAATTGCGTGCATATCACCAGTAAAATGTAAGTTTATATCTTCCATTGGTAAAACTTGAGAATAACCACCACCAGTTGCACCTCCTTTTAACCCCATAGTAGGACCTAGAGATGGTTCTCTAATGCATAGCATAGTTTTTTTTCCAAGTTTTGCTAGAGCTTGTGCAAGACCAATAGTCAACGTAGTTTTTCCTTCGCCTTCAGGAGTTGGATTTATAGTTGTTATAAGTATTAATTTACCGTCCTTGTTACCTTTAATTCTATTTATTATCTTTGGAGAAATTTTAGCTTTAAAATCTCCACAAGGAATAACCTCTTCTTCTTTTATTCCTACTTTTTTAGCAATAAGATATATATCATCAAGCTTTGTTGCATTAACAATTTCTCTATCTGATTTCATAGTAAAAAACAAAAGTAAACAAGGTATACTTATAAATTTGCAATTCTAAATTTTACTATTTACAATTTTCATTATCTCTTCTGTTTTCTTTTCTGTATTATTTTTAAGTTTTTCTATTTCAGATGATATCTTTTTTACAAACTTTTCGTCTTTAATAGATTCAAGGTTAATTTTAACATTAAGAATAGCGGCTTCAACACCAGCTTTAGCCATAATAGCAGAAATAGCTGCATCAGTTATAGAACTTTGATTACCTTTTTCAGCAGCAACCTTTGCTATATCAAGAATTTTCTCACAAGTCTTTGCTGTTTCAAGAGGAACACTAGTTGCGGTTTTATATCCGTCTTGTATTGCTTTGGTTCTAACCTCTTTTTGTTTATCAGTTTCCTTTGGTAATTTGAACGCTTTTATAACATCATTAAAAGCTTCTGTATCTTTGTCAATAAGTTTGGTTAGTTCTTTTCGTAGTTGTTCGCTTTTCTTTAAAACCTCTTTTATTTCATCCTGAACATTTGCATATTTTTCTTTACCAATTGTAAGATTACAAACCATCGACGATAGTGCAGCACTAAGTGCTCCAGAAAGTGCAGCAACACTTCCACCTCCTGGTGCAGGACTATTTGATGCTAGTTCAGAAAGAAAACTATTTATCTTCATTGATGCAAGAGCACCAGTTTCCTCAACCATATATTCGATAATCTTTTCCTCGGGTTTAAATATATACAACTTAGAAAGCCCTAGTTTTTCAACAGCTAAATTAACATAATCATCCTCACTAGATATTTTAATTCCATCTTTTTTTGAGTAGAATTTACCAGCATCAACAAGTGATTCTTTAGGTACTACTCCTACAATTTCACTACCAGTTATTTTTACACTAAGTTGATCAGCTTCTTCTTTAACTGCTTCAAAAACATCATGAAGATTTACTTTTTTATAATTAAGCAGATTCATCGAAACCTGCGCAATATTTTCATTATACATCATTCCTCCTGCTTGAACTCCTTTAAATCGTCCTGGTATCTTAACGGTTTGACCATCTGGTCCAATTACATCTTTTCCATCTTTATCTTTTTTAGATATACCACTTGTTCTGATTTTGCCTGATATTTTAGAAGCAATGGATTTGTCGTTAGTATTAAGATTAACATTATAAGCAATCAGAATTTCTCTAGCACCTGTTGCTGTCGCCCCACTTTTCGGAACAAAAACTGGTTTACCAAAGTCTGGTTTAAAGGTAGGATCTTTGAATTTTTCCTCAAGAGCCTCATATTCACCTTTTCTTATATCTGGAAGTTTTACTCTATCGAGTCTAGTTGCAGAATTTGCATACAAAAAAACAGGTATCTCTAGTTCTTTTGCCATCCACTCACCAAATCTTTTGGATAATTTGACGCAGTCATCCATTGTTACTCCTTTAATTGGAATAAAAGGCATTACATCTAAAGCACCCATCCTAGCATGCTCTCCTTTATGTTTACTCATATCAATAAGAGCTACACCAACCTTTGTTGCTTTATAAGCAGCCTCAAGAACAGCCTCTGGTTCACCAACAAAGGTGTAAACAGTTCTATTAAAATCAGCGCCAGCATCTATATCAAGTAACCTAACGTTTTCAACAGATTTTATAGCAGCAGATATTGCATCTATAACAGATTTATCTATACCCTCACTAAAGTTTGGGACGCATTCAACGATTTTTTCCATAATTATACCGTAAAACCTTAATTCAGGTATTTCTTTTAACTCTTTGGGATTAACGCATGGAAACTGTAGATATACTAATAGAAAATGCAAATGAACTAATTACGGTTAAAGGACCCAATAAACCTAGAACAAAAAAGGAAATGAGCAATTTATCGATAATAGAGAAAGGCTCATTAGCAATAAAAGATGGAGTTATTTTTAATATTGGGAAAAATTTAAAATATAATTCAGAAAACATCATTGATGCATCTGGAAAAACTGTAATGCCAGGTTTTGTTGATCCACACACCCATCTAGTTTTTGCAGGATCAAGAGAATTTGAACTTGACTGGAAACTTAAAGGTTTATCATATATGGATATCCAAAAAAAAGGAGGAGGAATTTTATATACTGTTAATGAAACAAGAAACTCATCACAAAGTGAACTATTGAAACAAAGTAAAATCCGTCTTGATAATATGATAAAGCATGGTACAACAACCTGTGAAGCTAAAAGTGGATATGGTTTAAATACTGAAACTGAAATAAAAATTCTAAAAACAATAAAAGAATTAAATAATTCACACCCCGTTGATATTATTCCAACTTTTCTAGGGGCTCATGCTTTTCCAAAAGAATGTAGTGAATCTGAGTATGTTGATATTATAATTAAGGATATGATTCCCAAGATAAAGAATTTAGCAAAATTTTGTGATGTTTTTTGTGAAAAAGGAGTTTTTACACCAGAGCAATCAAAAAAAATTTTGGAAGCAGGAAAAAACTATGGATTAGTTCCAAAGATTCATGCCGATGAAATTGTTGATACTGATGGCGCAGCTTTAGCATCAGAAATAGGTGCGATAAGTGCTGATCATCTTTTAATGTCGAACGAAGATGGATTAAAACAGATGGTAAAAAATGGAATCATAGGTGTACTATTGCCTGGTACTCCATTTTCACTTATGATGAAGGATTATGCTCCAGCTAGAAAAATAATTGATATAGGTGTTCCAGTTGCTATTGCAACTGATTTAAATCCAAATTGTTGGATTGAAAATATGCAATTTATAATTCAACTTGCATGTTTTAATATGAAGATGACACCAGCAGAAGCAATTACTGCTTCTACTTTTAATGCCGCTTGTGCAATTGGAATGAACAGTAAAATTGGTAGCTTAGAAAAAGGAAAACAAGCAGATATAATTTTACTAAATTGCCCTAATCATAAGTTTATACCATATCATTACGGAGTTAACCTGGTAGAAACTGTCATTAAAAAGGGAATTATTATTTAATTACTTTTAAAACATAATAAGTTAAACATGTAAATATTTAATTTTTTTCAAAAGCTATAGTAATATTCGCCTTCATTTTTCTGTTTTCTATCTATAAAAGAATCAGGTTTATTTACACGTGGCCTGTGTGAATCCTCATCTCTTCTGAAGGTTACATCTACATCCTTCAAGAAACGGTTCATTCCTTCATGCAAACTATATGGTCCACGTCCTATACCTTTCTTCCCTGGTTCCCCTTCAAAAACAATTAATGCATCGCTTATCATATCAATGAAATATACATCATGATCAACAATCATTGCTGATTTACCTGATTTTTCTATTATTTTACGTACAGTTCTGGACGTAATCATCCTTTGTTCGCTATCTAGATAGGCTGAAGGTTCATCGATTAAATATATATCTGCTTCTTGGACAAGGCAATTAGCTGTTGCAACTCTTTGTAGTTCCCCACCTGAAAGTGTATCTATTTGTTTATCAAGAAGATATTTCAAGTTTAATGAATCAAATATCTCTGCTTTTAAAAAAGACGATGTAAACAGAGCTTGTGCCTTTAATTCAAAAAAATCTCTTACAGTTCCTTTAAAATCTGGTGAAATATATTGTGGTTTATAACTCACCTTAATATCATATTCTATCTTACCTTTCGAAGGCTCTATTTCACCTGCTAGCATCTTTACAAATGTTGTTTTACCAATAGCGTTGGGACCAACAATACCGATTATTTCCCCCTGTCTAATAATTCCTTTTTCAATTTCAAGGGAGAAATCCTTATATGATTTAGCTAAATCATCGTACGCAATAAGAATGCTCATCTTTTGCCTTTTCTTTGGAGGATGTGAAAAAAATTCTATTTTCTCCCCAAACCTAATGTTTTCTTCCTTTAAATAACCTGTAAGATACGTATTTATTGCATGACGAACTCCACGAGGATGGGTAACAACACCATAAGCCCCCTCATCACCATATACAAGATGAACATTATCACATAAAAAATCAAGTACTGCTAAATCATGTTCAACAACAAGTAATTTCTTTTTTTCAGATAAATCCTTAATAATCCTAGCAACCTTTAACCTCTGAAAAATATCAAGATAAGATGAGGGTTCATCAAAAAAATATAGATCAACATCTTTAAGAAGAGCGGCAGCAATCGAAACTGTTTGCAACTCACCACCAGAAATCTCTCCCTTCTCCATTTGTTTATCAAGAACATTCCTTAATCCTAGTTTTTCAACAATTATATCAAAATTTCCAGAACTATCTACTTTCTTTAGTATGTCTCCAATTTTTCCTTTCATTATTTTAGGTAGTTTATCTACGTACTGAGGCTTAACTATACTTGATATTTCGTCATTTGATAGTTTTTTAAAATGTTCATAAAGTTCAGTACCAGCATAATATTCGATAACATCATCCCATGAAGGTTTTTTGCGATAATCTCCTAAATTTGGAATTATTTGGCCTGATAATATCTTTATCGCTGTTGTTTTTCCTATTCCATTTGGACCAAGAATACCGACGCAACTTCCTATTTTTGGGATAGGAAGTCTAAATAATCGAAAACCATTTTTTCCAAATTGATGAATAAGATCTGTTTTTAATTCTTCAGCTAGTCCAATAATTTTTATAGCGTCAAAAGGACATTTATGGATACATATCCCACATCCTACACAGAGTTCTTCTGAAATAACTGGTTTACCACTTTCACCTTTAACAATTGTTTCATCGCCAGCTCTAACTCTAGGGCAATATTTTATGCATTCTAAAGCACAGTTCTTTGGTTTACATCTATCTATTATTAGTACAGCTATTCGCATAGTCTGAAAAGTGAGAAGATAAGACTCATTAAAAGATTTTTTGCTGAAGATGAAATTGAATCAGTAACTTAATGATAATTATGGAGGACACTTTGCACATATAGATTTAAATAATTTAGTACTTAAATATCGGTCTCCGCGATCTGGAAGAATAGTTACAATTGTACCAGAATTTATTCTTCCAGCAATCTTTAAGGCTCCTGCTACTGCAGCACCACTTGACATACCAACAAAAATCCCCTCTTTAGTTGCAAGTTGCCTAGTTGTTTCAAAAGCCTCAGCATCTCCAATTATTATCTTTTCATCTAATCTTTTTGGATTGTATATCTTAGGAACAATGGATTCCTCCATATTTTTAAGACCTTGTATAGCATGTCCCTTTGTAGGTTCAATCCCTATAATTTTAATACTTGGTTTTTTTTCTTTAAGATATTTACCTACACCCATAATAGTACCAGTTGTCCCAATACCTGCAACAAAGATATCTATCTCTTTGTTTGTCTGTGAATAAATTTCAGGTCCTGTTGTTTTATAATGTGCAAGGACATTATTTTCATTTTCAAACTGATTAGGCATAAAATATCTTTTCGGCTCATTATTTACAATTTCATATGCTTTCAGGATAGCTCCATCTGTACCATTGCAGCCAGGTGTGAGTATAACATTTGCCCCATAAGCTTCTAAAATACGTTGTCTTTCAATACTAACACATTCAGGCATAACAAGGGTGACTTGATATCCTTTAGCAGCTCCAATCATAGCAAGAGCAATACCAGTATTTCCTGATGTAGGTTCCAATATGATTTTATTATGAGTTAAAATCCCAGATTCTTCAGCTTTTAAAATCATATATAATGCTGATCTATCTTTGACAGAGCCTCCAGGATTACATCCTTCTAATTTACCAAAAATTCGCACATTTGAATTACTATTTAGGTTTGTCAACTCTACAATTGGAGTATTTCCAATCGCATTTAAAATATTCGACCTCATATTTTCTGAATTTTGATTTGACATATTATCGTTTTATAAATTTGTTGACAATGTTATTATATTATCGTTCCTTACTTTAAAAAAGTAATGAATTGATTAAGATAGCTTTTTTTAATTTCTATTCTTTAAATAAATAATTAATAAAATAGGTTATTCAAAAAACATAAAAAAAGGCAATTTAAAAAAAAAACAAAATGGTAGCATCGTTTCCGATGCCACCTCATCTCTCCAATTATATATCTTTTTCATTTATGAAAATTTTTTTTAAAGAGACATCGACCCAGATTGGGTAGACTGTGTGGATGTTGTTTCAGTGGGCATTGTATTACTTTGTGTTGATACTTCTGCAGGTATTGTATTACTTTGTGTTGATACTTCTGCAGGTATTGTATTACTTTGTGTTGATACTGGTTCTGATGCTAGTAAACTTAAATCTGTGAGACCAATATAATCTCCTCCATTACATAATGCTTGTAAATATTGGAGTACCTCAAGAGTGGCACCTGTTGCTGCTAGCATTGGTCCTCCATATCCTCCTAGAACAAATTCAATAATAAATACAATGACTGAACCAGACACTGCTTCACTAACTGTAAAAGGTAATTCACCTTCATGCTCTTGTAAACCTAGATATATTCCTATTGTGAAATAACCAATCCATTGACGTACTGCTTTAAATGTTTGCCCAACTCCTCGTAAAATATCTTGAATAATGTCTATCCAACTGCCCTCAAATGTAAAACCTTCCGGGAGGCTTATCTTGCTGTTGGCATAATCAAATGCATAATTAGAAACTACATTT
>Ga0315285_10008103_pt1 | contig 10785 bp, 12 predicted proteins | sample YL17G09_36_MG_FD_203698 | JGI IMG/M metagenome (GOLD analysis project Ga0315285, IMG submission 203698) | Sediment microbial communities from Yellowstone Lake, YNP, Wyoming, USA - YL17G09_36 | ecosystem: Environmental > Aquatic > Freshwater > Lake > Sediment | place: USA: Wyoming | collected... | reverse complement strand
CGAATGGCATGAAGATAGCACGTAATCAATTGTGGTGAAAGAAATTATGTCCTGCTGGCGTACCCGATGCAGGGGAAATGTGGCGAGTGCCTTTGCATGGGGATCGCCGCAATCCTGAGGAATCCGAACAAACACCTTGGGGATGGCCTCGGTTGGCTTGTCCGTGGCCAACACATAACATATTGCTTAGACTTGGCTTACGCCTTATCTTCATGCCATTCGGGACAGTCACCTATTTTCCCATCCATCTTGGCCGCCGCGGCGAGGCCCTACGCTTTGGCGGCGTGGCGTTTCAGGAACGCAAGCCCATCGATTGCCAGTTGGTCGGCGGATTCGTAGATCGGCCGCCAGATGCACGCGGCCGCACAGAGGTCCACGATGCCCGTGGCGAAACTCTCGATGGTGACCCAGCCGTCGTAGCGGATGTCCTTGAGCGCCGCGAAGATTTTCTTCCAGCGAACCTGCCCCGTGCCCAGTTCGCCGCGGTCGGACTCCGAGGCGTGGAAATGCCCCAGCAGGCCGCCCGCGTGGCGGATGGCGGCGGCGGTGTCCTTCTCCTCGATGTTGCCGTGGAACGTGTCTAGTTGGACCTTCAGATGGTCGCTGCCGACGGCCCGGACCATCGCCACCGCGTCGGCGGCCGTGTTGAGCACGTGCGTCTCGAAGCGGTTCAGAGGCTCGATGGCCAGCATCACGCCGGCGCCGCCGGCATGTTCCGCGGCGGCGGCAAGGCCCTCGACGCACCACTTCCACTCATCGTCGGACCTGGCCCGGCCTGTAAGCTGCCGCACGGGCGCGTACAGCGGCCCGGCCATGACTTTGCCGCCCATCTCGGCCGTCAGGTCCACCATCCGCCGCAGCCTGGCAAGCCCGGCCTGGCGCTGGGCGGGGTCGGTCGCGCACAGGCTGCCATCCGGCATCAGCACGCAGCAGCTCGTCACGCCGACGCCGGCGGCCTCGCACGCACCCCGCGTGGCCGGGGCGTCAAGGACATCCAGGTCGTTGAAGGGAACCTCCACGCCATCGAAGCCCATGCCGGCGACCTTGGCGATGAGGTCGAGCTTTTCCCGCGAAAACGTGGGCGTGTAGACCAGCAGGTTCAGGCCGAAACGAACGCCACCGGCGCCCTTGCGAACCTTGCCCGAGCCGCGATTCTTCTTAGACATGGCCGATTCTCCTTCAGGTCAGCTTTAGGTCAGCTTAATGTCAAAAAACGCTGCAAGCGAAAGGACGACACCGGCTTTGGATTCTAGGCACCCCGCCGCGGCCGGTCAAGGGGCAAGGACGATTGGGACGATGTGCCAAAAGAGGGGGGACAGGCTACTTTTTCGTTGTCGGGGGAAATGTCTTGTGGTGCCGGTGGTGATTGGCCGAAAAAGTAGCTTGTCCCCTGATACCGTTTCCGATGTTATCCACAATCTTTTTCCCCCTTTTTGGGAACAGCGGAGATTATTCCGGTTTTTCGGAAATCCCGGTCCCAAAAACGAGTTTTGCTATCGGGTATTGCCGCCGGCGGCGTACAGATAGATGGAAGAAAAAGTGGCGGGCGATGGAAGAATTGCCCGCCTTCGTGGGACCATACCTGGATAGAGAGACGAACGAGCTTGGCACAGGACGCCCTCTACGGTCACGAGCCTGACAGCGACATGGAGCTTGTCCGGCTGGTTCGGCAAGGCGACGAGGCGGCTTTTCGCCGGGTTGTGGACATCCACGGCCCGCGTTTGTATCTGCTGGCTATGTCGATGCTTGGGAATCGTGAGGATGCCCAGGACGTCGTGCAGGAGACCTTCGTCGGGGCTTTCCGCGGGCTGCGGGGCTTTCAGGGACGCTCGACCGTAAAGACCTGGCTGACGAGGATCCTGATGAACAACGTCGCGGACCTTCGGCGGCGCAGGCACTTGCGGAAGACACTGCCGCTGGACGAAGCCGCGGAGCAGTTGGGCGCCCCCCTGGCCCGGCGGGTAACGGAAACAGGCCGGGCGGACATGCGGATGGACATCGCCGCCGTGATCGGCAGGTTGCCGGAAGAGCACAGGACGGTCATCGTGCTTCGCGAGATGCAGGGAATGACCTACGAGGAAATCGCGGCGGCGCTGGGCGTTCCACGGGGAACGGTCGAGTCGCGGCTGTTTCGGGCGAGGCAGAAGCTCAAGGAGATTCTGGGCGACTACCTTGCCTGATCGACGGTTTCGACGAGCCTGGGCCGAGCAAGCCGGGCGGATCGGAGAAGACTATGGTTATGGCAAATTGCGAAAACGAACGACAACTCAGTGCATATCACGACGGCGAGCTGCCGGCGGCCGAGGCGGCCGAGATGGAGCGGCACCTGGCCCGGTGCGACACCTGCGCGGCGGAATTGCGGAAGCTGCGTGCAATGTCACGGTTGCTGTCGGCGGCGATTGAAGTTCAGCAGGTTCCGGCCGAGGCTATGGACCGCTGGCGACGCAGTCTGCGGCCTGGGCGCGACAGGGTCATCCTGCGAATCACGGAGATGCTGAGTGTCGCCGCCGCGGCGATTCTGCTGGTTTGCTCGACGATGCTGTGGCAGCAGTGGAGCAGTGTTGCCGGCCCGGCCCGCCAGCCGGCGGCGTGGGAGAACGTGGCCGTCAGGACCGCTTCGGGGCCGGTCCGGACACTGGCCGGGCAGTTGACCGGCGGCCCGGAGACTCCGCCGGACGTCTTGTTGGCAAACGCCATTCTCGCCGACTCATCCGGCACGATGGGGGCGCAGCCATGACCAGGATTCGAATCGCGGTGATCCTGGGTTTCGCACTGGCGTTCGCGGCCGGGGCTTCGGTTGGAATGCTGGCGTCATTGCCTGGCGAGGCGACAGCCTCCTGGACGGGCCGTGGGCCGGACCTGGCCGCGCAGTTGGGGCTTTCAAGCCGGCAGCGCACCGAGATGCACGCGATATGGTCGGAGTTCGTGACCGGGCGGGACAGGGAGTTCCGCGACCGCAAGCGGGCCCTGTGGCAGGAGAAGGATGAGGCCATCGAGGGTCTGCTGACTGACGAGCAATGGGTGGAGTACGACGCGACGTGCGCCGACTGCGACAGCCGGATGCGGGAGATGGACGAACAGTGGCAGGAGATTATCCAGCAGGCCGTCGAGCGGACCAAGGCCATCCTCACGCCCGAGCAGGTGAAGAAGTACGATGAGTTCCGCGCCAGCAGGCAGATTCGGCGAACGCGCAAGGGCGGCGGCGATTCGCACGGCCCGTCGCGTTTCTCGCCGGGCGGGCGCGGCCCGGAGCATTCGGACTTTCCGGCGACGGCCACCGCGCCGGCGGACGGCAACGCACCCCGGCGGTAGCAACGGGCGTCCGAAGCCAGGAAGACAAAGAAGAAGATATCAACGCAGAGAGCTTGGCGCGGGCTTCGCCCGCAACCCAAAACAGAATATCTCGCGCAGAGGGCGCAGAGAACGCAGAGAGAAGCAACTCTATATCTCTCTTTCTCCGCGACCTTTGCGCCTTCTGCGCGAGGAGAATCTTCTCCGCACGCGAAGAAACCAACGGTTAGCAGTGCAGAGCACGCAGGGAAGAAAGAGAAGAAACTTGGATTAGCAGCACAAACATCAACTAAAGACGTGCCGCGACAGTCGCGGCATATTCGGGACGACACGAACAGAAGGAGCATTGGAATGTCACGAGCAAGATTGTGGACGGCGTTGGCGATGGCGGCCCTTGTGGGGCTTTGCTGGTCCGGTCTGGCGATGGCTCAGGAAACCCCCCCGGCGCCCCCGGCGCCTCCGGCCGGCGGCGACACCGCCCAGCCCGGCGGTCGTCAGCGCCCCAGCGCCGAGGATATGCGTCAGCGGATGGAGGAGTGGCGCAAGCGTGCGGCCGACCAACAGCGCCAGAACCTCGGCGCCACCGAAGATGAGTGGAAGGTTCTCCAGCCGCTTATCGAGAAGGTGCAGAACCTTCAGCGTTCATCCCGCGGCGGGATGATGCGCGGCGGCATCGGCGGCATCGGCGGGATGGGCGGCTTCGGCAACTTCGGCGGGCGCACCCGCGGCGGCCGCGGCAACCGCGACGCCAACACCCCGGCGGCCACGACGCCCCCGGCGGCTGCGACGCCCCCGGCGCCCACGAATCCTGACGGCACGCCCCGCGAGTTGACGGAAGTCGAGAAGAAGACCACGGCCCTCAATGATGTCCTGAAGAACAAGGACGCCAGCCCGACCCAGATCACCGAGGCCCTGACGGCCCTCCGCACGGCCCGCGCCAAGGACCAGCAAGGTCTGACCCAGGCGCGCGAGGAGCTCAAGAAAGTGGTCACCGCGCACCAGGAAGCCATGCTGGTGCTCATGGGAGTGCTGGAGTAATAACCGTCCCCAATGGCACTAAGTTAAGGCTCTTCAGCCTGAAAGGCTGACAACTGCCCCTAAGGGACAGTCCAGCCCAGGGCAGAGCGAAGCGCCGCCCTGGGTATGGAGCAAAACGGCACAAGAGCCCTGAAAGGGCGTAACATCGGTTGGCGCAGCCTTTTGTGCCGCCCTTACAGGGCTTGTTCCAGAAAGAACGCACACACCCAGGGTGCTGCCCTGGGCTGTACTGCCCGCCTGGCGGCGGGCAGGTTTGAGCCCTTCGGGCTCCGGGAAACAAGCCCCGAAGCCCTAACTTAGGACCTGGAGTTTTGCAAAATGGCATAAAACCTTCGTTTTCGTTGCTGAACCCCAACGTAAAATAAGGACTTACGTCAATCTGGGCCGCATTTTGCAAAACTCCAGTTAGGACCATTCGATTGTGGACCCGAACATGGCATCTTGTTTGGACCTTGGTGCTTGTTGTTTGATCCTTGTTTGAGTTTTGGTGCTTTGGATTTGTTTCGGACCTGCCGGCAGGCAGGCAGGTTTCGTGCTTCGTTTTTCGGATTTGCCGACCGGTCAAATGCCCATTAGTTCCGGATCGCATCGCCGGGACGGGGCCGCCTTGCCGGCTCGTTGTGGTGAAGAATCGTAATGAACGAAATACTTCTAAAGATGGTTGGGCAGGGCCTGCTGAACGACCAGGCGGCGCAGGCCGTCGATTCCCTGACGGCCAAGGGCGAGTCGCTGGATGAGGCCCTGATCGCCTCCAGCGGCCTGCCGGAAGAGAAGGTCCTGCGGTACCTGGCCGAGGAGTTCCACGTGCCCTGGGCCGACCTGGACTCCAACCTGCCGGACAAGGCCTTCCTGGCCAAGTTCCCAGCCAGGATCCTCCTGACCCACCGCCTGCTGCCGCTGAGCCAGCTCAACGGCACGGTCACCGTCGCGTCCAACAGGCTCTTCGACACCATCGGCCTGGACGAGCTTCGCATGGCCTGCGGGCTGGAGGTCCACCTGGCGCTGGCGCCCTCGACGGAGATAACCCGCTGCATCAACTCGCTGCTGGGCGTCGGGGCCGACACGCTGCAATCTCTGGTCTCCGAGGCCGCCGAGGACGGCGTCGAGGTCGTCGACTCCGACAGCGACGAGGACGTCGACCTCGAAGATGCCGCCCATGACGCCTCGATCATCAAGTTCGTCAACCAGGTGCTCTCCGAAGCCATCGAGCGCCGGGCGACGGATGTGCATTTCGAGCCCTTCGAGGCCTCCCTGCGGGTGAGATACCGCGTCGACGGCGTCCTCCGCGAAGCGAACGTCCCGCCGGAGGTCCGCCAGTTCCACCCCGCGATCGTGTCGCGAATCAAGATTCTAAGCCGCCTGGACATCGCCGAGAAGCGCCTGCCCCAGGACGGGCGGATCAAGCTCAAGGTCGCCTCCCGCGAGGTCGACGTCCGCGTGTCGGTCATTCCCATGCTTCACGGCGAGGCCGTCGTGCTTCGCCTGCTGGACCGCGGCGCCGCGCTGCTGGGCCTGGAGCACCTGGGCATGAGCGACCGCGACCGCGGCGTGTACGAGAGCGCCCTGAACGTCCCGCACGGCGTGGTGCTGGTGACCGGCCCGACCGGCAGCGGCAAGACCACCACGCTCTACGCGGGCCTGTCGCAGATAAACGACACCGAGCGGAAGATCGTCACCATCGAGGATCCGGTCGAGTATCACCTGCACGGCATCAACCAGATCCAGGTGTCCACCAAGGCGGGGCTGACGTTCGCCAAGGGCCTGCGGTCGATCCTGCGGCACGACCCGGACGTGATACTCGTCGGCGAGATACGCGACCGCGAGACGGCCGACATCGCCGTTCAGGCTTCCCTCACCGGCCACCTGGTGTTCTCGACGCTTCACACCAACGACGCCCCGGGCGCCATGACGCGCCTGGTGGACATGGGCATCGAGCCTTACCTTGTCACGTCGTCGCTGGAGATGGTCGTCGCCCAGCGGCTGGTGCGCCTCATCTGCCCGGACTGCCGCGAGCCTTTCACGCCCGAGGACATGAACGCCTTCCGCTCGCAGTTCGGCCCCGACGCACCGGAGACGCTCTATCGAGGCCGGGGCTGCCGGCAGTGCCAGGGCAGCGGCTATCGCGGGCGGACGGGAATCTTCGAGATGATGCTCATCAGCGATGAAATACGCTCGCTCGTGCTGGAGCGAGCACCCAGCACCGAGATACGCCGCCAGGCCGCCAGGGAAGGCATGAAGTGCCTGCGTGAGGACGGCTGGCGCCTGGTGCGAAGCGGGAGGACGACCCTCGAGGAAGTGCTGAGAGTGACCAAGGACGAGCGGACAAACGGCACAGGCGCGGCCCACTACCCGTCCGCGACGAACGGCCAGGCCCACTGATGTGGTATATCGAGAAAAGCGTGGGTTCTTGAGAATTCAAAAATCCGAAATCCGAATCTCGAAATCCGAAACAAACAGCAAAATTCGAATGTTCTAAACGCCGGTGGCCGGCAGACTGTGGACGAATTCGAAATGGAAAGCGCCAAATGACATACAAGCGAATAGCGGCACGTTCCAGGTCTAAACTGCTCCGAGCGGAACGTCCACGAGTCCTGCGTTGGGAGTCTGAAATTTGGCTCTTGTTTGGGATTTCGTTATTTGGATTTGTTTCGGATTTCGAAATTCGAGATTCGGATTTTTCCGGTGGCAGAATGTCCATCAATTCTGAACCACCACGCCAGAGGTCCGGCCGAGCCTGAAACAGAAATTACCCGGTGATTGTGAATGCCAGTTTTCACGTACGAAGCCATTGAACCCAGCGGTTCGCGGACGGCCGGCAAGGTCTCAGCCCACAGCCGCGCCGCGGCCCTGGACGAGGTCGCCCAGAAGGGCCTGGTGCCGGTGTCCGTCGATGAGGAGCGCACCGGGCAGCCGGCGGCCCGCGCGGCCAGGTCCACTGGCGGGCGCGTGCCTCAAAACGCCGTCGAGACCTTCAGCCGGGAACTGGCGAACCTCCTTGCGGCCGGGGTTCCCATCACCCGCAGCCTGAGCATCCTGCGGCGCGAGTCGTCGAACCCCGCTGCCCGCGCGCAGTGGTCCGCGATTTTTGACGATGTCTCCGGCGGCATGCCGCTGGCGGACGCCATGGCGCGCTGGCCGAAGTCTTTCCCCGGCGTGTACGTCGCGATGGTCCACGCCGGCGAGACGGGCGGGTTCCTGGACGTCGTGCTGATGCAGATAGCCGAGTTCCGCGCCCGCGAGCGGGACCTCAAGGGCAAGTTCCGCAACGCCATGGCCTACCCGAGCATTCTGGCTGTCCTGGCCGTAGGCGTGCTCATCTTCCTGATGACCTTCTTTATCCCGCGTTTCTCGGGCATCTTCGCGAGCGTAGGTGGCAATATGCCGGGCCTGACGCGGGCCATCGTGGCGATCAGCAAGTTCATGACCGATTACGGCCTTGGAATCCTGGTGGTCCTGGCCGTCCTCGTGCTTGTCCTTCGCCGTATGCTCAAAACGCCGGCCGGGCAATTGGCTGCTCAGCAGGCGACGCTGCGGCTTCCGGTAATAGGCAAGCTGGCGGCCCGATTCGCTCTGGTGCGATTCTGCCGGATGCTCGGCACGCTGCTGGGCGCGGGCGTGCCGCTGGTGGCCTCGCTGAGAGTGGCACGCGAGGCGGTCGGCAACCGCGTGCTGGCCGACGCGGTCGGACAGTCCATCGAGCAGGTCCAGAAAGGCAAGGGCCTGGCCCGAAGCCTGGCGGGCAACTCCAGGCTGTTCCCGGGCTCGGTAATCGAGATGATAGCCGTGGCCGAGGAATCAGGCCGGCTCGACACGGAGTTGAAGCGCCTGGCGGCCGTCAACGAGGAAGAACTGGACCGCCAGTTGCGGACGGCGGTTGCCTTGGCCGAGCCGATCCTCCTGTTCGTCATGGCGGCCATTGTAGGAACAATCGTGGTCGGCATGTTGTTGCCGGTCTTCACGCTTCAGGAGTACATACGTTGATGAGGAACGAGAACATGATATGCCCGCAGGCCCGGTCTCGAAGCCTGACTCAGGCCCTGGCCGCCCGACGGTCCGGGGGCTTTACGCTGATAGAACTGCTGCTGGTGCTGGTGATCCTGGCGGTGCTGGCGGCCCTGGTTGTCCCCAGGATTACCGGACGTGGCAAAGAAGCCAAGGTAACCGCGGCCAAGCAGGGCATATCCAACATCAAGACGGCCCTGAAGATGTTCGAGATGAACTGTGATCGCTTCCCGACCTCCGAGGAGGGCCTGCGAGCCCTGATCGAGTCGCCGGGAAACCTGCCTGGGTGGAAAGGGCCGTACCTGGAACAGCAGAGTGTGCCGCTGGACCCGTGGCAACAGCCGTACATGTATCGCTGCCCGGGCCAGCATGCCAACGACTTCGACTTATACTCCTACGGACCGGACATGCAGGATGGCGGCGACGACGACATCGACAACTGGTCTCAGCCCGCACCGCGCTGAGACAGGCTTCACACTGTTCGAGCTGATCCTGGTGCTCGTGCTGCTGGCCGTGCTGCTGAGCGTGGCGGCGCCTTCGCTGCGCGGATTTGCCGCAGGCCAGGCCGATGCCGACGCCGCCACCGGCGTGCTGGCCATGACACGCATGGCGCGCGACCTGGCCGCGACCAAGGGAACCGTAAGCCGGCTCAACTTCGACTTCCAGAACAGCGTCTATTGGGTAACGATCCAGGAGGGTGGAACATTCGTCGAGCCCGGCACCGGCGAGAGCGGGTACTATCGCCTGGCCAACGGGATGATCGCCCGGCTGGAGTTGCCGCCCGGCCAGGAACAGCGCCCCTACGTGCAGTTCATGCCCGACGGGCGCAGCGAACAGGCGATTATTTTGCTGATATGCCTCAACGGAGACGTCTACCGCGTGTACTGCCCATCGGCCACCGACATGTTTCGCATAATCAAGCCAACGGAGCAGCAGCCATGACCGCCATCGGCAATGCGCAGCGGCATGGGCGTCTGGCACGTGCCAGGCCGAAAGACGTGGTTGCTCCGGCCCTGCCTGCCCCGTTGGGGCGGGCCTGCGCAAACCACGGCGCCCGCGGGTTCACGCTCGTCGAGGTCATGGCCGCGATTGTGCTGGTGGCTATCGTCCTGCCGACCGCGATGCAGGGAACGATGCTGTGCCTGGACCTGGCGCACAACGCCCGCATGCAGGCCCAGGCGGCCTCGCTGGCGCAGGCAAAGCTCTCCGAACTGGCCGCCACGAACATGATCTATGAGGCCATGCAAACCGGCGACTTCGGCGAGCAATGGCCTCAATACAAATGGCTGGCGACGGTCGAGGCGTGGGACGATCCCAGGCTTGTCGAACTGGACGTCTCGGTGGTATGGACCGCCCGAGGCAGGGACTACGACGTTACGATCAGCACCCTGGTCTACGACGTGGCCACAGACGGAGCCACAGGTGAATAACCGGCAGGCGACAACTCGCAAGGGCCTGCAGCGTAGCACGGGCATCCCCGTAAGGGGTCCCGCGGACCTGCCCGTGAGCCTGCCTGCCGTAGCTTCAGCGAAGGCAGGTCGCAGGGGCATCTTGCCCCTGCCCGCCAGTGGCACGGGCATCCCCGTTAGGGGTCCCAAGGACTTGCCCGTGCGTTTTCATGCACGTTCCAAGGGCTTCACGCTGCTGGAGGTCCTCGTGGCGGCGACGATGACGGCACTGCTGGCCGGGACGCTGTACGCCACGCTTTCCATCGCCTTCAAGGCTCGCCGCAACGCGACCGAGGAAGTAGCCAACTTCCGCAGGGCCGAGCTGGCGGCCGACTTCATCTGCGCCGAACTGCGATCCGCCGTCGTGCCCAATGGCATACTCGCCGGGACTTTCATGGGAACCGACGGCACAGGCGTGGCGGGGCGCGAAAGCGACACCGTGTCGTTCTACCGCACCGCCGACGCAACCGACCAGGATGTAGGCAAGAGCGACATCATGCTGGTCGAGCTGGCGTGTGAGCCTTCGTCGCGGGGCGCCGATATGGACCTGGTTCGCCGCGTCAGGCGGAACCTGCTCGCGCAGATCGTCTACGACATGCCGGGCGAGGTGCTCTGCCGCAACGTGCTGGCGCTAAACTTCAGGTACTTCGACGGCATGAGTTGGCTGGACTCCTGGGACTCCACCACCGTGGAAAACTCCCTGCCGCTGGCCGTGGAGGTGGACCTCACGCTGGCCAATGACGAGCAAGCCTCCGCCGGCGCCCGCGGGGTCCAGGCAGGAGCCAAGGGCGAATACCGCACGATCCACGTGCTGTGGATGCCCAGCAGTTCGCTGACGGCCGGCATGCAGATCGAAGTTGCACAGTAAGGAACAGTAAGGAACGGACGATGAAGACTCGCAATCACAGCAGCGTTGCCTCGAAGCGGCCTATGCCGCCGGGCAAGCCGCGCGCGGAGGCTTCTATAAGTCCTATGGGACCTATAAGACCTATAGGACCTATACCTA
>Ga0315285_10008102_pt1 | contig 10786 bp, 12 predicted proteins | sample YL17G09_36_MG_FD_203698 | JGI IMG/M metagenome (GOLD analysis project Ga0315285, IMG submission 203698) | Sediment microbial communities from Yellowstone Lake, YNP, Wyoming, USA - YL17G09_36 | ecosystem: Environmental > Aquatic > Freshwater > Lake > Sediment | place: USA: Wyoming | collected... | reverse complement strand
CGCTCTATCCTTTCCAGACAGCGCCGATGGGGCTTGCCGAAGATCCTAACGGTCATTGCCGCCTTCGACCTCCTGTTCGTGGCCGTCATCTTCTTGCTGCCCTTCGGCGACTGGTCACAGGTCGCCCCAGGCAGCATCTGGCTGTTGGTGGTCGTGCTCTACTGGGCCGGCGAGTCCGTCTGGACAACAGCGTGGTACGTCAACGAGATGCGGGCGTTCGCCCGCCAGCGCCTCCAGCTGCCGGCGTATAGGCCCATCGACAGCCCGGTCGTGCAGCAGTTCCTTCGTGGGACGTACCGGATGGCGCGCACAGGCGCGACGATCGCGATGCTCTACCTCGTCTACGTCCTGGTCCTGCTGCCGCGCGATCTTTCTCTGATCCTGCCCTTCGCCGCGGTGATCCTCGGTGTCTGCTACGCCTCGGTCATCGGTGAGATCGTTTCCGCTCGCTGGCTGGTCGCGCGCATCGTGGCCGACGAGAAGTCGCGTCGACTGGCCGACCTCGGGAGCCAGATCGATGCCCTAATCGCGCGCGTGCCCGACCTCTCACCTGAGGACGAGCGCAAGCTTGATCTGCTGTGCAAGACCTACGAGGCGGTGCGCGAGTCGCCGCTCACCAGTCCGCCTTTGAGCGCCGCGGGACGAATCTTCGGCACGGCACTGGTGCCGACGCTCACTTTCGTTGCTTTCGCCGCCGCTGAGGGCTACGTCGAGCGCGTGGTGAACAAGATCCTCGACGGGCTTGGCTCCTAGGAACGGAACGCGGATCTCCCGCGCGTCTGCCGCGTATCGGGTTCGGCGGGCGGGCGCAGTAACCCCCATGGACATCGAGCAGACGGATGAAGGTAGTCTTCGCAACAACAGGAAGCGATCTCGATGCTTCGTTGGACAGCCGTTCCGGTCGGCCCCGAAGTCCCTTGTCCGGGATCTGGACAGCGAGGCAAGGGCCGCTGACGTCGAAGGACATTGGCTATGAGCGAGAACGTCATCACCTACAGGCCCATCGGTGTGATCCACAGCGAACATCTCGCCGTGGAGGAGACGCCTATCCAGCCGGTCTACGCGAAGGGCTGTAAGGGGCAGGCGGAGATATTTGCAGAGTTTGCAGACGGCTTGCGCGATCTGGAGGGTTTCTCGCACATCTACCTCATCTATCACTTCCACCGGGCAGGCCCTGCAAGACCCATGGTGAAGCCGTTTCTCCAGGACGTGGAGCGAGGAGTGTTCGCCACGCGTACGCCCTGCCGACCCAACGCCATCGGGCTGAGCGTGGTTGAGTTGGTCCGCCGCGAAGGCAACGTGCTCCATCTTGACGGGGTGGACATCCTGGACGGCACGCCGCTTCTCGACATCAAGCCCTACACGACCAAGTTCGATCTGGTCGAGACAGCCCGCAACGGGTGGCAGGATGATGTTGACGAGGAAACGGCTGGGCAACGCGGCCGTCGGGGTTACAGAGGCGGCGGCACCCCATGATCCTTGGGGATCAGAGAGCGGTCGTGTCCGGTGTTCGGGGGCAGTTCGGGTAAGGACGAAGAAGCGCGCCGGTAATCGTCTTCCCCGATGGACCCCACTTGGTGGAGCCTCGCGATGATGAGCTGGTGCAGAAGCTAGGACTGGTTTAGATCCAGCTACGGCCGTTGGCAGGGCCCGGTGTACGCCCGTGCGGTGCCTTCACGGCAAGCGGGTACGATGCGGGAAGTCGCATCACGAGGAAGGGGACGCGCATGGGAACCAAGGGCATCGAGATCGTGGACCTGGACGTCGGTGAGCTGCTGGGGATCCTGAACGGGGCGTTCTCGGACGAGTGGCTCGCCTACTACCAGTACTGGCTCGGAGCCAAGGTCGTGAAGGGCCCGATGAAGGAAGCGGTCATCGCGGAGCTGACCCAGCACGCCGCGGACGAGCTGCGGCACGCAGGCATGCTCGCCATGCGCATCATCCAGCTGGACGGCACGCCGGTGACCAAGCCGGAGGAGTGGTACAAGCACACGGGCTGCGGCTACGAGGCGCCCGATGACCCGTTCGTCAAGAAGGTCCTCGAGCAGAACATCAAGGGCGAGCAGTGCGCGATCCTCACCTACCGGAGACTGGTCGACCTCACGGCAGGTAAGGACCCCGTGACCTACAACATCGCCCTCCAGATACTGCAGGACGAAGTCGAGCACGAGGAGGATCTCCAGGAGCTGGTGGAGGACCTGCAGACGCTCGGCCTGTAGCCGGAACTCCGCGTCGTGCCGGCTCGACTACCGCTGCTTCACCTCGAAGGGAAAGCCGGCGGCCTGCCAGGCCGTGTACCCACCCTCGAGCTCGTAGAAGGCGGGCGCGCCGGCGGCCACCATCGCCTCGGCGGCCTGCTGCGATGTCACGCCGCTACGGCAGTAGATGACCACGGGCTGCTTGCCGAAGGGCAGCTTGTCGAGTTGAGAAGCGATCTCCGTGTAGGGGATGAAGGCGTCGGTCCCGGCAATCTCGCCTTCGTAGGGAACGTGAACGTTCACCAGATAGACGTCCTGGCTAGCCATCATGTCGTGCAGTTGCTGCGGACTGAGCACCGTGAAGCCTTGGGCACTCCCGGCGCCAGGGGTGCTGCTAGCCGCCGTCTCCGTGCTCCCGGAGCACGCCGCGAGTATGCAAGCCAGGAGCAACAGAGCCGCCGCCACGAACCACCTCCGTTCCATCTTCGGCCTCCGATCTACCGAGGAGCCGGCGACCCTACTACTGCGCCATGCTCGATGTGGCCGTCGGTGACGCCATCATCTGTCTCCTGCGAAGGCGTCTGTAATTCGGGTTGAAGGTCACGCGGTACACGTAGGATGCAGGGCTGTTGAGAACCGGTGGCTGCCTGATGGATCAGAGAAGACGTACCCTTCACGTTGGCGTTCTTCGCTCCCGCCTCACATGCTAGGAGCTGACGAACTCGAGGCCGAGATTCCTCAGCTGCCGAGCGTGAGTAGCGCACAAAGCAGTCTCCCGAACCATCGGATGACCGGGTCTGCTTGCCCGGGTGGACTTGATCTGAAGCCTCACGACCGCTGGTCTCGGCCGGTCATGTTCCAGGTCGCATATGAGCGCTTGCTTCGGCAAAGTTGACACACCTCCGTCGATTGGCGATGCGATTGTACGGATAGAAGCTCGGGCGAGGCGTGGCGTCCCGATCGCGGACGTCTGAATTGCCCCGGTTTCATGAAGGCTCGAATCATGGGGTTCCTGCGGCCTCCACCGCAGCGTAGTGGACGGCCTCGAACTCGACCGCTACCTGCCTGCCACGTAGTGCCGGGACACCTCGGACGCGTACGTCGCCCCCACCCGGGCAGCGTTCTCGGTCAGCCAGTCCGAGAGGCGCCGCTGCCCGGTGGAGGGACCGTCGGTGACCACGAGGTTCGCCATCAGCCCCTCGAGCTCGTCCTTCGTGACCACGACGTCCCTCGCCAGGTAGCCGATTAGCCGGGAGACTCCAAGGGCGAAGGGGGGCGGGGCGTGGACGATGCGGGTCCTGCTCCCGATCGTCCGGGCGATGAGGCGGACCAGCTCCTCGAACGTGAAGGTCTCCGGGCCAACAGCGTTCATGACCTCGTTCTCCTCCCACCCTCCCGCCTGCACGCAGAGGTCGGCCACATCCTCGACGGCTACCGGCCGGACCCGGTAGGCGCCGGAGCCGGGGATCCCGAAGACCGGGAACCGCCTGAGCATCCAGGCGATGTTGTTGATGAGGATGTCCTCCTTCCCGAAGATCACGGTGGGGCGGACGATCGCGTAGCTACAGGCGGACCCCCGGATGGCCCGCTCGATCTTCGCCTTTCCCCGGAAGTAGGGGAAGGGCGAGTCCTCGGAGGGATTGGTGATGCTCACGTGGACGATTCGCCCCACCCCGGCCTCCGCCGCTGCTTTGAGCAGCGTCTCGGTGTCACCGACGGCCCGCTCGAAGGTGACGTCGCCATACGGGAAGCGAACCCAATACGTGTTGTAGAGGGTCGTTGCCCCCTTCAGGTGCTCCGCGAGCCTGCCGGGGTCCTCGAAGTCATAGGGAGCGACGCTAACCCGATCCCCGAAGGGGTTTGCTCGCTCGGGGTGCCCGGTGAGGGTCCTGACCGTCCTTCCCAGGGACAGCAGTCGCTCGGTGATGTACCTGCCCGTGTAGCCGAAGGCTCCGGTGACGACGTCGAGGTTGGAATCGTGCATCGCCGTTCCATGCTAGGGGACGTGGGAGACCCCCGGGCTCCTTGATGATGGGAAGGGGCCTCCTAGTCCGTGACGGGCTGCGCCAATCATGGATCAGCCCTTCTCCCGTATCCCGCGTCCCGGCCTGCACTTCCCGGCCTCGATCGACCCGTCGAGACCGAGGTGGGACTCGACGATCAGCTTCAAGCCCTGATCGCGCGGTTCCGGACGGAGAAGGGGTGAGTCAAGAAGCTCGTTGTGCCGGGCATCGACCCGCACCTGGGCAGCTTGAGTCTTGGGGTCGTCCCCGATGCCGGACACTCGATGCCGGCCGCCTGAGCGAGGCGGCATAGACTCTTGTGGTGGCGCCGATCGAGACGCTCCGCGTCCTCGTCACGGTCAAGGCATATCCAGCCGTCGGAAAGAAGCACGGCGAGGCCGTGTGCGTCGCCGGGATCGACGTTGATGCGCGGCGGTGGATCAGGCTCTATCCCGTCCCGTTCCGGGACCTCCCGGACCCGAACCGCTTCCAGAAGTACGAAACCATCGAACTCCGCGCTCGCAAGGCCGCAACCGACCCGCGACCGGAGAGTTACACGCCCGACACAGGCTCGATCAAGGTCATCCGGAAACGGCTACCCGGCGGGAAGGCGCGCGGCCGCCGCGCGTACGTCGAGCCCCTAGAGTCGGCGAGCATGTGCGAGATCCGCCGGCGCCGCGAGGCGGACGGGACATCACTCGGAGTCTTCAGGCCGGCGGAGCTCGTTGACTTTCTAGTGGAGGAGGACCGGACGCCATGGGATCCGGAGAAGCAGGTCCGGATCGACCAGACCAGCCTGCTGATGCCGGGGAAGACGGCGCTCGAGAAGGTGCCGTACCGGTTTCGATACGTGTACCGGTGCGCCGACCCCGACTGCAACGGCCACCGGCAGATGATCATCGACTGGGAGATCGGCGCCTCGTTCCGCCGGTTCCGCGACCGGTACGGTAGCGAGGAGCGCGCCGTCGAGGAGGTTCAGAGGAAGTGGACGGAGGAACTCTGGGGACCGAACCGGGACACTTTCTTCTACACGGGAAACCACCACGACAACCCTGACGGGTTCCTTGTCCTCGGCGTCTTCTGGCCGGAGAAGCTCGGGCCTACAGGTGGCGGACCGTCACCCGCGGGTCAAGGCGAACTGCTTCCTCCGCGATGACCGACCGGTGACAGTCGCCCGCGTCACCTTCAAGACACAGGAGCGCGACAGGTCCGAGGTCGGCGAGGGCCACCACGTACTCGACGCGCTCGCGGCGGCCGTTGCGCAGGAACGCCCGGTACTTCCGCTTCCCAACGTCGAGTTCCCCGCGCTTCCACATCGACCGGATGTCGTCGGGATTCCCGAGGCCGAATCCCGGCTCGTAGACGATCCCCGCCTTCCGCAAGGCCTCGGATAGGGGCGTCGCGGAGAACCCCTTCCGCCGCGAGTACGGCCGCTCCCGGACGTCGACGAGGCGGCCGATGCCGTGCTCCTCGAGGAGGCGGACGAGCTGGGGAAGGGTTCGACCCTCGTAGCCGACGGTGAACAGCTCCATCCGCGGACATCCTATAGCCGGGCCGGACGCCAGCCGGGGATTTTGGGCCGGCTCTACGACCCTTCTGGACCGATGCCCGAACGCCCAGCAGTTTTGTGCGTGAGGCATTTTCAGACCTCTTGGAAGGGCACTGCCGGCGGATCTGAAAGAGGGCCATCGTCGCAGGGTCAGAGGGCGTTTTTTGGTGCCCCCGGGAGGAATCGAATCTGCGACGCACGGTTTGGAGCACTACCAGGATCGCAACGGTCTGAGACACCCTGGCTTGCAGCGGTGTAGAACACCGCTGGGATCGCAACGGTGTAGAGCAGACCGGGATCGCAACGGTGTGGAGACCGCGGAGATCACCCGGACTCCGACATGAGCTGGTGCCGCGGCTCCGGCCATCAAGTCGTGCGCCGGGCTGTGTCCATCTCCCGTAGCAGCGTCAGCCCCACTAACGCGATGTTGTGGCAGCGCAGCGCGTCATCCTTCGTGTAGTCGGCGTAGCCGGTGTGGAGGATGCGGTTCCTGGGCCAGAACAGCGACTGCTGAAAGTCGCGAGCCAGCGATCCCAGGTTCAGACTCGGAAAGTCCTTGTCAATCTGCCCACCAAGCTCAGAGTCTCGGGCGAAGTCATCAACGCCTCGTGGGTCAAGCAGCTTCGTGACGGACTCGAGTCGTTCGGCGATGTTGCGACCCAGCTTCCGGTACTCATCGTCCAGCTCCTCGTCGCTCATCGTGAGGAGCCTCTCGTTCCTCGTGTCGATCTTCGTCCACTTGAAGAAGAGCCTGGCGAGTTCTGCCTCGAAGGCCATCGCTGAGAAGACGATCGACGTGGAGAAGTCCTCCCGTATCAGGAACTCGTACTTGGTCTTTTCCAAGATCCGCCAACCAAGCGTCCACCCCGCGGCTGAGAGCACTGAGTTCTCGTGTCCACAGGCAGAGCACGTCCACTCCCACCAGTTCGCGTTCAGCTTGACGTTCACGGGCTCTCTCGTGCTACACGCTTGGCACGGGAGAGGAAGTTCGGACTTCATCGAGCTGGGTTCCGAGCTTCTTGCTGCTCAGCCGGCTTGGCGAGCGCGTCTCCCGTCCGGGCAACGTGGTCGACCCAACCCTGCAGCTGTTCGTTCAGCGGCGGTTCGTCGTACCCGTTCGCCCGCATGTACGTGTTCAGGCTCTCGGGCGCAGCCCAGGCCCGGGTGAGCTGGCCAGCGAAACCGCACACCGTCCTGTCGCTGAAGACATGGACCCTCCGGAGTCCAACCGTCGAGTACGGGACCATCTGGCTGCCCTGCAGCCGGCAGACGCGGACGTCCCCGATCATCGAACCGAAGATCCCGAAGGCGGTCGCGAGCACCCAGGTCATGCACCGGAGGGTACATCTTGCGGCCTCCGCGGCCTGGCGGGGCTTGAGGACCGCGTTCCCGCAAGTAGCTTCGCTACAGCATCCATCCGCTCGGTGACCAACGAGGACTTCCCAAATGGGACTGGCCATCAGCCATCGCCAGCCGACTCGGGATGAGGAGACAGGAGCCAGCGTGCAGAGAGCGACGCACGGTCGGGCAGCCACGTCGGGACGCTGCCACCGTCCCGGCAGCACCGAGCTGACCCTGTCGGCGGTTGTGTTGATCCTCCGCGCTGCCGACTCTGGACAAACATCCCGGAGTCGGCGCAGGCTGACGAGGGGAGGACCGCGATCATGAGTGACACACATCGGACTTCCGCTGGGTCAGCGTGGGCCATGCTGGCCCTGCGGCGAGCGGGGGCCGCTCTTCGACGACCCAGGACTTGGGTTGGCATTGCCCTGCTCGCGACTCTGGTGCTCGCATTGTGGGGTCTGTTTAGCCTCCGAGTGGGTGGCCGCGCTAACGGCGACCTCCTTCAGCACATGACCCGTGACCAGCTTGAGTTGGAGAAGCTGCGCCAGGAGATAGAGAACCTGAGGCAGCAGCGGAGCCTGATCGCGACAGTGGCCCCCTACCTAGCGGCCGCTGTGGCTATCTCCGGAGCTTTCCTAGCTTGGGGCGCCCAGATTGCCGAGCGCGGGAGACAACGCCGGAGCGACGCCGATCAGAGAGACAAGGATCGGCTCCAGCGGCAGGCTGCGCAGCAGGAGGAGGCCCGTCAACGGAAACGAGACCGCCAGCTGGAAGCTGCCGAGCTTGCGCAGCGAGAGGCCGAGACGGAACGGCGGCTGGATGAGAACTTTGCATCCGTCGCGGCCAATCTGGGCAGTCCAAGCGCTGCCATCCAAGCAAGCGCTGCGGTTTCTCTCCTTTCGTTCTTGAGGCCGGGGCTGGAGGCGTACCAACGCCGGGTGTTCCTGCTGGTTCTGGCCAACCTGAAGGTTGATCACACGAGGGAGGTCAACAAGCTCCTAGTTCGAGTGTTCGAGCGAGCTGTCCGCTTGCAGCTCAGACAGATGAGTCCCGATGAAAGAACTCTGCTCATGGATCTCTCCGATGCACGACTTGACACCGTGGATCTCTCGGGCCTGGATCTGTCGGAATCCGATTTGGGCTTTGCCACACTCCAATACGCGAAGCTCCGCGGGGCTAGCCTCTTCAGAGTCCGTGGCTACCATGTCCATCTGGAGAAGGCCTCGTTGTCCGGGAGGGACACCACCTTGGAGGAGGCGAGGCTGCGAAAGGCGCACTGCCTGGAGACCCACTTCCACGACGCGAACCTCACGTCGGCTAGGCTGGAGGAGGCGGACCTTACCGGCGCTCAGTTCTACCGAGCGCGTCTTCAGTCCGCCCATCTCGACGAGACAACCCTACGCGGAACGCGCTTCGACGAAGCCGACCTCAACGATGCCTTCCTCCGACGTCTGAAGGAGGTGGACGAGGCGTCACTGAGGAGTCTGTCGAGGGCGAAGAATTGGCGGAAGGCTCACTTCGATCCGCAGGTACTGGAGCGGCTGGAACTCCTGTCCCAGGGCCAGCCTGTGTCGACGTCGACGGACCCAGACGGTTAGGCCGGCGATGAAGCTTCGCACTTCCCTCGCCCGGGGGCCGACGACGCGGCACCGACCCGAAGGTCAGCGCACGCCCCCAAACCCCCGAGCGAACAAGGCGTCACCTCGTCGCCGGCCATCCCCATTTAGCGCCGGACCGACGCAGATGTCAATGGGCCACGAGGGACGTTTCTGTCCCGACCCGCTGGGGGACCTTCGTTGGCTATGCGGGATTCGCGGACCCCCCCGGGGGGTTCACGCCGGGGAGAATCGAGTCGCGGCCGCTGGCGCGCCAAGTCAGCACGTGACGTACGGTCTCCACATCCCGCTCGGCGTGGTCTACGACACTTGCAGGCAGGCGCCTTCGGTCCGCTCCGGGCTCGACCGGCCCAGCCACAGATCGACACGCGATCGGGCGGACCGCGTCGGCGCAACCTGCAGTGTCTCTGTCAACCTTCCGCGAGGCCGGGCCAGATTCCCTTTCGAAGCGCGCGTCTTATGGCCAGTGGCGGTGGAGGCACGCTCGTAGACAGTGCAGCGGTGTAGAGCACCATCGTCTCATGCATCGCCCGCCAGCTCGACCGGCCCTCTAGCATTACCGTCGATGAACGCTGCGGAGGCCCGCGAATGGCTCGGCGACCTGTTGGCGTGAATGAGCCGCGCAGTCCGGCCGTCCGCTCCGGGTTCGGCGCTTGGCTCTTGGACTGACCAGTGGGGTCGCGTCCAACTTGGACTCGCCCGGATCGAAGACATCTACGCAGGACGTCCAGAGCCGGAGGGCACGGCCGGGGCCTCCTACGACGTCCTCACCTTCTTCGTCACCTGCCATCACCTCGTGGACTGGATTGCGAGTGACGCGGAGCTGACTCGCTCGACACGAAGGAAGGCGCGTGGGCTGGTGAGGGATTCGAAGGAGCTGAGGATGTGCGCGGACCTCGCGAATCGGTCTAAGCACTGTTCGCTGAGGCACGCTCGGACTGGCGATCTGTCGACGGGACCGAGCGGGATCGACGTCGCTGTAATGGTTGGGCAGGGAGCGAAGCATGCCTTCCGAGTGTCGAGCGGAGGGGTGGAGCGGGATGCGTTGGAGCTCGCGCGCGCCTGCGTCATGAGTTGGAGGGCCTTCCTTGCAGCGCGCGGGCTGCCATAGAGCGCCGTCGTCGCAGTATGAGGAGCACGAGGCCGAGCGCAACGATCGAGGCAAGGACTGCGGCAAGGATCGTCGCGTCCTTGAGTTAGAGCGGTCCCCAGGCCCGGCACCCTGGTTTCACTCCTGGGTGCCGCCCTCGGCGTCGAGCGGGAAGACGCAGAACTCGTTCCCCTCAGGGTCGGCCATGATCGTCCACCGTTCGCCACCCGGGTTGGGCTCGAGCACCCGTGCACCAAGGCCGACGAGCCGGTCGATTCCCGACCCATCGGGAACGTTCACGTCCATGTGGATCCGCACCTTCCCCACCTTCGGTTCCGGCACTCGGTTGAACCAGAGCGTCGGCAAGAAGGACTCCGGCGGGACGACGCCGACCGAGGGGTCCGTCTCGGGCGTCAGGCCTCGTGCCGCGAGCCAGGCGAGATCGTCATCGTCGTAGGCCTGCACCGTCCATCCGAGCGTATCGGCCCAGAAGCGCGCGAGCCGCGCGGGGTCGCGGCAGTCCACGACGACGGAGCGCAGTCCCGGTCGGTCATCCATTCGATTCACCTCCTGCCGTGGTCGCCCACCGGCTCGCGATCACGCGCCGGTGAGTGCCGGCGCGTAGGCGAGAGCTTCCGCGAGACCGCCGACGAGCCGCCCGAGCGCCGTGCCGTCGGGGTCGTGGTCGGGGTTCACCTCCGTGACCGTGAGCGCGGCGAGCTTCGGGCTCGACAGGAGGACGCGCAGCGCCCGGGCGGCATGCTCGAACGAGAGGCCTTCGTTCCTGCCGGCGTTCTCCGAGAGCGGTAGGTCGGTGAAATCGATCACGTCCACGTCGAGATGCACCAAGATGCGGTCGACATCGGGCTCGAGCGCGGCGATCGCTCGCACGGCGGCTCTCTCCGGGTCGCGGGCCACCTCCCGAACGTCGATCCCGCGGAGCAGGTGCTCATCCATCTGCTCGCGCTCGAACGCAGTCCGGTTGT
>Ga0315285_10008099_pt1 | contig 10788 bp, 14 predicted proteins | sample YL17G09_36_MG_FD_203698 | JGI IMG/M metagenome (GOLD analysis project Ga0315285, IMG submission 203698) | Sediment microbial communities from Yellowstone Lake, YNP, Wyoming, USA - YL17G09_36 | ecosystem: Environmental > Aquatic > Freshwater > Lake > Sediment | place: USA: Wyoming | collected... | reverse complement strand
ATCCGCGTATACAGGAAGCTCGTATAAGTTGCCGAAAGGGGACATCGCGCCGACTTCCAGGTCAGGGAATATTTTTTCAATTTCGCCTTCCTTGGCGAGTTTGGCTGTTTTGCACTTGGCGGCTTTTTTAAGCGCGGCGAAATCGACAAGGTGGATGGCCGGCAACACGGCAAGGACAAAACCTTTATCCGCTTTGACGAGGACCGACTTTACGACCTGCTTCCCGGGCACGTGCTGGGCCGCGGCGATTTCCTGCGCCGTGAACGCTTCTTTGTGTTTTAAAGCTGTGTACTTTACCTTGCTTTTGTCCAAAAACGCCTTTAGTTTTTTGGAGACTGCCATCTAGTACCCCCTTTTATGGAATTATTTTTATCAATTATTTGCTTCGCTGTAATATTAACATACAATATTTTTTGCGTCAAATTCTAAATTGTAGTAATATGAAGCTATGTTCAAATCAGGATATATAGCTATTATAGGAAAGCCCAACGTCGGCAAGTCGCTGATATTAAACAAGCTTCTGGGGGAAAAAGTCGCTATCGTCTCAAAAAAGCCCGAGACCACGCGCGACAAGATCCAAGGTATTCTTACCAAAAAAGAATACCAGGCGGTGTTTATAGACACGCCGGGTATCCACAAGCCCAAGCTTTTGCTTGGCCAGCAGATGGTCAGGCGCGCCAAAGAGACGCTGTTCGACGCGGATATTATTTTATTTGTCCTTGATATAAAGACAGGAATAGACGCCGAAGACAAGTTGATACTGGAGCTTGTCAAAGACATAAAAAAACCCGTAATCCTTGCGATAAATAAAGTGGACCTGGCAAGAAAGGAAAGATTGCTGCCTGTCATGGAAGAGGCGGCAAAACTCCATGATTTTAAGGAGATAATCCCGACCTCAGCTTTTTCGGGGGATAATATGGATGTGCTGTTAAATAAAATAGTTGAAATCCTCCCCGAAGGCCCCATGTTTTACCCGCAGGATCAATTGACAGACAAAAGCGAAAGATTTATCGCAGGCGAGATGATAAGGGAAAAGGTCCTTGAGTTTACCCATGAAGAGGTCCCGCACTCGGTCGCGGTCCTGGTAGAGGAAATGAAGTTCCGCGAGGGTAAGGACCTGTTCTATATAAGGGCTGTTGTTTTTGTCGAGCGCGACACCCAGCGTGCCATATTAATAGGCCGAGGCGGCTCCATGCTTAAGAAAATAGGGGAAGAAAGCCGCAAAGAAATAGAGAATTTCCTGGGCAAAAGGGTCTATCTTGATCTATGGATAAAGGTGCATAAGGACTGGCGCAAGGATGAGCATGCCCTTAAGATGCTGGGGTATATATAAAGATGGTGCCCCTTGCGTAATCGCTCGAAAATTTCTGTGGGATGCCTCAGAAATTTCCTTCGCACGCTTCGGGACAAATTTTGCTGGAACTAAAATGATAGGCAAAATTTGGTGCGGAAGGGGGGAGTTGAACCCCCAAGGGTTACCCCATACGCTTCTGAGGCGTACGCGTATGCCAGTTCCGCCACTTCCGCTCAGGAAAAAGTCTATCAGAAAAAGCTTCGCGTTGTCAACACATTGCTTGCCTGCATGGTTGGTCCCTCGCTTCGGGAGTTTTTTCGCCGCACCGCTTGCTCGCCCCAGCGTGGCTCGCTGCGCTTTGTGAAAATTCTCGCTCTCCGCTACCTCTATTCTCAGGCGGAACCATGCCCGCTCAAATTTTCAAAATGCGTCTCAAAAACTCCCTCGCAGGGGACCCTTAATGCGCTTGTAATCTCTGCATTAATTCCTTGATAAAAGCCTCTCTAAGCAGTATTATTTAATCGTAAACCACAAAGGAGTGGTGATGGAAACAAAAGAACTTTAATGATGTGAGCAACTCTCTTTAAAAAGGAGGTTGCTTTTTTGTTTCAGGGAGGGATAGATGAAAAAACTAATTTTATTTATATTTTGCTTTTTATCTTTGTCTACATTTGTATTTGCTGATACCTTGGTCTATTTCTCTCCTAACGGCGGTTGCCAAGATGCAATAATAACCGAAATAAGCAAAGCCCAAAAAACAATAGATATAGCAATGTATTATCTTACCTCAAGAGAAATCGCCGAAGAGCTTGTTAAAGCTAAAGACCGCAATGTAAGAATAAGAATCGTATTAGACCCAAGCCAAGAGACACAGACTTATTCAAAAAGCAGGTATCTTATTAAAAGGGGCTTTGAAGTTAAATATTATACAGGTTCAGGTCTTATGCATAATAAGTTTGCCATTGTTGATACTAAAGTGCTTATAACAGGTTCGTTTAATTGGACTCCAACTGCAAACGAAAAAAACGAAGAAAACCTTCTCATAATGACAGATTCAGAACTAATTAAGAAATATGAAGATAGATTTGGATATCTATGGGAAAGAAGTAGGAAAGGCGAGCTGTTACAAGGGCAGGAAGAACAAGAATAAAAGGAGGCTGCTATGCTTAAAAAGATGTTTGTAAGCCTATTACTGGGTGTTTGCTTATTGTCTTTTTCAGGTATAGGTCTATCGCAAGAGTCTAAAGTATATGTAGGCAGCAAGAATTCAAATAAGTATCATTATACTTGGTGCAAGTGGGCTCAAAAGATAAACCCACAGAATAAAGTAGTATTTGATTCGGTAAAACAGGCGCAGGCAGCTGGGTATATACCCTGCAAGGTTTGCAAACCACCGATAAAAGATTAGAATAACCTCAATCAGGGGCTGCTTTTTCGTTTGAAGGGAGAGTCATGTAAATGGAATTAATACTTATCTTGATAGTATTACTAGTAGTGGTCTCTATTTTTTATTCAAATTCACAGGGAAAAAAGGAGACCGAAACCATTGAACATATTAAAGATGTTATAAGGCAATTAAGAGAAGAAAAATATTTTTTTGATAGAGTAAGACAAAATGGAAAAATGCTAACTATCCCTGCTACTATCGCTCTTAAGTCAGGTGAAGAAGCATATCTTGAAGAAAATGTGGCTCTTTATGAAACAAGAGCTGCGAGAGTATCTGATAGAACGTATCTCGGCACAAGAGTGGGAAAGCGTGTTTATGTGGGAGGCTCAAGTGGAACAAGTAGAAGTGTTGATGAACTACGAAAAATAGACACAGGAAGTTTGTTTCTTACGAACAAAAGAATCATTTTTAATGGCGAATTTAATACAAGAACTATTGATATAGAAAAAATAGTTTCAATAGAACTTTATGGTTATGATGGAATTAATATCGCAATAGAAAATAAAGATAAGAGCCAGATTTATTTTAATTTAAAGAATCAAAGACTGTGGGGTGCTATTTTTGGGGCGATTAAAGATTTTAAATTATATGAAGCAGCCAATAAAATGTTAACCAAAGAACACATTGATATATTAATAGAGCTAGATAATCTTTTAGTTAAGCAAGAAGCCGAACGGGCTAAACTGCTTTCAGAAAAACAAAACAAATAGTCTTGATAATTCCTGAGGTATAAATATGAGAGCTTATAAGTGGGTTGCATCTTTTTTATCGGCCTCATTATTAGCATTGTTTTCCTCAAGAATGCTAAATGCTGATGTTGTGGACAACAAGGGACAGACAAAAGAAGAAATTAAAAATACAATAAATAGCACTTCCTTAATCTTGATGCATTCCAAACAGATATTTAAGGAAAATAAAATAAATGACCTTGCGGGGCATAGTTCACATTCTTCCCATGCTTCTCATGCTTCCCATAGTTCCCACTATTCATCTCCCGGTAGTTCACACTATTCTTCCGCTACTTACACCCCCTCAACATCTTCTACGCAGACTTATCCCTACATAAAACCAACAGTTCCAACTATTCAAGGCATTTACTACTCAAACGGTTGGATAGTTTTAATAAGCGATAAACTATACGGTCTTAATGAGTATGTTTGTGGAGGAAAAATAATAAATATTTCACAAGGCAACGTTACAATAAAATTTAAAAATGAAGAAAAAAGTTATAAAGTAGGAGATACGATAGTTGAAGGTCCTCAATAAGGTAATAAAAATAACGGTAATCATGTGATGAGCGAAACAATAATTAGAAAGATAGATAACGAAACAGTTGTCCTAGAATTAAACAAGGATATTTATAAACCGGAAGCAATAAGAGCTACGAGCTATAAGTTTACTGACAGATGCTACATAAAAATCGATGAACCAGAAAATGGTAGAATTCAGGTCTATTTTAATCATAAACAATCTCATGATATTCCAATTGAACAACTTGCCAAAGAGTTCTGCAACGAACTAATAGACCAGCAAGTTAGACTGGATATAGAGCAAAGGTTCAGTGATATAAGAGATGCCATTGTCAAAAAAGCATTTTCTTCAATACAATCTGATAATAACAAAGGTAAAACTTCGTAATGACCTACCGCTTACTTCCTCTTAGATTTGATAGAATCAATGACAATGAAGTCTTTATCTGCAATGAAGTTGGCGAGTTCCTTTTTGTGCCTGTCAACGACTTTAACATGCTTGTAAAGCAACAATTAACCCCAGAAAACCCCTCATTCTTAGACCTTAAGGCTAAGCAGTTCCTCACAGATACAGAACTGGAACCAGTTATTGAGATGCTCGCTACCAAGTATCGGACACGGAAAAGTTTCTTAGATAAATTTACAGCACTTCATATGGTTGTGCCTACATTGAAATGCAACTCAAACTGCAAATATTGCCAAGTGTCCCGAAAAGACGTTACTGCTAAAGGGTTCAGCATGAACAAGACAATGGCTCGTAAAATAGTTGACCTTATCTTTAAATCACCATCTCCATACATTAAAATCGAGTTCCAGGGTGGGGAACCACTATTAGAATTTGGTCTGATTAAATATATTATTGAGCGTGCTGAGTGGGTTAATCTGTTTAAAAAGAAAGAATTAGAGTTTGTTATATGCACCAACCTGACCTTAATGACTAATAAGATGCTTAGGTATTTAAAGGGGCACAAAGTTTATATATCAACCTCATTGGATGGGCCAAAAGACCTGCATAATATGAACAGACCCCTGCAAAATGACAGTAATAGCTATGATAAAGTCATCGATAAGATCAGGCTATGTAGAAAAGTTCTTGGACACGATAGCGTCTCAGCTTTAATGACTACATCTCGATATAATCTAAACAGGTTAAATGATGCAGTAGATGAGTATTTAAAACAAGGGTTTAACTCTATTTTTCTAAGGTCTCTAAATCCGTATGGATTTGCTAAACGGGATGGTCAGTCGATTGCTTATAAAATAGATGAATTTATTAGTGAGTATAAGAAGGCTTTGGACTATATTATTGACATCAATCTACGTGGAACATATTTTGTTGAAGAATTTGCCTCGCTTCTATTAACTCGTATACTAACTCCGTTTTCAACTGGCTTTGTCGATATGCAATCACCAGTAGGCGTTGCCATTAGCGGAGTTATATATAATTATGATGGTAATGTTTATGTATCTGATGAGGCACGCATGCTTGCGTCAACTGGCGATAAAAAATTCCTTATGGGCAATGTAAATGAAAAGTCGTATGCTGAACTATTTGATAGCGAATTTCTTCACTCTCTCCTTAGCAAGTCTTGCCTTGAATGCCTGCCCGAATGTTCTTGGTGTGCCTATCAAAACTTTTGCGGAGCAGACCCTGTTCGTAATTATTCTGAGCAAAGAGATATAATAGGTAACCGGACAACAAGCGAGGAATGTAAAAGGAATAAAGAAATCATGAAATTCTTATTAGACCTAATCAAAAATGGAGACCAGCAAATTCAGAAGGTTTTTTGGTCTTGGATTACGAGACACCCGCTAAGCCTTGAGAAAGAGGAGCCGTGTGAAGGTTCTATCAGGTAGCCCAGTTAATATTTCTGATGATATCATTGGAAAGATTGCGCATAGATATGGCATCTTTTCAAATAAGCGTGATTTAATATACACAACAGCAGAGAGAAGTATTCCCAAAGGTTTTGCTGCAGTGATAACCAATAATTCTAAAGAACATATATCCGCTAGCGATGATAATTATTTATCAATCGTATGCAATGTGCGTGGAATAGATGGGCTGAGCGATGGCGATGTAGTATGTGTTAATCCGAGCGGCTCTATCACTATTTTATTCAAGAAAGGTGCTGTTGGCAATGCGTTGTTTGTTACAGAAAGATGCAATTGTTCTTGTATAATGTGCCCGCAGCCTCCTGTTAGCAAAGAGATTGATAAAACAGAATTAAACCTAAAAATATTGTCCTTAATAGATAAGGGAACCCCAATGCTTGGGCTGACGGGAGGGGAACCTACCTTATTAGGCGATAGCTTTATTAAAATATTGCAAGGATGTAAGACATACCTACCCAAAACAGAAATTAATTTGCTGAGCAACGGAATAGCTTTTGCAAATATGGATTTTGCTGAAAAAATATGTGCAGTTCGGCATCCAAACCTAACAATAGATATACCTTTATACGCTGATACGGATACGGAGCATAACAAAATTGTTAGAGCCAATGCCTTCTTCAAAGTTGTCCAAGGTCTCTATAACCTTGCATTATTAAGGCAGAGAATCGGCATAAGGATTGTTATTATGAAGCAGAACCGTAACAGGCTTAAGGCAATTGCCGAGCTTATCTATCGAAATTTCCCGTTTGTAGTGCATATAGCCTTTATGCAGATGGAAATAATGGGCTTGGCTAAGGAAAACATTAACAATTTATGGGTTGACCCATACGACTACGCACAAGACCTTGGGGCTGCTGTGACGTATTTAGCTATGAGAGATATGAATGTCTCAATATATAATGCACAACTTTGCATTTTGCCAAAGTCAATCAGAGCATTTGCTAAACAATCAATTTCTACCTGGAAAAATATTTATATTGATGAATGCGCTGATTGTAAGCTTCGCGAAGAATTATGTAAAAGCTATAAAAGATTGAGCAGCTATTTGATAAAGGCTATAAAATGTGGTATAATTTAAGTGGAAAGAGGGTGGTAGTATGAAAAAGACGCTTAGAGGTTTAATGGCGTTGCTGTTCTTGCTTTCTTCTTTGGCTGGGGGTGGACATAAAGCCGAAGCAAATGTTAGAGATAAAGCTTTAGTTAAAAACGATAAGAAAACATTAGTGCTACAACACGCTAAAGATATTTTTAGTAATAAAGACGCCAAGCACAATACTGCATGGCATGAGTCGCATTATTCTCATGAGTCTCATTCGTCTCACGTGTCTCATTATAGCCATTATTCTGGTTATTAAAATAGTAAGCCCTAAGTTTTACAAGCCCCTTTAACAAAGAAGTGGTAGCGGGGTTTAAGTAGGTTGAAAGTGCAACAAATTGAAGACTATTAGGGGGAGTAGCAGACTTATGAAGAGATTTATAGCCTTTTTTGTTTTTATTTGCTTATTTCTAGTTGGGTGCGCAACAGATGAAGCAAATAGGTATTACTTGAAAGAAAAACTTCCCGCAAAAAATATTAAGGAAGTTGAGGTTTTGTGGGAAGCACCATCACGATCTTATGTTATAATTGCAGATTTTCAAGCCTACAATGTTAGTGTTAGATATATGCAGAAAAGGGCTGCAGAAATTGGTGCTGATGCTGTGATTGTTACACCTGCAGGCGGCTGGTATTCACAATCTGAAATTTGGGCAGGGAAAGACGATTATTCAAGGAGTTATACTAGGTTAATCGGTACTGCGATACAATATAAAACAGAATAAGTAAAGGAGGGTTTTCTGTGAAAAGAATATATTTTTTAAGTCTGTTGTGCATATTGTTAATAATGGGCGGATGTGCAACTGTTGATGTAACAAAAACAGCCAAAGGGTATTATGCTGCCACAAACCCTAATGATGTTGAAATACTTATGACTAGACCAGATCGCAGCTTTATTGAACTCGCTACGGTAACTACTACAGGCTGGTCTACGCAAGAGACCGCAAAGATGCATAATTCCCTGAGGGCAAAATCTGCGCCACTTGGAGCGAATGCAGTAATTCTATTAAATTCTGGTATTGATGCTAAAAGACATTATTGGTCAAGCGGGGTAGCTATCCGCTATAAAGATCAGTAGCCTATGTAAATGAGGCTGGATTTTGAGCAGGGGCTGGACTTAATCGTTCAGCCCTTTATTTTTATGGAAAAGAAATGCGTATCGTGAAAAGGCGAAAAGAGCTATTGAGCGAATACAGCCTCTTCAGCAAAATAAGTAGGGGACACTTGCAATCGGGAAATCGGGGACAGGCGACGCGCGAATTTGTGCTGGGAGCAAAAGGTAGCAAAGGAGGAATAAATGAAAAAATATCTTGGCTCAACAATTGCGCTTGTTTTCGGAGCACTTTCTGTTATCGCTGGTTTAGCAAAACCAAGTAGTGCTCTCACCGCAGGGATTATCATTATCTTGGGAGCGTTAGCCTACAGGTCTGCAAAAAAAAGGAAACTCGGTGAGGTTAAAGATTCTCTAATGCGGAAAGTCCTTGAGGTATCTGCGATTTTTATTATTATTGTTGCTATATTGTTGCAAAATAATGCAGCAAATTACATATTAACAGACCCCGTCCCAAACCTAATAATCCCGCTTTGGGCAATAATTGCCTATTTGGTAATTGTATTAAAAAAGGTAAGATGAGCTAAATTGGTTTGAAAAAGATCGGGGACGTGTGAAAAAGGGACAGGTTGGCTTGCAGAGTGTTCTATCTTAATGCGTCTCATGTTTCTTTCTGTAATAGGAGGCAAGAAAAATGCAAATAGTAAGAGCAATACTAAACGCCAAGCGCATAGGGGTAAGAAATTTTAGGGACGGAGCATCGAGGTTTATAAAAAAACATAAACCGATTATCATAACGGAGCATGGGAGCCCAGAAAGTGTTCTTTTGCCCTATAATGACGTTATGGAAATAGTTGATATCCTTGATGAGCTCCAAGACAAAGAGGCCCTTAAAGCGGTAGCCGAGGGAAGAAAAGCTATTGCCAAGGGGGCAAAAGGCATTTCTGCGTCTAACACCCTGAAATAAGTCAAATTCTAGCTTTGTACCAGGTACAAGGGTGCAGGGCCGTGTCAAAAGCGGTTTTATGTGGTATACTTTAATAACTTTTGAGGCAGGATTTAAAAATTGCCCACAAAAACGTGGGAGTTTTTTTATTCATTTTATTTAAACGTTTAGAAAGTAGATTAAGAAGCTAAGAATATATGGAAAATATGAGAAAAAAATTAGTTAAATCCTTAATATCGACGATCACGGTTATATTTTTAACCACATCTACGGCCCTGCCATGTACCAACCTCAGGCCTGAATCCGCGGTTACCAGCCAAAAAATAGTCGGAGCAATGAGAGCAGAACTAAATGGCATAACACCTGAAAAGGCGATGTATGAATTAAAAAAAAGTGAGGCATTCCGGATGGTTATAGATGGCATGAATAATGCCCTTAATAGTGTTGCAGGATATGCCGATCTGAATTTTGACGACGAGGCAGCCACTGGCGAAATCAAGGACGTTCGCAAAGAAATAATGAAAAAAATAAGCAATTTTGTTGAAGCAACTAAAGAATACGCAAAATTAAGAAGACACTTCCATGGTTTTATATCGACAAGCATCGGCATACCGGTATCTTTGATAAGGGCTTTTCCGGATGACGCAGTCAAAGAATATAAATTGGCTGACCCGGAAAACCTAAAGAGGTTCAGGCGCCTCATAGAAGGGCATCATGTTATGGAAGAAAAATGCAGGGAATTAATAAAGGGGTTGGAAGTTGATATCGCGCGGCTGATAGATTTAAACTCCGCGAGAAAAAAAGCTTCGCCGGCGACGGCCCTGTCAGGATACGATGCTGAAGTAGAAAAAGAATTAGAAATCATGGCAGAGGGGGTTGGGAGACTGAAAACCATCATAGGGTGGACTGATTTGTCTGGGGAAGATTTTGAAAAATGGTTCGCGCATAGGCTTACCAAAGCTGCTTTAGGCAACATATACCGGTGTATAATATCGGTGCATAGAGATAAACAGGGCGAGGTATTTTACCAGGCGATCTCTGCCGCTGGAGTGGATAGGGCACAGGCAGAAAAGGCGAGCTTTGTTTTTACAGGAAACGCTTTTGAGAATGCCGGTTTGGTGGCCCAATATTTTGCGATTAAAAAAGGTGCTAAAACTGCCGTTATTTTGGCAGAAGGCCAGGAATATCTGGAAAAAGTGATAGAGAAAATAAACGAAGTTTTGCCTGCGGATAATGGAATACTTATCATAAGGCAAGACGCGCAAGCCCTGCCAGCTGAGATAAAAGAGGCGGATAATATCGTGTATTTTAAGACGGAACAGGACGGCGCGACCTGGCTTGAGGACTTTGCAAGGCAAAAACAGCTGCCTCTGCAGGTCAAGGTATTGTCGCAGGCGATCCTGCAGGCCATGGGCAATATAAAACAGATATCGGATGATTTAAATTCGTTTAAAATCGCTATCGAGACGCTGAAGAAACAGAGCTAAATAAACAATCCAACCAAGCACGTAACCACGCCAGCAGGCTAATCCATTTTAAATTGACACTAATACTCTTAGACGATATAATTATCTGTCTATACAATGGGGTACTATATGCAGGAAGAGCTGATACAACAAAAACAAATAAAACTTAAAAAATTAAAGGAAAAAGGCGTAGATCCTTACGGCGGAAAATACGATAAGTCCTGTTTTATTAATGACTTACTGCAAAATACCAAAGAAGGTGACACGGTTTCCACGGCAGGGCGTTTGACAGCTGTCAGGGCGCACGGGAAGTCTGTTTTTGGCGATTTAAGGGATGTGACTGGG
>Ga0315285_10008098_pt1 | contig 10788 bp, 11 predicted proteins | sample YL17G09_36_MG_FD_203698 | JGI IMG/M metagenome (GOLD analysis project Ga0315285, IMG submission 203698) | Sediment microbial communities from Yellowstone Lake, YNP, Wyoming, USA - YL17G09_36 | ecosystem: Environmental > Aquatic > Freshwater > Lake > Sediment | place: USA: Wyoming | collected... | reverse complement strand
CTCCTCCGTAATGCTACTGCGCATTTGCGCGGTAGAGGTTTTAACGTGCTCTATGAATTCAGATTTGCTCACTTTGGGAGACGCGTGACCGTGACTGATTTGCCGCGATGAACTGATTATCGCGCCATATCCATCTTTATTGAATAATGGAATCACATCTTTTGCAGTACCGCCCTGAGCACCATAACCGGGGACTAAGAAGATGATTTCCTTATATTCCTCCCTAGCCGCGAGGAAATCCTTCGCATATTTGGCACCCACGACCGCTCCCAAGGAAGAATACCCGTGACTGCCGACCAAATCGCGGCCCCAGTAAGCGACCTTCTCCAAAACATGTTGGTGCAAGGGTTTTTCTCCCATCCTGAGACCCTGGAATTCTTCTGATGATGGATTCGAAGTCCTCACAAGAACGAAGATTCCCTTATCGTATGTTTTTGCGTCGTCCACGAAAGGATAGATGCCGTCACTACCCAGATAAGGGTTGACCGTGAGGTAGTCGATGTCAAGGACAGTTTCTTGGTAGGGACCGAACGATAACTTACCTAGGTAAGCTCTGGAATAAGCTTCAGCTGTAGGACCGATATCATTTCTCTTCGCATCGAGTATGACTATCAAGCCACAGTCCCTCGCATGCGCTATCGTCTCTTCCAAGGCCTCGAAGCCGCAACTGCCGAGCTGCTCATAGAACGCGACTTGGGGTTTGACGATGGCCACATCATGTTCAATCGCGTCGATTATTATTCGGTTGAATTCAACGAAGCATTTGGCCAGTGCCTTTCTGGTGCAACCAAAATCCTCGACGTGAGCATCTACAACGAATTGAGGAATGTGCTCAATCCTCGGATCCAGGCCGATGACGATCGGACTTTTCTTCTCCTCGATTTTTCCAATGAGCCTATCGGCAGCATTCACAGTTGGCGCCCCAACATGATTCACTCGACTCTGCGTCGGAACATGGTCCTCTATATTATGAAGGTTCCTTTCGACCGGGCGTCGACCGCAATTGTGAGGAAATCCTCGCGCCCTTACAGGGTGAAAGTAGACCCGCCCTATGGAGAGGAGGAAGGCTTTGCCTGGGTGGCCGAAGATCCAATTATGAGGGAGATAGTCCACTTGACGGTGACCAAGGTGAGGAACGTGTTGGTGACGCTGAACTTCCTCCAGTTGATACGTCGTGATTGCCGTTCACACCCTAGGATGGTCGTCACTGACTCGGGGATCTTGTGTCCCTGGGCGCTCTGACCTTTCGGGATTGAGTGAATGGTGGCCTCCTCAATTACATGGAGAAGTGGACTAAGGTATTGAAGGATAGGGCTCGCAGCTTCGATAAGTACTTCCCCTGTAGCCTAAGAATGACCCTCTGCACTGGGTGGGTCTCCTGGTCTCGAACTACAATGGGATCGGACCTCGCACAACGAGGGATAACGAACCGCCCATGAACGCTTCCAGAGGTTGGAGAAGGTTCAACAGAGTGGTTAAATTCGTTCCAACTTGACAGAATCACACCCAATTAGCCGATACACTTTAATAGCCCAGTTTTGGTCTTGTGTTCCATAGGGTTCCGGATGTCAATGACGCTGCAGGCGAGGTTATTTCAAGAAGAGTGTGTGCAAGGTCGAGCGCGTGCAGTTCGTTCCCGAGGAGAGCGCATATTGCTATGAAGCTGCTGTTCATAAGCATTCCAGCCTACCAGATGCCGTTGCAGTCACGACATGCACGATGGCATTTGGTTCGACGACTCGGACAAGACGCGGTCACGGCGAAAGTGTGTCCGATTGAGTATCAGGCTGGAAAGAAGTCCCTGTGCCGCGGTCTTTGGACTTTGGCTTCGCAGGCGCATCACTCCGGACATGAGATTCGATGGCGGGATGGAGAGAGCTTGGATTCTCAATCTTTACGTGCAGATTTCCGGTGGGCAGATCAGCTCTGGCTCTATGCAATGACTCCGACTATCGATCAGTGCCTCAATATCGCAAAGGAAGCACGGAAGTGCAATCCGAATGTTGAGATTCTCCTCGGAGGCCCCCATGGCTCCGCTATGTACAAAGAAATTCTCATGTATCATCCAGAAATCGATGTGGTCTGCCTGGGATGGCAACCAGCTGAGGAATTCATGAGATATATCGAGCACCCCGTGTCATTGCCTGGTTGCGCGATTAGAGTTCAGAATAAGATACGAATTAACGGCTTCTCAAAGAAATCAGACGTCTATACCGAACGGGTAAATCCGGCGATTTTGCAGAGTTCACTAGAGGAATATTATGCAAACGTATCCACTTCGGTTGGATGTGCCTTCTCATGTAGTTTTTGCGTGGACGGTTCAAGTCAGCTTTATGGGCGGAATCTTGATGATCTTTGCGAGGAACTTGCCCTCTATGAGTCGTCATTTCCTGAGGCGGCCCCGGTTCATTTCTTTGACACCATCTTCACGCTCCCCAAGAAGCGATGTCTGCAGATTTGCGATCTCATCTCTCAAAACACGGAATCGACCTACTTCACTTGCGATATTAAAGCGGGAACGGCCGATCGCGAATCGCTTGAGGCACTTCATCGTGCCCGGTTTCGTTTTGTGGCCATCGGCTTCGAAACTTCAATCGAAGGCACTCTCAGAGAAGTGGACAAGAGACAGACTTTCAGGCAGGCCGTTGAGACTGCAAGGCTCGTTCGGAAGTATATGCCATCTTCAGCGATAAAGGCATATTGGTTGTTCGGTTTGCCCGGAACAACCAAACAAACCCTTCAGGAGGATATTTGCGCGATTGAGCATCTCCTGAAGGAGAATATCGTAGATATAGTGTCTCCTAAGCTCTTTGTTCCTTATCCAGGAACTGTATACCATGACTCTCCGGAGAAGTTCGGGCTGCGGATTCGTACCAAAAATTTCGCAGAGTATGACCGCTTTCGACTACCCCCGGTATGCTACCCGAATTCTGTTGGTCCTGACATCTTGGCCGATGCTCTTATCCGAGCGGAAGAGACAGTTGCGCTTAGCTACGCTCATCGCCTCGGGCTTTCAATCGAGGAGCTTTCAGAGTCAGCAGCATGCCCCAGACGATACAACGGCTCTCTTTATGCCACTCAATCGATCTCAAGAAATGGGCTTGGACTGGACGCTGGGGTTTCAACCGTGCGGATTTGGGAATCTTGACCGACATCCTGCATGATTCGACTTGGAATATTCGCGAATCGAAGCGGGCAGGAATCCAAGAAGATGCGGCCCTTCCGGCAGACAGGAGATCCGCCATGCCTCTCAAACTAGCACCTTGGTGAGTCTGCTCATCAATAATCTCCTCGAAGAAGGCTAGTCTGTCTAGAAAATCTCGCGTGAATGTTGTTGACCCGAGGTTACGGTTCACTGCGGGATTTGCTGGGCAGAGGGAAGGAGACTCCCCATTTTCGTCGAGCTGGCGGGGAATGTTCCAAGTCAGTTGAGAACCGTCTGTGCGGTGGCCTCATACTTCTTCCGCCTCAACGCGGATTCTGTCGCGAACAAAGGCGGGTGGCTTTTCCTGATGCCGAGGAGGAACCACGGCCTCTCGAAAGCACATCCGGACTATGGGCGCGCGATTCTCTCTCACAGACGTGAAAGAAGCCGCTTTGAGAGGATTCAACTCGAAAGTGACAACGGCCGATCCGCGAACTCTTTGTCTAAGACGCTACAGGGGAGCATGCTGCTCCATGGAAAAGGAGGAATCAATGCAGAGGGGTCAGAACGTAAGTCATCGCCCACAACCTTTGCCTGCTGCTCAGGTTCAGAGTGAGAATCAGGCTAGAAGCGAAGATGAGTTGATTCTGGACATGGCCTGCGGCTGCGGCGTTGTCAATTCTTTAGGGATTTCTCATCCTGGGAGTTGGTAACAGACTCGGTTCAAGAATTATTATGCCCTTAGGATATATCTCTGGATGGTGTTCGAAAAGACCCTGAAAGCGATCAAGGCGGCGCAGTTCAACCTGGACGATTTCTCCAAGGACAGGAAGCCCACCCTGGACGAGAAGGTGAGGAAGGTGTTCGGCATGCAGCCTCACTCCCCCCTGTCCTTGGAGGTGGACGATGAGGGCGTCGTTGGCCTGGGCGAGCTGAAGTGCGTCAAGTGCGGCTCGGAGGACGTGGTGGAGAACGGCACGAATCCCAGGACCGTGGACCTCCCTTACTCAGACTCCGAGACCGTGAGGCTTCGCAGGTACCTCTGCAACTCATGCGGCGAGGACTTCACCACTCCCCTCGAAGGCATCCGGGAAAAAAACACCACCCGGACTGGCTAGGGGAGATGGCTTCCCTCATCCGTTCCGCTTTCTCCATACCCTTGAGGGTCACCGCCAAGGTCCTCTACGTGGCCCACGGCATCCGCGTGAGCCACGAGTACGTGCGAGGGAAGGAGCTGGACGCTGGCTCCACGCCCGTGAAGGCCCCGCCAGGTGTGGGCTCCGGGGTGTACGCATGCGACGAGCAGCACCTGAAGGTCCTGGGAAAGCAAGCGTTCAGGCACGCCGTCGTCGACTCTGCTGGAGAGGTCATCGCGGAGGAGGTGCACGAGGACAAGTCAGAGGACACGATCGCGGACTTCTGGAAGAGGTCGCTCGAAGGCCGTCCCCTCAAGGCGGTGGTCACCGACCTGGACAGGAAGTATCCTCCCGCCCTGGATGAAGTGGTCCGCGAGAGGTTCCCCGTCATCCAGAAGGGCGCAAGGCCGGTCCTGCACCAGCTGTGCACCCTGCACGCGCAGAGGTGGTTCTCCAGAGAATGCCACGAAGCAGAGAAATCGGCAAGGAAGAGGGAGGGTGTCAAGAAGTCGTACGACACGGAGAAGCTCCTCCTGCGCCTCTGCTTCTGCCTTGACAGGCCCGAGCAGGTCAGGAAGGTTCTCGAGGAGTTGCCGGACAGCCACCGCCCCCGGGTGGAGAAGCTCATGGAGAGGATCGAGGCGGGAGAGGTCACCGCCCGCCATGCCTCCCGCCAAGCCTTCGACGTGATCTGGCGGTGGCGGTCTCCATACGCCGCCAGGGTGGTCAACGTCCTCAGGTCACTCGGGGAGAAGTGGGATGACCTGACCCACTTCTACGACCACCCAGAGATACCGAGGACATCCAACGAGGCCGAGAGGCTCTTCTCCAGGACAAATCCCGAGAGGGTCAACTTCAGGACCGAGGCGGGGATCATGAGCCACCTGAGCGCCAAGTACGCCGCCAGGAGCACGATTCAGATGCTTCTTGCACTCTGAGAAATCCCTAAAGAATTGACAACCTCTGCGGCTGCGAAAGAAATATATAGTCTCGCCCCGATTTGTTTCTATCTCGGGATGAAATGTCTTTCAATATTCTCTCTTCATCGACACAAGTTGGAGTGTCAGATAGGCTCGGTGTCACGATGCCTTTGGATGATATTGATATTATCGAACTCAGACCTTGTTCTGAGAATCCTGATAATCTCATGCTTAAAGCGAGACTCGAATTTGCATCCTCTTTTGAAAGGTTGTCCATCCTTGTCAAGGAAAGAATGGGACACGACAGGTTCACGGTCTCGAGACAGTTGGGATTGATCTGGTTTAGCAATGGGCCCGAGCGCGTCCTGATATTCCATAAAGGTCGCAACATCATAGTCAGCAACATCGTCGAGAAGGTGCACGGCATAGAGACTGTGAAAGCCATTAGTGCCATTGACAGGGGAGACTCCCCGTGAATGATCATAAGGGCATAATGTTGGCTTTGGATAACGACCTCCATGACGCTCTAAAACTCGTCAGGGAAGTGGGTCAGTATGTATCTTACGTCAAGGTCGGAAATCATCTCCTTCTCAAGCATGGACTCGAAGTCGTCCGGCAGCTAAAGAACATCACCTCCAGAGAGATCATCGCTGACCTTAAGATCATGGACCAGCCCTATTTCGCTCGAAAGCTGGCCAAGTTGGCCTACGATAATGCGTGCGATGGTGTCGTTATTTGTGGATCATGCGGACCCACGGCGATACGATCATGCATCGAATTGGATTCAGCGAAGAAGCTTTTCGTGTTTACCGAGTTCACACATCCTGATGGCCTCATCGACCACACCGCAGCCGATGAAATGGCCGCGATGGCGAGAGACTTGGGCGCGTACGGGATACAAGTACCAGGTTCGAAGCCAACGAGGATTGAATGCGCGAGGGGAATCGTCGGACAAGAACTCAAAATCATCTGTTGTGGAATTGGTACGACTGGATCGCCTCCGGGTACTGCAATCCGTTACGGGGCCGACTTCGAGATTATAGGTCGTGCGATATACGAGTCAGAGAATCCTGCCATGAAAGCGAAAGAGATTAGCGAACTTATTCATCGGATCTCGGCAATCCAGGAGGAGCAGCAATTCAAGACTCCGATTCGAGGCGCAGAGTCTTGCCGATCTTCGTCTAACTCCCGGTCGGGGTTGGTATGAAGCACGAATGCCGGCAGCCTAATCATTTTGGCAATCGACCTCCAGAAGTCCAGGGTCGATCACAGATTCCTAATCAGAATCCTTCGGTTAGTAGGGATATCAAATATGGCAAGCGATGAGGAAGCAAGTCCCGTGCTCCGGGCCAAGAGAATAGCGAAGAAGGAGGCAGAGAGACTGAGTGGAGCGCAGGATGTTTTATGTGTCTTGCTCCGTGGTAGTCTTTTTCGTGGCAGGCTCGCCCGTGGTTGCGATATCGACCTCGTGCTTATCACGAGGGCCACTCGCAAAAAGGAGATAATCCATTCAGATGGCTTTGACATCGATTGCAGATACTATCCCCTAGATTCCGTTGCGTCCGGTGTCCAAGACGGGGACGTCCAAATGATAGAACACGTCATGAACTCCGAGTTCCTTGCGGGAGATTCCGATGTGCATACCAAACTGCGAAAGATCATAGATGAAGCACCTTTTCGCCAATTATCTATTAGATTCCTGGGCAGAGCGACTCATCGAATGAACGACGCTCAGGACGAGATTGAGTACGGAGATCACGAGGCAGCAGTAATGACAGCTCGCGAGGCGATGACTCTCCTCGCCAATGCGATACTCCTGCGGAATCACATCGTTTGCACGAAAGACAAATATCTCGTGAAGGAGGTGCGAAAGCTATCTTCCCAATTCCCTGAATTCGTCGAAAGATTCTTCACGATCCATGGCCTCGTTCAGAGCGGTGTCAAAGCCGATGATCTCATCCTGGAAGTCGCTGCCTCGTACATGACTGTCGAAAGGTATCTCAGAGAGTCTTCCCCATGAATTCGGCTCCTGAGAGTTGGTGCAGTTACGAGGTTACTTTGTCTGATCCGTCCGCATCTTCACAAGCTTTCTCTTGAAGACATCCTGCAGGCACTTTTGCACATCTGCCTGCACAAGGTCTTTGTCGGTCTCGGGGAACAGATTCGTCACTGTTGCGATGATGTCGACAATGGTCTTCGTTCCGTCACACATTAGCACTATCCGATATGCCGTCTCATTGAGCGAGTGCATCACTCTGGTGTCCGGATGGAATGTGACGAAATTGCCGCTTTCCTTGGCAAATCGAATCCGACTGTCGAATACGAGAATGTCGCCCCTGTCCAATTCTCGTTCTCTATCTTCTTCGTTTCCATCCATAGTGTTCCAAGAATAGCAACCGCGCCCATTTAGTTTGTGGTCGAGTCCGGTCATCTAATATCGTTTTATGGATTGGGATTCCGAGGGTGGAAGTAAATCAGACGGCGTATATTCCTCAATGGAGGAGGCTCTTCTCCCGCCGACCAAGAGGCGGAAGGCAGCGACATACAAAATAGACCCAGGGAACGTCCAACAACCACTGCCAAAATGTTCCAAACGCATATGCTTTCTTCATTATTCCCCTGGTGGGAAGGTCGGAAGCACGCCGACTTAGAGTCTGTTGCCAGCATAGGCATGACTGGCTGGCAACCTACGGGATAATGTTGTGAGGTAAATGATAATAAGAGGTGGATGATCAAAACACCCGTCATCATCTTTAAGTTCTCCCTCGGGAATCCCGGGAAAGTGAGTCTGTCCATGTCCGTCTATCCGAGACTCATAGATATAGTCGGGATATTCTGGAGGCCTGAGACGGCATCTGGCCCTTCTCAGCATTGTCCAATAGCGCCTCACCGTCCAAACCAGCTTATGCGTTTCCTGTTTGACCCTGCCCCGCCTCATAATGCAGTGCAACCCAAGGGGTGTGGCCTTCGGTGGAAGGCATATGCTCCCTTGTGATGGTCCAGAGTCGTGCCGTTCTAATGTGCAATCAAGAAATTCTGACTCACAGGGCATTGTGGAAATGGTCACATGGAGCGCCATCGTGCTGTCCGCACATTGAATCCTACACCCATCTGCCCAGAGAGCCGCGGCTTTCTACCCGCCGCATGGCGGCCTTAAACGTCATCAAACCAACGGGGAAGGAAATCAGACAATACGCGAAGAGCGAAAGCACTGGAAGCAGTACAGCTTGGTCGGTCAAACCTCTTCCGTTCAATAGGACCTGTCGCAATGCTTCGACTCCGAAAGACTGCGGTATGAGACCGGATAAATAATTGACAGGAGGAGGTAGGAGTGTGGGAGGAAAATAAATGCCAGCGACGAATCCTTGAAGCGTCAGGAAAATCCATGTGACTGGTTCGGAGCCCAACTTGGCTCCCATGAAAACGAAAGCGCCAGTTGCCATCAATCCGATTCCTGAGACTGCGAAGCTGGATAGCAAAATGATCAGCACGACGAGTAATCCTCCTTGACCGACATGAAAGGATGTTCCAAAGATGGCAACACCAATCCCGAGGAAAAGAAGAATATTCAAAGAGGCGTAGATGAAAGAGAGAATCATCGCTGAAGCGAGGTAGGTGCCCACGCCCATTTTCGTCATGAGCATCGCCTCGAGCTTGTTGGCCCAAAACAGCTCTCTCATCGTCGAGAGAGTCATTGTGAGACCAACAGAGACGACTGCCGTAATCATCATGCCTGCGAGGACATATGCGAAGTAGTCCCCAGATCCATATCCACCGATTAGAGAATTAGTACCGCCCACTACGACCTTCGACACGAAGAAATAGATGCACGCCGAGAAGACGGCGGAGACGAGGCTGAGAATAGCAGCAATCCGGAATCTCCCCTTCAATTTCATCGCATATGAGAACAGGATCCACCAGAGGTCAAGCCGCCATTTCAGAGTCTTCTTCACGGACTATCCCCGCCTACGACTTGAAGAAAAATCTCAGTGAGCGAGGGCTCGTCCAGTGCCACGGATAGAACACCTGGAATCCTGCTGACCTCGTTAAGGAGTTCGGGGAAATGAGTCTCAACGTCTCCATATACCCTTACCATGGAAGCTTCGATAGCCAAATCACGCACGAAGGGAAGCTTCCGCAGCGACTCTTCTAGATGACTCGAATCCGATTTCTTGACTCCGATAACCGCGCATTTAGCACCAGTCGTCCTTTTGAGGTTCGCCACATCGTCAATTAAGGCTATCCTTCCCTTGTGGAGGAAAGCAACCCGATCGCATGTCGATTCGGCTTCCCACATATTATTCGTAGCGAGGAGGATGGACCTCCGCGAGGACATGAGTTCTTCTCTGATGAAACGCTTTATGCCGACCACAGAAGCCGGATCGATTCCAGATGTCGGCTCGTCAAGAAGTAGTATTGGCTTGTCCGCTAATAAAGCTCTAGCCAGATTCGCTCTCTGTCTCATCCCAGTCGACAGGTTCTGAGGGTAGAATCTCTCCTTGTTCTTCAACCCGACGACTTTTAAGGCGTGAGCTACCCTCTCTCGCGCTTCTCGAATCTCCAAACCCTCGGCCACAGCCCAAAAGAGCAGGTTGTCGGAGAGGCGGATTCCGTAATCGAACAGCATCCAGCCCGTCGTTGACAAGAAACTTACGCTTTCTCTTACGAGACCCCTTTCAGAGCGTATGTCGTGCCCGTTCACGATTGCCGTGCCAGCATCAGGAAGAAGTATTCCAGCGAGGAGTTTGAATAGCGTGGTTTTCCCGGATCCATTCGTGCCAAGGATGCCCAGGACTTCGCCGTCCCTAGTAGCGAACGATACATCGTCGAGAACCCTAAGCTGGGAAGAGGGACGCGAGGAGACCGACGAAAACCTTCTCGACCTCATGCCCCCTCTGCCTATCGGGAAAGCTTTTTGAAGCCCAGTCGCGACAATTCCTGACACGGGTACCTTCAAACGGGAGCACACGCCACGATTTGAAACTTCGGTCGAGGAAACTGTGTTGAATAAATCGATGGTTTGATGGTGGGAACTCGGCATGAGAACCTGCCTTGTCAGCAGGGATGGGACCCATGCCGAGCGAGGGTGAAAGGCACAACAAGGATAAGAGAAATTGGCCCGGGTACAACGAGCGGCTCGTCCGGCGGGGGGAGCTGTACCTCGATATGGGCTGGCTAGACTCGTGGGAAGACGAACTGAGGACGATGAATGGCGGGAAGAGGGGGCGTCCATACGGCTTCCCCGAGAGCATGATGCGATTCCTCGCCGCCGTCAGGCAGATCCTCAGGATGCAGTACAGGCAGATGGAGGGCTTCCTGCGCGGCATGTCGAAGTTCGTGGGGAAGGTCAGGCCTGCCGACTACACGACCCTCTGGTGGCGGATAGCCGACATGGAGCTTGAGATTCCCGTGCCTCAGGGTGACGGGCCGTTCGTGATCGCCTTCGACAGCACGGGAATCAAGGTCACGAACAGGGGGGAGTGGATGAGGGAGAAGTGGCACCGCCACCGGGGCTGGATAAAGGTGCACCTGGCGGTGGACGTTGACGGAGGGCCCGTGGCGATGAAAGCTACCGACGAGGGGATAG
>Ga0315285_10008097_pt1 | contig 10788 bp, 14 predicted proteins | sample YL17G09_36_MG_FD_203698 | JGI IMG/M metagenome (GOLD analysis project Ga0315285, IMG submission 203698) | Sediment microbial communities from Yellowstone Lake, YNP, Wyoming, USA - YL17G09_36 | ecosystem: Environmental > Aquatic > Freshwater > Lake > Sediment | place: USA: Wyoming | collected... | reverse complement strand
AGCGGATCTAGACTCTGCCCTGTTCCGTGCCCGGTTCAACGATGCCATGCGGGCGGTGTACGACACGGCGTGGGTGGCAGGGCAACCGCTAGTTACTCGGCCGTCTGGATACGAGACCACGATTGAATTCCCGATGGACCAAATGAAATATCCGCTCATCAAGACACTGGCCGAGGCTGGAATCACCAACATCAGGGCGGCGTCGCTGGACTCCTGTGGATATGGGCAGCCGAATCTCTCCTCAAGAGGGCAGGTCACGATGGAACCCACGGGCTCGCACGCCCTGGGGAGCATCTTCCGCAACTCGGCTCACCCGTGGATGGACCCGAGCACCAGCAAGGTGGTCTGGATTCACGGGGCGCTCTCTTGGCCGGGTTCTGCGGACACCGCCTGGACGATGCCCTCGGCCCTGTGGGGATCGCGCAGCTTCAAGGAATCGTTCGAGACGAGGTTCCTGGACTACGCCTCTGTCTGTATCGTCGAGGACATGGACCTTTACTACCACTCGGAGGACAACCTCAAGGGCCAGTGGCTAGGTATGGCGAACATGTACCGCAAGCTGACCTACCTGATGGGGCGCATCTCGAACATCTGCACAGTGCAGCCTAGGTATCTGAACAAGATCCCTCGGCGTCATAATGTAGCGGTCTCCCACACGGGACAATCGGCCTGGCGGTAGCCCATGAAGATCACGGCCTTCGACCTGGGAAGATGAGATAGCCAATGCTTCGCTACCTCTCGCAGCAAGAGGTCGTGACCGCCTTCGGAGACCCTACGCCATACGTGCGTATGGACGGTACCGTACTGGGGCTATGGGAGAGCGAGATTCTCGGGGCGTTCTTCCTGCCGGCCCCTCTGCCTCTTGCCTGGGATCGCTCGCGCCTAGTCCGGCGCATTCGGTGCCACAAGAAGGTCGCAAAGCACTTCGATGCGGCCTTCCAGGAGATCTACAAGGACCAGGAAGCGTGGAGAACGATAGGCGATTTCGGTGGCTGCTACGCCTGGAGAGTTCAGCGAGGAACAAAAGTCCTGTCTCGCCATTGCTGGGCTATCGCCATCGACATCGATGTTGCAGACAATCCTCTTGGCGACCCGGGGGATATGGATCCAAGGGTCATCGCCGCGTTCGAGAAAAACGGCTTCCTGTGGGGGGGCCGGTTTCATCGTCCCGACCCAATGCACCTGGAATGGTCTGACATCGACCGGCTATGAATACGCCCGGGGAGAAACCTTGGAAAGTACGAATGGATGGAGAGACGCAGAGATCCGCAGGCTCGGCCACGAGATGGACCGAGTTGACAGAAAGCTGGACGACAATCTAGAGAAATGCCGAGAGGCCCTCGATGGGTTCCGGGCGGACACATTCGGGAAGGACGGACTGGAGACTCGAGTGAGATCGCTTGAGATGAGCAGAGCGAAGCAGGCTGGGTTCATGTTCGCCATCACAGTCCTTGGCGGACTGCTCGGATCCAGTATCGGCCAGTGGCTCTTCAGCCAAGTCTTCATGGCAGCGAGGATAGGCGCAAGATGAAAGCTCCTGGATGGTCGCAGTTATTCGCTATGGCGGCTATTCTGGCGGCTGCCGGAGTCCTGTTCACATGGGTTTCGACCGACAAGATTGCCAGGCAGATGAAGAAAGATGTCACAGCTACGAGGCAAGCAGTGTCTGATGTGGATAGCGCAATCGTCGCCCAGAACAAGAACGAGTTCGATCTCGGGGTCGTTGTTGCCGAGACATCCCGCATCGTCGATTCTCTAGCCGCAGTGAGAATCATGAAGCAGGACCGAGAGATCCGGCTAATGAAGAAAAGGTTGGCCATGTCGGATTCCTCGAGGAGCAAGGATTACAGAGAACTCAAGCGAGCGCTCGAGGCGCAAGCTCGTGCGATCCAACAATTGCGCCTCCAGGGGAGGTAGGCCGATGATCGCTAAGTTGCAGGATGTCTTCAACACCCCAGAGGGGTGGGCGGTGGCCATCGCTCTGGTGTGGTCTCTGCTCATCGAGTTCCTTGGAATGCCCCAGGTGCTTTTCTCTAATTTCATCCCCGGGGGTATTAGCCCGGGATCCCTCTGGGTGTTCGGAGGACTGTTCGTCCTCGCTAAGTTCCGTCCAGGTGGTGCCTCCATACCGTTCCAGCCGATCATCACTGGGAACGGAGAACTGAAGTCTTTCGACAACCCGCAGGGTGGAGTCAAGACCCTGTAAGGAGGATGTATGAAGAGGACGTTGCTTCTCGTCGCCCTGCTATCTCTGGTCCTTTCCTTCTCGGCCCAGGCACAGTCCATCCCCCCGATGTCCAGTTCGGTCCCGTGGGGAGATGGTACTCGCTTCGGCTGGGGCCTCGAGTCTGGCCTCATCGCCTACCAGGACCCGTACACCCTGGTCGGGGAGTCCCCCACCGGGTTCTACACGAGCCCCTTCCTGTTCTGGAGCGGCGGCCCGAAGATCACCATCGCGGCCCAGCACATCGAGGACTGGTCTTTTACGCGATACCAGGGCCTCGTCGGTCTGCGGTGGAGCATCTTGAGCGCTGAGCAGTCGAGCGACATCCGCGTTACTTTCGGAGTCAACGGGAACATCTACCACGGCGGCGGATACGACTACCTGGTAGGCTATGAGGCGCCGTTCTCGGACCGATTGGGCTGGGGCTTCGATCTCGGGGGCGGTATCGCCATGTCCGGAGCTACGGCTTTCAAGATGAGAGCCGCGTACGACATGCAACACAAGCTCCTCACCGCCCGAATCGGGCTCTGCTTAACCGACGCCTTCAAGCACTAGGAGGGTGAGATGTACGAGTGGAACCTGTTGGCCCTGGTCTGGATCCTGGTCGCCGCCCTGTTCGCTGGTTTCGGCTGGGCCCTCGGCGTCTGGATCCTCGGTCGCATCCTGAAGTGAAGGGGGAAATCGCATGAGTCTAGTAACCTTCCTGCTCTACCTGCTCGACATGGGCAAGGTGCAGGGCACCATCCAGAACGCCGTCATCTGGCTTCTGGGCATCCTCAATGACGTCGGGTCTCAGCTTCCTCCCGATGCCGAGGACTACATCAGTCCGATGGCGGACCGCTTGGCTCTCGAGCTCGGAGAAGCTGCTGCTGGTCTGGACCTGCGCGCCATCGCGCAGGAGTTCATTGCCTTTGTCGAGATCGTCGGCAAGGGTCTCGGTCCCCCTGATCCCAAAGCCGGTCTCGGCGTGTAGGAGGTTTCAAACATGAAGAAGTCCCTGCTTCTCGTTCTCGTCCTCTCGATCTTCCTGGCGAGTGGAGTAGGAGCGATCACTAGCGCACTGGTGGTCCCCTATGGTGGCGGGGTTCCGCTGACGTGGTACAAGCAGGCTGCTCTCCTGAACTCGGCTGTCACGGACTCATCGTACGTGAGTCTCGCAGCGGGGACGGCCGGCACCCAGTATTTCAACCCGGGCACGGCCGATACTCTAAACTGGATTGACATGAAGATGTCCCCGGCGGCGATGGCGGATCTCGCCGACAGCACGAAGACTCTGCTCTACGGAGTAGTCTCTACCAGCATGGTCGTAGGCGATTCTATCCTCTGTACATGGGAGTTCAGCATGAACGAGGATAAGAGCAACATCATCACGTGCTCGAAGATCGCCATCACCGCGAACGGGCATGCAGTTACTGCCATGCGCGGAAATGGAGGGGCTACTTACTATCCTCCGTGCGGAGCGCGATGGACTCGCGTGATCATGCAGGCTTACGACGCTAGTCTCACCGCGATCACCGGGGTCCGCTTTTGGATCCAGAAGATGAAGGGCATCTAATCATGAGCGTGGCGCTCCTACCTGATTCGTTCAGGTCCCAACCTCCCGTCCTCCGGAGGAACGGAGCGCCGCGATTTTCAGAGCCGGTCCCCGGCCCATGGATCCGGGTTCGCCTTGCCTGGGCCACATGGATAACCGCGGGGCCGGCTCTCCCCGCCTGACTCGGGGGCAGCGGAGCAAAGCCCGAAGGGGAAACCCTCCGGGCTCTTGCTTTGCTCTCACAAACGGGTGGGGCCCGGCGTGCGAGACCGGGCCCCTTGGGTGGCGCAAATGGCTTTCGTTCTTTCTCTCTCGTCTGACCCGAAGGCTAGTACGAGTTCGGATCCTCGGTCAAGAGGGATTTTTCTCGTACGTGACCATCGAGCGCTGGAGGTAGGAAGCAATGAGGAGTGATTCCGCCCGACCGTCGTGCTTCTTCAGCGACAGGTCCGCGGACGGGAAGAGCTGCTGGGCCCGAATCAGGCTCGAGCCCTTGCCCTTGGGCATGTCGGCGAGCATGTGAGCTCGCCACCTCTGCGGGGAGACCATGGTGTAGGGAAGGCCGAGGGCAGAGACGATACCCTGCAAGATCCCGAGACCTCTGCCGAAGGAAAATGCTCCTGAGACCCCCTCTCCGGGCATGGAGTGGACGGCTTCGATTCCCACGTGGCATGTAGCTGGATCGAACTGGGAGAAGATGCTGACCAGACCCTGCAAGAGGTAGTCCCGCTTCTGCGTCTTCCCCTTGCCCCTAGAAACGGCCGCTACGGGCATGTCTGTAACCTGGACGAAGCCCAGGTTGCCCAGGACCCCGATGGCGCCACCGAGCCCAGGATCCACTCCTACGTAGAGCATTCTGCCTCCTTGGGGGGCACCCATTTCCCGAGCAAGCCCCACCCCTGACTATTCGGCCGGAGAACTTTGGCGATGGTCAACACCCCGAGAGCATCCTTGACCGTCCATCTGTCCATCCCAGACTCGGCGAGGAGAATGGAGAGCCTGAAGGCTGGAAGGCGGAGCCTGACGATTGAGTCCCACAGGGCACGAGCCTGCTCCTTCCCACCCACGACTTCTGCCAGGCGGTCCCAGGTCTCTTGGTCGATTTCCTTTTCGGTCTTGGGAACCTCCCCCGAATCCGGAGCGAACTCTACCTTGCCAACGAACTGCGTCTTCCATCCCCGGTTGTTCTTCTGCAGGATTCCAAACGCAGACAGAAGCGACAAACATCGAATTACCGTGGGCTTTGGAAGCCTTGTCCTCTCTGCTACCTCCGTAGCCGTTGCCCACCGAATAGACAGCGGCCCCTCGCTAACGACCTCGACCAGCAGCTTGGCCTTGTCGTATGACCCGCACAGGGCGATGACCGCCCTCCACAGCGGATCTTGAATCTTGAACCCACCCATGGACATCCTCCTTTCCCTGACAACAATATATAGACTAGCACGGTGTTTATGTAGTCTAGACTGATCTCATGCGCGCGAAAAATGTGCCTGGACCGGCAGCGACCCCAAATAATTTCTCACGCGCGCGCGCGCGCGACCTGAAACCAGTAAACACGCTGCCAGTCTATATATCTTTGTGTAAGCAGTGTATGCTATTTGTAAACTTGGCCGCCGCTATTCCTCGTAACTCCTATCGAACAAAGCAGTTGTGTCTACCGAAGAGATCTGCTGTGCGATGCCCATGTCGTCTTTCCACTTCTCGAACCCGCCGTCCTCGTCGAGGCGGAGCATGCTGTTGACGATGGATCTCTTGCGAAAACCGTCCCTGGCTTGCTCAAGCCAGCCGAATCCAGCCATGGTCTTGGTCAGGGACTTCGTCGTAGGAAGGTCAAGGCCGAGGGTGTACTCGAGGTCTCGAGGCTTGATGTAGTCGTTGTAGCGCAGGTAGTCGGCAAGCCTCATCGGCTCAGCGACCAGCTTCGACAAGTTATTTACCGCCTCGTCCCAGGTGTCTCGCACCCGGTTGTCGGCAGCCCGGTCCCGCTCCCCTATCCTCTTGAAGTTCAGGGCGTCAGCCTCGTAGCACCTAGCCATCAGCGAGGAGACGAAGGAGACGTGTTCAGGGAGCACCGTGAGGGTTTCCCCGTCCCGGGTGGAGAAAACGCGTGCAGCGGCAGCCGCGGCCAGTCTGGCGACCTTCCAGCGTAGGTCCGCCGGCTCCAGGAGCGGGATCCGGTCCACATGCCACTCCCCGAGCACCTGACATACGTGGACAATGGCCTCTTGTGTAGCCTTGGTAAACTTGACCTGACCGGGCTTCCTTGACCAAGCCCACAGAATCAGGTCGTGGCAGTCCTCGGGCGTGTAGCGTGGCGATTCGTCTTCCCAGACCCGGTCGAGCACGGCGTTCGTCACCTCGCCGCTCTTGAGCCCCATGACGAGGTCCAGGCGCCGGATGTCGGCAGGGCTGGAGAACAGCTTGACCAGGGCTTCTGCTCCATTCGGGAAGTGGGATAGCGGGAGCCTCCCCTTCGGGTTGGCCACCAGCACCAAACGAGTCCGGGCCCAGGCGGCCCCGTGGCTGATCTTCTGGATCTCGACCATGCCGCTCGAGCGCACGCTCTTGAGATTGCCTATCTGCTCCTCGGGCATCTGGTCCCACTCGTCGATGGCGATGAGCTTGCGGTCGTGGAGCACCATGGCCCCCCAACTGATCTCCCATCGGTCCCCGTGCCCCTTCTTGGCGCCGGCCGTGAGCCCGGCAGCACTCACGTTGCCCCCCTCGACGAAATATCCACATCGGTAATAATCCATGAGCTTTTTGACAATCGACGATTTTGCCTGGGCAGAATCTCCCATCAGCATGACTTCTACCCAACCCTTTGGAGACTCTTGTCCGAATGCGCTGAATCCAATGACCGAATGCCAACATAGGTCGAGGACGTGCTGTGCGTCCCGGCGCTCTGCGATGTGTGTTGCCTTCTCGAGTTCCGAGGCGATCTCGTCCATCTTGTCCCGCATGGTCATGCCTTCGGGGACCTGGAAGACGGACAGCCGCTCGCGGATCTCGGGGGTGACCTTGAAGGAACCGATGTCGCTCTCTACGGGAGTGGACTTGCCAACTAGGATGGTGGCGTGCTGGTCTACCACGTCAGGGAAGGTCACACCCTCCATCTCATAGACCACGTTGGGTTTGAGACCGTGGCTGAAGGAGTAGATGGTGCGGCTGTCGTGGCTGCCGCTCTCGGTGGTCTCGAGCTTGCCGTTGACCTCGGGCACCACTCGCAGCTCCTCGATGTTCTCCCAGCGGGTGACATCGAAGGAGACGCGAGGACAGCGAAGGGGAACCCCGAAAGCCTTCCTCATGGCTATCGTCTGCTCCTCATCCCGCACCCGGATCATCCCCAGGACAGCTCGATCCCAGCGGCTGAACTCCATCGTCATAGTGGAGTCCTTGACATCGGCCATCCTGCAGGTAGAGCAGTGCTTACCATACCCCTGATCGCACGAGGCGGTCACCGAGCCCGGGATGGTGTAGGGCTCCGTGTCCTTGCCGGCCAGGACGGCTCGCATACGCAAGTGCAGCCCCGTGTTCTCCTTCGCTGTGGCCTTCGACAGAGAGACATCGGTAGCCTCCGGCCTCGGACCCTTGGGTTCTTTGACCCGATACGGCTTGGCCTCGTCCACCAGGGCCCGGAACGACTCAGCCGTTCCTCCAAGATGGATGAAAAAATCCGTTATGTCGTACTTGTCCGGAGTCCCCTTGGGCCACTGGAGGACACGAACGGACTCAGCCACCGAGGAGAGCATGGCGGCGACCTTGGCGGAGCCCTTGATGCCGTTCTCGTCGTTGTCGTAACAGACGACGACGTTGCGCCCGGACAGCCGGCGAGACAACTCGACGTTCCAGTTGAAGCACCCGGCGGTGCCGCTGACCGCGGAGAACCCCTCCTGGTTGGCCTTGATGCAGTCGAGCTCTCCCTCGACGATAAGGACCGGGTCCCCGTCCGGAGGTAACGCAGGGAACAGCCTCAGCTTGCCGTGCCCGGAGACGGAGATGGTCTTCTCCTCGTCCTTGGTGCAGGAGGGCTTGTGCATACGCAGATTGACGAGGTTCCCGTGCTTGTCCCGGACAGGTATGACCACGCGCTCGCCCGCCCATCCGAGCTTCCACTTGGTGATCGACTCGAGGCTGATACCTCGATGCTGCCGCAGATAATCAATGCGCTCCTGGTTCTTCAGGAGCGCGCTGTGCGGATTGTCTGCCTTTTCTTCTAGGAGTGGTTCTTCTGCCTTCTTGACGCTGGCGTGCTTGAGTTCTACCCCAGCCACCTCGGCGAGCTTTTGGAATGCTTCTGGAAACCCGACCTTTTCGATGCGCATCACGAGATCAAATGGGGACCCAGACTCGCCACACGAGAAGCAATTGAACAACCCATGTTCTGGCTGCACGCTGAAGGATGGCTTTGTGTCGTCGTGAAACGGACACTTGCCAATAAGCGACGACCCTGTCTGCTTTAGCTCGACGCCGTAAGACGCGTAGAACTCGACAACGTGCAGCTTATCCAGTACCTCATCCCTGTCGGAACCCGCCATTTGCCCCTCCCAGAGCGGCTAGAGGGTCCGATATGGGAAATCGATAGCCTAGCCAGAACGCCGCAATCTTCGATCGTCACTCGACGCGCGTAGATCGGGGCGCGATGACTGGAGACGAATCCCCAGATCGGACTTGCTACCTGTAGATTGTATCCGTTTGGTCGGTTCGTACTTGCGGAGGATTGCGTAGATCCTGTTGCTAGATAACCCGGTGTGCTTGGAGATCCAACAAACGCTTTTCCCGTTCCTTCTCCGCAAAAGAAGGATCAGTCCTACATTCCAGCGCACTCAGACCTCCGTAGTGGGAGGGAGGCGCTAGCGGGTAGCGCCCCCCATCCCGGTAGTCCTGCACGCTAGAACGGAGCCGCTTCTCCGTCAACCGTTTCCGAGGATCCCTCTTCTCCGAACTCAGAGTGGTCAGGCATGGCCACCGAGGCGCCGGCCCAGGAGCGGCAGATCTCCTGGCACTGGAGCATCATGTCGTCGGGGTTGCGGCCCTGGAACTCCGAGGTGAAGACCCGAGCGGAGCCCTTCGGGAACGCCTTGTCCTTCGACCCGATCTTCCAGCGGTAGCCGTAGAACGGGAGACCCGTGAGGTCGTGCTGCGTGATGAGCTGCTTGCCCACGGACGCACTCGACTTGGCGAACCCGACAGCGATCACCCCGACCGAGGCGCCGTCCTGCACCTTGTCGCTGGTGATCACGAGGCACGGGAAGGAACGCACCTCAGAGCACTTGGGAGGAAGACTCTTCTTCGTGAGAGGATCCTTGCCCCACTGGCGATAGTTGAACTCGCAATCAGCGCACGCTCCGTACGTCGATCCGGTAGTCCCGTCCAACGACTGGCACTCGAGCTGCCTGTCGTCCGTGAACTTGGACGCCTGCCTCTTGAACCACAGAGGCACGATGACCATCCACTGGCCCAGGTTGATCCCCGTCGAGCTCAGGATGTCCCCGACATCAGCCGCCCGGCTCTTGGCCTCTTCCGAGGTGTGCTGGACCAGCTTGAAGTACGGGATCGTTCGGTCCGCGTCCTGAGACGCGTCCGAGGGGTCCTCCCAGTTGAGTATCGGCGCGCTCGGCACTGCCAGTGCAGAAGGGCCGGAGACGATGATCTCGGACGACTCGCTTTCAACCGAGTCGTGCAAGAGACTGTCTCCCTGCGAGTCCATCTGCTTCTTTGCCATTGTCTTGCTCCTCCTATTTCCGGAATGAAGCGTACGTGGTGGCGCTGAAGTCCAACCCAGGAAGGAGCCTCTCCCCCTTCTCGAGCTGCTCCCGCACCCATTCGTTGAGCCGAGCCTTGCGAGGCTCGAGCTCCAGGTACTCGCTCAAGCCCTCGTCCTGCAGGGCCTGCACGAGAGCGGACTTGTCCGTTACCTTCGAGTAGATGGTCGTCGAGCGCAGAACCTGGATGCCGTCCTCTCGCCGGAAACTCTTGACCCCGGCATCGAGCATGGAATCGAGCAACTCGCGCTCGAGTTTGTCCTCCAGTTCCTTCAGACCCTTCGCAGTAGCCTCGGCGTCCTTGCGCTTTGCCTCGGCGTCCTGAAGCCGCACACTCAGTGCGCACAGGTCGGCGGGCCCAGCCCCGACTTCGAGGTTCTCACTCACTTGCTTCCTCCTCTCCCAACAGGTCCATGAAGACACGTTTGGTGAGCTTGGTATCGTCACCAGTAATGAGATCGATGCGAGAGCTTTTGCTCTTCAGTAGCTTCTCCACTCTCTCGTCGATCGAGTTTTTGCAGACCAACTTCATCACCGTTACGCTGCCGCGGGTGCCCATCCGATGCAGGCGATCCTCCGCCTGCCTCATCGTGCTCGGCCCCCAAGGCAAGTCCATAAAGACTTGGAAGGTGGACGCCGTGAGCGTGATGCCTTCTCCGCCGGCCTGAATCTGGCCGACGAATACTCGGCAGTCGGGATCCTCCTGGAAGCGGCGCACCATCTCCGTTCGCACTCCGGCTGGGACCTGACCGTGAATGCGGACCGCCCCGAGCTGCCGAAACTCTTGCTCGACCTTCTCTGTGACCGGAAGGAATCTACTCCATACCACGATCTTCTGATTGTTGGCTACGAGTTCCTCGACGATACCCTTCAACTCGTCGAGCTTGGGCTGCTCCTCGAACCACTGGGGCTTGAGGTCGGCCACAGCGAGGAAGCCGTCCGCGATCTGCTGCAAGCGGAGGATCTGCCCCATGGCGTTCGCCGCTCGAAGCCGGAACTGCGCTTCCGGGATCTCCCGGTAGAAGGCCACGAGTTCCTCTCGCATCCTCTTGTACTCTCGAGCCTGGTCCCCTCGCATCTCGATCTCCCGCCTCTTGTAGAGCTTCGGAGGCAGATCGATGACCTGGTCCTTGAGCCTACGGACCATGATGAGTTCGGCTCGGGCCCGCATGTCGTCTAGGTTCTTGTACCCTACGACCTCCTTCTCCTTGAACCCTCCGCGAATCATGTAGCGGTCCTGGAACTGGAAGAACGTGGTGCCCATG
>Ga0315285_10008096_pt1 | contig 10788 bp, 8 predicted proteins | sample YL17G09_36_MG_FD_203698 | JGI IMG/M metagenome (GOLD analysis project Ga0315285, IMG submission 203698) | Sediment microbial communities from Yellowstone Lake, YNP, Wyoming, USA - YL17G09_36 | ecosystem: Environmental > Aquatic > Freshwater > Lake > Sediment | place: USA: Wyoming | collected... | reverse complement strand
TGCGAGATGGAACTTGGGTCCATTTTTACCGGCCCGATCAAGCCCTGTACGTTAAGGCTTACGGGCCGCGCTTCGGTCATCATATACCGTTTAAACCTCTCGACGGTATCGGCCGCGACTCTCGCGATATCTTCGTAACGGAAGTCGTATTTTTTGCGCTTCCTGTCTATGCGGGAAAAGTCGAGGATGTTGTTCGCCAGATGCGTCAGCTGTTCGCTTTCGCTGGCTATGATATCGTAATATTCTTTCTTCTTCTCTTCGGCGGAAACGCGGTTATCCTGAAGCATCTCGGAGAACATCCTGATGGATGTCAGGGGCCGCCTCAACTCGTGCGATAGCTGCGAGACGAAGGTGCTTTTTACGACGGCGAGCCGCCACTCGCGCGAAAGCGCCCAGAGGGTGAAGCCGCCGCCGGCGAGGATGAAGAACGCCGAGAAGGCGATCATCGCGACATAGATAGAAAGGCCCTTTCTCCTCTTCTCGAGCCCCTCCAGGACGGGCGGATAGCGCTCGTAGACCGCGAGCGAATACGGCACCATCCTGAGCCTTCGGACGAGCGCGGGCCTTTCCGTCGGCTCCGCCGCGCCGCCGACGGGCCGGCCGAGTCTATCGAGTATCGCGACTTCGTCTTTAAACAGCGCCGTCTGCTCCACTAGAACCGCTTCCACTATTGTCTTGTCTTTCAGGAGGCCCTTCGAGACGCCTCCGAGCGCGGACTTTATCTCGCCCTCGACCACATCCGCCATCGCTTCGTACTTGTGGCGCATATTCCGCTCGACTATTGCCTTCTCGCTCCTCACCGCCTGCAGGCCGAAATAGGCGAGGAGGGCGGTTGGTATCAGTATGGAGATAACGAATATCAGGACAATCCGTATTCTCACCCTAATCCCCTATCCCCTGAACTTACCTAACCTCCGGACCGACCCTCTGCTCCAGTTCCAAATGCGTCACCCACTGGCGCACCTGCGTAGAGTCGTCTCCCATAGGCCGGAGCTCCAGGTACCTTCTGTAATGAGCCATCGCCTTGTGGTTATCATTGAGTTTATCGTCGTAAAGTATGCCTAGATTATAATGGGCGCCGGTGTCGTTCGGGTCGATCTTGAGGCACTTTATGTACTCCCGCTCCGCGTCTTTATACATGCCGTTCTTATCGTAGACGACGCCGAGGTTAAAGTGCATGTCGAGGCGCTCCTTCTTCATCTCGACCTCCAGTTCATGCGGCTTTCTGCTCGCCTGCCACTCCTCCCGCTCCGCGGCCTTAGACCGCTGCTTGGCGTATGTGGCATCGTATTCGAGATTCTTATTCTTGGCCGTGAGCGCCGTTATCTCGCCCTTCAGAGAAGAGCGCGTCTCTTTCAATTCTTTCTCCAGGTCCGACTTTTTCTTCTCGGAGTCCTTGAGGCGCTCCGCTATTTTTTTGTTCTCCGCCATCGTCTTCTTAAAGTCCCTCTCGATCAACTTTATCTGGTTCCGCAATTTTTTGGCGTCTTCGCTGGTATACACCTTCTTCTCGGCCTTTTTCTCCGAAAGCGCGGCTTCTTTTTTGGCCTTCAACTCCGCCTCTTTGGCTGCTAGGCCTGCGTCGGCGGCTTTAATCGCCTCTTCCAGCTCCTTCTTCCTTGCCGCGGCGTCATGAAGCTTTCTCTCCAGGCCTTTTCTTTCGGCCGCCATCTTCTCGTGTTCTCGCTTGGCCGTATCGGCAATCTCGGCCTGCCGGAGGACGGCATCGGCAACTTTCAGAGCGTCTTGTGTTTCTTTCTCGGACTTTTCGATATTCTCCAATATCGTCTCTAAATTCGCTTTTTCCGCCCGCGCCTTCTCAAGCCCCTGCCTGATGGCATTGACAGCGTCGTCCTGCGGAATCGCGTTTCCGAATTGCTTCTTCAACTCTTCCTGTTTTGCCTGTATTGTTGCTTCAACATCCTTTAAGGCCGATTCCGACTCTTTCTTTTTATTTTCCAAGTCCCGGGCTTTCTTTAACAGATCGTCTTTTTTAAGCGCGGGCCGCGTTTCTTCGGGCCTCACTTCAACAACCTGGGGGGCGCTCGCGGATTTAAGCGCTTCTTCCAGGCCCTTCTTCTCCGTCATGGCGCTCTCGAGGTCCTTCTGAAGTTTCATAATATTCTCATCGTCTTTACCTCCGGAAGCGGCCACGGCAGCCTTTAGCGCATCTTCGAGGCCCTTCTTTCTTACATCAACGTCCTGGATCTTCGCCTCAAGCGCCTGTATTTGGTCCTGCTGCGGCGCGGCTTTGGCCTTGATGGCGATATCGAGCGCCTTCAGGCTCTCCTCCGTCTCCTTATTTATCTTTTCTACATCCTCGAGCGTCTTTATTATGGCGGCTTTTTCCTGTCTTGCCTTCTCGAGGCCATTTCCGAAAGATTTTATCTCTTCGTTTTCTTCCGGCCGGCCGGCAACAGCCACCTTGACCGCTTCCTTCACCTTTTCCGCCTTTTTCGCCTCGCCCTCCGTTTCTTTCAACCTCTTGTCTAATTCGGCTCTCGCCTTCTCCGCCTCCCGGAGTCTCTGTTCGATATCTTTCTTTGCCAGTTTGAGGCCCTTGGATTTCTTTAACAATTCGTTCTTTTCTCTCTCTTCTTTCTGAAGTGCTTCGTCCTTCTTCGCGTTGTCTCTTTGGGCGGTTTTAAGCGCCTCCTCCGTCTTCTTTAACTCTTTCTTGGCGGATTCTGTCTCTTTCAGTTTCTTGTCGATGGCTTCCTTGTCAAGTTTCGCGTCCCCGAGCTCTTTCTCAAGAGATTTAACCTTTTCAGTCTCGGCCGATCTCTGTTCGGCGAGGGCATTTAAGTCCTTCTCCTTTGCCGCAAGGGTGGATTCGGCGGCTTTCAGTTTCTCCTCAAGTCCGGATTTTAGTTTCCCCATCTCTTCGAGCTTCTTGTCAACGGCCGCCTTGGCAGATTCGGCGGTTTTCAGTTTCTCATCGAGGGCGGCCTTCAATGCGTCTGACTCCTTAAGCCTTGCTTCCGTGCCTGCCTTCGCCTTTTCGGCCTCCCGAATCCTGCCATCTTTTATATCGCTTTCTCTCTTCAGCGCGTCGGCGTTATTTTTCAAACTCTGCATTATCAGGTTGAGGGAGCGGACGTCGTCTTCTTTGCGCTGATACTCTTTTTTTAGCGCCTCCAGCTCTTTCGCTTCCGTTTCGCGCGAGGCGCCTATCGCGCCCCGGGCCTTAAGTTCGTCTTCCCTGGCCTTGAGAGCCTCTCTCAATGACTCCGACTCTTTATTCGCCGACTGTATCTGGCCCTCCAGCGCCTTGATCCTGCCGTCCTGCGCCGCGCGTTCGGCGCCAAGCTTCTCCAGTTCTTTCTCGAGTCTATTCAAATTATTTTTCTCTTTTTCGCTTAAACCTTTGATCTGCGGCATCTCCTTTTCGAGCTTCTCCTTTGCCGATAGAAGCTCCTTGTAGCGGCTCTCGGCGCCGGCCGCCGCGGCCTCCAGATTTGATATCTCGGCCTGATATGACTCTTTCGCCTTTTGTTCCGCGTCTTTTTTTATCTTTTCGATGTCCGGGGCCGCCGTGGCCGCGCCAAGCGCCTCTATTTTCTTTCTCGCGTCCGCGAGTTCCTTGTTAAGGTCGCTCACCATCCGCTCTTTGCCCGCGAGGGAAAAATTCACCAGCTCCTTCTCCCGGAGAATCTTTTCCTTGTCATACTGAAGCGTCTTAGTCTTCTCGAGGAGTACCTTGTACGTTTCTTTTGATTCTTCGATCTGTCTGCCGAGCGCGTCTATCTGATTTTTCAGCTCCAGGTTGCGCCTTACCAATTTCTCGTATGATTCGCCCTCGACTTTCGACGGCTTGTCCCACGGCGCTGCGCCTGCTTCGCGCGGCGCCGCCCTGAGGCCCGTGACCGCGCAAATCAGGAATAATAGCATCGCCCTGGTCATAATCTTCTTTTTCATAGTATCTCTCCGTTTTTCATTAACGGGTTAACCCGCACACTCGCTAACCCGCACACCCGCTAACCTACTCCCTCACGCCCTTCAGCTCCTTAGGCATATCCCGCTTTAGAAGAATTGACTGGTCGCCGCCGACGATCCTCGGCGTGAGAAACACTATCGTCTCCGTCCGCGTCACCGCGTCGTCTATCTGCTGAAACGCCTTTCCCAGCCACGGTATATCGCCCAGAAGAGGTATCTTGTAAACGGTCTTCGTCTTATTGTCCTTTATGAGGCCGGCGATTATTATCGTAGTGCCGTCCTTTATCGTTACCGTCGTTTGCGCGTTGGCGGATTTTACGACCGGCACGGCGCCGGCGGCCTGCGCCGCGCCGCCGTACCAGGTGGAGATGGAACTGACTTCCGGTTTTATCAGCATGCTGATGTAGCCGTCTTTATTGATAGAGGGCGTAACGTTCAGGGAGACGCCGACGTTCACCCACTGATAACTTTTCGACGAAGTCGTCGTGCCGCCCGAGGCGGTCGTCGTCGTCTCCTCCTGGTATGGCTGCTTCTCGATGACCTCGATCTTGGCCTCCTTGCCTTCTTCAACCGTCAGGTGCGGGTTAGAGAGAATCTTGGTCTCGGTGACCGTTGACAGCACCTCGAGTATGATGTCGAGGTCCGTGCTTGATGTAGTATTCACCGTAAGTTTGCCGAAATTATCCGTCAGGCCGAGCGGCAGATATATCTCGGGTGTTATGGTGTATCCGGTGAGCTCTTTAGCCAGCTTTATTATCCTGTCCCACTGGATGCCCCACTGGAACTGGTCGCTCAGGGTCGCCTCCACTATCTTTGCCTCTATGAAGACTTCCCTCGTCTTTCTGTCGAACGCCTTTACTACGATAGCGGCCCTCTCCACGATGTGCGGCAGGTCGGTCACGACGAGGGTGTTGGTCCTCGCGTCGATGCGCATAGAGCCGTAATCCGTCGTGAGCACTTTCGAGACCTCGTCTTTTATGACATCGGCCTTCGCGTACTTGAGCTCGAAGACCCTCGTCTCCGTCGGAAGGATCCTCACGACCGAGGGCATCTCCTGATTCTTGATGACCTCGTCCATCTCCTTTATCTTCGTCGGCGTGTCTACGAGGACCATCGTCCCCGTCGATTCGTCGTAGATGATCTTTCCTATATCGCTCTTCACGTTGCCGAGCATGGCGCCGACATTCTTGACGGAGGCGTATTTTAACTGGTATATGACGGTCTTCCTCTGGTCGTAGAACTCCACCCCGTACATCGCCTTATATTCGGCCGCCGTATAGATGGTGATGATATTTCCCTTTACTTCATAGGCGAAACCGTTCATCAACAGGACTATGTCGAGGGCGTCGCCTATCGTCACTTCGTTTATGAGGAGGTTCACGGGGCCCGTCACGTTCTTCGACGCCACAATGTTCAGCTGCCCTTCAATGGCCAGAAATTTCAGGAAATTGACTATGTCCATCGCCCTTATGTCGAGCGATATCTTCTTCTTCAGGCCCGGGAAATCGTAATCGGAGATGGGTTTGTGCTCTCCGGGCGTAAGCGCCTGGCTGTATGCGTCAGGGCACAGAGTAAGCCCGCTTACCGATATAAGGATAAATAAGATAATCAATTTTTTACTCATAACAACTCCATCTCCGCTTCCTTGTAGCCGATGATAACCTTGTCCCGGGATATCTTCTTCACAAAAAGTCCGTTTGAACCGATCATCTGGCCCTCGTTCAAGAAATGCATCTTTGCCTCTTTCTCGTCCTGTATCATCGCCCTCGGATTGGCTCCCCAGGCGATCCCCTGAAGTTTCAGCCCTTCCGTCAGTTTCTGTAATCCTTCCTTGGCCGCCTCTTTCGGCTCGGCCGTCACAACCGCCTTTGGCTTGGTGTGGAACAGGTCTTTTTTCTTTACCTCCTCCAGGTAGAAGTCGGCGGGCTTTAGCGCCTCTATCACTCTTTTTTTCATCATGGCAAGCTGTATCCTGGAGACGGTATCCGTTATCTTCGCGATATTCGGCTTCGTATTCGCGGCGTAATATATGACCGCGGCCGTGAGCATAACCCAGATCACGGCCAATATCGCGTTTATGGCCCGCGGGTCTAATTCGCGCAACCTTATCGGGGAAACGCCTGCCGCCTGCCTCGCGGCCGGCCTCGCCTCTATTTCTATCACCAGAGGCTTTGGCCGCCCGAAAGAGAAGAACCCTTTTATCCGGCCGAGCCAGCCGGCCATCATTCCCTTCCTGCCGAAACCGCCGGCATCCGGAGGGGACGCTTTCCCTTCCTGTATGACCTTAAATAACCTCTCTTCCGGAGAAATATTGTCTCTTGCCATTTTAAACCCTGACCGGTTTCACGTCGTTCTGGATCAATGCCTGGACGACGTCCTTGTCGACCATCTCTTTCTTGTGCATAACGAGATATTCGAGCGCGTCGTGGCAGAGTATCGCGATCTTGCGCGGATACCCCTGGCTGTAATTATATATCGCGCTTATGGCGCTGTCGCTGAACATCGGATAGCGCGATACGTAGCCCGCCTGCCTCAGCCGGAAATCTATGAGTTCCCTCACCTCGTTCTCCTCGAGAGGATTGATGACGTATTTCAGCGCGACCCTGTCCCAGAGGTTCTTTATCTGACTTATCCGCGGCAGTAGTTCCATCTGGCCCATCAGGATGAGTTGAAGGATCTTATATTCGTTCGTTTCGTAATTAAGGAGCGAGCGCAGTATCTCGAGGCAGGGGTCAATCAGCTTCTGGGATTCGTCAATGAGAAGCACTATCGTCTTATTCCCCTCGACGCCCTTCTCGAAAAGGAATTTCTCGAGCGCCTTCATGTAATCGAGGACCTTCGGTTCTTTGCCGTCCGCGGTCTCTACGGCCGCATGAAACCTTTCGGCCAGGTCCGCCAGGAACTGCGTCTCCGATTCGTAGACCGGGTTTAAGATGAGCGCCATGATAAGGTCCGGCTCCGCCGCCAGAAGCTGGAAGAGGCGCCGCGATAACGTCGTCTTCCCGGTCCCGACGTCTCCCAATATCACGCTCAAGCCCCTCCTCAACTCTATGGCGATCCGCAGCCTGTACAGCGCCGATTTATGCTCTACCGATTGGTAAAAAAAGACCGGGTCCGGGCTCGTCGAAAACGGCTCCTTCTCCAATCCCAATATCTTATAGTAGCCCATTTGAGTTTTCCCCGTTTAAGAGTACCTTGCGGATGAGCCGCAAGGGGTACCCTTCGTTTATCAGCTTTGTGATCTTTTCCAATTGCGCCTTGACGTCGTTCTCGTCATACATCCGCTTGTTGCCCTTCCTCTTCACCACCATGAAGAAGCCCATGTTGGTGTAAAGGGTTACGGTAGAATAGGGGATAGCGAACTTTTCCACTATATCTTTTGAAAATATGAGCCTTCTGAACATAGTCCGGCACCCTCTTTATGCGCCTTGCACTTTAAGTACTTGGTTTAAGTTATATATTTGTAATAAGTATAGCACAAGAACCACTTTTGTCAAGAGCGGCAGGAACTTAAGGTAGGGGGCATTTTAGGCAGGCATCTGGTTTCTGGCAACTGGTTTCTGGTTACTTATCGCTAATCTTAAGGAGATATCCCTTCAAATATTCAGTCTCGGGGATTGCCCTGACGATGGGATGGTCTTCTGCCTGATGGCACCTCTTCAAAATAGTAAACCCCTTCCCTGCTTCGGCAGCCGTCTCTTTCAATATGCGCGCGAATTTTTCTCCGGGCATGTTGTGAGAGCAGGAGAAGGTCGCGAGGGCCCCTCCCTCCTCCAGCGCCTTCATGGCAAGGAGGTTCAATTCCTTATAGCCTTTGGAGGCGCTCGCGAGCGATTCTTTCTTTTTCAGGAATGAGGGCGGGTCGAGGATTATAATGTCAAAACGGTCGCCGGAATCGCAAATATCCTCAAGGGCCGAGAACGCGTCGGCCCTGACAAACTCCGTCTTTTCGGCGACGCCGTTCAGTTCGGCGTTTTTGCGGGCGGTCTCAAGCCACCCTTCCTTTATCTCGACGCCGCGGCAGTATTTGGCTCCGTACACTGCGGCCGCTACCGCGAAACCGCCCGTGTAGCAAAATAAGTCCAGCACCCGTTTTCCTTTTGAGATATTTTCCAGGGCCGCCCGGGATTTCCGCTGGTCAAGGTAGAAGCCGGTCTTGTGGCCGCGCTCGATGTCGACGAGGAATTTGACTTTTCCCTCGAATATCTCTATCGGGTTCTCGCCCGGCTCGCCCCGCCAGCCTGTCACGTCCTTCAGGCCCTCGAGTTTTCTGAAGGGCGAGGCGCTCTTCTCGTAAATATACTTCGGCCGAAGCGCGTCTTTAATCGCCTCGACGATGATCGATTTAAAGCGCTCCATGCCGAGCGTCAGTATCTGAAAGACGGCCGTGTCGCGGTATATATCGACGATAAGCCCGGGAAGAGAGTCTGCTTCGCTAAAGACCGCCCTGTGGGCGTTCGTCTTGGCTAAAAGATCTTTTCGTTTCTCGGCGGCCGCTTTGATCCTGTTGACAAAAAAGATTTTGTCTATCGGCTCGTCTTTGAAAGTGAGGAGCCTTACGGAGATTTCCGATTTAGGGTTGTAATAGCCCCTGCCTACGAATCTATCTTCGGAATCCATGACTGATACTATGTCGGCGGGCTTTACCGGTTGGCTGGGTTTTAGAAACTGGCTGCGGAAGATCCACGGATGGCCCGGCCTGATCATACCGAGCCTCCCTTTTCTTAAACGTACAACTCTATCCATAAAAATACTGCCGTAATATTACCGGATGTCGTCGGCCATGGCGACTGCTTCGTCCGGGTCGATGACGCCGTCCTTATTCGTGTCGTACTGCGCCTCCACTTCGGTATCGACTATCGCCTTACCGTTCGTCTTCGCCACGATATACTTGTCGCGCAGCATCTCTTTCACCTCGGCCGGCTCCAGCCACCCGTCGCCGTTCTTGTCGTATCTCTGTCTGGCAGCCGTATTCGCCGGTATGCCGCGCTGTTTCCAGATAAGGCGTTTCTCGGCGGCGTCCATAACGCCGTCTTTGTTAAGGTCTGACTTTGCCTCCATAATCTTATTCCAGGCAGCGACTTCGGCCGCGTCAACCTTGCCGTCATGGTTGGTGTCGGCGCGGGCGGCATACCAGGAAAGCGCCTTCGCCTTAGGTCCGGCCACTTTTCCCTTTTTCGCCATTATCAATTCTTTCTTCTCGACGATTCCGTCCTTGTTTTTGTCAATGCGCGCTTCCCGGGGCGTATCGACCTTCGCCTTGGGTTTTGCCCGGGGTCCCCACGGCCATGCGAAAGCCAAAGAGGCGGCTAACACAAATACCGAGACCGTAAAAAGAACTGCTAAAAGCCTCTTAATCATACCCCTTCCTGTAATCACGTTTTTCATCACGTTTTTTTACGGAATAGCGGTCTTAGGTAAGTTGCATATGCTTGTATAAAGGTTTGGCTACGGACTTCAGAACATTAGAGGCATTGAGAATCTCAATACCGATAACTCTGCCATTTTCATCAAGCTCCGCATTGAGACCAGGTGCAATTTCCACGAACTCTTCCTCTCTGCCCTTCCTGGCGACTATATAGAGCACATCTGCTTTTGGGTCGTAATTTATCTTTGGCTTATTATTCATATCTTCTTCATACAGACGGATTATCCCACATATCCCTATTCATTGCAATAAAATTTATAGTCGGTGTTCTCCTTAGAAAGTCAAAATAAGTTACATATGTCCGTTATTTTCACTTAACAGTTGTTAAGCATACTTTACATTGTCTAATATATTAGACGCTTGTCTATTTTATTAGACCCGAAATAATGGTGCCTGCTGTCCCCATTATTTCGAAAACCTTCCCGGGTTTTACTCCTTTTCTTAAACTTTTGTGTTTAATATTCATTTTTCTCCTAAAACCTCTTTTTGCAATTATGTCCTATAATAGGTCGCGAAGCGACACATATTTAAAAGGATAAGATATCATAAGAGAAGGAAAAAGTTTTTCCTTCTCTTATGATACAGCATATTCTGCCAACCCCACAATTGTACCTTTAGGAAGGGGGTGACAGCGAGCGTCTGAACCTATCAATCAATATCAGCGAGCGCCATGGAGGGGGAAACAACGTTTCCCCCTATGGAAATTTTGCCCTCACAAGACCAGCCGTGTCGTTAAAGGATTGGTCGCAGTGAGGGAAAAATTTGGTGCCGAGGGGCAGAATCGTCGTAAAATCTCACTGCGGCCGGTAGTCAGTTGACAATATAAGCCTTGTTCGATTTTACTCCTTAGGAGGAAACCCCAATGGTTTCCTCCTAACATCCCTCGCTCCGTTCGGGACTGTTCTCCTTCCTTGGCTCTATAGATTCGCTTTAGGGGAAAAAATTCTTTTTTCCCCTAAAACCCCTTTTTGCGATTCTGCCTGCACAAGGTCACGAAGTGACACATGTTTAAAAGAATAAGATACACAAGAGAAGGAAGATATTTTTCCTTCTCTTGTGATATGGTATGCCATGCGGAATCCATAGGGGTACATTTAGGAAGGGGGTGACAGCGAGCGTCTGAACCTATCAATCAATATCAGCGAGCGCCATGGAGGGGGAAACAACGTTTCCCCCTATGGAAATTTTGCCCTCACAAGACCAGCCGTGTCGTTAAAGGATTGGTCGCAGTGAGGGAAAAATTTGGTGCCGAGGGGCAGAATCGGACTGCCCACGCCCGCGTTTTCAGCGCGGCGCTCTACCACTGAGCTACCTCGGCGCGATTTCAAAATAAATTAGCACGAAAAAATGCAGGCGTCAATACTAAACGTATTCCTCGCCCCGAAGGCGGTCGACGTAGGCTTGGGCGCTTGCGGCGGCGGTCG
>Ga0315285_10008095_pt1 | contig 10789 bp, 9 predicted proteins | sample YL17G09_36_MG_FD_203698 | JGI IMG/M metagenome (GOLD analysis project Ga0315285, IMG submission 203698) | Sediment microbial communities from Yellowstone Lake, YNP, Wyoming, USA - YL17G09_36 | ecosystem: Environmental > Aquatic > Freshwater > Lake > Sediment | place: USA: Wyoming | collected... | reverse complement strand
AATACTTGATTTTGTTCATTTAAAATGGTTAAATTCTTAACTATGATGAGTTTTGCAGTATCTTCAATCCCTTGTGCTGAAGTAAATAGCAGCTCGATTTCTTGGACGATTTGAACGATGTGAGGCGGATTTGTGGTTTTCCAAGTACGAAGGATCTGTAGCGTTTGAGGCGCACCAATTAACTTTTCTAAATTATGGTGATATACAATCTCAGGCTTTTGGGGATACTGCTTGAAATTAATTTCCACTTCAAAATTCATCTTGGTGGTCAATTGATAAAAGATACGAAGGTGATATTTTTTCCCCTCAACGGTCTTCACATTATAAATAGATTTCACTAAGGTTAATTCTTCATCTAACTCATCTAATAATCGTTCCTTCATTTCTGTGGCGGGTAGTGCATCAATTTTTGCCTTAATTAAACCCAGCAGTTCCGCTGGTCTTATTTTTAGATCCACGGTTTCTGGTAAAAGGTGCGGAAGTAAGTCAAATAAAGCGGCATGCTGACGAATATCCCGGGGCATATTTAATTTAAGCGGGACCTTTGGATAGTCTGGTGGGAAAAAGAGTTCCACATATATTTTCCTAGTGGGCGTGTGAATGTAGCCTGCACATCCTGGCAGCCCTTCTTTCGTCATCATCCAGAATCCGAATTTACCAATAATTTCCATGATCTGCTCTTTAATCAAATTGTTTTGCGTAGTTCCTTCCATTGTTGCGCCATCACTACCTAATCTAGTGATATTTCTGGTAGGGTTTTTTTTTAATTAAATTCTAAAAATATTGTCTACTTTTCTTAATGAAGAATTACTTCAATAATTTTATATTTTTGATTCACAAATTATCATCGAAATGACGAAGTTTTCTAAGAGGTAGCATCATTGAATGGGGAAATATTTTCTGATAAAGATCGTAAAATCTTTCAGGTCTTAATTAATCATCATTTGGAGCCCTTAGAAAACCTCGTTTCGCTCTTTGGTGCTTCTTCGCCCTCCTCATTGCGCCGCCAAATTCAAGTCTTCTCTGAAAAATATAGGTGCTTTATTCGGACACAGGTACTACATTGGGAACAACTTAATCTCCAATCCTTCTTCTTACTAACCGATCAACCAATCATGCATCCCTATTCCATTCGCCACTACAAAATAATGGGGAGTTCCGTTATGTACCTCACTCAATTTGTGATGCCCCTTAGCCAACTCTCTTTGGATTCTCCGGGATGCTATCCGATCACGCGAATTTATCGTCCCTCTAACAATATGCAGTTGCTTTACAATGAGGCGAGGACTCTCTCTTTCAATGATGAATGGCTATTAAACTTAAAGGAGGTCATGGTAGAACAGGGATTGGGCGCTATTGTTTATCAGCAGGAAGTTGAAACCCAAACCCCGATTTCCATCGATTCCTCATTTTTAACCCAGCTCTCAAAACTCTATTTACATGACGAATTGGGGCGCCTCTCAATCTATAAACAAATCGAATTTATCAAGAAGTATCAGACCCTCCTTGCAACGTATCTTGAATTGGAATTACCAGACATGGTTAATTACATTTTGATTTTGGATAAAACTAAAACCCCTCACCTTTTTGCCGGTGGATTCATCGGGCGCTTCCCCCTCACAGAGCTTTATGAGACTCCCAATGCCCTCATTTGCCGTTTTCAAACCCCCGATTTCAATTATGCAAAAATTAACTTGATGCTATTTACCCACCTTCTAGATATCTGCGTCCCATATCTATGGGTGCTTCTAGAAGACCAACGGTCCTTTCAACTACTAGACCAATGGACTGGGGATCGTTGGTTGGACTTTGAACCTACTCCCCCATTTCATAAAATTCTTAATAAAGACTGACAGTTATCATTGTTTTAATAAAGTGCATCTCCTCATTTAATTTGGTTTGATGGGAAAATGACGGTTACTGAAAAAATTATTGATGTTAATGCCTTGCACATCTATTTCAGGGAAAAGCAAGTTGTAAAAAACGTGTCGTTCTATTGTAAGAAGGGCCAAATCCTTGGAATGATGGGAATTTCTGGGGCAGGCAAAACCACAATCATCCGGGTCCTCACATGTCAAATCCTCGATTATAAGGGGCAGGTATTCTGTTTTGGATTTGAACCCCGTAAAAATCCCTATAAGATAATTTCCCGGATCGGTTATGTTCCTCAATTAGAATTACTTAATCTCTATCATGAATTTCCAGCCCTCAAGAATGTGGAGATTTTCGCCTCGATGTATGGCATTCCAAAGGAGACCGCGCGAAAACGTGCGGAACGGTATTTTGAGATGTTAGAACTTCCCAAGGATGTCTGGAATTCGCAGGTCAAACTCCTTTCAGGCGGTGAGCAAAAACGCGTTTCAATCGCCATCGGATTGATTAATGAGCCTGAAATACTATTTCTCGATGAACCTACCACGGGCGTTGATGCGACTCGTCGATTCGACATCCTGAATTACCTGAGAAAGTTGAATATGGAAATGAAAACCACCATGATTATTGTTACTCATGATTTGGAAACCGCCAATATCTGTGACCTGGTTGTTATGCTTCGACAGGGGCAGGTCACTGATTTCGATACGCCACGAAACCTAATCCAAAAATTGCCATCTCAAGGGGCGATAGCTCGGCTCCGAATTTCGAATTTAAATGCCCCACTCCTTGATAAAATCTCTGAAATGAAAGAAATCGTCCATGTCCTCCGGATTGGGAAAGAAGAGCTTGAACTCTACATTGACGACATCAATAAAAATTTAGATAGGATTATCAACCGGCTCTTTGAAATGGGGGTAATAGTCTCCTCTGTCACGCGGGATGAAGCCAGCTTTCGGCGTTACTTTCAAATAAGGATGCAAGAGATCTCTGCCGCTGAAAGGAAGAAGATAATCCAAGTGAGTGAATGAGCATGAGCGAAAAGGAGAAAAGAAATTATAAATTAATCGGTTTATTCTTATTAGTTCTCATTGTTCCGGTATCATTAACGATTCTAATGTTTTATCAGCCACCACGCCATTTTCCTACCGGATTCGTTGCAACTATCATCGATGAAACTGGAAATTACGCCTTGGATTTCCAAAATGAAGATGGGCTCTTCGTGGAACCCGCTATTGCTATTGTATTCAACACGGTTTCCACATTTGCTTATCTAAATGGCTCTCCCCCTTTTTCACTTGCCGATCTCAATCGCTCCAGACTCTCTCATTTTGCCTTGACTCGGCAGAATCTTGATGGCGGTTATTCCGATTTTGCGGGCGCAGGGAATACGCTCTCAACATTTCAGGCGCTTATGACCGTAAATCGGACTGCGCCAGAAGCCTTCACGAATAATATAAGTAAAATGAACTTAGCTTATGCTTTTATAAACGCTTGCCAGAATGAAGATGGCGGTTATAGAGCCAGCTCGCCTCCTGAATTACCAGAAGAACTCAATTTTGAATTAGGATACGAAATTCCAGTGAAAAACTTTATTTTAAATCGCTCTACCATCGCAAGCAGTTTTGAAGCCGTGAATAGCCTAGAGCTTATCAATGTTACACCTCCCCGGAGTTCTGATACTATAAACTTCGTTAACATTCCCGTTAATGGCTGTCGACGGAATTTTTCCCCAGCGGCTGCGTACGCACCTTCCAAATACGAGTTACTGCCAGACCTTCATTCGACCTATTTTGGAGTCGCAACTCTTCTGCAGTTAAATGTTTCTATTAGTGCGATTAATCAGCCTCTTAACAGTGTTACCCTGTTCATTGAACTTTGCTTTGTTAATTCAACGGGCGGCTTTGCTATGTTCCCCCTCAATGGAACCGATATCACTTCTACCTACTACGGCGTTGCTGCCCTCTCGCTACTTAATTTCAATTATAACACCTCGCTTATAATAAATAAGACCAAAATCATTGAATACCTTAAAAGTGCTCAGAATCTCGATGGCGGGTTTGGGGCTCGCCCCGGGGCTTCATCTGATTTCCAAAGCACGCATCATGCCATCGCTGCCCTCACAATACTAGAAGCATCAGTGGAGCCAACCAGAAGCTCTGCCCTTTACAACTGGTTTAAAAATTATGAAGCCCGAAATGGGTTGTTCGGTGGAAGACTTGTACAAGCGCAGTATTGGGGCATTCGTTCAGCTTCGATTAATGGCAATATTAATGATTTAAACACGACTTCTCTCACTTATTTCCTTAAAAAGTGCCAAAACCCTGATGGCGGATTTGGAGAAATCCCAAACGCCAATTCTACGGTAGTTGACACCTACGCCGCTGTTGAATCCCTTTCTTTGATGAATCAGCTGTCTCAAATCAATGTGACTGTTGCCGTCCAGTGGCTCCAACACCTCCAGACGGAAGAGGGCGGCTTCGCCTCAGAAATTAGTCTAGCCACCTTCCTAAGCCAATACAGCCCAATTTACGGCATGGTTGCAGAGGTCCTTCTGAATGAATGTCGCCCTTCCACTGCGGCAACCTGTATCGCAGTCGCTGCATTGAAAAGGTTGGATTCCCAACCTTTAAATCGAACTTCACTGAGATTCTGGCTACTCGCCGCTCAAAATGCTGATGGCGGCTTTCCATTTTCGCTAGGAATCCGGAGTGAGGCAGTATCCACTTTTTATGCAGTGCAAGCTTTAGCTTTAATTAATGAAAGACCTTTTTCACTTATTTCTTGTATCGAATTTTTAAAAGGGTGTCAGATGCGTGATGGTGGATTCACCTTTTATCCTCTTATCGGGGAATACATCAATTTTAGTTACCTACTCGTATCATACAGTGCATGTAAAGCACTTTATTTACTAAGGACGCAGCCTAACAATGTTTTTGGGGCGATGGACTGGTTATTAACCTGTAAGGACGAGTATACCTTAGGATATGGGGATAAACCCTATTTTGGAGCCGACCTTCGCAATTCGCCCAATCTTATGGATATCGTTCGAGAGCTAAATGTCGATCGCTCCTTTGAGCCGACCAGCTGGGTCAGAACGGTTTTTTGGCTGCTCATCGTTGAAGTTGCTGCCTTAGCAAGCCTTGGCGTGATAAAATTAGCCAAGAAATACCGAAGCAGCTTGGTTAGAGTCGCACGCACCCATCCGAATATCGAGGAATTTCCGGCTGTCCACGTGAAGGGGCTCACCATAAAAGCGGGGAAGAAAGTTATTCTCGAAGATGTGAGCATGACGTTACAACACGGCGAAGTCCTGGGCGTATTAGGCGAGAGTGGTGCTGGCAAATCCACTTTTGTCAAATCGCTGCTGGGGACTAGGGGCTCGAAAGGCGAAATTAAAATCTATGGGTTCGACATCCGAAAAGAAAAGAACCGGTTAAAACCTATTATTGGCTATGTCCCGCAAGATCTGGGCAAGATTTATACCAACTTTACGGTCATGGAAAATTTAATACATTTTGGAAAACAATACGGGCTCTCTGAGAAGGACATTTTTCTTAATGGGTCAAAAATTCTGCGAGATCTCGGTATTTTCGATAAAAAAGATGATCCTGTATCTGAACTATCAGGTGGTCAACGAAGGCGAGCTTCCATTGCAATTGCAATGATTCATTTACCCACCTTATTTGTCTTGGACGAGCCTACCTCTGGCTTAGACCCCATTCTGCGAGAGCAATTATGGATGACCCTGCTTGAATTGGCGGAACACCATAACACCACCTTAATAGTAGTAAGTCACTATCCTGAAGAAAGCAAATTCTGCACGCGAATGGCCATTTTCGGTCGGAAGCGCGGGATGATCGATTATGGACCTCCACAAGAATTAATTAACAATCTGCCCGGCTCGGGACGTGCGGTTGACCTTATTTTGCGAGAACCTAGTTCGATTGACCTGCTCCCTATTTTAAAAAAGTTACCCGACATTGACTTTGTGCTGGAAGAAAAGCGCCATCTTCAGTATCGATTTTTTACAAACCTGCCGGTCGCAACCATTCAGTCCCTCGTAGTACAGGCGCTCGGCATCAAGTCCCTCACTCTGAGGCAAACCGAGGCGACCATGGTCGATTATTTTAGAATAAAATCATTAGAGGTAAAGAATTAGCGGGTTGAGTAGAGATTATGGCACACATTTGGGAACTTGTTCAGAAAGAGTTTGGTCGCATCAAGAGTGATCGGAAGGGGCTTGTAATGCTCTTTCTCTTTCCCCTCATTACCATCATCATTTTTGGGGCCTCAACTGGCGGTGGGTATGAAATCGCCTATAGCGTGAGCATTATCAATCAAGATGCTCAAGTCCATGGCGCTAACATGGCGCACTCCTTCTTTTTGGCCAACAATACAATGACGGTTATTTCCAATTATACTCCCCAGAATCCCTCCGAATTCCAAATGGCTTTTGAGGAGGCATACCAAATGCTCAAGGATGACCAGATTGAGCTGATAGTCATCATTCCTGAGAATTTCAGCGAATATGTGGCGAATGAGAGCAACCCCCTCCTCATCATTTATACCGATGGATCCGGCATGACCTCCTCCAATGACCTCTACCTCGCGCTGACAGAGCCCTTTCTACAGTTCAAGTTATTGGAGAATAATTGGAGTGGCACGATACTCATGTTTCCTTACCCTGAATACGACGTGCCTGCTGGTTGGAATCAAATCCTCAATTATATGGCAGGTCTTATGATTCCGCTCATTGTGTTGGCTACAAGCATGAATGTGTCCTCCTTGAGCATAGTGACTGAACTCCCCCTTCCTCGCTTGATGCTCACGCCCGCTAATCGCCGGGATATCATTCTGTCAAAATTCATTGGCTACTCCTTGATTATGGTTATTCAGGTTCTCGTAGTGTTTCTGACTGCCATAGCATTCGGTCTCTACATCTTGGGCTCCCCCTTGGATATCTTAGTCACGCTTCTCTTCGCTGGTCTCTGTGGAGTCTCCTTAGGCATTTTTATCTCGACCATCTCTTCTACTGAAGCGCAAGCGAATCAGTTCTTCATCGGCGTCTTCATTTTCCTAACGTTATTCAGCGGCGCTTTTATTCCAATCTCTGATATGCCTGCCGCCTTTGGTATAATTGCAAATGCCCTACCCTTTGCACACATTATTCCCCTGTTCCAAAACATTGCCTTTCGAGGTGCTCATTTGGGATTCAGCCATGTTTTTCCCATCCTTATCTTCTGTGTAGTGCTCCTCGTGCTGGCACTAATTGCATTTCGATTCAGGAAAATGGAGGTATGATATGATCTCACTGCAGCGCATTTTTAAGTTAGTTATTAAAGAATTACATCTCTTAAAATCTGATAAGCGTGCTCTCTTCATGGCCATCCTCCTCCCTCCGCTTATCATGGCGGCCTTCAGCTCTATGGCTATTCTAAGCGGTACAACCGGCGAGACTACTGTTAACATCGCCATCGTTAATTATGATGATTTATTTTACAGTTATACCCTCCCGAATGGCACTGGTATCGAATCAACAGAGAATTCTTGGGCTCAAACCCTAATCGATACAATGGAAAACTCGAGTTTAACGAGAATAAAAGCGAACTACAACATAAATCTTACTCCTTACGGGATGCTTTACGCTAGGCAACTCCTAGATCAGCAACAGATTGATGCCATCGTCTCCATCCCCTCCGAATTCTCCGAAGCCATTAAGAATCAATTCCCCGCAATCATCGAAGTTCTTCCGGATGGATCGGACGTTTATAGCCTCCGTACCATTCTGAATAACATACAGGCAGTTATCACGGAATTTCAACAGTCGAATAACATTACTCCTTACTTCCAAATCGAGGATCATGTTGAGTTCACCACAGGTGGAGGTGGCGGTGATCTTCTTGGATTTATGTCCGCCCTTTCCGTTCCATTTCTCATCATCGGTGCGACTCTCATCCTAACACTCCTGGTTATTGTCAAGGAAGCCCCGCTTGCCCGCTTACTAATGACTCCCGCTAAAAAATCCGAGATTCTACTCTCTAAATACATTACCTATGGCGCAATCATGGCATTCCAAATTCTACTCATCTTCCTAGTAAATTCGATAATTGGCTTAGAAGTCGCCGGATCGCTTCTTGATTTCTTCGTTGCCATGTTGCTCGTAGGACTTTATGGTATCTCATTGGGAATCCTAATCTCTACCATTTCCGGGACAGAAATTCAGGCGAACGAATACTTCTTAGGAATCTTTTTAATTAGCGTCCTTGTCAGCGGTATGTTTGTCCCCGTCGAAAGCATGGCACCTTGGCTCCAAGTTCTCGCTTACGCTTTCCCTCTTGCCCACGCCATTCCCTTGCTTAGCAACATCTCACTCAAGGGCTTAGGGCTCGCTTACGGTCCTAATTTGCTTTATACCTGCAGTCTCCTCGGGATCAGCCTCGTCTTAATCCTCCTGACTACACTTGTCTTCTATCGGAAAAAATACGAGGTTTAATAAATCCTGGTTCATCGAAAATATTAAATATTTTTATCACTTATTTGATAAGTGATCATAATGGTCTTCATTCCTCCGCATGCAAAGAAACAAATGGAACAAAGAGGTATCGACGAAATGGAAGTTCTTGAAGCTATAAAAAATTGCGAAGTCATTTTTGAGGAAACAAATAAGAGATTTGGAGTAAAGAAATATAGTAAACTCCCGTTAGGATTAAGAAGTTTAATTGTCGTGTGGATTATTAATGAGCAAGGCCAGGAGGAAGTTGTTACAGCATATTGGAGGCGAAATAAAAAATGGGACAGATAATTTGTAAGAAATGTGGTATTGAAGCCCAGGAAAAAATCTTGGATAGATATGAATATGAAGAAGGGATACCGCTATGCAATGTGCACACATATGAATGCCCCAATTGTCAAGAATTCATCTTTACAGAAGCACAAGTGGAAGAAATAGAAAAAAGAACCGAGATGATAAAATCTGAAATGCTTGCCTTTGAGCGAAAGGTAACAGTATCTGGAAGATCGTTGGTTATAAATCTCCCAGAAGATTTGGTTAGACATATGAATATTGCTAAGGGAAAAATAGTTAAAATAATTCCTGGGGGTAAAAAGAAATTTATTGTTGAGGTTTAAATGCATCTATTATTGTTACTAAAGAATCACTAAAACAAACACTCCTATCGGCAAACAGCAAATGCACAAATTAATTTATAATGAAGGTGGAATAAGGGTACAAGATGTCTTACGCATCCCGTGCTGTAGAAATTTTTCATATTGGCTTTTATATGGGTCTATAAACTTCTCTCCGTATAAAACAATTCCTTCACCGATTGCATCAATAGCAGTCAACTGGAAAGAGTGAAATAATTTATCAAATTCTTCGGGCGTATAACAAAAGACATCTATGGGAACTGGAGGAGAAATCCAAAGGACCCATTTTGTTCGCTCAATATAAGCCATTTTAAAATCCCCAATTATGACAATATCAAAATCACTATAAAATTTTGCATCACCCCTTGCTCGAGACCCAAAAAGGATAAACGCATATAACGTAATTTTTTCTTGAATTTTATGGATCATCTCGGAAAAAAGTTCCAACTTATTTTTGGGAGTTTCCATTTCTAAAAATCGTCTCCTTTTCATGAATAACAAAATTTAAAATTTCCTGAGCAGCTTTTTGGATTTCCTGTGTTATTTTCTTGGTATAATACTCTTTTGGGCTATAGTTAGGTATTGCATCGGGATAACGCGAATTAATATAATGGGGATCCAATGTATTTGCGGCTTGTTTCATTTCCGGTGGAACATCTTTTCCGAGTTTTTTATATGCCTCTAACAGGTTTAAAATAGAATGACCCCACGGTCGTTGGTTAAAATAATGAAGCAATGCCTTTATTGCTTTCTCAGCTGCCTGTACAAAATGAAAACTCGCCGCATTATATTTTTTTGTTTTAAAAAGGATTTTCCCTACAGCGAAATCTTCCTGTGCTTCTGAAAGCCATATATCAAATTCTTTTCGCGCCATTCCTGTGTATTAATCTCCTAAATCAGTTATTTGAATTTTTCGAGGATTTCTGTAAAATAATCTTAATTTCAAATTTTTAAGGATTTTAATTTCATTTTTATCGGTTAAAAAAAACGTTTTAGTGCGCTAATTGACCATAAACATAATTATTTGCTCTCGACCCTTTTCCAATTCGTTGTAAATCTCTTGGAAATATACCCTCTCAATAAAGATTTATTATTTGGGATAATATCGATCGTTCCTAGTTTAAGTAAATATTATATCGGTTGTAAAAATATGATAAAATACTAATTATAAGGCATTACTATGAAAAATCCAATTGAGTATTTTTTCCATCCGAAGAGCATTGCTATTTTTGGGGCGAGTGATCGGCAATACTCTTGGGGGAATTGGATTAGTGTGAATCTGTTGCGGTATAAAGAATATGGGAATGTCTATTTAATAAATCCCAAGCACGACTCCGTGTTAGGCGAGAAGACATATCCAACAATTGCAGATGTGCCGGAGGATATTGATTTAGCCATGATAATCGTCCCGGCAAAAGAAGTTATTCCCACTTTAGAACGATGCGCCTCGAAAAATGCGAAAGTAGCCACGATTATTTCAGCAGGATTCTCCGAAACGGAGGAGGGAAAAGAATTAGGCGAGGGACTGAGACGCGTTGCAAAAGACTACCAAATCCGCCTGCAAGGTCCCAATTGCGCTGGCTTTTACAACGCCGCTGTCTCTGTCCCTATCAATGCAAGTCCTTTACCTCCCCGCTTTCTGCATGAAAGCCCCGTCGCCTTCATCACTCAATCCGGCTTTGTGGGCAATACACTTTCTATCTGGGGACCCACACGCAATTTAACCCTTGGCAAATATATAAGCGTCGGAAATGAAGCGGACTTAACC
>Ga0315285_10008094_pt1 | contig 10789 bp, 7 predicted proteins | sample YL17G09_36_MG_FD_203698 | JGI IMG/M metagenome (GOLD analysis project Ga0315285, IMG submission 203698) | Sediment microbial communities from Yellowstone Lake, YNP, Wyoming, USA - YL17G09_36 | ecosystem: Environmental > Aquatic > Freshwater > Lake > Sediment | place: USA: Wyoming | collected... | reverse complement strand
ATCGAGAATGTGATGGTTGGGGGGCATTGTCGGACCAGAGGGGGAATCTTGTCAGCCTTGTTGAATCTCTCCAGGGGACGTAAAGAAAGGGAAAGGCTCAGAGCAAGGGCTCAAGAGGTGATGGCGTTGTTTGGCAATCGATTGCTCAGCATGGAGAATGAACCCGCCTGGACCCTCTCCTATGCGAACCGGCGTCGTTTAGAAGTTGCCCGGGCTCTCATTTCAGAACCTAAGCTCCTCCTTCTTGATGAGCCGACGGCCGGCATGAATCCAGCAGAATCCATTCAGCTCGTCGAGAGCATCCTTGAAATTAATCAGAAGGGAATCACCGTCCTCATCATCGAACACGACATGAATGTCATTAAGCGCCTGTGCCAGCGGATTGTTGCCTTGGATTATGGTCAGAAGATTGTCGAGGGGACCTTTAATGAGGTACGCAATCATCCCAAGGTCATCGAGGCTTACCTGGGCAGAGAGTGAGGGAACTTCTGTCATTTGAACCTTGACCCTACTAGAGATTTGTTGTAGGTTGAACTCACCCATGACACAACCCATACTGAAGCTGAACAATGTGACGACCCACTATGGTCCCCTCCGCGTTCTCAGCCGAGTCAATGTTGAAGTCGGTAAGAATGAAATTGTCTGCCTTCTGGGTGGGAATGCCTCTGGAAAATCAACGACCATGAAGACCATTCTCGGCATTGTGAAACCGACCTCGGGTTCCGTAGAATTCATGGGAGACCGTATCGATGGTCTTCCCACCCATACTATCGTCCGTCGGGGAATTTCGCCGGTCCCTGAAGCCAGAAGGATCTTCGCCCGTCTTTCAGTTAAAGAGAACCTGGAGATGGGCGCTTTCATTCATCGTAAAAGTCCGGATTATCATATTGGAGAAGAGATGGAGAAGGTCTTCGATCTATTTCCGAAGCTGAAGCAACGGCTGATTCAAGATGGCAGTACATTGAGTGGGGGGGAGCAGCAGATGCTCGCCATTGGGCGGGCTCTCATGGCCAAACCCAAGATGATTATTATGGATGAACCGTCCATGGGACTTTCACCTTTACTGGTTAATGAGGTCTTTCAAATCATCCAAAAAGTGAGTACGGTTGGTATTCCAATCTTTGTCGTCGAGCAAAATCTAAAAAAGGCCCTGTCGATTGCCAACCGGGGATATATCCTTAATGGTGGGGAAATTGCCATGGAAGATACAGCGGCCAATCTGCTCAGGAATGAAAATGTCATCAAGGCTTATCTGGGTGAGGGATAGGGGCATAAATTTCAAAAATACTACCAAGAAAGGAGGAGCTGAAAATGAAGAAGACACTTTACATCGCAGGTCTATTTTTAATGGTTGGTGTCATGGTAGGGATGAACGCCATGGCTGCCGAACCTCTGGGCATCGGGCTCTGTGCGCCGATGAGCGGAGGAGCTGCTTCTTGGGGGAAGAAGGCTGAAGTGGGAACAAAATTCGCCATCGATCGGATCAATGCAGCAGGTGGGGTCGTCCCAAGAGGCGAAAAACAAGCACGGATGTTGAAGCTCATTGAAGTGGCCGATGATAAGAATGATCCCCGGGAGGGAGCAGCGATTGCTCAGCGCTTCGTCGATAATTCAAAGATCCTGGCCATGGTTGGCCCTGTCACCAGTACAGTGGCCTTAGCCGGTGCTCCCATCATGAATAAACATGGTCTGGCCATGGTGGCCATTGGAGCCACTGCCCCGGCATATAGCAAAGCGGGACCCTACTCCTTCCGTGCCTGCCCAACCGACGAATTCCAGGGGAGATACATCGCCAAATGGGCCAAGAACCAAGGAAAATGGAAAAGTTATGCGGTCATTTACGTCAATGATGATTTTGGTCGAGGGCTGAGTGAAGTTTTTACAAAGGGATTAAAAGAGGCTGGCGTTGCTGAAAGTGCAATCGTTGCCTCCGAAGCCTATCTGCCGAATGATACTGATTTCTCAGTCCAGCTTACAAAAATAAAGAGCTTGAAGCCAGATGTCCTTTTTATTGCTGGCCACTACAAAGAGGGGGCATTGATCGCAAGGCAATCGAAGGAGTTGGGTTTGAATGCCCAGATCCTGGGCACCGATGGCATCGGCCATCCAGAATACATCAAGGTGGCTGGCAAGGCAGCTGAAGGAACAATCTATCTCGGCTACTTCTCATTGTTTGACAAACGGCCCTACATCCAGAAATGGGCAGCTGACTTCAAGAAAAAGTTCAATGAGGAGCCTGGTCTGGTCGAGGGACTGGCGAATGATTGTGTTCTTGTGATCGCCAAAGCCATTGAAGTGGGCGGTGTCACCCGAAGTGGGTTGGCAATGGGACTCTCCTCTATCGGCACCTATACGCCACCCGTGATGGGTGCTCTGGGTGAGAATAAATTTGACGAAAATGGAGATACGGTTCGTGACATGCTCATTTATATCGTCAAAGAAGGTGTAGCGGTCCTGTACGAATGATCTGACAAGGAAGAACCCCCCGGTGAGCTGGTTGAAAGCCAGCTTGCCGGGGGCAGGCCCCCAAAGCATATTCTTTTCGAGCAACACAGATTGTCTGATCTTCCTTCCATATAATAAAAGAATCCGTTGAAAACAGAGAGAATGAAACGGACGACCAAAGAATCGTGGAGTCTTTCATGGGTGATATAGCCGAGCACACTATTATTGGGGGAGGAATTGCCGGTTGTTCACTGGCTTATTTCTTAGCCAAAGAGGGAGTCAAAGATATTATTCTTCTTGAAAAGGACTATTTGGCAAGCAAAGAAACTGGCATCTGCCCCGGGGGGATAAGACAACAGCATACGAATCAAATCTGTGCCCGCCTTGCAAAAAGATCGGTGGACGAATTTTTTGGCAGAATTGATGAGGAGCTGCATCCAGAATATCCTTTACCCTTCATTCAATCAGGCTACATGTTTCTCGCCCATATGGAAGGCACATTAAAAGCCTATAGAGAAAATGTAGAACAACAAAATGAATGGGGGATTCCAAGCCATATGCTTGCACCCCAGGAGGTCCTTGAAATAGTACCCGGAGTCAATCCCGATGGTCTATTAGGCGCAGCCTTTTGCGATTCGGATGGATTCTTAGAAGACAGCCATGGGTTGACTCAACTGCTGGGAAAGAGAATAAGAGAAATGGGGGGGAAGATATTATTTGAAGAAGCGATCGATATCAAACTAAAAAGTGAAAAGGTTGTTGGTGTACAAACCTCGAAGCGATACATTGAAACAAAATCCGTCATCAATGCTGCTGGTTGTGATGCTCCAAAGGTTTCAGAATGGATGGGCATTCCATTGCCCATAGAGATTCAAAAACGCCGGTTGCTTTACACCGCAAGGATAGAAGAGCGCTTCCTCGAACCGCTGGTCGTCGCCTTTGACAAAGGCTGGGCAGGGAAGCAACTACGGGAAGGAAATGTCTATATGGGATACCTGAGAGAGGGAGATGAAGCTATTTCAGACCATCAATATACTGAGAAATGTGTTGAATTAGCTCTTGAAATCATGCCCGAGAAGATGGGAGAACTGAGGGTGTTGAAAATACAGGAAGGCCATTACGATACAACGCCGGATGGACAGCCGATCATTGGTCGTGTATTCGGAAGAGAAGGATATACCCTGATGACTGGTTTTAGTGGGCATGGCTATATGCTTGCACCAGCAATCGGTATGGTCGTCTCAGAGATTTTAGTAGGCCAAAGACCCTCCCTTGAGATTGGAGGACTTCATTTAGAACGTTTTCAGGACACTCACATTGATCGGGAAAAACTGGTCATCTGAAAACAAAGCAGTTGGCATGAAGGGAGTAATAAAATGGTAGGTTCTGAAAAAGAAAGGAGGTGCCAAAGATTGAATAGGCTTGTAAAGAGAAGTATGATTAGGGAACTCCCCCACTAAAATTTCGAAGAGACAAAATTTGAAACAGAAAGGAGAAAAAATGAGAAGAACATGCATTTACATCCTTTTATCGGTGTTTTTATTCTTAATTGCAATATCCTTTACACCCTGTTTATTGGCTCAACCCAAACAACTCATCTTTACCACGGGGGCCATGGGAGGAGGATTCTACGCCATTGGAGGAGGCATGGCCGCTTATATCAATAACGCGGTCAAAAGCGTCTCTGTGACGGCCCAGGCCTCTGGCGGCGTCAACGAGAACGTCAATCGTCTCGACACCGGAGTGGCTGATATTGGGCTCTCCTCCCATTGGGACGCGTATCAGGCCTACCAGGGAGAGGGACAATTCAAAAAGAAGTTTATCAACATGATGGGGCTGGGAATCCTCTTCAAGAATTGGTCCGAGCCCTACACCGTGAAGAAGAGCGGCATTCAGACCTTTGCTGACCTGAAAGGCAAGAAGATCAGTGTGGGGGCTGCGGGTGGGAGCATGCACAAATTCATGTCCATGTACCTCCAGGCCCATGGGATCGATCCAGAAAAAGATGTGAAACTCGTCCACTTACCCCCGATGGAATCAGTGGACGCCCTCCGTGACGGCCAGATCGATGCGGCCATGGAGATTGCTGGGATTCCCACGGCTGCTCTTACTGACCTTTCGGTCACCCAACCCATTACCATCATCCAGTTTGCCCCCGGGTTAAGAGAGAAGTTCTTGAGGGACAATCCCATGTTCGTCACTCTCACCATACCTGCGGGAACCTACAAGGGCGTGGATAAGGACGTCCCGACAGTGGGTATGTTAGCCATTTGGGCATGTCACAAAGACTTACCAGATGATCTGGTCTATCAGATGGTAAAGGCGATCTATAGCGACGAGGGTTTGGCCTATCTGAGAAAGGTGCACGCTGCTGCCCAAAGCATCACTCGAGAGGACGCTGCTAAAAATATGCCCATTCCCATCCACCCAGGGGCGATCAAATACTACAAGGAAGCAGGCTTGATGTAACATAGACACGGGAGGGGAAGGAAACCTCTTCCTCTCCTATCTCTGCTGAATCTCGCCGCTAGGCACACCATTCCTGGCAATTCTGGGAGAGGAATCGTATCGATTCTTTCCCGTGCTGTTTTTTGCTTTGGGGACGGAGAGAGCTGTGTGACCTAATTCTAGCATCGCAATGGGAGGATGAGAACGTTGGAAACCAAGAAATCGCAAGAGCTAGAACTAGGGAAGAGTCTGAGAGAATTCAAAGGGGTCTTTAGCCATGCTGTGGCTTTAGTCACCCTTCTCATCCCCCTTCTGATGTTTTACTGGACCGTGTTTGGAATTTCGGATGTCATGGTCCAGCGCGCCACCTATTTGATGATCACCTTGGCGCTCTGTTTTATCGTGTTTCCTTTTGGCAAAGGATCTCCCAAGCGCAGACCTTCAGTCGTTGACTGGATCCTGATCGCTGGAGCAGTGGCGGGGTCTCTCTACATCATCTTCAATTACAAAGACCTCATCATACGCCTGAGTGCCCTTAATCGTTGGGATGTCTTCTTCGGATCGATTATGATTCTGCTGGGTCTTGAGGTGGGAAGGCGAGGTCTGGGCTACATGCTGCCAGCGCTTGGAGCCTTTTTTATTCTCTATGCATTTTTTGGCCCCTATTTCCCGGGCCTTCTCGGACACCGAGGTTTCAGCATCCAAGTCATTGTAACCCAGATATATTGTGCCATGGAAGGTTACTATGGCATGGCCACAGCCTTCATGGTGAAGTACGTAGTCATGTTTATCATCTTTGGAGCTTTTCTCGAAAGATCGGGAGCTGGGAAGTTTTTTATCGATTTGGCTTTTGCGCTCACCCGGAGGGCAGTCGGAGGCCCTGCCAAAGCTGCTGTTACAGGGAGCTGTTTGATGGGGTCGATCTCAGGTAGCGGCGTCGCAAATGTCATGATGGTTGGAACCTTCACCATTCCGATGATGAAAAAGGTCGGCTACAAACCCCATGTGGCTGCCGCTATCGAGGCTGCTGGTTCCAACGGAGGACAGATTATGCCTCCGGTCATGGGATCCGTGGCCTTCATCATGGCGGAGTTCACGGGCATCCCCTATGCGAAGATCGCCTTGGCCTCTGCCCTCCCGGCACTGATGTACTACATGACGGTCTACACCTATGTCCATCTTCAAGCGAGAAAGACGGGGATAAAGGTTTCCGAGGATCAGAGCATTCCGAGGGCGAAGCAGGTCCTAAGAGAAGGCTGGATTTACTTCACACCTCTGGTAGCCCTCGTCGCTTTTATCGGTATGGGATATACGCCGAATAGGGCCGGCTTTGCTGGGATTGTTACGATCGTTCTGGCAAGCCAGCTAAAGAAAAAGAATCGGATGAATTTGAAGAACATTTTCGAGGCGATGGTCCTTGGTGGTCACTATACCCTGACCATCGGTTGTATCGTCCCGTCGATTGGGATTATGCTGGCGATCGTAGGACTCACCGGCCTTGGCTTCAAGCTATCCTTTATTCTCACGATGATCAGCGGAGGCCAAATCTTCTTAGCCATCCTCCTGGTGGGTTTGATTTCCTTGATTCTGGGAACAGGACTTCCAGCGGGTCCCACCTATGTGATCACAGCCATCATGTGCGCGCCCGCTATGCTTCAGCTTGGCATGCCCATCTTTATTGCCCATATGATTCTGATCTGGTTTAGCATCGATTCGGATGTCTCTCCTCCGATCGCGGTCTGCGCCATGGCTGCCGCCGGAATCGCCCGTGCCGATCCCATGAAAACCATGTTCACCTCCTGGAAATACTCCAAAGGGCTTTGGATCATTCCGTTTCTATTCTATTATCGGCCTATTTTATTGAATGGTCCCTGGCATGATGTGGCCGTGGCTGTCATCTCTTGTTCGCTCGGTCTTATTGTAGCAGCCTGTTTCCTTGAGGGTTACATGTTCCGGAAAAATAGAATTTTTGAACAGATTCTCTTGGGCATCTCGGCCCTTTTGCTTCTCTGGCCGACGCTTCTTTGCAATGGCATTGGCTTCATCCTTTTAGCCCTTGTAACTTTTCTTCAAAAGAGGTTTAAACCCGAAACGGTTGTGGCTCCTGTAGAGGGTGTATGAGATTTGACAAGAACCTTCAATCCATTTCCTCTGATTTACTGATCATTGGAGGAGGGCCTGCGGGATGTTTTGCAGCCCTTAAAGCAAAAGAGGCTGGAGTTCGAGATATCCTCGTTGTAGATAAAGGGTACGTCGGGAAGAGCGGTTGTGCCACGTTTGGGGCAGGTTCCTTCAAGGGATTTATACCTCAAGAAGACTCCTACGAGATATGGTTTGGAAAGGCCGTTGAAGCCGGTTGTTACATGAACGATCAAGACTGGACAAGGGTTCATCTGCAGGAGGTCTTCGGACGGGTGAAGGACCTAGAGACCTGGGGTGTCGAATTTGAGAAAAACCCAGATGGATCGTACCGGAGAATCGAAGGACAGGGATCATCTGATCTCAGGCCGATCAAGACACTCATGTTCCATGGACCCCAACTGATGCATCAACTTCGTCTGGTCTTGAAAAAAGCGAAGATTCCCATTCTGGATAAGGTGATGGTCACCCATCTCCTTCATGCGAGAAAAAGGCCGGAAGTGATCACAGGTGGCCTGGGATTTCATTTGGAGACCGGAGAATTGAGGGCGATCTCTGCCAAGGCGACCATCCTCACCTGCGGAGGGCAAAGCTACAAATCAAATTATGCCTTTCAGAAAATGGTTACAGGCGATGGCCACATCATGGCCTTGGAGGCCGGAGCCGAGCTCTCCAATTATGAATTCACCGATCATCACCTCTCCTATGCGGGATTTGACACCACAGGGATGAATGTACTCCAGGGACTTGGAGGGATTTTTGTCAATCGCCATGGAGACCCCTTCATGGAGAAATATGACCCTGAACATGGGAGCAGGGCCAACTTGAATACCATTTCTGCTGCCATGGCCATGGAGGTCAAGGAGGGACGGGGACCGATCTATCTCGACTTCTCTCGATATACGCCGGAGTCTATCGAACTCATTAAACGAGTCCTCCCTATCCTCTATCTCGCTTTCCTCCGTGCTGGTCTCATCCCGGGAGATCAGATCGTTCCAAAGTTGGAATGGGTTTCTGTGAACTGCGGGAATGTGGGTTTCGGAGGAGGCGTGAGAATCAACCTTTCTTGTGAGAGTAGCCTTGAGGGGCTCTTTGCCGCTGGGGATGCAACCTCTGGGCCGGCATCAGGTGTGGAGGGTTTCTGTGCTTATGCCATTCCCTTCGCCACGACTTCCGGAGCAAGAGCGGGTTATTCCGCAGCGGCCTTCATTCGGAATAGGAAAAGGGGTTATGCCTTCGATCCTTCCCAGATACGAAGGCAAACAAATCAACTCTTGGAACCTCTGTTGCGAAAACATGGCGATGAACCAGAGGTGCTTACGCTCAGGGTTCAAGAGATTATCCTACCCATGGAGAGGTACCTTCTCAGGCATGGGGATCGTCTCTTAAGGGGAATTAGGGAGATTGAAGACCTGAAGAAGAATCTCCTCCCTTACGTCAAGGCCCATGATCCCCATTACCTCAGAATGGCGGTCGAGGCGAAGAATATGCTCCTCTCAGCCGAGTGCTTTCTAAGAGCGGCCCTGATGAGAGAAGAGAGCCGGGGATCCCATCTCCGGGAAGATTTTCCCTTTGTGGATAATAAAAATTGGTTGAAATGGATCATCCTGCAGCAGGTGGACGGTAAACTCAAATTTCGGAAAGAACCAGTACCGATCAGCCGATATCCGCTCCAACCTTCTGCAGATCGAATTAAACACCCCATCATTGAAGCCAATGAGCGCTATCACTGAGGTGAAACGATGGGAATTCAAAAAATAGATCGAGAGCGTTGTAACGGGTGTCAGCGATGCGTTCAAATCTGTCCTCAGGACGTTCTCCGTTTCGACCCTAAGGAGAAAAGACCACATATTCAGTATCTGAGGGATTGCCAGTCCTGTTTTCTCTGCGAGATCGAATGCCCCAAAGAGGCGATTTATGTCACGCCATTCAGGGAAAAGAGAGCGATTCTGGCATGGTGAATCGATGAAGAGAACACCAATTGACTTACGAGATTTCATAAGGCTTCTTGGGAAGAATAAAATGCTTCGGGTCATCCAGACTCCGGTCGATATTCAAAGTATTCCTTATGTGGTTCTGAAGAACGAAAAAACGAAAAAGGCAGTCCTTTTCAGAAAGATTAAAGGACATCAGGGTTCCTTAATCTCAAACCTCCTCGGAGGTAGAGAATTCCTCTCCCTTGCCTTTGGCTGTGCTCCAGAGGATGTCCTGAAGGAGTATGTTCAGAGAACAAAGCAGCCAAGAAAACCGGATATTGTATCCTCCGGTCCTTCCCAAGAGGTGGTTCAAACTGGGAGGGAGATGGATGTCCGTTTGCTTCCCGCACTCATTCACCATGAAAAGGATGCGGGACCTTATATTACCGCAGGACTGGCCATCGCAAAAGATCCGGAGACAGGTATTCGGAATGTCTCCTTCAACCGGATTCAGATCATAGGCCCCAGAGAGCTTTTGATCAATATTCCGCAACACCTCGGGCTGATTCAAAAGAAGACCGAAGCCATGGGGAAACCTTTAGAGGTGGCTGTTGCGATTGGAAATCACCCATTTGAACTCATTGCTGCGTGTTCCAAGCCTCCTTTTGGAGTGGATGAATTTGATCTATCGGGAGCCCTGAGACAGAAGCCCCTCGATCTTGTTCCTTGCAAGACTATTCCTCTTGAAGTTCCTGCCAGAGCAGAGGTGATATTGGAAGGAGAGATACCACCGAATGCGAAACAGGAAGAAGGCCCCTTCGGGGATTTCATGGGCTATTATGTCCCGATAACGATGAGTCATTTATTTCTTCTGAAAGCGATCACCCATCGTAGAAACTTCATCTTCCAGGCGATCAAGGCAGGTTCGAGCGAAGATGTCCACCTCCTCTCATTACCCAGGGAGACAGCAATCTACTCTTCATTAATTGAAAAAGGAGTCCAGGTGGAATCGGTGAGCCTTAACACCATGATCTTTAATTGTTTTATATCCATACGAAAGAGGTTTGAGGATGAAGCTAAGATCGTGATCTCCACAGCATTTGAAAGCTACCCCTGGCTCAAATATTGTGTCGTAGTGGATCATGATGTAAATATATTCGATCCAAGGGATGTTTGGTGGGCCATTGGAACGAGGAGTTGTCCGGAGAGAGGGACGATTTTGATCCAGGATGCTCCAGGTTTCTACCGGGATCCTTTTCGAATCCATCAGTCAAAATTAGGAATCGATGCCACCATTCCTCTGGGGCAATGGAAAGATTTTGAAAGGGCGAAGATCCCTTTTCTTCGAAAGAGGTCATCTTAATTGTCGAGAACGACCTAAGCAGTGATTATTGGAAAAGGTTGTGCGAAGAGCTGACAGACCTCGAAGGCAGGTATGCTGTTAAAAGACTCCCCGGAGCGACAGAACCCTCTTTCTTTATTAAAACCTATTAAAAGATATGATGGTTTCTTTACATGCTCCGCAAGAATTGATTGCTTCTCAGGAACTCTTTGAAAGAACCCATCAAAATCATCAATCTTCAAGTTCAAAATAACCCGCCAGCATTGTTTTTACTTGACCGGGTTGATTGCATTTGATAATATGACCACGCCTTTTTAAGAAGATTTTCTAACGATATTATTCAGCGACAGAGGGATGAATATTTTTTCAATGGTATAGAAAGGAGGCGATAGACCGTGATTGTCTGTAAAGTGATTGGAAAGGCGGTTTCGACGATCAAAGATAAACGTTTAGCGGGTCAAACGATGCTTATTGTTGGAAGGATGGGAACTGACCCCGA
>Ga0315285_10008093_pt1 | contig 10790 bp, 8 predicted proteins | sample YL17G09_36_MG_FD_203698 | JGI IMG/M metagenome (GOLD analysis project Ga0315285, IMG submission 203698) | Sediment microbial communities from Yellowstone Lake, YNP, Wyoming, USA - YL17G09_36 | ecosystem: Environmental > Aquatic > Freshwater > Lake > Sediment | place: USA: Wyoming | collected... | reverse complement strand
ATGCAGGGTTATTCAGAATCCCGCTCGGTAGGCGTTTCGTCATTCCCGAAATCAGAGCGCCCTTGCGCGGTCCTTGCTTCCGGGACCTTGTGTGTTCGGCTTGCGCCTCGGGCTCTTTCTTCGGCATGCTGTCTTCCTCCGGATATCCGGTTTGTTCACCGTACGGGTTTGCTCGCCGCGGCGGAAACGGGTTTGTTCTATTGGATTGGGTGCGCGGGCGGTCCGCAAACAGCCCAACGATATCAGAATCGGAGACACAGCAAGCTGCATGGCTACCCTCGCACCAGAGACACAGCAAGCTGTGTCGCTACGAATCGGGCGGGTGAGCGGGGTTCTCCGCATCCAATTCCCACTTGAGGGGATTTTCTTGGATATACTTGCGGATGTTGTAGAGGTCTTCGTCGTTGCGGATGACGTGTTCGTAGAAGTTCGGTTGCCACACCTGCTCGATGATGCCCAGTTCCATGCGGGCCCGGCGAGTTACTCCGGCCTTGAATGACCTAATAACAGAAGAGAGAGATCCTGCCTGAATTTGTCCGAACCTTCTTGTAGCGACATAGCTTGCTGTGTCCTCTGCTCTTGACAGGATGATGATGCCGTGGAAATGGTTGGGCATGACCACCGAAACGTCACACACAACATGGTCGTAATGCCGCGAGAGATCATTCCATTCCGACTCGACCACGCGGCCTAAGGGCGTGTGGATCACCGAGCCGTCCTCGATTTTTCCAAACAGAAACCATCGCAAACGTGTGCAGACCGTCACGAAGTACTCTCCGTTGGCCCGATAGTCATAATGCGGAAGTCGGACGTCTTTCCGGCACTCTGGCACGCGATAGCCTCCCACAAAGACACACAGCAAGCTGTGTGGCTACAATTCCGCCGGAGACACAGCAAGCTGTGTCGCTACAACATCATGGTTGGTTTTGCGAGAATGTCCATATCGCGTTCAGGTCGTCGTCGGAAAGATCGCGGGTGACGATGGCGGGCATGACACCGCTGATGGGGAGGCCGTCGGGACGCAAACCTTCGCGCACGGCTTTGCAGAAATCTTCGGCGGTGTAGGTGGAGCAGCGGCCTTCACTGGTGAGGTTTGCGCCCAGCGATACTTCCTCTCCCGCGCTGTCCCTTTTCATGCCACGCAAGTCACTTCCGTGACATCGGGCGCAATGCACCTGCGCCAGACTCTCGCCGTAGCGCAGCGTTTCCGCAGACGGCGGTGGCGGCGAATCCAGACTGACTTCACCTTCTTGAAGCGGATGCCGATTGTGCGTGCGATAGGTTACCACCAACACGATCAGAACCGCCAGCACGAAGGCCACGGCGAGCTTGCGTTTGTTAAGCCAGAACGGCTTCGAAGAAACGGGCATGTTCTATTTCCCGATGCAGAACTTTGAGAAGATGCGATCCAATATTTCCTCGCCGACGGTTTCGCCGGTGATTTCGCCCAGCGCGTTCACGGCATCGCGCAAGTCCGCCGCCATGAGCGTGGGCTGTGCCAGCTGTTCTCGCGCCCGGGCGAGGCTTTCCGCCGCACGGAGGAGAGCGTCATGATGGCGGGCCTCGGCCACCACGATTTCGTCGCCGCCGCTCTCTTCACCCACCATCATCGAAAGCAGAAGACGCAGGAGTTCCTCGGTTCCGCGCTGGCGGAGTGCGGAGACCTCGGCAATAGAAACGATTTTCAGCTCCGGCGGAGCGGACACAGCAGGCTGTGTCCCTACAAGAGAGCGAAGATCGGTTTTGTTCCACACCAGAACGACGCGGCGCGAGGAAAGAAGCGACAGCGTTTCGGCCTGCGGCCAGTGGGGAGCGCTCTCGTCGGCGATGAGCAACACCACGTCGGCGCGTTCGATGGCGCGGCGGGTGCGGGCAATGCCCTCGCTTTCGATCAACCCTTTGGCCACGCGCGCGCCGGCGGTGTCCTGCAGAATGATTTCCAAACCTTCGAGCTCGATGCGCGCTTCCACCACGTCGCGCGTGGTGCCGGGTTCGGGACTGACGATGGCGCGATCTTCGCCGGCCAGCGCGTTCAGCAGAGTGGATTTACCCGCGTTGGGCGCGCCCACTATGGCCACGCGCAAGCCCTCGCGCACCAATCGCCCCCGCTGAAAGGTGGCGGCCAGCGCGCTCATCTCCGTCTGCAAATCCCGCAGCGCGGCTAAGCGCTGCGCGCGTGTCTCGAATTCCAGGTCCTCGTCGGAGAAGTCGAGTTCGAGTTCCACGAGGGCCAATGCGTCGAGGAGCCGCGTGCGCATGGCTCTGACTTTTTCCGATAACTTTCCTTCAAGCTGGCGGGCGGCGGCGCGTCCGGCGCGGTGCGTGCGGGCCTGAATGAGACTGGCCACCGCTTCGGCTTGCGCCAGATCGAGTTTCCCGTTCAGAAACGCGCGCTCGGTGAACTCGCCCGGCCGAGCGAGGCGCGCGCCGTTTTGCAGCACCAGTTCGAGAACGCGCGCTGCCGCATACCGTCCGCCGTGGCAGGAAATCTCAACCACATCCTCGCCGGTGTAGGAGTGCGGTGCGCGGAAGAAGGTGACCACCACTTCATCCACCAGCTCGCCGTTGTGCTCGATGCGCGCGAAGCGCGCGGAGTTAGAATCAAAACTTGAGACGTGAGACGTGAGACTTGAAATCGAGCCCGCAATTTCCCGAGCTTGCGGGCCGGAGAGACGGAGCACGGCAATCCCGCCGATGCCGGGCGGGGTAGCGAGGGCGCAAATCGTATCGGTGAAAAGGACGGACATATCGTTCTGTCATCCTCGGCGCAGCAGAACACCTTCGTGTTTGCGCGCCAAGGAAAGACACGCCGCCGCCGCCGGATGAAGGCGCGGATGGGTCAGAAGCCCGTCCACGCTCGAAGCGCAGAAGCGCAGGCCGAAATCTCCGCCGCCTTGAAAACCGTTGCCCTCGGAGAAATCCCGCTGAAACTTGGGAAGCAGCGCGCGAAAAGTCGGTTCTTCGATCACCGAACAGAGGAGGAACTCGGGTTTGTAGTTCAGCGGATCAAAGCCGAAGCCAAGGTAGTATGTTCTCCATCCGCCGCTGCGCGCCGCTTCGATCATAGCGGCGATGCCGTCGAAGGCGAGAAATTCGCGCAGGTCGGCAAAGTGCCGCGGCATGTTCAGACCACCGATCTCTTCGGCGGATTCGCGCAGCAGAACGTACCACAGGTTGCACTCTTCGGCGAACTGATGGGGTTTTTCGGAGAGCGGCTGGAATTCTCCTGCGGGCCGAACGTGAATCAGTCCCAAGGCGGTGTTCACCTGCGAGCGCGAACGGTCCATCATCAGAAACTCAAGTTCGCCGTTCGCTTTGCGGATCAGTGTCAGAGCGCAGATGCCCGAGCCGGCGTGACGGCGATGCAGATCGCCCAGCCAATGACCGGCGGCTGTGCGAATATCACGGCTCGTGCCGAGCGCCGCTTCGTGCGCCAGCACTTCGGTGGTGTTCAGGTAGTCAAAATAGCCGCCGACTCCGAAGCTCAGCTTGAGGCGCGCGCGCTGCCCTGCTTTCTCGCCTTCGCCCTGCACCAGATGCTGCGCCAGCAGGCGGTAGCAGATGCCGTTGAAAAGAGAGCCGCCGGACCCGCCGCGCGAGAGCGCAACGGCTTCCGCGTAGCTCGGCACACGCGCGCGTGAACCCGCAAGCCGCGGAAGGATGCGCTGCGCCGCACGGAAAACCTCGTCCGTCCACTCGGGTTTGTGCTGCTCTTGAAGCGAAGCGTTGTATTCGATAATGACCGGCAGACCGTTGCTCTTGGTGTCCCCGGGTAGCGGCATTGCTATCGGTTCGCAGGGAGTCCACTCGCGGCGGCAGAGGAAAGGAATGTTCTTTCCGAGCGCGCGAAAGCCGTCATATTCGGCCCGCTCAATTTCTGCTTGCGACAGTTCGCGCCTGTGCGCGGGCAGAATTTCCAAGCGAATGCGCGTGAATTGTGCCTTGTCGGCGGGATCGAGTACGGAAATGTGTTGGGCTGTTGCTGGGATGCTCGACATGTAGTTGTCTCGTTCTGTTGTAGGGCGGGTCTGTGACCGGCTCCGACAACTGTCGGTCACAGACCGACCCCACAATTCACATAGCGGTGCAGGATGTCGAGGTTGTCGCCGTAATAGAGCGTGTTTTCCATTTTCACCTCTCCCCCCGTTCACGGGGGGATTAAGGGGGGTTGCATCACGGACAAGCGCGCACTGCCGTGCGGCACTACCGAAGATTCCGGCAGGGTCAGCGACCCCGCTCGACGGAAATTTTCACCTCTCCCCCCGTTCACGGGGGGATTAAGGGGGGTTGCATGACGGACAAGCGCGCACTGCCGTGCGGCACTACCGAAGATTCCGGCAGGGTCAGCGACCCCGCTCGGCGGAAAGTTTCCTCCCGTTCTATGAGCGGAGAACACACGATCGCCGCGAGTGGGTGCCCTCACCCCTCGCGCGCACTGATTCCGGGCATGCCGGGACGCATGCCTCGGCGGAGATTGAAGATTCCGGCGGGGTCAGCGACCCCGCTCGGCGGAAAGCCCAGCAAGCTGGGCGCTACACATCGCGTCGCAAAGCGGGCGAGGGATTCCGTTCGAAGACGAACGGAATGACACGCTCGGGTTTCAAGTTTCACGTTTCAAGTTTTCGGGCTTCATGCTTCCGCCTTCATCCTTTCTTCTTCCCCTTCTTCTCCTCGATGACCTGAACGGAAGGTGTGAAGTCGGGGAGCTTGATGAGATTCTGCTCGACGATGGCCAGCAGATTGAAGAGCGTGTAGTAGAAGGTCAGGCCCGAGGGCAGATTGTTGAAGATCATCAGCATGAAGACGGGCATGAGGTAGAGCATGAACTTCTGATTGGGGTCGGTGGTGGTGCGCTTGGACATGATGAACTGCGTGACTCCCATCACCAGCGGCAGAACCGCCACGCGCGCGCCGTACATGGGAATGGCAAAGGGCAGCGTGTAGACAAAGTCGGGCAGACTGAGGTCTTTGATCCAGAGGATGAACGGCGCCTGCCTGAATTCAATCGTGGAGCTGAAGACCACGAAGAGCGCATAGAGCAGAGGCATTTGCAGAAGGAGCGGAATGCAGCCCGAGGCCGGATTCACGCCCCTCTCCTTATATAAGGCCATGATGGCCTGATTCATGGCCTGCGAGTTTTTGGAGTGCTGCTCGCGCAGCACCTGAATTTCGGGCTGCAAGGCGGCCATCTTCTTCATCGAGACCTGCGACTTTCGCGTCAGCGGCCAGAGCACCATCTTGACGGCGATGCTGAAGATGATGATGACGAAGCCGTAGTTGGGAATCGCTTTATGAACGGCGGTCAGAGCGCGGAGCACGCCCATCGAAAACGGCTTTATTATCGCCCAGCCCCAGTTCATCGTTCCCTCGAGGCCGGCGTCCAATGCCTTAAGGTCCTCGTAGCGGATAGGCCCCCAGTAAACCGTCCATCGGCCCGAGGCGTTTGCTCCCCAGGCCTGACGCAACGTCAGATCGTACTGCGGCGCGGACGTCTTCGAGCGAGGCTCAGGATTGGTGCCGTGAATGTCCACTCCGGCGGCAGGCTCGGCGGGGACGATGGCCGCGATGAAGTACTTGGAGCGCGCGGCCGCGAAGCGGGTCTGCCCGGTGGCGGTGAATTCCTTCGTGCGCTCCCGCCCGGTGGTGATCTTCTCCAGCGCGTCGCCCACCAGAGCATATGCCCCCGAGTATTGGACGTCGTGCATCACGTCCGGCTCCGTGGAGGGCACACCTCCGATCCAGCGGATGCGGAACTCGCCGGTTTCGGGGGCTGCCAGCCCTTTGGTTTGCAGGTTGACGCCGAAACCGTATTTTTCGGCATCAAAGACATAGGTCAATGCCACCTCGCGACCGGCGGAATCGGCGGATATCAGCCTTACACTGTCCGAGCCTGAAGTGACGGTTAACTGTCGAGTGCTCGCCACGAGTCGAATGTTATTTAAGGATTTGAAGTTCACTTGACCGAGATCAAAGTCAAGATAGCATGTTGCCGGCATCGGTAGGATGGCCGAGGCCTGCAAGAATACCGGAGATCCGTCATGAAATACGTATTCTTTAAGCGTATAGCTGGTGACTTGCCCATTTTGCCCAATGGTCATCGAGAATCTCTTGGTCTCGATGCGAACGTATTCGGGATCGTTGGGCAGAGTATCGGCGAGCACGGCCTGAGGCTGACTGGGCAGAGTGACCGGCAGGGAGGAGACGATTGGAGGTTGCCCGGCAGCCGGAGACGGCTGCTTTTCAGCTTTCGCTGCGGTGTCAACCGGCGCGGAGACCGGTTCCGGGGATGGAGGGCGCTGGGGAGAGATCAACTTGTAGTACTTGGGCAGGAGGATGAGGATCAGTCCCACCACGATCATGGCCATGATGGTTTTGCGGTCGAACATGCTGGTCAACTGTTATTTAATGATTTGTTGATCATTTTGCAGAGAGGAAATGCGGTCAGGCGGACGGCCATTCCCGGCCCTCCGCCAAACCCCAAGAGATGTGAAGAAGGGTCAAAGTCCCGGACCTGAAGCCGCCAACCGTCCCGTATCAGAGCTATGCTTGGGTGGAACTGGGTCGAAGCCGCCCGGGTGCCACGGCCCGCAGCGCAAAAGCCGGGCAACCGCGAGACGAAGACCCCGGATGGGCCCGTGGCGGCGGATAGCCTCCTCGGCATAGTGCGAGCACGAAGGCTCAAACCGGCAGCGACCGCCGAGGTGCGGGCCCAGTGTCACAGAATACAAGTCTATGATTCGCAGGAGGATGAAAGAAACGAGTCGCATTCTTTCAGGAGCGAAGGGCTGTGATCAGATCGCGCAGGCGCACTTCAAAGGCTTTCCAGTCTTCCACGAGTTTGCGCAGGAGAAAGAAACAGTGGCCGCTATCGGGGAAGATCGCTTTGTTTAAGCGATAGAATTCACGCAGTTTACGAACATGCCGATGACGAGCTACGGCATGGCCGACGGCCCTTGTGGCGGCAAAGCCGACCTTGCGGCCGCTCTGTCCGGGCAAAAAAAAAGGACCAGCTCGGGGAGAACCCGCCGCCGACCTTCCTTTCTCACCTTCTCCAGTTCCGCGCGGCCACGCAGCCTCTCGGAGCGGGGAAAACTGTGGCTACTCATCCGATGTGGTGAGACGCGTGCGGCCCTTGGCCCGCCGCCGCTTGAGCACATTGCGGCCAGCCTTGGTTTCCATGCGGGTTCGGAAGCCGTGCGTGTTGGCCCGCTTGCGGCGGGAGGGTTGGTAAGTGCGTTTCATGCGTGGGGTACGCTCTCTCTATCCATGTCAAACAGAGGTCGCGGCTGGCGCCACTCGGCGCGAAACGTAAATATAGCAAAATGAGACAAGAGGCGCAACTCCTTGGCCTGGTTGCGCCCCACCCTCAACCGACGCGCTCGGACAATCGGTCGTATGAATCCGGCACGCTCTGCCGGAATCGCTCGCGTCCTGTCCATGTGCAAATTTTCGCATTTCTACAAAGAGCGCGGAATCCAGAGCTTCCAAGCAGGTTTGGCGTGCTAACACATAGTACATATGAAGCGCGCGACTTCCATTCACGGCTCAGCGGGCGAGATTCGAGCTTCATGCCTCGCCTCTCACGAGAGCAACTGCGAGTTGCGCCAGAGTCAAAAATTTCAACTTGGTAACGTCCGTAAGTTCTCTTCAAATGAGAAGTTAATGAGTTGACAATGGGGAACAACGTGTTATATTGTAGTGCCCGCCCGCGAGAGACGAAAGCCGTTGTTCTTGCAGTCGCGCGAGCGCACAGTTAACTGCGTTTTACCCGCCTCAATTGCGCGCACAAATAGCCCCGGGCAACCGGATAGCGCGCCGCGTTTTTTCCCGTTCGATACCTTAGGCCGCGACCTTCTCGCGGCCGGCACGATTAGCGTTCCTTGACGGACGGCACCCCGGCGGTGTCACCGCGCCCAGCAGCTTGTAGGCGGTGCGCGCGCCTCACCGTGAATCTGGCATATTATCCTCTTCTTATGGCCCACTTCGAACTTTCCGCCGCGACCGCGCTTTGGTCCGAACTGCTTGAGGCCTTCCGGAGCCAGATTCCCGAACAGAGTTTCTGTACGTGGATCCAGCCTTTGACCCCGCAGCGGCTGGAAGATAACACCTTGCTGCTGGCCGCGCCCAGTCAGTTCCATCGCGAGTGGATCGAGGGGCACTACATTCGCAACCTCGAGTGTGCGCTCAAGGAATTGCGCGGAGAGGACATCCGCTTGAAGCTGCACGTGGCCGCCGGCGCGCTGCCGCGCTCGGCGCCGCCTCTGCCGCGCGTTCGCGAAAGTTCCGACCGGGCGGAATCCTCGGTCGAGAGTTCGCTGAACCCGCGCTACCAGTTCGAGGCTTTCGTCGAGGGCGATTCCAATTCCTTTGCGCGCGCGGCCTGCCTGGCCGTGGCCGACGTTGCGCACCGCTGTCCGTGGAACCCGCTGCTCATCTACGGCGGCACCGGTCTGGGGAAGACGCACTTGCTGCAGGCCATCGGCAACCGGGTGGTGGCCAAGCACAAAAGCTACCGTGTTCTCTACGCTTCCTCAGAGCGCTTCACCCAGGACTTCATTCAGTCCGTTCAGACCCGTCACACCACCGACTTCTCGCATCGCTATCGCTCCATTGACCTGCTGTTAGTGGACGACATCCAGTTTTTCGCCGCCAAGGAGCGCACCCAGATCGAGTTTTTCCACGCCTTCAATACTCTCTACCAGAACGGGAAGCGCATTGTTCTGACTTCGGACCGTCCGGTGGCGGAGCTGGCGGGATTCGACAAGCGCTTGATTTCGCGGTTCGACTCGGGGCTGGTGACCAACATTGATCCACCGGATTACGAGACGCGGGTGGCGATCCTGCGGAACCACGCGGAGGCGGACAAGTTTCCTCTGACGCGCGACGTCGCCGATTTCCTGGCCACCAGCATCACCGCCAACGTGCGGGACCTGGAAGGGGCCTACGTGACCTTGGCCGCCCGCTGCCAGTTGATGCGGGTGCCGCCGACTCTCGACCTCTTGCGCGACGTGCTGCGCTGCCGCGGCAGTCAGAACGGAGCGCGGCCGCCGGCCGAGAAAATACTCGCTCTGGTGGTCGAACATTTTCGCATCTCGCCGGAAATCCTGCGCGGTAAATCGCGCAAGCGCGAAATCGTGTTCGCTCGCATGGTAGCCATGACGCTCATGTGTGAGGATACCGCGCTCTCGCTGAAGGCCATCGGCGCGCAGTTTGGAGGCCGGGACCATACCACGGTCATGCACGCACGGGACACGATTCAAAACCGTCGCACCGCAGGTGACGCCGAAGTTCTGGCCGCTTTGAAGGAGATTCAGCAGAAGGTATAGATGTCCACTCTGAAGAGTGGAAACGAGTGATTTTGCAGCAGTGCGCTCACTCTCTTCCCATTATCCACACCTCCTACGGCGGCTAAGGAACAACAGAGTCTGAAAAGGAGCTAACAAGAGTACAACTACGGTTGTTGCACCCACATGGTTCAAGCCTGCTACGGTCCAGTACCGCAATAACTTGGCTCCTCTTCTCCACAAATCCACGGGACCTACTACGACGAGATACTCTCTTAGAGTTCTCTTAAACATTCTCTCTGATACGAGGCTCGCATGAAGTTTACCGCCTCACAAAGCAGCCTGCTGGCCGGTTTGCAACCGGTGGCGGGGATTGTGCCGGCCAAAAGTCCGATGCCGGTGCTGACACATCTTCTGGCGGAGGTATCCGCAAACACGCTCACGGTGAGCGCCACCGACCTGGAACTCTCGATGGAGACGAAGGTCGAAGTGAAGGGGCTCAAAGACGGACGGGCGCTCCTGCCGGCGCGGAAGTTTTTAGAAGAGATTCGCGAGTTTCCGGACGTGCCCATCACCGTTGAGGCCACTGAAAGCGGGCGGATCAAGCTGGGAGCTGAGGACAAGAACTATGATCTTTCCGGCGAGAGCGTGCAGAACTATCCGAAGATGCCGTCGCTGGAAGAGAAGGACATGCTTGTTTTGGAACGCGCTCGATTGCGGCGGATGATCGGCAAGGTGATTTTTGCCGTGTCGCGCGACGAGTTACGGCCGCAGCTCACCGGCGTCTATTTCAAGGTCTCGGCGGATGAAGCGCGCATGGTGACCACCGACGGCCACCGGCTGGTCAAAATCGTGCAGAAGCACGGTGGCTATAAGGGCGAGGTGCACGAGTGCATCGTGCCCGCCAAGGCCATGAGCACGGTGGCGCGCATGTGCGAACGCGAAGGCGACGTGCACATCTCGTTCACCCCCAATCAAATCGGCTTCCGCATCGGCAACACGACTCTCATCACCAAGCTGATCGAGGGGCGCTATCCCAATTACGAAGCGGTGATCCCCGGCGAGAACAAGAACACGCTGACGCTGGAACTCGAGCAATTTCATGCCTCGGTGCGGCGGGCGGCCATTGTGTCGAACGAGATTTCGCGCCAGATTCGCCTCAAGCTGCGCAGCGATCACTTGCAGGTGACGGTGGAAGACATCGAACAGGGCAACGAGGGACAGGAGACCGTGCCCTGCACCTATGTGGGCGAGCCCATGGACATCGGCTACAATGCCAGCTACGTGCTGGACGTTTTGAAGCAGGTGGACACGCCGGAGGTGGCCTTCGAGCTGGGCACGCCGACTTCGGCGGGAATCGTGAAGCCGACCGAACAGGAAAAGGATGAAGACCTGCTGATGCTCATCATGCCCGTCCGATTGAACTGAAGCGGATGGGGACTCGTTCGAGAGCGATGCAGGATAGAGCGGGCGTGCGGCGCCCGCTCGTCTTTTTGGGGGTGGCGG
>Ga0315285_10008090_pt1 | contig 10794 bp, 8 predicted proteins | sample YL17G09_36_MG_FD_203698 | JGI IMG/M metagenome (GOLD analysis project Ga0315285, IMG submission 203698) | Sediment microbial communities from Yellowstone Lake, YNP, Wyoming, USA - YL17G09_36 | ecosystem: Environmental > Aquatic > Freshwater > Lake > Sediment | place: USA: Wyoming | collected... | reverse complement strand
CATAGCCGTCGAGAGCGTTGGGAACTGGTACTGGATGATTGACGAGATGGAAAAAGCGGGGCATTATCCTCTTCTGGCCCATGCCGCGAAAGCGAAGCTAATGATGGGACAGATCAACAAGACAGACAAGCTGGATGCGCGGGGATTGGCTCGTCTGCTTCGGAATGGGACGTTGCCGTCGGTCTGGATTCCGCCGCGGGAACTGAGGGATCAGAGGGAACTGCCAAGGCTGCGAATGACGTTGGTCCGGATCCGGACGATCGTGAAGAACCGGATTCATGCGACGTTGAGCAAGTATGGGATTCAGATCAGCGAGGTCAGCGACATATTTGGATTGGGGGGTCGAGCTCTTCTTCAGGATCGCTTGGGAGAACTGCCTCCGCAAACGCGGCAATCGATGGAGGTCCAACTGAAGCTTCTCGATGAGGTCGAAGAGAAGATTCTGGGAACGGAGGATCAGATTAAAGCGGTCGTGGCGGCCACGCCGGCGATAAAACTGTTGCTGACGATGCCCGGTATCGGACCGATCCTGGCCGTCGTCCTGGCCATGGAGATCGGGGATGTGAAGAGATTTCCTGGGCCTCAGCACTTGGCGAGCTATACGGGGACCGTTCCCCGGATCAGGTCGAGCGGCGGGAAGAGCTATTTCGGTAGAGTTCGGCCGGATGTGAACCGTTACTTGAAATGGGCCTTGGTCGAAGCGGCGAATATTGTTGTTATCAATCAATCGCGCTGGGCGGGTCGTCATGTCACTCGTCTCTATCAGCGGATTCGGGAAGGCAAAGGACATGCAAAAGCCGCGGTGGCGGTCGCACGGCATTTGGCGGAAGCGGCCTATTGGATATTAAAGAAGAACGAACCTTACAAGGAGCCTGGGACAACGAATTCGATTTCGTCGACCCGGAAGTAAACGCGATATCGGCATGAGACCTCAGAACTCGAAAAATTGACTGCGGTGCTTCCCGGGGAAGATGCTCATGCTGCAAAGACAGCGGATACATGCATCCGATGAATCGGACGATGAGCCAAAGGGATGAAAGGAATCAAATGAGCAGAAGGAGAAGAAATCAAGATAATATCACTTGACACACGCAGCGCTTTCATACATGCCGATAGGATCCCGTTGGAAGCGGGAATCGCTTCAACGGATAGCTCAAGCAGATGAGAGAGTGCCAAAATCTTCAAAAAGGAAACGTTGTTTTTAGCTATTTGACTCGCTGTTGGCGCCTGGCTGCTTTTCTGGGATGGCTTCCCCTGATCGTCATTCCTTCGATTTTATCCGGAAGAAAAAAGGATGGCCCACCGTTAGGAAAACGTACGGCATTTTTGGCGGATCATGAGGAACCATCCGAGCTTTTCCGCAGACGCCGCAATCCGCAGGATCAACCGGCGGCCGTGGCAAACTAATCGTCCGGCGACGTCGATGAGTTGCCAACGCAGAGTCGCGATCGTTTTGGACTTCCACTCCGGATCCATAAAGAGGAGCTTCTGCGCCTGGGTCAAGTTATAGGCGAGAACCCCGAGGCCAAACCAGAGGGCGTTGGCCCGGAAGTCGCCGCTCGTCATCTGCTCCATCCCGAACCCGATCTTCACCTCCTTGATGTAGTTCTCGGCTTGGCCTCTTCGGTTATGAAACCAAACCACTTCTTCCGGCGAAAGATCGTCCCTGTCCGTGGCGATCACCTGGTAACAGAAGCCCGCTGTCTCGAAGAGCGAAAGCTGTGGATCGCGCCAGCGCTGGATGACCAACCGGAAAGCTTCTTTGGTCTTGGCCATCATATGGATCGCCGTTCCAACCTCCCGATCAGTCTTCTTCCCATCCTCATCCACAAGAGGCTTCCAGTCCCGAACGGTCTTGATAACTCCTTTAACACCAACATCTTGGTCAGCTGTGATAGTGAACTCAATGCCGTTTTTTACACACCAGTTGATGATCTCCGCCTGATAGAAGGCGCTGTCGGAGCGAAGGCGCCGAATTTTGGGACAGAGCTGAAGACAACGTTTCAAGAACTTCAACCCGCCGCCCTGCGCCGGAACGTTTCCCTTCCGAAACTCATGGGTCAGCATAACCCCGTTTTCCGCCAAGAAGGCGAGGAGCGGTTGATACCCTTTGACCTTCTTATACGTCCACTCCGCCTCCTTCTTCTCCGCTTCAATCACCGTCGCGTCCACATCCAACGTGTACTCCGGCGTCGCCAGCCGCTTCCAGATCGCTTCCGCCGTCTCGTCATCGACCTTCCTTATCGCCTTGATTCCGCCGTTCTCTCCCGATCTAACCAACCAGTCTCCATACAGCCTTGCACGAAATTCTAACTCATTATATATGAATAACTTGCGAGGCATCAATTTTCTGGTTTCCTAACCCCATGAAATTTATTCATTATCAATCAGATACGCAAGCTCTGAGGACCGAAAATGCATAGTTATTCCCAATTTCCGGCCTCGCTTTCGGCCTAGTTAGGAAAACCGATTTTCGTGCAACCCCTCTTCGCCTCCATATTGATCTCTTTTCATATGAATCAAATACGTATCCTAACCCCAGGGCTTCTGATACTCTCGAGAAGGGCATTTTCCGGTGACCTTCACGAAAATCGAGGGTATCATGAAGACTCTTTCTCTTTTCCGGCCCGAAGAGATCCCTCCGCGGGTCCGTTTCGAAAAGCTGTTCTCCCATCTGCCGGCATGGGCTCAAAAGATCAGCATCCGAGGACGTCCTCCCTTTGCCTGGGAAGCTCTTCTTCGGACTCTGATCTATCAGCGTCTCCGCGGCCTTCCTTCGTTGACCGACTTGGCCTTCGAACTGGAGAACAATCCCTCGGTCGCGGCGGCATGCGGGTTTTCGACCTTTCAACATCCGCCGTCCCGGGAACGCTTCTCCTGTTTCCTCCGAACGACAGCTCACGAGGACTTGCAAGATCTCCGAAAAAAACTCGTGCGGACTCTGATCGAGGGAAAAATCATCGCGGGCGGCGTTCTCGCCCTGGATTCCTGTGCCATCGAGGCCAACGTACGGGAAAACAACCTCAAAACGTCCGTCAAGGACCGCTTCGACAAGACGAAGTTTCCTCGCGGCGATCCCGACGCGCGGCTCGGCGTAAAAATCCATTTTCCCCAACCCTTCCAGCCGAAGGTGGCGTTCTTCTGGGGGTATCGGAACCATATCATTATCGACACGGAATCCGAACTTCCTCTTCACGAAGTCACCTATCCAAATGATCATGACGAGAAGAAGGTCGCCGTTCCCATGCTTCGAGCAATCTCGGTTCTGGCCCTCCCGGTTTCCGCTGTCGCCGGAGACGCCAATTATGACTGCGAGGACATCCTGTCTTACATCGTCCACGAGATGAAAGCCCAACCGGTCATCCCGCTCAATCCCCGCCGGCCGCAGAACGACTCGTTCCGCCTCCAGAAGGACGGCGTCCTCTGTCCGGCCAATCTTCCCATGCATCGGAAGGGTCGGATGACGTCGAAGGGACGAGTCTACCTTCAGCACACTTGTCCTCTTCATTGGGACAAAGCCTATCGAGGGAAGTATCTTCTCTGTCCTGCCGGTCATCCCAAGTTCGTGAACCAGAAAGGGTGCAACTATCTTCTTCGGCTCTCGCCCAGCATCCGCGACACGATCGATTACGGTTCCCAGCACTTCAAAACGATTTATAACCAGAGAACTTCTGTGGAAAGAGGATTTTCGCGGCTCTTGGCAATCGCCATGCAAAATCCGACGGTCGTCGGCCTGACCGCCACCCGGAATCACTGTACCATCGCCCATATTACGATGCTGCTCGTGGCCCTGGCCGCTCATCGCGAGGGGTTCCCCGAAAAAATCCGCTACGTGAAATCCTTCTTGCCTCGTTACCTTGTTTGAGCTATTTTTGTGAAGCCCTAAGTCTCCATACGTCGACAGCGACGGCATCCGCCGAAGACCAATGAGCTGCCTCAGCGTTTGATCATTCCGGATCTCCCGCAAATCTTCAACGTGACGCCCTCCGCCTTCCAGCATCAACAACAACGGCTCGATATAGGCCCAGGCGTATAGCCCCGGTTCGAACCGGGTCGAGGAAAATAATCCCGAATCCGCTGCTCCACCCGAAGCGATCGGATGACTTCGGCAAAAAGAGCCAGACCGCTGCGCGGCGTAATCAACTCATCGGTCCGCTCGATCTTGAAAGCCAGGATGCCTTGCGGTATCATCTATATTCCCTCCTGGTTAAGGTCATCACCCAACGGGTGATGCTGTTTCTTTACCAAAAACAACCTTATACCAGGAGTCTTTATCGTTCAATGATTTTTTCTATCGGCAATTTAGGGCCTCCATCGGACCAAAGTCATCGGCTCTTCAGGTCTGGCTTTGCTCATGACCTTCGCCCAGGATATCGGTTTGGGGAAGGAACTCGACCGGACATTCTCTCATCTTAAACAACGGCGTCGGGGTTATTCGGTGTCGGCCAAGATCCTGGCGTTTCTGCAGATGATCATCAAGGGTGGCGACAGACTCAACGATATCGATGTTCTGCGGGCCGACCCGGGGTTGTTGAGTTTGATGCGAATGCCTAGCGTTCCCCGGCCCAATACCATCGCCGACTTGGCCCGCAAGTTCCGGAGAAGAGACGTCCATCGTCTGGCCGAGATCGGGATGCGGTTGGGGGTCCGGGCTCTGAGTAAGCACAAGCCGAGGCGACTGATCCTGGACATCGACTCGACGCTGATCGAAAGTGATATGAAGATCGCCCAGAAGACCCATAAGGGATTCCGGGACTTCAACCCGCTGCTGGGGATGGTGCGGGGCGGGGGGCTGAACTTGGCGGCTTTTTCCGTGTTTCGGCTGGGGAACGAGGCGCCCCAAGAGCACAACATCAGCCTGGTGCGCAAGAACATCCGCTATCTGAAAGCCCATCTACCGGCGTGTCCCATCTATGTGCGATCGGACTCGGCCGGCTATAACTATCGGTTGATGCGAACCTGCGACGAGGCCGAGGTCGGATTCGTCATCGCCGGCCGGGCCACAGAGGCGATTCCCCCGATTATCCAGAGCATCAAGCACTGGAAAACGCTTCGCGGAAGCGGGGGAAAAGAAGAGATCGGGGAAGCGGTCCACTTCGTCGGGCCGGAGAAAAAGGGGGCCGCCTACAGCTTGATCGTGGTCCGTCGTCAACACGATCAAAAGGCTCTGTTCCCCGAGTTTGAGTACAGCTACAGGATCTACCTGACGAACACCCTCTGGAGCGCAACCAAGGTGGTCCGATTCTATCTGCAGAGAGGAGATGCCGAGAACGTCATCCGGGAACTGAAGGAAGGGTTCGGGATCGACCATATTCTGGCCGAGGAGTTGCTGGCCGCAGCGGTCTTTTTCCAGCTTCAACTGCTGGCCTATAACCTGGTCCAGATCTTCAAGACGGAATATCTGGACCGGTCCTCGTGGGTGTTGAGGATGAAGCAACTCCGTTATCGGCTCCTCAACATCGTCGGAGTCGTGGTCCGTCATGCCCGCAAGACCGTGCTCCGCCTCTCGATCCAATACCGGCACTTCGAGACATTCCGAGCCGTTTTCCAAAAGCTCAACATCCGGCAGGCGGAGCTTCGTCTGTAGAGCCCTGTCAATCTTTTCCCGGCATCGATGAATCTCCACCAGAAGTCTGCCTTGACGGTTGAGGGAAGAGTGCTCCAGCTGTTTTCGGAAACGAAAACATCGGATTTTTGGAGACCGTAATCCTGAGCAGATCCCTCAACCCTCCTCAATGGCGCGATCCAGTCGCGACTCGCCCTTCTTCAAGCCCCTGATCGGAGTTATCCGAATATTTGGGATCCGACGACGTCCCTTCAGGGAGCGTCCCCATCACAGCGTCACAGCTTCAGGAACATCCATTCCTTGGTCCAGGGGACGCTGCTCTGCAGCACGCCCTTTTTCTTGGTCACAAGACAGCTGTCGCTCGGGTTGTAGCCGAAATCATGAGTCGGGTCGAACAGCCCGGGCTCGACGCTGAAGGTCATCCCCTCTTCGAGGATCTCCGTGTTGCCCAGGGCGATATACGGGGGCTGGTGGCCTTCCATCCCCTCGCCGTGACCGACCCTCTGGTAAAGAAGCTTTTGGATGTCCTTTCCCCGCGACACCTGGTAGCTGTGGACCTTGAAGGCAACGTCGCAACAGGGCACTCCGGCTTTTGATTCCCGCTCCTGAATGCGCACGGATTCCGTGACTGTCTCCCAGACCTTCTCGCGATAGGCGTCCCAGGGCGCTATCTGGTAATAACGGTAGCATTCGCCGCCGTAGCCGCCGATCCTCACCCCGCCGGCGATCTGGAGGGAATCGCCTTTTTTGACCTTGTTGTGATGGAACTGGTTGGGGTGAGGATAGGCCGTTCCCCGGCCCGTGCGGACACCGATGCCGACGCCGATACCCACGGCATTGTGCGGGCCGCCGTCGCGCTTGACGTCCTGCATGATGAGGTTGATACCCCACTCTTCGCAGGCCTTGGCGATCTCGAAGTCCGTTGCATCCGTGCCGCGCTGCAGCAAGTAATCCCGGCCAAAAGCGTGGATTTTGCTGAAATAATCCATCGACCTCTGGATGAGAGAAACCTCCTCGGGTGTCTTGACCATGCGCATCTTGATGCAGGCGGGGCTGATATCCACGACCTTCGCCTTGGGCAGCGTGTTCTGCAGCTTCTTCATCTTGGTGGGCGCGAACTCGGAATCGAATCCCAGGACCTTGTCGCCGAAACCTTTTTTCTTCAGACCTTCCATGAACCACTGGAAAAGGTCGACCGTGTTGCCCTTCACCACCTTGCCCTGGTCGGGGTAGCCGCCGGCGGCATGGTAGTAATCATAATAATAATCCATCTCCGTGCACCACCAGGTCTTGACGATATCGTTGTCCAGGCCGGGTGTCCACCAAAAGACGGCGTCCGCATCCAATGGCAGCACGACCCAGGTGGGCCGTTCGGTCTTGGTCATGAAGTTGCCGGTGAAGTAGGTCGTGTTCCAGCTGTCCTCGAGCACAATGACCTGGACGCCCTGTGCGGCCACCTTGTCCTTGAGGCGCTTGACCGTGTTTTTATGCCACTCGAGGGGCAGCCGGTCATAGCCTACGGGGGCCGGCTTCGGATGGTCGGGGTCCTTGATCAGGAGTTTCTCCGACTCGCCCTGGACGGCTCGAAAGCAAAAGCTCTTAGCGGCGGCCGCGGTGCCCAGCCCCAGGCCGGCAACACCCAGGCCGGCATTCTTCAAGAAATTGCGCCGGGAAGAATTCATGATAGCTCCTTATTGAAACTTCAGATTTGATATTTCAACCTATATCACAGGACAGGGAAGACACTCAAGCTACTTGATTTCGTAAATCCTGGTCGCGCCGTCGTCGAAGACGATCTTGACGCCGCCTTTGGGCGAGGATTTCAGGTGTGGGCCGGCCGCGACCACATACCGGAAGTGACAGCTCCGGCAAGACAAAACAGCGCGCCCGCCCGAAGAAGATAGTTCTCCGCCGTTTCCATTCTCCTGGTCGAGCGTCAAAGGCTGTTGACGTTTTCTTACTTGATTTCCCCTTCCGAGCCGGGGCTCCTCCTGTCTTTTTAGGGGAGACACGGACTTCTCCGTGACATTGGCCCGTTTCTTGAAGTCATTCTCCCGCCATGACGGGAATCTACCGTCCTCGCCATCCGGAACGCACTGTCCTCTACCGGGTGCTTCTATGATGATGTGATGCAAGTAATTTTTTGCGCCTCTCTTTCTTCATCCTTTTTCTTTCGGTCTTGTGAACCAAGCTTCTATCCGTGCCCTTTGAGCACACACCGTAATATGAGGCCTCGGCTCCTTAACCTGTTCCTGAACGCGGCCCCTCCGGCCCGTTACACCCGGTAAGAAGGCAGCCGATGACTCGTGTTATTAGCTCTGGGATAGGGACGATAATCCCATCGTTCCCTGAGGAGCTTATAAATGATCGTCAATAACTTCCTCGCCGTTGCCACTTTCGCCATATTGTTGTTTTTGCGTGAGGCTCGTTTGTTGTAAAACACCCTCAAGTCCCAATCCGTCCGAACCGCTGGCCAGACCGCTTCCACCGCCGCCCAACGCAGCCAGCGGTTCCCAGTCTTGACGATCTTGCCGTGATAACAACGGTCCCCCGAACTGAACGTCGAAGGGATCACGCCTGCATAACTGTGCAGTTTATCCGCGCTCTCAAAACGCCCGATGTCGTCGATCTCCGTCGCCACCAGCACCGAAAAGAACTTCCCAAACCCCGGCACCGTACTGATCCGCCGCGCCTCCTCTATCTGCTGATACAAAATGTCGACGAGTCGATCCGAGCTTTTTATCAGCTCCTTGAGACCGACAATGAGCTCCAAAAGGCTGTCCAATAATCGCCGGTCCGAGGCAGGAAGCTCTAGGGTCCGAAGTCGTTCCAGCCCCTTGCGGGTATAAAGATCTTTCAGGCCTCCGACGCCTTTCTGAACCGTTTCCTCCTGCTGGGCCAGCAGCGCCCAGATCCGATTCTTCACCCGCGTCATGGCCCCGACATAAAACGCCCTCTGCCGCAAGATCTTCTGAACCTCCCGATTCTCCTTCGACCGCTGATACACATCCGGCACCAAGTCCGTCCGCAAAAGATGAGCCAATATCCTGGAATCTCGTTTGTCGGTCTTCACCTTCGCTTTGGCGATCGACTTCACTTCCTTCGGATGAGCCAGCCTAACGTCCACCCCCAACTCAGCAAGCATATCCACAAGGGTGTAGCTCGAACGGCCGGCTTCGATGACCGCACGGCAGTCCTTCCCGTCTTCAAGAAACCCCTCCAACTCAGAACGACTGTTGATCACATTGCCCGAGCGAAGGATGTCCCCAACCCTGACCCTCTCCCCATTCTTTGGACAGTTGAGAGGCTTTCTGAAGGTGATTATATGAAAGCACTGCGGTCCTTCGCAGAAAGGATATATAAAGGAAGTAAGGAGGGACTGCAGAATGAACAAATATTTCGGGTGCGATGCGCACAAAAGGTATTCGGTGTTTGTTTCGATGAACGAGAGGGGGCAGAGCGGAGTCCCTGTTCGCGTCGAAAACAACCGTGTGCTGTTCCGGGAGTTCCTGCGCGAATTACCATCTAGATCTCCAATCGCCATCGAGAGCGTCGGCAACTGGTATTGGATGATCGAAGAGATGGAGAAAGCGGGGCATAATCCGCTGCTGGTCCATGCGGCGAAAGCGAAGTTGATGATGGGACAGATCAACAAGACTGATAAGCTGGACGCTCGCGGACTGGCTCTTCTGTTGCGGAATGGGACGCTGCCATCGGTTTGGATTCCCCCCGGAGAACTTCGTGATCAAAGGGAGTTGCCTCGGATGCGGATGAGCTTGGTTCGGATACGAACGATGCTGAAGAACCGAATTCATACAGCCTTGGCTAAATATGCTCTCGACATCCCCGAGGTCAGCGACATCTTTGGAGCGACCGGACGGATGCTTTTGAAGAATCGCTTGGAAGATATGCCTCCCTACACGCGTCAGTCCGTAGAAAAACAACTGGAGCTTTTGGATCAAGTAGAGACTCATATCGGGCAATGCGAAAAGCAAATCCAGGTGGTCGTCAAGGCGTGTCCCGCAATGAAACTGTTGATGACTCTTCCTGGAGTGGGGATGATTCTGGCCGTGGTGATGGCTCTGGAGATTGGCGACATTACACGATTCCCTGGTCCCGAGCATTTGGCCAGTTATGCCGGAACCGTGCCCCGCATCAAATCGAGTGGCGGGAAGAGCTTCTATGGGAAAGTGCGTCCGGATGTGAACCGGTATTTGAAATGGGCTTTGGTGGAAGCAGCCAACGTTGCTGCGATGAATCAATGGCGTTGGTCGGACCGACATGTGGTTCAACTCTACCAGCGGATCATGAAACGCAAAGGGCATGCCAAGGCGGTCGTTGCCGTCGCGCAACACTTGGCGGAAGCGGCTTATTGGGTTTTAAGGAAGAATGAATCTTATAAAGAGCCAGGACAAAAAACTCCGATTTCGTCGACCCGGATGTCAACGCGATCAATGCATGAGACTTGAGATCTCGAGAAGGTGAATGCGGAACATTCCGGGGAAGATGCTCATGCCGCGGTGACGGCGTATACATGCATCCGATAAATCGGATAATGAGCCACAAGACGAAATGAGAGCAAGGAGAAGAAAAATAAGAAATATCGCTTGACTGTCGCAGCGCTTTCATACATGCATTTTAGGCCTGCCATATCTTCATGAGGAGGTATGGTAAAATGGCTTTTATGAGGAAACAGTACGAAGCGGCCTTCAAGGCCAAAGTCGCGTTGGAAGCGATCAAAGGCGAAAAAACGATCGCCCAGATCGCAACGGAGTTTGAGGTTCACCCCAACCAGATCCGCCAATGGCGCCTGCATCTTCTGGATGTTCTGCCGGAGGTGTTCTCGAATCGTCGGCCCCAGCAGGAGAAAGCTCGGGATGAGATTGAAGCCGAACTCTACCGGCAGATTGGCCAGCTCAAGGTGGAGCTGGAGTGGCTTAAAAAAAATCTCAATCGCTCCTGTCGTGAAGAAGTGGCAAGAGGTTGAGCCGGAGCATCCGATGATTCCGATCTCCCGACAAGGCTAGCTTGTGGAGCTGTCACGGTCATCCTTCTATTATCGCTCTTGCGGGGAAGACGGATATAACCTGGCGCTCATGCGATTAATCGACGAGGAGTTCACGAGACATCCGTTCTACGGGGCGCGGCGCATGGCCGCCTGGCTTCGAAGCCAGGGCTATGGGGTGAATCGGAAACGAGTCAGCCGCCTGATGCGGTTGATGGGGCTT
>Ga0315285_10008087_pt1 | contig 10795 bp, 9 predicted proteins | sample YL17G09_36_MG_FD_203698 | JGI IMG/M metagenome (GOLD analysis project Ga0315285, IMG submission 203698) | Sediment microbial communities from Yellowstone Lake, YNP, Wyoming, USA - YL17G09_36 | ecosystem: Environmental > Aquatic > Freshwater > Lake > Sediment | place: USA: Wyoming | collected... | reverse complement strand
ACGTGGTGCGGACGCCGCGCCGAGATGGGCTGCAGGCCTATCTGCGCGAGCAGGGTATTGGCACGGCGATTCATTACCCCGTTCCGATCCACCTGCAACCCTTCTACACCGGGAATGAATTTCGACGGGGGCAATTCCCAGTGACAGAGGGCTTGTGCGATGAAATCATCTCACTTCCAATGTTCCCAGAGATGACGACCGAGCAGGTGGAGTGTGTGGCCGCTAACGTGGCTGAATTCTTGGTGAAAGAGCGGGTGACGGAGGAGATCAGGACATAAGCCGATCCCCGATTAAGGCTTGGCAAAGAAGCGCCGGTCAAGCGGTGAGGTATGGAACTGAGAACCTATCTAGAGATTCTGTGGCGAAGAAGATGGGTGGTAGTCGTCACCTTTGCGGTGACCATGACCATTGTGGTCATGGGTACCGTCAGGGCGACACCGGTATATGTGACATCAACGACATTGAGGGTGGCGACAGCCACCGTCGGTTCATCTGGCTGGTTGAACTATGACGTGTGGTACACCGAGCGGCTTCTGAACACCTATGCCGAGATCGCTACCAGTGGCCCAGTGTTGGCAGAACTGCAACGGCGGGTTGGGCTCGATGAGCCGCCTCAGGTCGCAGCGCAGGCGCTTCCCAACACAGAGTTGCTTCGAATCACAGTTCAAGGTCCAAGTCCCGTTCTTGCCAGCGAAGCAGCCAATACTCTGGCCGAGATTCTCATTGCCTACAGCAGACAACAAGACACACAGGACAGAAAAGCCATCATAGATATCCTGGATGAACGACTAAATGAGCTTGAGGAAGAGTTGAATCAAGCTCGACAGGAGTTTGACAGCCTCGTTGCGCAGAACCCTGGGAACTCCGAGCGCACCGCTGCTGCCAGCCGATCTGTCGAGTTGAGAGAAGAGGCATATCTAAGGCTATTGGAACAGTATGAACAAGCGCGCGTTAGGGAGGCTATGCAGGTCAATGTGCTCTCTGTCATAGAGCCAGCTATCATTCCGCAGGCCCCATCCAAACCCCGTCGCGAGCTGAATATTGCCCTGGGAGTCATGGTGGGTCTAGGCGGTGGTGTGGGCCTGGCTTTCCTGTTTGATGTCTTGAGTATCGCCCTACGTACGACAAGCAGGAAAGTAGGTGATGAATAAGCGCCAGTTTTTGGTCAGCCTGGTGCCAGCTCTCGCATTAGAGTTAGGCATGGTCATAACCTCAGGCGATCTCAATATGGCTCTGAAGCGGCTTCCCTTCTGACGAGGTGCCAATCAGGATGATCGAGCGGTTCCTAAAGTCACATAGCTTGCCATTTCAACTGGTGGTTGCAGGCGGTACCGGTCTGCTCTGGGGCGTCATCTCTCTGCGGTTCTCACCGCTATGGACGTTCATCGCATTGTCTGGTGGCGGACTCATACTCGCCACTCTGAAGAGGCCCGAGATAGCTCTATTGGGCATACTAGTATGCACGTCGAGCGTGGTGTTTGAGAGTGCGTTGCCCCTTGTACCTATCGGCGTCGGTAGTCTGCACGTACCAGATCTTTTGCTGCTGGCATTGTTCGGCCTGATTGTCTTACGCTGGCTCGTGGAACCGGATTTCAAGATCATCCGTACGCCTCTCGACTGGCCACTGCTTTGTTTCTACGGTGTGAGCCTGCTGTCGACCTGCATAGCGGTCTACCAATCATCTCTCGAGTTTGATATCGCTAGAAGAGAGATCCGGGTTGCAACCTACTATCTGAGTTTCTTCATCGTCACCAACCTGGTGCGTGAGGACTGCCAACTTCGCCTTCTGCTTAGGGGCCTTTTTGTCCTGGCGTCGATCGTTGCCGCAGCGATGGTGGTCCAGTTCTTGTTGGGCGCGTCACTGCCCTTCTTGCCCGGCAGCGTTTACACTCTATTGACCGCAGACAAGAGCTATAGCGGTGTCACCAGAATAATTCCCCCGGGGCATTCACTCGTGATGGTCTCCTTTGTTACCACGGCCTCCTTACTGATCTCGGAGAGGCTTAGCTTGACCAGTATATTGTGTTTTCTCCGATGGGGCCTAGTAGGGTTAGCACTCGTACTGACGTTCCTCCGCAGCTATTGGGCGGTGGCGGGTGTCTTGCTGCTCCTCTTGGCATTGTTGGTCACGGGCCAGAGCAGGCGGAGGTTGATCGGATGGGGGCTAGTGATCGCATTCCTGACAGCTATGCTAGTATTAGCTGCTTTACGCGACCCAGCGTCCAAAGCAGCCAGGTTGCTAATGGCATCCTCTGAGAGATTGGCCACGCTGGGCAGCGGTGAGACACTCGGAGAAGGCAGCCTTGAATGGAGATATCTTGAGAACAGCTACGCTCTATCTCAAATCCCTTCGCGCCCATTGCTAGGCCTGGGTATGGGGGCCAGGTACCGGCCATTTGATCCAAGGCTTGACCAGGAAGAGGGATGGGATGCCAGGAGGTTCATCCACAACGGGCACCTCTGGGTGCTCCTGAACATGGGCGTATTGGGGTATCTCTGTCTGATGTGGCTATCAGTCACCTTCTTGATTCGTGGATTCAAGTCTTGGCGAACCATTTCTGATCATTGGATGAAGGGGATCGTGCTAGGTTTCACCCTCGTCTATCTGGGACTCCTGATCGCTGCAGTTGTCAACTCGATATTTGCGTCCTGGTCTTGGACCCCTGTTATTGGGATCATGATGGGAGTCAACGAGGTTGCTTTGAGGAGAGCTGTTCAGGAGAAGTCAGGCTCTGTAGCTGACTCGGGTCGGGCCGCGCCACAGGAGGTGTAGCATGGCCAAGTTCTTGTCCTCGCTAGTCTCATTCCGCAAACAGTTGCCACTTCCGATCCGCATGGGTTATGGGTGGTTGAGACGCAAGTTCGTGCCCCATCCCATTTGGGACAACGAGTATTTCAAACGCCACTATCAATGGCTCCAAGAAACGCAGTGGTGGTCAAGAGAGCAGCTTGAAGAACTCCAGCTAGAGCAACTCCAGGCCATGGTGCAGCATGCCTATGAGAACGTGCCATACTATCGGCGTGTCTTTGACGATCGCCGACTGAAACCCAGGGACATTTCCACGCTGAATGATGTGAAAAAGCTTCCCCTACTGACGAAAGAAGATGTGAGAAGTAATTCTGAGGATCTTATCGCGCGGAACGTCGCCCCAGAGAGACTCGAGTATTATACAACAGGGGGGTCCACGGGCGTGCCCTTGGGCGTATATCATGATAGACATACCACTTACTCACGGGAATTGGCATTCATTCTGCGGCAATGGAGTTGGGCCGGGTACCGATTCGGCGATAGATTCGCCACATTGCGGGATGCCGTCATCAATAGGTTAGAGAAAGACGGAACAAGGGCTTGCTGGGTCTACAATGCTCACGACAACGAGCTCGTCTTTTCTTCGACCGAAATGAGTGAAGAGAATATGTACAAGTACGTTGAGTTGATTAGAAAGTTCAAACCCAGGTTCATCTATGCGTTTCCGAGCTCGCTGGAGATTCTTGTGAGGTTCATGAGAAGAAACGGAGTTAGCGACATCAAGGTGGATGGCATATTCTGTTCGTCTGAGACCCTATATCCGCGGCAGAGGGAGCTAATAGAGTCACAGTTTGGCTGCAAGATCTTTGACTTCTATAGTCTCACAGAGTTCGTCGTTGGTGTGGTAGAGTGTGAACAGCATGAGGGCTACCACGTCAACATGGAGTACGGGCTTCTGGAGCTTGTTGATAGGGATGGTGAGCCGATAACGGAAACTGGCACTCTGGGGAGAATCGTGGGAACTGGATTTGGTAACTACTGCATGCCGCTTCTTCGTTATGCCACAGATGATCTGGCTGTGTATGCCTCAGGCAAGTGCAGTTGCAGGAGAGAATTAACTCTGGTTGCACAACTCAAAGGCCGCCTTCAGGAATTCGTTGTCTCAAAGACCGGGAAACTGGTTCCCTTCCTTGCGCTCTACGATAGTCGAGCGCCTGTATGGGCAATGTTCAGGGAACTCAAGTTCATCCAAGAGAAGGAAGGAGAGTTGGCCATTGAGATTGCAGGAGCGCCCGCGTTTTCAGAGTCAGAAATAACGCAAGAGTTGCTGAAAAGCCAATACGAAGTGCTGGGTGAAGAGGAATTCAACATAAAGATCAGCTTTGTGGATCGTGTTTACCGAACACAAAGAGGAAAACTGCTGTTTTTGGACCAGAGATTACCAATCAAGTTCGAAGACCTTGAGGAGGTCAGTGGCTAAATGGCCGAGCTTCCTGTAGGGCATCGGAACGCGGCATTGCAAGCAAAGAACAGGGCGCACAAGGTGTCAGAATGCTGAAGACTTTCGTGAGGCATATGGTAGCCTACCTGCCATCAAAGCTCCTGCCCGCGCTCACCAGCTTCATCACCGCGCCCATTTTGACGCGGCTGCTGCTGCCAGCCGAGTATGGCAATTGGGCTTTGGCTGCCGGGGTGTATGAACTCCTATTCGCCCTGTCCTGCTCGGGCCTGGCTTCCGTCCCCGTGCGTTTCTTCCCAGCCTATAGGGCCAAGTCGGAGCTAGGTGTTTTCTTCGTGACCCTGAGCATTTCATTGGTTATACTCATTGCTATCACTAGTACTGTGGGCTTCCTGGCTATATTCACGCTAGAAGGATACCTACCACCTACACTTTTTCCCCTTCTTATTATCAGTGTTCTGATCTTTATGGTCCAAGCTATATACACAGTTTTCCTGGCTGTAGTGCAGGCTCAGCAGAGAAGCAGGGTGTACAGTTTCTTTGAACTGCTGACCAGATACGGTGGTCTTGGACTCGGCTTGCTGCTGGTCATTGTGTTTGGTTTCCGAGTCGAGGGCCTCCTATGGGGTGAATGCCTGATGCTGGCTCTGGTTCTCCCTTTCTTGTTGTTCCTGGCTATCAAGGGAGTGAGTCTTCGTCCAAGGCATTTCCGCCCCTCAGTTGCCCTTCAGATGTGGCGCTATGCCTGGCCCCTGGGTCTGGGGAACATGGCCATGTGGGGGTTGCGCCTGTCGGATCGATACATCATTAGCTTCTTCCGATCTGAGAGCGAGGTAGGCTTGTACTCGGTGGCCTACAGTATCTCGGGCAAGAGCATCGACATGCTGGTGGCATTGTTTCTGCTCAGCACGGTCCCAATGGTGATGAGCGCCTGGGAAAACCAGGGACGCGAGGCTACGGAAAAGACCTTGGCGATGATGACCCGCCTCTTCCTCACCCTGTGCCTGCCAGCCGCCGCTGGCCTGAGCCTTATGGCGCGTCCTTTTGTGGCCCTGCTCACGGCTGAGGCGTATCACGAGGGATACCGCATCGTCGGATATGTCGCTTTCTCCAGTTTCGCCTGGGGACTATTCATGATTGCCAACATGGGCTCATTAATCAAGAAGGACACGCGCCGGATCGCGATCAACCAGGGCGTGGCTGCCTCGGTCAACCTGGGCCTGAACCTGGTGCTGGTCCCCCGCTTTGGCTTCGTGGCCGCAGGAATCACCACTCTGGTTGGATATGCCGTCCTGCTAGCCTTGCAGGCCCACACTTCACGCCCACATCTGACCTGGCTGTTTCCCTTCAAGACACTGCGGAACGTTGTTATCGCTACGACTGGTATGGGACTGGCCGTTTTCGCAGTGAATGCTATGTCTGGCAACTGGGACGGCCCACACCTAGGGTATCTGTTCTTGAGCATCGTGGTGGGTGTCCTCGTCTACCTCATCCTTCTCCTATTGCTGGGCGAGGCGAACGAAGGGGAGCGGACCGCGGCCAAACGCTTCTGGCGCGAAGTCGCAGGGAAGGCCGGTTGACCAGGTCGTATGAGGACGGAAAACCTATGACACACACGTTACATCGCCAGGGATGTGTACAGGCTCTACAGGGAGACTATGTCGTGTTTACTTTTGCAGAAGAAGAACCAAGTGTCCCTGGTGTTCTTGCGACACATAAAGCACGTTTGCGCAAGAGATTTCCCCGCGGTTATGCAATGCTCAGGTCTCTGAAACGCGTGGTTGTTAGGATGCTTAGAGTCAGCGGTATCCGTGAGCCAGAAGAGGAACCAAAAGAAGAACTCGAAGGCCTTTTTGTATTGCATTCCAGGGAAGAGTTGTCGAATTGTGTGGAAATGCTAAAGAAGGCAAACACTGGCAAGTCCGTAGTTGTGTCCGGGCTTATTGACGAAGTCAGTAGTTGTCTTAGGGAATTAGGCCTTTGTCCTCATACTGTTCAGCTTTCCTTAGGACATTTTGGGAAGACAGAGCTGTTGCCAAGTGAAGAGGTTCTGGAGATGACCACTATGTGCGGCCATCACATGATATCGCCCAGGCTCGTAGAAAGACTGGCAAGTAGCATAAACAAGGGAAGAATGACCCCAGAAGAGGCAGCAGAGGCTATGGCTAAACTATGCACCTGTGGCGTTTTCAATAAAGTTCGAGCTGTTGAGGCGATCGAAGCTTTGATGAAGTGAATACACCTTCCTGCAATACGGCAGTCGGTCTATTAAAGCCTTCGGTGGTGATAGAATGCTTGTGGAAAAAAAAGATGAAAAGCCCGAGGTGAAAGAACACTCTAGGGAATTCTTTTCGCATGAGATCGAAGTCGAACGGTGGAAATCCGTCTACAGTCGGCAAGATTTTCGTGGGTTTTGCTATAGGGCCAGAATGAATCAGACGCTGTCATGGTTAGATGCCTCAGATCTATCCAGAAACTCCATGATCCTCGATGCTGGATGCGGTGCAGGTATAGTCACTCGCGAGGTTGCGAAGAGCGGGCATCAAGTCATCGGAATGGATTACTCTTATGATATGATTGAGAAAGCGAATAGTATCTGTAATACCGATGGAAATTTGGGGGTGAAGTTCTCGCAAGTGGACGTAGAATCCTTGCCATTCAAGGATTCAAGCTTTGATACGATAGTGTGTCTTGGTGTGATTACATATCTTGAATCTGTGGAGAAGACATTGCGTGAATTTTCAAGGATCCTAAGACCTGGTGGGGTATTGATCTTAAGTAGCCTCAATAAAGCACATTTGGTAATCTACCTTGACCTACCGATTCTTGTCGGGGATACATTGAGTACACTAGTAAAGTTTGCGCGGATTACATTGAAAAAGATCTTGGGCACTAGAATCGCAAGTAGAATCGCAACTTGGAGAAAGAGAACTGAGATCAAAGAAGCCCCCCCCGTATATCAGCGCTATTTCACTCCAAAGCTAAAAACTTCATTAGAGCTGCAGGGATTCTCGGTATTGGAATATACAACAGTTCCGTTAGGGTTATTGGCGTTTTCTGGTCGAACAATTCCCCCGGAAAGAATAAACATAAAGATGACTATGTTTCTGGATAGACTAAGAATCCCTTTCATTGGACCTTTGGGGGGTATGTGCTTGTTTAGAGCAAAAAAGAGCTCTATTGGGAGACCTATTGAGGACTGGAACAAAGACAGAATGGGTTAGGTCAATCTTATTTCAGAAGGTTCCTATGCGTATAGATCCAGAGAAATGCGTGGGATGCATGAAATGCGTTCCTTTCTGCCCTGTGGAAGCAATCTTGGAGGCAGAAAAAGGATGTGTCATTGACGAAGGCAAATGTGTTGAGTGCTATGTTTGCCTGAGGTCGGAGATCTGTCCAGTAGATGCCCTCGAGGAAGTACCCTTGGAATGGCCCAGGGTATTGCGGCACACTTTTAGCTCGCCGCCCGCGGAGCATAGAGATACGCATATAACTGGCAGAGGCACTTCGGAAATGAAGACCAACGACGTTACTGGTCGCTACCGTCACGGCGAGGTAGGTTTCACAGTGGATGTAGGACGGCCTGGCGTGGGAACCACTTTCGAGGATGTAGAGAAGGTCTCGATGGCGGTCGCCAGAGTAGGCGTCAAGTTTGAGCCACTGAACCCTACAACAACACTCATGGCTGACAGCAATACTGGCAGATTCAGAGATGATATAAAGATGGAGCGAGTACTGTCATGCATCTTGGAGTTCAAGACTGAGGAAGACAAGTTGCTTTCCGTCATAGATGCCCTCAGGGACGTTGCCAGGAGCGTTAACACGGTTTTCAGCGTGGGGTGTATCTCTAGGTGTAAGTCGGACGGCACGGTGCCGGCTAAGGCCGTGCTGGATGAAGCTGGTGTTTTCTATCGGCCAAACGGAAAGATCAATCTTGGACTTGGGCGTCCATTGGCTCCATAAGCGTAGTGATAGAGTCTTTGTGTGGGGATGGAGTTTCTATATGCGGCTCATAACAAAGTTCACACAGGTTACCAGAGAGCAGGGAGGGCTTGAGGCCTTAAAGAAGGCTTCTCGTCGGATCCAGTCTTCCGTTGAGCTGGGTATAGGGGCAATGTCGGCAAACCTTGATAGGTTTGTGGGGATATCGGATCGAGCGTTGATGGATCGGGTTGAGCCACGCTGGAATGACGTGGACGAATTCATCGAGCACCTGAGAACTAGGGATGGCCCTGCTTTCCCGTTTTCGGATGAAGCGAAGGGAGACTTCTTGGCGACGCTTGAACAGCACTATCCTCAAGAAGTGGCGCAAACGATTCAAGATGCCGAGAGAGTGTGTCGTCACGAGTTTCGCATGTTGGGTCAGGATTTCAAGTTCCCAGAGAGGATCAATTGGCACCTGGACGCTGCCACTGGCGAAAGCTGGCCCAAGCAATACACCCGTATGATGGAGCGATGGTTCTGGACGGAGAAACGCTCTTATGACCCCATCCCAGTCTGGGGTCTGAACCGCCATCAGCACTTTGCCACACTTGGCAAGGCCTACTGGCTCACCGGAGACGAGAAGTATGCCGTCGAATGCGCTTCTCAGGTCAATGACTGGGTGAAAGAGAACCCGCGCGGCATCGGGGTCAACTGGTTTGATGCGCTGGAAGTTGCCCTCAGGCTCATCTCCTGGGTTGTCGCGTTTCGTCTGCTCAAGACATCTGGCGCCTTTATCAGCCTTGGGGGAAAGCGTTTCATCAAGAGCCTATACCAGCAAACCAGGTTTCTCAGCGAGCATCTTTCGGTATACGAGCCGGTTCCCAACAATCACTTGATCGGCGAGGTCACTGCCCTCATCCTGGTAGGGGCTCTGTTTCCAGAGTTCTTGGAATCCCAGGATTGGGTAGAAACAGGATTGCGGATACTAGAGAGAGAGGCTAGGCTACAGACATTCTCTGATGGCGTCAACAAGGAGCAAGCGGTTGGCTATCACCGTTTCGTGCTCGACCTTCTGTTGCTTGTCGTTGTTCTTGGTCGTAGGGGAACGCTTCCTCGATTGCAAGTGATAGAGCAGGTTCTGGAAAGCATGCTGGAATACGCGTTGTACTCTATGGATCCGTCAGGTCGCCTTTCGCAGTTTGGAGACACCGGTGAGGGGTGGGGCTTTAGGTTCAGCGAAGCGGCCGACTACTGGGACGTCAGGGCGTGGCTGGCAGTCGGCGCCGTTCTCTTCCATCGTCCGGAGTTCAAGTTCCCGTGCAAAAGTTTCCCTGAGGAAGCATTCTGGCTGTTAGGTCAACCAGGTCGCTCCGATTTCTCGGAAATGAAGGAAAGGACGCCACCCCACACGGGTTTTGCATTTGATGCAGGAGGGCATTACGTTCTCAGAGACAACTGGACGCCCGAGAGCGACTTCCTGATAATCAAGAGCGGTGATTTCGGCCTAGGAGGCGAAGGGGCTTGCGCCCACGCTCATTGTGATCTTCTTAGCTTCGTTCTTTGGATTGCAGGCAAGCCTGTAATGGTCGATTCTGGTACCTACACTTACCACGGCCACTGGCGAAATCGCTTCCGACTAACTTCAGCTCACAATACGCTACTGATTGACGGTAAGGATCAGGCGGTTCCAATTAATGAGTTCTTCTGGGTGCAGGTTCCAACGGCTGCCTGTGAGTACTGGAACGAGAACAGGATCATAGGCACTCTTGACATTCGTGGAGTCACCGCTAAGAGAGAGATCTATCACCCTGTTCCGGGGTCGTGGCTTATTGCCGATACATTGAGCGGTCAAGGGGATCATAACGTCGAGTGGTTTTTCCACTTTGCCCCAGACTTATCCTTGCGTCGGGACCATACGTTCGAGCATCTGACAGTGGAGGCGTGCGGCACCCCGTACGTCGTCATCAAGCCTCCACAGGAAGTGGAGATGCGTATCGAGCGTGGCTGGTATTCGCCGAAGTATGGTCACAAAGAACGTAACCCGGCATTGGCGGCAACCTGGCGTGGTGAGATTCCCATCGATGGCATCCGCTTCGATTGGCACTTCCGATATGTCGGAGAAGAGGACGAAGAACGCTGAGTAGCTTCATTCCCAAGGAGAGAATCGAAGATGTGCATACACGTTGACGATATTCGCCCGCAACTGATATGTGAGGTGCAAGATGAGGAGTTTGGGAGACTGGGATATCTCGTTATTGATCGCGCGCCTGGAGATGTGGCCATCGGAGGTATTAGACAGGCGCCAAACGTCACCATTGAAGAGGTGGCATACCTGGCGAGGGCAATGACCCTAAAGTGTGGCTTCCTTAAGCTATGGATGGGGGGAGCGAAGGCGGGCATTACCGCTCCAGAGTCGCTGATCGCTGCGAGGCGACGCGAGGTCCTGGCCGCCTTCGGTCGTAGCTTGGGGCCACTCTTGCGAGCCAATATCTATGTTGCAGGGGAGGACTTGGGAATCTCAGCACAGGATCTGGACATAGTCCGAGAGGGCGCCGGTCTGCCAAAAGTAACTGCCCGGACTGGTACCTACTACACAGCCCTAACCGTCGTCGAGGCGATAAGACAGGTATTGATAAGCCAGAAAGGGGCGTTAGCTGGTTCAA
>Ga0315285_10008085_pt1 | contig 10797 bp, 8 predicted proteins | sample YL17G09_36_MG_FD_203698 | JGI IMG/M metagenome (GOLD analysis project Ga0315285, IMG submission 203698) | Sediment microbial communities from Yellowstone Lake, YNP, Wyoming, USA - YL17G09_36 | ecosystem: Environmental > Aquatic > Freshwater > Lake > Sediment | place: USA: Wyoming | collected... | reverse complement strand
GCCTCCACCCTCGGGGTCCACCCGAGCGCCATCCCGAAGGCCGTGCGGCGGGGGGTCGCCGACGCCGCGACGTGGCGGGCGCTCTTGGAGAAGTGCTAGGAGTCATAGGATGCTACGTCCCCTATTACTGACGGTGCGCCAGATATTCTGCCCTGATCCGGACAGGCGACCCGCGAAGCCCGGCGGCGGGCGGGCAGCGGTCGGGCAGGGCTAGCCGGCACCGCTCCGACGGGCCCGTGGCCTGGCCGGCGGTCCGACGGCGCGCGCGCCCGAAAAGGAAATTCCTATCACCTAATGGCGTCGCCGGTGAGGAGCCGGCGCATGAAGCGCGGGAGTCCAGCCGGGCCGCTGCGGAGGAGGATGTGGGCATGGTTCGGGAGGAGCGCCCAGGCGTAGATATCCGTGTCGGTCGCCAGGGCCACGTCGCCAAGCCGCGTCCCCCAAGGCCCTGGGCCTTAGCCACCCTCCACTGGCCTGTGGGGGACGCTACTTCAGGAAGTCGTAATCGAATCCCACGCCGAAGATCGCGAACACTTCGTCGTCCCGATTCCGGTCCTGCACATTGAAACCGATCTCGGCGTACAGGCGCGGCCGGCTGAGGGACCAGACCCGCTCTTTGGGAACCCAGTAGAGCGCCGCGCCGATCCGCTGCCGGGTCAGCTTGGCGTCCGCCGCGTGTGTCACCTCGTAGAAGGGCCCCGCCAGCAGCATTTCATCGCCCTTCCCCTTCCACGCCTCGTACAGGACGTGCGTTCTGTTCGCGATCAGGAAGTCCCCGTCCTTGAGCAGGGTGTCGTACTCCCGCTCGAAGAAGTAGGGTCCCCTCCCATCGAACCGGTAGTAGGCCACGTCCGTCTGATTTCGGAAAATCAGGGGTCCCGCTTTGGCCCGCAGCGTCGGCTGCAGGAGAATCCGGTGGCCGAGGCTCGACTCCTCCTGGCCGTTCAGGGCATCGATCTCGCGGTCCCCGAATCGGGCCTCAGCGGAGGGAAATGACAGGAGCGCGCCGTTCGACCCGAAGAACCCGTACAGATCGTACTGGAGCCGGAGCTGGGCAAAGATCGCCGGCATCCATTCTCCGTAAACGGACGCCTGGACATACGCAGGATCGACGCCCAGCATGGCCCCCCCCTGCAGGTAGGCCGAGGGGATCCCGTGAACCTTGTCGAACTCCCGGATCCATCGGCGATAGGCGCCCAGCACGAGCATGGCGCCGTCGGGATTCGCGGCGCCGACTAGGTCGGCATGGAGGACGGTCTCGGTGTCCGACTTCCCTGGCGGCACCTCGGTTGGGGAGAGTGTCCCCGCCCAGCCCCAGGATACCCATAGCGACGTCAGGAGGAGCAGTGTTCCGGCGAGCGTGAGAATGGACATATGCCGCCTACTCGATAGGAGGTGCGAGGCCGGGCGCAACCAGGAACGGCCAGCACGCCAGGGCGCGTGGCCGCCGGAAACGCCGAGCCAGGGGAAAACGACCGGGAGAACAGGCACGCCGGCGCGGACGCTAGCATTGGCCGAAGAACGTGTCAAGCAGAAGTGGGCGGCGAGGATGGCTCGCGGGGCAGACACCGCGCCGACCCAGGCCACCCGTGTCATAGGGTCACGGCATCGGAGATCGTAATTGGGGACAAGTTGTAGGAAAGATGCAGAAAGAGTCGACACATGGCGAGCCCCTCTGCTCTGCCAACGGCGGGCGGTGGGCCACGGACTCCGCTCGGCCCTTCTCCTGACTGGCCGTCACCGAATCTGACGCTGCTCAACAACGCCTTGCGGCGGACGGGCCGGCAGAGGAGGCCCTTGTCGGAAGACACGAGGCGGGAGGTCGTCCGCAAGCGGTTGGCCACGGTCGCCTGGGGGCGGGCTGTGGCCGACGTCCGTCCGTTCCTCGAACCGAGCGCCGACCCGGCGCTCGTGACGCACGAGAACCTGGTTCGGCTGCTCTCGGCGCGTCGGGCGTGATGGGGATGAACGCTCAGAGGGCGTGCGGCCCTCACGTGCACCTGTCACCCCCTTTCGTGCCGTGTCACCCGACCCACCTCGGGTTGTGGCCCACCCAAGCCCACAGCCCGCCGAGGGGGTACCCGTTGCCGTCCTCTGGGCAACGGGTCATCGCCGCGTAATCCTAATCACCATCACCCCCCCCACCTCACCTGGGCGGAGCAGCTATGTGCGTAACGGCTGCAGGACGTCCAAGAGGCTCGACAGCGCCACGGCCCGGATCCTGTCGTTCAGAGGGAAGGTTCGGTCGCCGGCATGCACGACGTCCAGGCTGGCAAGCCTCAAGTCCAAGAGTGCCGCCCGCATTGAGGGGGTGACCTGCGGCGCGCTGGTGCGCTTGATCTCGAATCCGAAGCGATGCCGGCCCGAGACCACGAGCAGATCCAGCTCCGCCCCCGCATGCGTCCTCCAGAAAAAACACTCTTCGGGCCGTGCCCGTAGCCGCCGCATGATCTGCTCCAACACGAACCCCTCCCACGATGCTCCAACCTTGGGGTGACACTCCACATCCTCTCGGTCGGTCAGGCTGAGCAGGGTGTGCAGGAGCCCACTGTCCAGGACATAGACCTTGAAAAGTCGGTCGCGTCAACCGAGATTTCAAGGTGAGCAGCCCGCGTCCTTTCGGAGGTTGAGTCCGCATGTCTGCCGGTGTTCCGGGTGAGACGTGTCCGACGGCGGGGCGGGATTGGGCGAGGGAGATTGCAGGCCGTGGGAGTACAGCGTATAATCCTCATGCTTGATGTGCGGGGCTCCGGCAGTCTCGCAATGCGTCGAACGGCCCTCGACAGGAGGAATGTGCCATGATCCCGACCCAGCCACCGAAAGAGCCCATCCGGGCGCCGCGGGGCACGGCTCTCTCTTGCAAGGGTTGGCACCAGGAAGCGGCCATGCGCATGCTCATGAACAACCTCGACCCCGAGGTGGGCGAGCGGCCGCAGGACCTGGTGGTGTACGGCGGCACCGGAAAGGCAGCCCGGAACTGGGACTGCTATTACCGAATCGTCGAAAGCCTCAAGGCCCTGGAAAACGACGAGACCCTGCTGGTCCAGTCCGGCAAGCCCGTCGGAATCTTCCGGACCCACACATTTGCCCCCCGCGTCCTGATCAGCAACGCCATGCTGGTCCCCGCCTGGGGCAACTGGGAGAAGTTCCGCGAGCTGGAGGAACTGGGCCTCACCATGTACGGTCAGATGACGGCCGGCAGCTGGATCTACATCGGCACGCAGGGCATCCTCCAGGGAACGTACGAGACCTTCGCCGCCGCGGCCCGGAAGCACTTTGGCGGGAGCCTCCGGGGCCGGCTGGTTCTCACCGCAGGTCTGGGCGGGATGGGTGGCGCCCAGCCGCTCTCCGTCACCATGAACGACGGCGTGATCCTCGCCATCGAGGTGGACCCGAAGCGCATCGAGAAGCGGGTCAAGACCGGCTACTGCGAGGTCATGACGACGAACCTGGACGAGGCGCTGGATCTCGCCCTGACCGCCAAGCAGCAGGGCATCCCCAAATCCATCGGCCTGGTCGGAAATGCCGCCGAGGTGCATCCCGAGATCCTCCGGCGCGGCATCCTACCCGACCTCATGACCGACCAGACCTCCGCCCACGACGCCCTGAACGGGTACGTCCCCGCGGGATTGACCCTGGAGGAGGCGCGCGACCTCCGGGTGAAGGACCCCCAGGAGTACATCAATCGCGCCATGGACTCCATGGCCCTGCACGTCCAGACCATGCTGGACTTCCAGAAGCGCGGGGCTATTGTCTTCGACTACGGCAACAACATCCGAGCCCAGGCCATGGCCCGGGGTGTGAAGAACGCCTTCGACTTCCCCGGATTCGTCCCCGCCTTCGTCCGGCCGCTGTTCTGCACCGGGCGCGGCCCATTCCGCTGGGCCGTCCTGTCTGGTGATCCGGCCGATATCGCCCGCATCGATGATGTGGTCCTGCGCGAGTTCAAGGACGACGCCTCGCTCACCCGCTGGATCGCCCTGGCGCGGGAGAAGGTCCACTTCCAGGGGCTCCCCGCGCGGATCTGCTGGCTAGGTTATGGCGAGCGGGACCGCCTCGGCGTTCTGGTTAATCGCATGGTGAAATCAGGCGAGCTCAAGGCACCCGTAGTCTTCGGCCGCGACCACTTGGACGCCGGCTCGGTGGCCTCGCCCAATCGCGAGACCGAGGCTATGCGCGATGGAAGCGATGCCATCGCCGATTGGCCCATCCTGAATGCCCTCCTCAACACGGCTGCCGGCGCGTCCTGGATCTCCGTCCATCACGGCGGCGGGGTGGGCATCGGATACTCGATCCATGCCGGCATGGTGGTAGTGGCCGACGGCACGCCCGACACCGAGGCGCGCCTCCAGCGGGTGCTCACCACCGACCCCGGCACGGGCATCATGCGGCACGCGGACGCCGGATATCCCGTGGCGGTCGCCGCGGCGAAGGAGAAGGGCGTCAAGATCCCCGGCCTCACGGATCAGCTCGAATAATTCATGAACGTGTGGCCACCCTCGCAGCTGTCCCCCTCACCCTCGCCCTCTCCCACAGCGGGGAGAGGGGATTCTCCTCGCGCCCCCTCCCTGGAACCTCCTGGGTGTGGGAGAGAGGGTTGGGGGTGAGGGTATCGAGCGGTTTGTTGGGTAATTCGCGTTAACCGAACAGTCGAACTGCCGAACAATCGAACGCTTTTAGGGGAGACGCCGTGATCCAGGCCGACTTGATCATCGAGGGAGCGGCAGAGCTGCTGACGCTGCGCGGGAATGGTAGCCGGCCGCGGCGGGGCGAGGAGTTGCGGGAACTCGGCATCATCCGACAGGGGGCCTTGGCCGTCCGGCGGGGAAAGATCGTCTGGGTAGGGCCGACTGCCGACCTCCTGACCTCCGTGAGGCCCATGGCCTTCTCCAAGCTCATCGACGCGTACGGCAAGACGGTCATGCCCGGGCTGGTGGACCCGCACACCCATCTCGTTTTCTCCGGAACCCGCGAGAACGAGTTCGCCATGCGCATCCAGGGCAAGACCTACCTGGAGATCGCGGCGGCGGGTGGCGGGATCAACGTCACCGTGGCCGCCACCCGCAAGGCCGGCAAGCAGGAATTGAAGACGGCGGCGCGCAAGTCGCTTGACCGGATGCTGGCCCTGGGAACCACCACCGTCGAGGCCAAGAGCGGTTATGGCCTGGAACTGGAAACCGAGTTGAAGATGCTGGAGGTCATCCGGGAACTCACCGAGGAAGGGCCCATGACGGTCATCCCGACCTTCATGGGGGCCCACGAGATCCCGCCGGAGTTCCGGCAGAATCCCGAAGCCTACGTGGACCTCGTCATCACCCGGATGATCCCGGAGGTGGCGGCGCGGAAGCTGGCCCGGTTCTGCGACGTGTTCTGCGAGACAGGGGTGTTCTCCGTGGAGCAGTCAGAGCGGATCTTCCGCGCGGCGGCAGCCGTCGGCCTCGAACCGCGGGTGCACGCCGACGAGCTCAGCGACCTGGGTGGAGCGGCCATGGCCGCCCGGATCAAGGCTCATACCGCCGATCACCTGCTCCATGCCAGCGACGACGGGATTCGCCAGATGGCGGCAGCGGGAGTCATCGCCGTCTTGCTGCCCGGCACCGCCTACTTCCTCCACCTGCAGCGGTACGCCCGGGCCCGGGACATGATCGCCGCCGGGGTCCCCGTGGCCCTGGCCACGGATTTCAACCCCGGCTCGTGCATGACCGAGTCCATGCCCCTGATCATGAACATCGCCTGTACCCAGATGCGGATGCTGCCGGCCGAGGCGATCACCGCCGCGACCATCAACGCCGCCTGGGCCATCGGTGAGGAGGACTGCGCCGGTAGCCTGGAGGTGGGCAAGCAGGCCGACGTCCTGATCCTGGATGCCCCCGGCCACGAGCACCTCTGCTACCACTTCGGCGTCAACCTCGCGGACACGGTGGTCAAGAACGGCAAGGTCGTCGTCGAGGGAGGCCAACGCGTTCACTGAACACCTGTCGATTGGTCAAGTGTCAACCTGTCAATTGGCCCCGTGACACGTATTGCATGCCTACTTGACTAATCGACAAATTGACCCATTGACACTTCACGTTGGCGCGTCCCATTCGAAGGCCGCAAGCAGAATAACTTTCGTAAGTGCGCTACGTCCCCTTTTGCCGTCCCCTTTTGCGCGGGCTCAATCCGACGCCGGACCGCCCGCTACCTCGCCAGGCTTTCCCAAGCCCGCCTGCCCTCCCAGGTCTACATCGACGGGGAGGGTGGTCTCTGGTCGCACGCCTTGGGTCTGACGCTCGAGGGCCTCGACCCGCGCGGTCAGTGCGACCAACTTGGCGGCGATCATGTCAGGCAGTTGAGCATGATTGAGGTCAGGCGCATCCCTTTCGCCATGCGGGCGGCTGCGCTTGACGATCTGTCCCGGCACCCCGACGACAACCGAGTTCGGGGGCACCGACTTGACCACCACGGCATTTGCCCCGATCCGGCTATCCGCTCCCACGCTAATTGCACCCAGGATCTTCGCGCCGGCGCCCACCACCACCCGGTCCTCCAGCGTAGGATGCCGCTTACCTTTGGCCAGGCTCGTCCCACCCAGGGTGACGCCGTGATAGAGGGTGACGTCTGCGCCGATCTCGGCGGTCTCGCCGATGACGACGCCCATCCCGTGATCGATAAAGAAGCCCGGGCCGATCCTCGCCCCCGGATGAATCTCAATCCCGGTGAGGGCGCGCACGAGATGCGACACCCCGCGGCCTAGGAGCTTCAACCCGTGGGTCCACAGCCAGTGGGCCAGTCGGTGCCCCCAGAGCGCGTGCAAGCCGGGATAGCAGAGCAAGATCTCCGGTATGCTGCGCGCCGCCGGATCGCGGGCGAATACAGCCTGGATATCTCTGCGGATCGTCTTTAGCATGGGTCCCCCCTCCCGTGAGCCTAGTCCGCCAAGTCCGCGAACAGGGCTGTGCTCAGGTACCGTTCGCCGAAAGACGGAATGATGACCACCACGAGCTTCCCCGCGTTCTCCGGGCGCCCTGCGACCTCCACGGCCGCCCAAGTGGCTGCTCCCGACGAGATGCCGACCAGCAGCCCTTCCTCCTGAGCCATGCGGCGTGCGGTAGTGAAGGCATCGTCGTTTTTCACCCGGATGATCTCGTCATAGATCTCCGTGTTGAGAACTTCCGGCACGAATCCCGCGCCGATCCCCTGGATAGGGTGCGGGCCCTTCTGTCCGCCGGAAAGGACCGGCGAGGCATCCGGCTCCACCGCCACGCATTTGAACGAGGGTTTCCGCGCCTTGATAACCTCCCCCACGCCGGTGATGGTACCCCCAGTACCCACGCCGGCCACGAGGATGTCCACCTTCCCATCCGTGTCCCGCCAGATCTCCTCGGCGGTCGTCCTTCGGTGAATCTCTGGGTTCGCGGGATTCCTGAACTGCTGCGGAATGAAATAGCGCGGGTCGGAGGCGGCCATTTCTTCCGCTCTCTTGATAGCCCCCGGCATCCCCTCACTTCCCGGCGTCAGGACGAGTTCCGCCCCGTAGGCGCGCAGCAGCATGCGCCGTTCCTTGCTCATTGTCTCCGGCATGGTCAGCGCACACCGGTACCCGCGCGCCGCGCAGACGAAGGCCAGCGCAATCCCGGTGTTGCCGCTGGTCGGCTCCAGGATGATCGTGTCCGACTTGATCAACCCGGCTTTTTCGGCGGCATCGATCATCGCCACGCCGATGCGATCCTTGACGCTGTGCGCCGGGTTGTAGAACTCGAGCTTGGCAACGACCTCGGCCGAACAGCCGTCGGTCACCCGTCGCAGGCGGACCAAGGGGGTGTTGCCGATCAACGCCGTGACGTCCGATGCGATCCGCATGGTGCAGTTCCCTCCGCGGGACCCGGGAATGCGTCCCAAAAAAAAGCATCCGGTGTTGGTCAGGGCGGCCCACCCAGGGAGAAGGTCCACACGTAGTCCACCAGGGCCGCTAGCTCCTCCTCGGTGAAGATGCTCCCCCAGTAGGGCATGCCGGTGCCCATGCCGCCCCGGCGGATCTTGGCCGTATAGAGCGCCCCCGTCCCGGCCAGCATGCGACGGGCGTCGGTGAAATCCGCCGGCTTCTTGGGCTGATACTTCCCACCGGGGCCATCCCCCGCCCCTCGCTCCCCGTGGCAAGCCGCGCAGTTCGAGAGATAGAGCCGCTCCCCTATCGCGATCCGATCGGAGGACGTGCCCAGCGACCAGACGAACGCCACCACGTCCCACCGGTCCTGCGCGCTCCAGCCCCGCCCGTACCGGTTGTGGGATCGCGCGACCCGCGTCGCCCCGGACGGCTGCGCATGCGCGATCGTGCCGGCGGATGCGGGCTGACCCTTCCCCGCCGCCAGGATCTGAAGGACCTCGATCGGACTCCGCTCCTGGCGGGACTCCCGGCGGCCGATGGCCTTGCCGCGATCCGTTCCCTCGCCACGGCCGCCATGGCAGGACGCACACCGCTCGTCATACAGCGCCCGACCTCGCACCGCGGACGGCCGGGCCGGCGGGGCCGCAGGCGCCTCGCGTGGCGCGTCGAGATGCTGCAGCTCCACGTCCCTGGCCGCGGGCCGACCCTCCGCCGAGGCCGGACCCGGGCCCCGCACCTCCAGGATCCCTCGCATGCGCGGGTGATCCGGATCGCACCACATGGTGCAGTAGAACGTAAACTCCCCGGCTTGGTCCGCCACGAACTCGACGGTCGCGGTCTTCCCCGGCTCGATGGACCCGGCGTCCACACCGAGCCGGCCGATGGCAAATCCGTGGACCACGTCCTCCGACCGGATGCGGAGGCGAACCCACTCGCCTCGGTTCACCACGATGCGGTCGAGTGACCACCCGCCGGCCGCCGGCTGACGGGCCACCAGCTCGATGGCGCGTCCCGACCTGCCGGGCGCTCCCAGGAGCCCCGCCAGGAGCGCCGCCGGGATCCCCAGGATCAGCACGAGGCTGATCCAGCGGGCGGCGCGCTCCAGGCGCCATCCCCCCGGAGGTGTGGCGCGGGAGAGACGCCGGAGCGATTCCCACCAGCTCATGCGAGGGCTCCCAGGTACAGCCAGAGGAAGAAGATCGTCTCCCCCGTGAGGAGGAGCGCCTGGATCGCCAGCCCCCACACCGCCCGCCTCCCCCCGGCGAACTGCCGCAGCACGCCGTCCGCCGTCCCGATGGCGCCCACCATCCCCGCGATCAGGAGCAGCGTCTGTAGGATCGGCACCCCGCCCGCCAGCCAGGGCTGCCAGGCGACGTCCCGCGTCCCCAGGAGGTTCCATCCCCAGCCGAAGGGATCGGACAGGACCGGAAGGGCATACGAGAGGTTGGCGAAGACGAAGGACAGCGTGAAGGCCAACCAGGCAGCCAGACCGAGAGGCACCAGGGGGTAGGCGAGGGCCACGAATAGCTGCCCCAGGGGCACCTCCCGCAGGCCCACCGCTCGCCGGACCAGCGCCGCGATCCCCAGGTGCGCGCCCGGCACCCCCACCAGGTTGAGCGCGAGGAAGGCCGCGGCGTACAGGCCGAACCCCGGGAGCCAGTCGAGGTTGGCCCATGCCTTCAGCCAACCCCAGGGGCCGAGCAGCACCACGGGATAGATCGCCGCGCAGGCCAGCATGATGAACGCTTTGTAGGCCTCGTCCAGCCGCCAGCCGCGCGCCATGAGAAGGTCTGTCCCCGGCCAGCGCACGCTCACTGCCACGTTGTCCTTCGGACAGGTTCGCAGGCACTCGCCGCACAGCCCGCAGTACGCATTCCGGTCCAGCCTCCACGGCTGCTCCAGCCAAGGGCAACCGTAGCCTGACGCGCTCCCGAGATAGCACTCTTTGGTCCAATGATTTTGACAGACGACAGGGTCCTTGACCCGCAGCTCGAGAGGAGCCAGCAAAGAGTACAACCCGATGAAGCCGCCCACCGGGCAGACGTAACGGCAGAAGGCCCGTCGCTCGAACAGGAGAGCCAGTCCCAAGGCCCCGACCAGGAACCCCAGGAGAACCCAGCCCGTGATCCATGGCTGGGTCAGGATTACGGTGCTGAAGAGCGCCACCCCCAGGAAGCCGATGTTCTGGAGCCAGATGCCCCGTAGCCGCGTGGGCCAGCGCCATCCGAGGGTAAAGGGCAGGCCATTTATCGGCCGGTCGGGGGCGCTGATGGCCAGGGGCAGGCCGACTTCCCCGGCCACGGGGGGTCGAACCAATGCGCCTCGCTGCACCCATTCTCCCGGCGCCGGGACCGGGCAGATCAGGCACCAAGCCCGGCCCCCCAGCGGGAGCAGGACGCACATGAGGAGCCCCCACCACACGATCCATACGAAGACGATGCCGAAGTTCGCGCTTCCCGCTGCTGTGCCGACCAGCCCGGCCAGGACGGCGACCGCAAAACCAAGGAGGGCCAGGCTCATCAGGGCCCAGTTCAGGAGCCGCTGTCGCAGAAGTGTCCGGACGACGGACCAGCGCGTCAACTCAAACCGGGCCTGCGCACTGGATGCGTGCTGCGGGGTCACGAGGCTCACGAGCGTACCTCTTGCCGTGCCCCGGTACGCCCGGCGATCAGGTACGTCACTGTTCCCGCTGCCGTCAGGATCGTCACGCCGACTGCCCGCCACCATGGCCCGTTAGGCTCCACAATCAGCTCCCCCAGCATGAACGGGTGGAGGCTCCCGCAGACCTTGGAGCATCGCAGCCGGAACTTCCCTTCTCGGTCGGCCACGAAGCTCGCCCGCGCCGGACGGCCTGGCACAGCCACGAGGTCCACACCGTACCCGTCCACGTACAGGCCGTGGGTCACGTCCTCCGCCTCCAGCACCATCGT
>Ga0315285_10008084_pt1 | contig 10798 bp, 10 predicted proteins | sample YL17G09_36_MG_FD_203698 | JGI IMG/M metagenome (GOLD analysis project Ga0315285, IMG submission 203698) | Sediment microbial communities from Yellowstone Lake, YNP, Wyoming, USA - YL17G09_36 | ecosystem: Environmental > Aquatic > Freshwater > Lake > Sediment | place: USA: Wyoming | collected... | reverse complement strand
CCAGGAGGGAGATCATGAGTCCATCCATCCACCACATTGCCATCGCCGTGCACGACCTGGACGCGGCGCTGGCGTTTTACCGGGACACGTTGGGATTGGAGATGGCCGAGCGGCGCACGGTGCCCGAGGAGGGGGTCGAGATCGCTTTTCTGCCGGCGGGCGAGGGGGAGATCGAGTTGATCCGGCCGCTGGACGAAACGAGCGGTGTGGCCCAATTCCTGGAGAAGCGCGGCGAGGGGCTGCACCACGTCTGCCTGGCGGTGGATGACGTCGTCGCGGCGATGGAACGGTTGCGGGCGGGCGGGGCGCGGCTTCTGAGCGAGGAGCCGCGCATCAACGTGCACGGCACGCGCTACGTCTTCGTCCACCCCAGGTCGGCCCACGGTGTGCTGCTGGAACTGTACGAAGCGGCGGGGTGAAGACCAGTTCCACATACCATTGGAAGCGCCTCCCACCTGGGAGGCGCTTCCCCATTACGCATTACGAATTACGAATTACTGCCGCCCTGCTTGACATCCCGAACGTTTGTTCGTATAATAACGGTGGAGGTTGGCAGTGGATGCGCTGGAGAAACTCAAGCTGCTGGGACCACCGACCTGTTTCGAGCCGGCCGAAGAGGTGGTGGGGTCGCGCCGGCCGCCCATCCGCCAGGAAGAAGGCGACGACCTCTCCGGCTGCATCCACAATGCCATCATGCCCGGTGGCAAACGTATCGCGCTGCTCAAGACGCTCCTCACCTCCGCCTGCGAGCGGGACTGCGCCTATTGTGCCTTCCAGCAGGGGCGCGACTTTCGCCGCGCGACCTTCTCCCCCGACGAACTGGCCCAACTCTTCATGCGGCTGCACCAAAAGTCCATCGCCGAGGGCCTCTTCCTCAGTTCTGGCATCGCCGGGGGCGGCCCCCGTGTCCAGGATCGCCTCATCGCCACCGCCGAACTCCTGCGCCAGCGTTACGGCTTCCGGGGCTACATTCACCTCAAGGTCATGCCCGGCGCGGAGCGCGAGCAAATCTCAGCGGCGATGCGCCTGGCCGACCGCGTCTCGGTCAACCTGGAGGCCCCTAACACCGAGCGCCTGGCGAGCCTGGCCCCACACAAGATTTTCCACGAGGAGTTGTTGCAGCGGCTGCGCTGGATCGAAGAACTCCGGCGGGAGATGCCCGGGCACGCCCCCAGTTCCACCACCCAGTTCGTCGTCGGCGCGGTCGGCGAGAGCGACGTCGAACTCCTGACGACGACCTCTTTCCTGCACCGGCAGGTGGGCCTGGCACGGGCCTACTTCAGCCGCTTTACGCCAGTATCCGATACGCCACTGGAGGACCATCCTCCAACGCCCCCTCTGCGGGAGCACCGGCTGTACCAGTCCTCCTTCCTCCTGCGCGACTATGGCTTCGACGTCGAGGAACTTCCCTTCGACGCCGGTGGCAATCTGCCGTTGGAGAGCGACCCCAAACTGCTCTGGGCGCGGCAGCACCTGGCCCACGCCCCGATCGAGGTGAACACTGCCGACCGGCGCGAACTCCTGCGTGTGCCGGGCATCGGCCCGCAGGGTGCAGAGCGGCTGCTGGCGGCCCGCCACCGGGGGCGCTTGCACGACCTGCGTGACCTGCGCGACCTGGGGATCATTGCCCAGCGGGCGGCGCCCTTCATCCTGCTCGACGGTCGCCGTCCGGTCTACCAACTATCGCTGTGGTCGGTGTAACGATCAAGGCTTGCACTGGCAAGGCCTACGGGTCTATGGTAGAATAGCCGCATAGTACGTTCAGGAGGTGTGCGCATGCCATCCCCTTTCCCCGGTATGGATCCGTATCTAGAACACCCGGCCCTGTGGCCGGACGTACATCATGGATTGATTGAGGAGTTGCGGAACGCATTGGCCCCACGCTTGCGCCCACGTTATCGTGTCACCGTCGAGGAGCGGGTCTACGTGTCCGACGTCGAAGGCCCATTCTTCATCGGCCGGCCTGACGTGGCCATCGTCGGCGTCGGTCCGCTGGCTGGCCCGGCGATGAACGCTCCGCTCGCGTTCATCGAGCCCCGCGTCGTTGAAGTACCGCTGCCCGAGCGCATCCGCGAGGGCTACCTGGAGGTGCGCGACGTCGCCACCGGCGAGGTGGTGACCGTCATCGAAGTTCTCTCGCCGACCAACAAGCGCCCCGGCGAGGGACGGCGACTGTACGAGGAGAAACGCTTGCAGGTGCTGGGGACGCGCACGCACCTGGTCGAGATAGACCTGCTGCGGGGCGGAGATCCGATGAGAATGTGGGGGGATGGCCGGGGCAGCCACTACCGCATCCTGGTGAGCCGCGCCGAGCGCCGCCCGCGGGCCGACCTGTACGCCTTCACCCTGCGCGACCCGCTCCCGCCCTTCCTGCTGCCGCTGCGCGCAGGGGACGAGGAACCGACAGTCGAATTGGGCGCGCTCCTGCATGCGCTCTACGACCGTGCCGGATACGACCTGGCAGTGGACTATGCCGCCGAACCGGTACCGCCGCTGGAAGGCAACGATGCCGCCTGGGCCGACCGATTATTGCGCCAAAAGGGGTTGCGGTGATCAAAATGAAAAATCCGCGTTCATCCGCGTTCATCCGCGTCCGACAAGATGATTCCTATGCTTCACGCAACCGAGCCTGAACCGATCACCCGCATCCACCTGGCGCGCACCTTTTTCGGCCGCTCGCTCTACAGCGTCAAGGCCTACCTGGTAGATGGCCTGCTGGTTGACACCGGCTGCCCGGCCACGGCCTCTGAACTGGCCGCCTGGTGCCGGGGGCAGAACGTGCGCCAGGTCGTCAATACCCACCACCACGAGGATCACGCCGGCGGGAACCGTGCACTCCAGAAGGCGTTGGGGCTACGCATCGCCGCACCGGTCCGGGCCGTCCCCATCCTGGCCGACTTTCCTCGCCTGCAGTTCTACCGCTGGCTCATCTGGGGCCAGCCGGGCGACGTTACCGTGGAACCGCTGGGGGACGTCGTGGAGACCGGGCGCTACCGCTTCGAGGTGCTCCCGACTCCCGGCCACTGCCCCGACCACGTCTGCCTGTTCGAGCGGGAGCAAGGGTGGCTGTTCAGCGGCGACCTGTTCATCCACGAGCGGGTGCGCTACCTGCGGGCGGACGAGGACGCCTGCCTGACGCTCGAATCGCTGCGGCAGGTGTGGGCACTCAAGCCCCGCCTGCTCGTCTGTTCCCACGCCGGCCTGGTCGAGGATGGTTGTGGAGCCATCGAGCGCAAGATTGCCTACTGGGAGGGCCTGGCCAAGGAGGCGCGCGCCTTGCGCCGCAAGGGGCTGTCGCTGCGTAAGGTGACCGACCGCCTGCTGGGTCCCGAGGACATGATGTTTCGCATCACGCGCGGCCACTTTGCCAAGATCAACCTCATCCGGTCGCTGTTGGGGGAAGGTGGCGGTGAGCGTTGAAGAGGAGCCCATAGGGTGACTGCGCTCACGCTTGATGAGATCAAACGCCGGCGCGAGTTCAACTACCGCCGCACGCCCGAGCGGCGAGTCCGCACGGTCGAGGAAGCGCGCGCCTTCGTCGAGGAGGTCGGCTTCTGCCACTTCTGGCCGATCAAGGATGCCGAACTGCCCAACCTGCTCCACGCCATCGCCGGCCGGGAGCGGCCGGTGCCGATGGAACACGACGACCCCGACATCGGCAAGTGCTGGGGCTGGAAGGACGACTCGCTGGACAAAAAGTGGTGGTACTATGGCAAATTCCTCCGCCGCCGGGCCACGCTGGTCTCGCTGGCGGAACTCCCCTATTTCTACGCGCTGAGCGAGAACTTTGGCGACCTGAGCGACTACCTGGAAGAGTACAACGCCGGGATGATGACCGCCGAAGTCAAGCAGGTCTACGAAGCACTCCTCAAGCATGGCCCACTCGACACAGTACGGCTGCGCCGGGAGTCGCACATGAGCGCCGAAAGCGTCAAGTCTCGCTTCGAGCGGGCACTGGTTGACCTGGAGGTAGGGCTCAAGGTGCTGCCCGTCGGCGTGGCCGAGGCCGGCGCCTGGAGGTACGCCTTCATCTACGAGCTCGTGCAGCGGCACTTTCCAGAGTTGCCGGAGCAGGCACGCCAGATCGGGCGCGGCGAGGCGCGGCGCAGGCTCGTCTCGCGCTACCTCGACACCGTCGTGGCGGCAGACCGCAAGGCGATCGGCCAGGTCTTTCACGTGCTCAAGTGGACGCCGGCCGAACTGGAGCGCACAATCGCCGTGCTACTGCAAGAGGGCGTGGTTCGAGAGATGCAGGTTGAAGGGCTAAAACTCCTGCAACTGGTCTCGATCCGTGCCATTGGATGACCTTACCTCAAGTCCTTCAATACTGCCTCGGCCGAAGCGTTTTCGTGCACCAGCCGGCACAACGCGCGGGTCATTGCTGCAGGATGCGGGTGTGTCCACACGTTGCGCCCTACCGAAACCCCGGCCGCCCCGCACGCGATCGCCTCCTGAACGAACCTCAGAAAGACCGCCGGATCATCTGAAGCCGGGCCAGAAAGGACGACGTAGGGCACAGGGCAGTATTCGATCACTTCTCGGAAGGTCTGTGGATCGCCCGTATAGTACCCCTTGACGACGTCGGCCCCCAACTCCGCCGCCACGCGGGCCGAGTACTTGATCTTCTCTGGATCGGCGGGCCATTGCCGGCCTGCCCGGCTCTCGAACTGATGGATGAGGATATCGTTGGGGATCATCTCGGTCAACTGCGGCACGCCCCACTTCTCGCACTCGTCGGCGACCATCCCAATCTTGTGGGAAAGGTCCGATTCCTTCGGAACGCCGATGACGCCGAACGTGGCCACCGCGTCTGCCCCCATGCGCACGGCACTTTTCACCGAACAGATCAGTTGATCGTGGGTCAAGTCCGGCCCGAGTGAGGTCGCCGTGCCGTCTATGCGCACCATCAGCCCCGTGCCCGTGCCCACCAGTTCCCGGTACACCAGGCGGGCAATGCCGGGGGTCAGCAGGACGGCGTCCGCCCCCCCTTCCACCGCTTTCTGCACGACTGCAGCGGGGTCGTTCAGTTCCTTCATCGGATTGATGCAGATCCCGTGGTCTATGGTGACCAGCACCATGCGACGGCTTTCTCGATTGAAGAGGCGTCCTAATCTGAGTTCCTTCCCTGTGTTCATCTTCTTTTCCCTTTCCGCACGCTGGGGACAAGATGGCATCTTGTCCTACATAGCTCCCGATGTCTGGGACTATAACACGTTGCTCAACGTGAACATACTGTATGCCGGAATCTGGACGTCAATCCCGGCATACGGGTAGTTGGCCGTGCTGACGGCCCGCTCCTCGACCTTCACACAGTTCTCGTGTTCCGTGGTGCGGTAGTAGCCGACCTTTCCCGACGTAAGGCTGGCGTCGAAGCCTGTGAGTCTGGCGTTGACGTAGACGGTGACGGGAGAGGCGTTGTAGCCCACGAGCGTGACCTGGGTCCGCTCGGGGCTGGCGAACCCCAGCATCTTGAGGTCGGGCGAGTCCAGGCTGACCGCCAGCCGCTGGAACCCCGGGCGCACGTAGCGATACACCTGCCTGGCGGCGAAATAACGCTTCTTGGGCGTGAACATCCTGAGCCCGCTGCGCAGCAGGCCGTAGATCGTCCAGGCTTCGTCGTGGTCGTGGTAGTTGTCGAAGGCGTCCCACACCAGTGCGCCGTTGAATCCGGCCTCCAGCGCTCCCAGGAGCCGGGACGTGGAGGCCCAGGCGACGTACCACTCCTCTTCGCCCGTCTGGTCCAGGTCGCCGTACTCCGACATCCACAGGCGGACGCCGGCATCCAACCCGCGCTGGGCTACCTTCATGAATTCAGCGTACTCCTCTTGAGAAATGTCCCGATACGTGTGCATCCCCAACGCGCCGATGCGCCTCTGCAGCCTGGCGCTGCGGATCATTTCTCGCACATAGTCCGGGTTGAACCCGCCCTGCTCCGCAACCACCAGTTTACCTCCATATTTTGTGCGTGATAACGACCTCACCCTGAAAAGCGGGAACGCCCACCAACTCAGGGGCGATCTCACCGCCGGCCTCGGTGAACAGGTAAAAGTGCGTGGGCACATCGGCGTAACCGTCGAAGATAGCAGTTATCTCACCAGTGGCTACATCGCAGCGGCACGACTTCAGACGTGAGGTTCGCGTGGCGCGCACGTAACGCACCCCCTCGTCCAGCGTGACGTAGATGGGGTCGTATCCGCCAATGCCCGCAGTTATCTGTTCCATTTCTTTGGCCCAGACATCGGGACGGATTTTGTAGATATAATCCGTCTCGTGGGTGAAAAGCACGGCCAGCGCCATGCTGTCGAGCGCCCGCCGCAACTGGCGCACGCCGCGTCCGACGGTGGCGGCCACATCCTTGTCGGGCGCCCATTCGTACCCGGCGTCGTCGCGGATCTCGGTCACGCAATTAAACAACCGTCGTCCGCCGAAATTGACGAAATCTGCATAATAGACCGGCCGGTCTCCCCGCCGGGCCGGGTCGAAGAGGCACGTCCCTGGTTCCTCGTAGCGACGGAACGGGCCGCTCTTCAGCCAGGGGACCTCATCTGCGAGGGGCGCATCCACGTCCTGCACCTTGCCGATGAACTCTGCGCCCCACCGGTCGTGCACGTGAGCCACCACGTTGCTGCCCATCTCGTACCAGTGGGGGATGGCGTAACAGGACATGGGCAGTGGCGCATGCGCGGCGTACCACGCGTCCACGGCTGCCAGGCGCCAGGCCGCCTCATCGTTGGCCAACGGACGGCCGCGCTGGTGGTCGAAGTAGATGTATGCGTCGCCCATGGCCGCCCGTATTGGCAGTGCACCTTCGTAATAGTAGCCGTGGCCGACGGGGCGGCCGAAGGCGTGCGGGAAGGCCGTTACCTGGCCTCGCTGGACGAGATCGCGCAACTCATTTATCGCGGGTTCGGTGAGATTGTATATGAACAGCCCCAGCCAGGGCTTGAAGCCGTGCCGGTTGGCCGTGTGCACCCAGTAGAGGGGGCTCTGCCGCCAGAGCGTCCCCTGCCCGACCACGTCGTCCGCGCGCATGGCGACGAGTGGCGGCAGGCCGCGCATGGCAAAGGGCTTGCGGGCGGCCCACACCAGGCCGCGCCACAGCACGTCGTCCAGTCCGGCCAATGGTCCCAGGATGTCCGTATGCAACCAATCAGAAGTGGCCCACTGCACCACCCGGCCCTGTCCCAGGGCAGTTGCGGCCACCAGGGGCCGTCCTCCCGTGGTGACCAGGGCTGCGCTGGCGTCGGCGGCCAGCGGCGGAACGCGCAGAGGCCCCACCAGGGACAGCGTTTCGCCGGATGCGTGGCGTGCGGTGATGAAATGTGGCTGTGCAGTGACCCCGACGGTCTCGGCCTCGATTTGGACTCCTGAACTTGTTCGGGTTGGTTGCATCGCATCCCCAACGAGTTGGGGACTCTGATGGCCTGAGCGCGGCAATTCCGCGCGCGCTGGCAAAGCCGGGTCGAAACTCACCAGCCCGCTCCCGGCTCGCACGGCGGCCAGGAGCGCCAGGCGACCGGCTTGGCCCAGGCATACGCCTGAGGGGTCCAGGCGGCGGTGGGCGACCACGATCAGCGCGTGCTCCGCTACATCGGATGGCAGCGGGGCGCGCGCCAGGTCCAGCCGCGTGCAGGGCACGCCCAGGTGTTCCAGGTAGGGCAGGATCAGTTGGGAACCCTCGGTGTAGGCAGGACTGGCAGAGTTAAGCAGAACCAGAGTATGCATTTGCGGTACACGGTGGACGCCCCGCTTCAGCGGGGATTTCCCGGCTGAAGCTGGACCTCCTTACCTGTCTACGATTGCCTTGATGTCCAGCAGGTAGCACAGATCCAGCAATTCATCCACGTAATCGCCGAAGACGGCGGCAAAGTGCTGCGATTGGACGTGATCGAGGATGCGGCGCACGCTGCCATCGGGATAGAACCTGACGCTCGGCCACGACGGGAGCGGCACGCCCATCTCGACCCACTGCGGCGGCGTGCGGCCCTCGCCCGTCACGATGTGCATGCGGTACTCTGCGTCGTCTTCCGAAAGGCACGCCAGCGTCAGCCGCCCGGTCTTCATGCGCGAGCAGAACACCAGCCCATCCAGCAGCACCGTGGAAATGGGCTTCACCTGGGGCTTGCCGTCTACCATCTGGGCCGGGATGAAGCCATCTACCCCCAGCAGGATCCAGTCGGGGTGGTGTTCGTAATGTTCCAGGAAGGTGACCGGCTGCCCGGAGAGCCACTTGAGCATCAGTTCGGCCACCAGGTTGCCGACGTCGTCCTCGTCCACGTAGGGGTAGCCCGCTGAAGCCACCAGCGCCGAGGGCACGCTGTGCACCGCGTTCAGAAAAGCCGGGATGCCCTCCACGCACTTGTACGAGACCGCGTCGAAATGCTTCTCCTGGCAGATTTCCACCGTCGCCAGGGCCATGCGGATCGCCCGCTCGATCGCCGCGTCCTTCGGCCTGCCGAGCGGATACTCCCAGTCGGCGGTGATGCGCGCCACCTCGGCCTTGACGGCCGCGTCGTCCAGCGCGTCCATCTTGCGCTCCAACTGGAGCATGTCGAAACTCTCCACCTCCGGGCCGATCTTGCCGCGCAGCGTGGTGACGTTGAAGCCGGTCGTGTAGAGGCCCATGTCGTTAAAGCCCAGGATGCCCACGCGCGCGTGGCGCAGTTTTTTCATCGTCTGGGCGGCGCGGCCAAACCTGGCGATGCCGGTCACGTCCATCGGCATGTCGGGGCCGTTGAACAGGTACTTGAACTTGACACCCCACCGTTCGAGCGGGTAACGCAGCGCCGTAGAGCCGGCGCCGGCGGCCGGCGAGATCAGCGTGTCGCCTTCGGTGAACCCGCCCAGGCTGTACAGGACGATCGGCTCGTGGCGGAACTCGTACAGGAGGCGGGTGGCGGCGCGCGGGTCGATCCAGTTGATGACGTTGACGATGAGGAAATCCCACGGCTGGGCCTCGAGTTCCCGGACGGCTCGCTCCTCCTGTCCCAGCGCGAAAACCGGCTCGGTGCGCACCAGTTCAAGGCCGGCGTCGGTCAATTGCTTTTCCGCCCGGGCGGTGATCTCCTTCAGCCGCTCGGGGACGTAGAACTCCGTCCCCAACGAGACGTATCCCGCTTTCAATGGTTCCATTGCACTTCCTCCTTTTATGTAGGGCAATTTGCTAAATTGCCCAGGGGGACAAGTTAGCAACTTGTCCTACTGTACAATTGCAGGTACCTGTCATACGCCGCTTCGTATTGTGCACGGTGCGCCGCGCTTGGCTCGACCCTGGCCCCAATCCTGACCATCTGGCGACAGGCGGTCTCGACGTCGGGGTACAGGCCCACCGCCACTCCGGCCAGGATGGCCACGCCGAGCGAGGCTGCCTCTTCACACACCGGGATACGCAGCGGGAGGCCGGTCACGTCGGCCTTGATCTGCAGCCACAGGGTACTCCGCGCTCCTCCTCCCAGCGACACCAGTTCGTTTACCGCTACTCCCAATTCACCCAGCAGTTCGACGTTCTCCCGCAGCATGAAGGCCACCGACTCCAGGATGGCACGCACGAAGTGCGCGCGCGTGTGCTGAAGCGTGATGCCGTAGAAAGCGCCCCGGGCCTGCGGGTTGAAGTGGGGGCTGGTGGAGCCGGTGAGGTGGGGCAGCATGACCAACCCCTCGCTGCCTGGCGGGATCTCGGCCGCCAGCGCCGCCAGTTGATCGTAACTCTGGCCCTGCCCAAACTGGTCGCGGAACCAGCGGAAGGCCATCCCGGCCGTCTGGCAGTAGGGCAGAAGCAGGTACCTGCCGGGCAGGGCGTGGTAGTAGCAGGGGAGCCGCTGCTGGGGGTCGTAGACGGGCTTGTCCACCGTCGCCGCCAGCACCAGCGCCGTGCCCGTCGTCTCGCTGACGACGCCGGGGGCGACGTTGCCCGCGCCCACCGCACCCGCCATCTGGTCCATCGCGCCGGTCACGACGGCCGTCCTGGTAGACAGGCCGGTCTCACGTGCAGCCTCCGCGGTCATCGGCCCCACGGCCTCCCCGGAGCGCAGGAGCGCTGGCAGTTGCTCCGCCCGCAGCCCGATGAAATCCAGCATCTCGCCCCACCACTGGCCGGTGCGGACGTCGAAGTAACCGGTGGAGGTACACACGCTGCCCTCGGTGACGTAGTGGCCGGAGAGCCGGTACAGCAGATAGTCCTCGACCAGGAGCACCTTGTGGGCCTGCGCGAAGACATCAGGCTCATGGGCGCGCAGCCAGAGGACCTTGCAGGCCGGCCAGGTGGGGATGATCTCCGGCAGCCCGGTGATCTTGTAGAAGCGCTCGCGTGCGAACGACGAAGCGACGGCCTGGGCCTCGACTCCGGCGCGGTTGTCCAGCCACACGATGGCGTTGCGGAGGGGCTCGCCGCCTGCGCCGACGGGGATGAGCGTTTCTCCCTGGCTCGTCACGCCCACCGTGAGGATGTCCTCTGGTCTTACGCCTGGCCGGGCCAGCACCTCCCGGATGCCGGCAACGGCGCTTTGCCAGTACGCCTCGGCCGAGAGTTCCACCCAATCCACGGCAGGGGTGAGCAGGCTGTACTCCTGCGCGGAACTCGTCACCATGTGCCCTCTCTCGTCAAAGAGGGCGACCTTCGCAGACGTGGTACCTGCGTCTATAGAAAGCAGTAGTGCCACAGGTTCTACCTCAAGAATGTGGCTCCGGACTCCCAAACTTGTTTGGGTTTGCCTCGCTTGAGTGCGAGAATCGCCCCAACAAGTTGGGGACTCCGCCCAAGCGATGGCTCCGGACTCCCAAACTTGTTTGGGTTTGCCTC
>Ga0315285_10008082_pt1 | contig 10803 bp, 10 predicted proteins | sample YL17G09_36_MG_FD_203698 | JGI IMG/M metagenome (GOLD analysis project Ga0315285, IMG submission 203698) | Sediment microbial communities from Yellowstone Lake, YNP, Wyoming, USA - YL17G09_36 | ecosystem: Environmental > Aquatic > Freshwater > Lake > Sediment | place: USA: Wyoming | collected... | reverse complement strand
TGAGGCTATTCCATGATTGAGTACCAAGGAGGTCATCCATGAGCAGGAACGGAAAATATTTTTTTACTTCAGAATCCGTAACCGAAGGTCACCCGGATAAGATCTGCGACCAGATCTCGGATTCCGTTCTGGACGATCTTCTTCGTCAGGACCCCAAGAGCCGCGTCGCCTGCGAAACGCTGACCACGACCGGGCTCGTCCTCATCGCCGGGGAGATCACGACCCTGGGCTACTGCGATTTCCAGAAGCTCGTGAGAAACACGGTCCGCGACATCGGCTACACGAAAGCGGAATACGGTTTTGACTATAAAACGTGCTGCGTCATTTCCTCGATCCACGAGCAGTCCCCGGATATCGCCCAGGGCGTGAATGAGACCGAAGGACATGAGCAGGGCGCGGGGGACCAGGGCCTAATGTTCGGGTATGCCTGCCGGGAGACGCCGGAGCTCATGCCCATGCCGATCATGCTGGCCCACAAGATCGTCCGCCGCCTGAGCGAGGTCCGGAAGGACAAGACCCTGCCCTACCTCCGGCCGGACGGCAAGTCCCAAGTCACCATCCAATACGAGGGCGGAATCCCCAAGCGCGTCGAGGCCGTGGTCGTCGCGGCCCAGCACAATGAAAAGGTCAAGATGGAGGATCTTCGAGAAGACATCAAGCGCGAGGTCATCAAGAAGGTCATTCCCGCCCACCTCATCGATAAGGACACCTGGAAGAAGGTCTTCATCAACGGCACGGGCCGGTTCGAGATCGGCGGCCCGCTCGGCGACACGGGGATTACCGGCCGCAAGATCATCGTGGATACCTACGGCGGCGTGGGAAGCCACGGCGGCGGCGCCTTCTCGGGGAAGGACCCCTCCAAGGTCGACCGCTCCGGCTCCTACATGGCTCGCTATATCGCCAAGAACCTCGTGGCCGCGGGCCTCGCCGATAGACTCGAAGTCCAGCTTGCCTACGCCATCGGCGTCCCGGAGCCCGTTTCCGTCATGGTGGATTCGTTCGGGACCGCCAGGATCTCCGAGGACAAGATCAAGGAGATCATCCGGGCCCACTTCAAGCTGACGCCCAAGAGCATGATCAGCTACCTCAACCTGTTGCGGCCCATCTACAGGAAGATCGCCGCCTACGGCCACTTCGGCCGGACCGAGGAAGAGTTCACCTGGGAATGGACCGATAAGGCCTCGGCGCTCAAGAAGGACGCCGGCCTGTAATCGTCCGGTCCCGGAACGGGACCGGACGCGCGATCCGGCCCCCGGGCCCGCGTCCCGGGGAGACTTCGAGGATAAAGGGATGAAACATGGATTTTGATGTAAAAGACCTGAAATTGTCACGGCAAGGGAAGCTCAAGATGGAATGGGCGGCGCGGTCCATGCCCGTCCTCGAAAGGATCAAGCTCCGCTTCGGGAAAGAGAAGCCTCTCAAGGGACTGAGGATCTCGGCCTGCCTCCACGTGACGAGCGAGACAGGAAACCTGATGCAGGCCCTGAAGCTCGGCGGGGCCGAGGTCAGGCTCACGGCCTCCAATCCCCTCAGCACGCAGGACGAGGTGGCCGCCGCCATGGTGAAGTTCGACCGGATCTCCGTCTTCGCCATCAAGGGGGAGGACAACAAGACTTATTACCGCCACCTCAACCAATCCCTCGACCACGCCCCGCAGATCACCATGGACGACGGTGCGGACCTGGTGTCGACGATCCACTCCAGCCGCCGGGACCTCCTGCCCGGCATCCTCGGGGGGACCGAAGAAACCACGACGGGGGTCATCCGCCTTCGAAGCATGGCCAGGGAAAAGGTCCTGGACTATCCCATCATCGCCGTGAACGATGCCGACACAAAGCACCTCTTCGACAACAGATATGGAACGGGCCAAAGCACGCTGGACGGCATCCTGCGGGCGACGAATGTCCTGCTGGCCGGGCTCAACTTCGTCGTGGTCGGCTACGGCTGGTGCGGCAAGGGACTGGCGATGCGCGCCAAGGGCGCAGGGTCCCATGTTGTCGTCTGCGAGGTGGACCCCATCAAGGCCCTGGAAGCTGAGATGGATGGCTTTTCGGTCATGCCCATAGCCGAGGCCGCCCGGATCGGGGACGTTTTCGTGACCGTGACCGGGAACAAGGGAGTCATAGGGCGGGAGCACTTCCTTAAGATGAAGGATGGGGCCATCGTGGCCAACTCCGGTCACTTCAACGTCGAGATCGACATCCCGGCCCTCGAAAAACTGGCCCACGGCAAAAGACGGGTCCGGCCGTTCGTCGACGAATACACGCTTCCGGGCGGGAAGAACGTCAATCTCCTGGGGGAGGGACGGCTGGTCAACCTTGCCGCTGCAGAAGGCCATCCGGCCATGGTCATGGACATGAGCTTCGCCAACCAGGCCCTCAGCGCCCGGTATCTCATCAAGCATGGAAGATCGTTGGAGAAGAAGGTCTATCCCGTGCCCGGAGCCATCGACCGGGAGATCGCGGCCCTGAAACTCGCCTCGATGGGGGTCTCCATCGATAAGCTGACGCCTGCCCAGAAGAAATACCTTGAGGACTGGAAAGAAGGGACCTAACCTCTGCCGGTGATACGGACCTTCTCCGGACCCCCCTTGAAATTCTCGAGGGGGTTGGGGGAGTTAAGAAATACGGACAAAGTCTTGGACGTGTCACCGTGTCTTTTGCAAAGACCTCATTGCCATCAAGGCAATGAGGATTGTTTCCCCTTGATGATGTCCAGATATTCCTTGATCTTGTCCTTCGTTTCCTGGTCCTTGATGAGCGGCGAGATCCTCTCCAGAACCTCCCGGGCCTTTTCGAACTCTCCGTTCTTGAAATAGGCCGCGCCCAGATTGAAGCCGAAGCTGGCCTCGTTCGGGACGAGCTTGACCGCTTGTTCGTATGCGGCGATGGCGTCGGCAAGATCCCCCTTCTTTTCGAGGATCAGTCCTTTGAGATTTTGGGCCATCGCCAGCCGCTTCTTGATCTGTATAGCCCTCTGGACGTTTTCGTAGGCTTCGTCGATCCTGTCCATCAAGAAATAGAGGTGCGCCAGGTTATAGTAGGGGAGCTCCCTTGAGGCGTAATTGGGGTCTTCGAGGGCCCGCTTGAACTCCTGCTCGGCCTTGTCGACGAAATCCAATTCCTGGTAGATCGTCCCTAGGTTGTTGCGGGCTTCCGTGAACTGGGGGTTGACTTCGAGGCTTTTCTGGAAGGCCGCCGCCGCCTCCTGGAGGTCCCCCTTCATCGATCGGGCCAGGCCGAGGGCGTTCCAGGCTAGAAAATGCCTGGGATTGAGGGAGAGGCTTTTGTTTAAATACTTGACGGCCTCATCGACGCTGTTTCCGTTGAGATAGAAAAGCCCCAGGTTGTATTGATACTGGGGGTCCTTTTCACGGGACCGGGCCAGCTTGGCCTGGCTTGACGCGCAGAACGTCAGGCCAAGGCAGGCGAGCATGACGAGCACGGTCTTCGTCTTCATGCAACTCTCCTTTCGAAGGCTCCTGCCGGCCCCGGGCTCACTCATTCTGGCTTGAGCGCCCGGGACATGAGGTCCTCTATGGCTTTCCTGGGTGATCTGTTTCTGTAAAGGACATGATAGACCTCGTCCGAGATGGGCATCTCGACGCCCTCCCGGCGGGCGAGGTTGTGGGCCGAGAGTGTCGTCCTCACGCCTTCGGCCACCATTTTCATCCGCGACAGGATCGTTCTCAGGGACCTTCCCTTGCCCAGCTCGAACCCGACATAATGGTTCCGGCTCAGCTCTCCCGTGCAGGTCAGGATCAGGTCCCCCATCCCTGCGAGCCCGGAGAACGTTTCTCTCCTTGCTCCCAGATGGGTCCCCAGCCGTGTCATCTCCACGAGTCCCCGGGTCATCAGGGCGGCCTTGGAGTTCAAGCCGCATTCCAAGGCGTCGGAGATCCCAGCCGCGATAGCAATGACGTTCTTCAAGGCCCCGCCGATCTCGACACCGATGACGTCTGATGTCGAATAGGCCCTGAGCGTCAAGCTCGAGACGAGATGCTGGACCTTTCGGGCGCATTCGGGGTCCCTGGAGGCCACGACCACGGCCGTCGGGTTTCCCAGGGCGACTTCCTTGGCGAAGCTCGGGCCGGAGAGGACCGCCAGGCGGGGGTTGCGGAAGGGATGGAACACCTCTTCCATGACCTGGCTCATCCTCTTGAGGGATTTTTGTTCCAGGCCCTTCGTCAAGCTGACGACGATCTGGTCGGACGTAAGATAGGGGGCGATCTCGGCATAGAGGCCCCTGCAGAACTGGGATGGGACGGCGACGAAGAGGAACTCCGTCGAGACGACGGCTTCCGGAAGGTCGCGGTAGAAGGATACGGGGGCGGGGAAGACGTGACCGGGCAGGAAGGTCTTGTTCTCCCGGGTCTTCAGGAGCGTTTCATGGATGTCTTCCTCGCGGACCCAGAGCTTCGTCCTGACCTTGAGCCTGCCCAGGTGAAGGGCGAACGCCGAACCCCAGCTGCCGCCACCGATAATACACGCTTTCATGAGACTTTCTCGCCGAACTTCCTTTCCCGGCCCTTGAGGAGGCGTCCGATGTTGCCTGAATGCTTGCTGATGACCAGGACGGCGACGGCCGCCCCCCACGCCGCCGTTCCGGGCACCCCATGGAAGAGAAGCACCGCGACCGGGAAGCTCAGGGTGGCCAGGATCGAGCCAAGCGATACATAGCGACTGAGGGCGAGGACGAGGACGAATACGCCCACACTCAAGAGGAACGGGCGGAACGCGACCGCGGCGAAAGCCCCCATCGTGGCCGCGACCCCCTTCCCGCCGCGAAAGCGGATGTAAACCGGAAAGCAGTGGCCCAGGACGGCCAGGAAGGACGCGATCAGCGCGAGCCGGGGGTCCCGGAAAAATCTTAAGGCCAGGAACGCCGGAAGAAAACCCTTGAGAACATCGAACACGGCCACGGGGACGGCATACTTCCAGCCCTTGAGGCGCATGACGTTGTTCGCGCCCGTGTTCCGGCTTCCGAACTCGCGGATGTCCTTTTTCTCACTCAATTTGAAAAGGAGATAGCCGGTGGGGATGGCCCCGACAAGGTAGGCGAGGACGGCAAAGAGGACTTTCACCTGAACTCGACCTCGGCGAGGACGGAATGATCGGCGCCGCCCGGTTTCAGGAAGCTCTCGAAGAACCTGATCCGGTCGACCATCATTCCCCCGAAATCCGTTTCCCGGTATTTTTCAAGTTCGTCGAGGACAGGCTCGAGGCCGTCTGGGGACTTCACGCGTCCCAAGGTCATGTGGGGGTGGAACGGCCTGCCCTCGCGCGGGAATCCGATCCTCTCGAAGCCCTCTTCCATCCCCTCATGGAGGGCCATGAGCTCGGGCGTCTCGGCGATCCCCGCCCAAATAACCCGCGTGCCCCACTTCCGGCCAGGCGGGAACGTGCCGGTCCCCTTCATCTGAAGGGGAAAAGTGGAATGTTTCTCCGCGATGGTCTTAAGGAGGACGATGACGTCCCCGGCTTTCTCCGGGGGGATGTCGCCCAGGAACTTGAGCGTCAGGTGCATTCCAGCGGAGTTAGTCCACTTGATGCCCTTGGCGCCTTTTTTAATGTTGCGGAGGAGAGCCTCCAAGGTGATCTTGAGATCCGGGGCCAGGTCTATGGCGACGAATGTCCTCATATTTCCTCCTCCAGAAGTCGCCGCCTCAACATATCCAAGGCTTTTTGGGCAGACTGGAACTTGACGATCTCTCTCCTTCCGAAAAAGACGTTCTTTTCGACGGCTGCGCCGTTCCGCCAGGCCAGTCCCGTGTACACAAGGCCGACCGGCTTGGCCGCCGTCCCGCCCTCGGGGCCTGCGATCCCGGTGATGGACAGGCCGTAATCGGAACCCGCCCTCCGCATGGCGCCCAGGGCCATAGCTTCGGCCACCGGACCGCTCACAGCCCCGTGCTCCCTGATCAATGACATGGAGACGCCGAGGAGCCTGTTCTTGGACGTGTTGCCGTAGGAGATGACACCCTCAAGAAAATAGCTCGAGCTTCCGGGGACATTGGTCAAGCGGTGGCTCAAGAGGCCCCCCGAGCAGGATTCGGCGCAGGCGAGCGTCCTTCCCCGGGACCTCAGGAGCGCCCCCACGGCCTCCTCCATCGTCTCTCCGGTCCTGGAATAGACGTTTTCTCCGAGCTTTTTCAGGATAAGCTTTTCCAAGGTTCCCAGGACAGTTTCGGAGCTTGTGGGGTCTCCCGCACCCGTGACCGACAGGCGGACCTGGAGCTCGCCAGGATAGGCCAGGGTCGTGATGTCCGCCTCCGGCGGGAGCTTCGGGTAAACCGCCCGGATCCTGTCCTCCATCAGGGATTCCGACATCCCGGTGATCTTGAGGACCCGCCGGAGCGTGAATCCCGACCCGATGGCCCGGAGCCTCGGCCAAACGTCCTTCTCGAACATGGGCTTGAGCTCGTGAGGAGGTCCGGGCAGAAGGACGAGCCGTATGGATCCGGAAGTGATCCAAAGGCCGGGGGCCGTCCCGTTGGGGTTCGTCAGGACCTCGGCGCCGTCGATGACGTAACACTGTTTTCTGTTGGACGAGGGCATCCGCACGCCCCGCCTCCGGAAGCGCTCACGGACGCTGCGGATCACGGTCTCGTCGAAAACCAGCTCCCTCCCAAGGGCTTCGGCGGCGGCTTCCCTGGTTCGGTCGTCCTCTGTTGGGCCGAGGCCTCCCATGGATATGATGAGCCGGGAGCGTTTCATGGCCGTCCGGAAGCAACCCACGAGGTCTTCATGATCGTCCGCTACGATTGTCTTGAAGGCAACGACGATGCCCAGGTCGTTGAGGCGCTCGATGAGGAAAAGGGAATTCGTGTCCTGGAAATACGGCGTCAGGAGTTCCGTCCCGACCGCCAGGATCTCGGTTTTAAGGTCCGCTGTTCTCTTCATAAGAAAAGGAGGATGAGCCGGAGGGACACCGCCGCAGCGAGCCCCGCCCCGACGTCATCGGCCATGATCCCCCACCCATGGGGAAGCGCTTCCAGCTTCTTGATGGGATAGGGTTTGAGGATATCAAAGATCCGGAAAAGAATAAAGGCCAGGAGCAGTTCCTTCCATCCCGGGGTCACCAGGAAGAGCGCGATGAGCTGGCCGCAGGTCTCGTCGATGACGATCCGTCCGGGGTCTTTCCGGTTGAGGAGCCTCCCGTAGCGGGTCGAGGCCGCCGCGCCGGCGATGACCAGGGAGACAATGATCAGGGCCTGGAAAGGCCAGGAGAGCTTATAGAGGCCGAGCTTATAGATGAGCATCGTGATGAAGCTGGCCGCTGTTCCCGGAGCGACGGGGAAAAACCCGGCCCCGAAGAAGGTCGAGAAGATCATGGATAGAGCATTCATGGGACCGGCCTGCCCCGCAGATCATAAATGTCCGCGTCGGTGATCTCAACCTTCAGGATGGGTTTCCGCCCGTTCGGCCGGATTTCCCCATCCTTGATCATAACGATCCCGTCCACCTCGGGGGCTTGATACCTGGTCCGGCCGGCCCAGCCTCCACCTTTTTTCAAAGGACCTTCAAGGAGGACGTCCATCGTCCGTCCAATGGACATCCGGTTGCGCTCCATGGAGATCCCGGCCTGCATCTCCATGATTTCGTCCCTCCTCCGGTCCTTCTCTTCCTGGGTCAGGGGATCGGTCAGGGCCTCGGCGGCCGTTCCGGATTCCTGAGAATACGTGAAGACCCCCAGATGGTTGAACCGCGCCTCCCGGACGAACTGCTTGAGCGCCAGGAATTCTTTCGCGCCCTCACCGGGGAACCCAACGATGAGGGATGTCCGGAGGGCGATGTCCGGAACTCTTTTTCTGATCTTATCGATGAGCTTGAGGGCCCGTTCGCCGTCCGAGCCCCTCTTCATCTTCATGACGACCCCGGGGTCGGCGTGTTGAAAGGGGATGTCAAGGTAAGGGCACACCTTCGGCTCGCCAAGGACCTCCAGGAGGCCGTCCGTGACTTCCTCCGGATAGCCGTAAAGGAAACGGACCCATTCGATCCCTTCGAGCCTCATGAGCCTCCGGATGAGCCGGACAAGGCCGTCCCTGAGGCCCCTGTCCCTTCCGTAAAAGGTCGTGTCATGGGATATGAGGTCGATCTCTCGTATCCCCCGGCCGGCCATCGCCCGGGCCTCTTCGACGATGGATGCCAGGCTGCGTGAACGATAAGGCCCCTTGATCCTCGGGATGGAGCAAAAGGAGCACCGGTGAGAACACCCCTCCGAGACCTTAAGGTAGGCCCATCCGGGGGGAGTCGAAATGAGACGGGGAGATCTGTGATCATACAGGAACGTCCGTCCGCGCTCCCGGACAGGCCTTCCCTCGACGGCTTCAACGATCCGGTCGAAGCTCCCGACGCCGAGCCAGGCATCCACCCAGGGGAACGTTCTCTTCAGGTGGTCCCTTTCCTTCGTGACATAACAGCCGGTGATGGCGAACCTTTTCTCGGGGCTCCTCATCTTAAGCCGGGCCAGTTTTTCCAGGACATCGTCCGCTTCGTCCCTCGCGGGCCGGATGAAGCCGCAGGTGTTGACGATGATGATGTCGGCATGCTCCGGGGAACGGACGAAGGCGTACCGGGCGTCATGGAGATGACCCAGCATGACCTCGCTGTCGACGAGGTTCTTGGCGCATCCCAGATGGATGAGGGCCACTTTTTTTTGGGGGCGAGGGGGCTGGGTCGTCATTCGGTCCCGGCGGTCAAGGGTAGATCCGGTAGAGGAGCCTGGGAAAGGGGATGGTCTCACGGATGTGCTTGATCCCGCAGATCCAGGCCACCGTCCGTTCGACGCCCAGGCCGAAACCGGAGTGGGGACAGGCCCCATACTTTCTCAGGTCGAGATACCACTCGTAGGCCTCGCGGGGCAGATCGTTCTCCATGATCCGACGTTCGAGGAGGGCGAGGTCGTGGATGCGCTGGCCGCCGCCGATGATCTCGCCGTATCCCTCCGAGGCCAGGAAGTCGACTCCTAAAACCAAGTCCGGCCGGACGGCATCCGGCTGCATATAGAAAGCCTTAATTTTGGCGGGGAAATGGGTGACGCAGACAGGGGTCGGGAAGATCTCTGAAATGATCGCTTCTTCGGGGGCCCCGAAGTCATCGCCCCATTCGATGGCGGAGCCTTTCTCCTTGAGTTTGGGAACGGCCTCGTCATAGGTCAGCCGCGGAAAGGGCTTTCGGATGACCGCGAGACGCTTGGTGTCCCGTTCGAGGACATCCAGGTCGTCCTTCCTCTTTTCCAGGACACGTTCGATGATGAAGACGATGAGATCCTCGCCGAGTTCCGTGATGTCCTCGAGCGTCGCGAAGGCGACCTCCGGCTCCACCATCCAGAACTCGATGAGGTGACGGCGGGTCTTTGATTTCTCGGCCCTGAAAGTCGGACCGAAACAGTAGACCTTGCCGAAGGCTGCGGCCGTGGCCTCGTTATAGAGCTGTCCGCTCTGGGTGAGGTAGGCCTTCTGGCCGAAGTATTCCGTTTCGAAAAGCGTCGTCGTCCCTTCGCAGGCGCTCGGCGTCAGGATGGGCGTGTCCATCAGGCGGAAACCGCGGCCGTCGAAAAAGTCCCGGATGGCCTTGACGACCTCCGCCCGGACCCGGAGGACGGCGTGCTGTTTCTGCGAACGCAACCACAGGTGTCTGTGCTCCATCAGGAACGGCGTGCTGTGCTCCTTGAGCGTGATCGGATAATCCTGGGCCACCTGAAGGACCTCGATCTCCCGGATGGTGAGCTCGTGACCCCCCGGTGCCCGTTTGTCCTCCCGGACGTGGCCCCGGACGATGACCGAGGACTCCTGGGTTAGGGAATCGAAGGTTTGGAACAGGGGATGTTCCTTTTCTGCCGAGAAGATCGTCGCCTGGATGATCCCCGTTCCGTCACGGATGAGGAGAAACCGGACCTTGCCGCTCGAGCGCTTGTTGTATACCCAGCCGCGGACCTCAATGTCCTGGTCCTTGTGGCCGGCGATGTCCTCGATGTAAATCCACTTCATAATGCGGGAATTATAGAGCTTTTGGAGGACGAAATCAATTCGGCTCCGAACCGCCCTTCATGGCTGTGGATCGAACGCGGAGATCTTCCTCAGTTTTTCAACGATACCCGGAAGTTCATGAAGCACGGCATCCACGTCCTCGTCCGTGCTGAACCTGCCCAGGGACATGCGGATGCAGGACCTCGCGATCTCGGGCCTGAGCCCGATGGCCAGGAGCACATAAGACGCCTCATCGGAATCCTCGCTGCAGGCCGAACCGGTGGACACGTAGATCTCCTTGGTGGCCAAGGCCAGGAGGATCGCCTCGGCTTCGAGGCCGGGGAAGGCGAAGTTCAGCGTGCTCTTGACGCGTTTTTCAGGGTGCCCGTTGAACCTGACCTTGGGGATCTTTTCTTCAATGCCGGTCTTGAGCCTGCCGGCAAGCTTTTCGATACGGTCCTTGTCCTTCTTCCACCTTTCGGCAAGGACGCGCACAGCTTCGCCGAATCCGACGATGCCGGAGGTGTTCTCAGTCCCGGCCCTCAATCCCCGCTCCTGATGGCCGCCGTGGAGGAACGACCGTATGTTCGTGCCCCTCCGGATGTACAGCGCCCCGATCCCCTTGGGACCGTAGACCTTGTGAGCCGAGACCGTCAGCAGGTCTACGCCGAGCTTGTCCGCGTTGACCTCGATCTTGCCGAACGTCTGGACCGCATCGGTATGGACGAGCGCGCCCTTGTCATGGGCGATCCGGACGACGTCCTTGATGGGTTGGATGGTCCCGATCTCGTTGTTGGCGTGCATGATGGAAACGAGGGCCGTCCGGGGAGTGA
>Ga0315285_10008081_pt1 | contig 10805 bp, 11 predicted proteins | sample YL17G09_36_MG_FD_203698 | JGI IMG/M metagenome (GOLD analysis project Ga0315285, IMG submission 203698) | Sediment microbial communities from Yellowstone Lake, YNP, Wyoming, USA - YL17G09_36 | ecosystem: Environmental > Aquatic > Freshwater > Lake > Sediment | place: USA: Wyoming | collected... | reverse complement strand
ATCTTCGAAAGCACCACGTACAAGCCAGCCATAGTCTTGGCAAACAAGATTGACATTGAAGGTTCAGAACTGAATTTGGAACGTTTGAAGGCCCGTATCAGAAACAGGTTGCCCGTCATAGCTACTTCTTGCCAGAGAAAACTTGGTTTGGAAAGTCTCGGTGAAACCATCTTCAGGACATTGGACATCATCCGAGTTTATACGAAGGAACCGAGTCACAGAGAACACTCAAAGAAGCCTTTCATCTTGAAGAAAGGGGCGACGATTTATGATTTAGCAAGGGACATTCACAGCGATTTCAGAGAAAGATTCAATTTTGCGAAAGTCTGGTCAAAGCGCCTAACGTTTAGCCCGCAGAAGGTCGGTTTTACCTTCGTCCTAGTAGATGGCGATATTGTCGAGATCCATCTGAAATAACTGCGAGACGTGTTGCTATCTTGAGGCTTGGGCCACTCTCTCTATTTCATGGCGTTTTGCAACGGCGTAGCTTTTCATGTCGTGGGTGCCAGCCAGAACCAGTTCGTCAGCTAGGCATTCTTCTATCGAGCGAGGGTTGTTCTCAGATGCCTGGCGTGCCCCTTCACTAATGTGTCTAATGGCTAGGTCGATTCTTCTTTGTGGGGCAACGTCAACTGATAAGTGGTAGACTATGCCTCCGTAGCTGATTCTCGTCGTGTCTTCGCATGGAGCACAGTTTTCCACTGCCTTAACTAATACTTCAATAGGGTTCTTGCCAGTTCGCAAGTTAACTAATTCAAAAGCGTTTTTCACTATGTTAACAGCTTTTGCTTTTTTGCCAGAGTTTTTTCCAGGCCTCATGAGGTTGTTTACGAGCCTCTCAACGATGTTGACGTTTGCCTTGCGAAAACGTTTGTGTTCATGTCTCCCCATGCTGTGTGTTACAACAACAGGTTTCAGAGATACGTAACGTTGAAGGCTCACATCTTGAACCCTGATATCTTTGAAACTCCATTTCTCGAAAAGTTTTATGTCTTTTTCCTGCTTTCCTTCCGCCTTAACGCTCAAAATGCTCACCGTGCTGGTTTCTGTTTTCTTCCGTACACTAGTTCGTTTAATGATACTCCGTTGACGGTAACGACTTTCCACCTTACTCCTGGAATGTCTCCCATGCTTCTGCCGCGTGAGCCGCCTATGCCTTCAACTAGTACTTCGTCGTGTTCATCCACGACGTTCAGGGCTCCGTCTCCGGGCAGGAATGCTGTGATGCTTCTGCCGTTTTTGATGAGTTGTGTTCTTACGCATTTTCTGATGCCGCTGTTAGGCTGTTTGCTTTCGACTCCTACTTTTTCTAGAACTATTCCTCTTCCCATGGGGGCTCCTTGAAGCGGGTCTGCTTTCACGTCCAGTCTCAGGATTCTACGGTTGTAGTACCTGCTGCTCCATCTGAGCTTTCCCCTTCTCTTAGCCAGTTTCCTGGCGGCGAATTCGCCTTTTGGAGATTTGGAACCCATGGTGTTTTTCGCTCTCGCTACGTTTAATCACAATTCTCACATTAAAGCGTTTTGGCTTGTATGTTTGAAGTGGGTCAAATAATGTAGTTCTGGATTTAACGTCGTGCCAAAGTAGTGTCAAAGTAGTATTCTGGGATTGTCCAGATTTCTGGATAGCGACTATATGTGATTGTCCGGCTTTGCGGAAGGCTTAAGCGGTCTTAGAGGCTATCAGCGCGCTTTCAAGTGAACAGGAAACTGACTTCGTCAGGATAGGACACTGCATCTTAAGAGTCTGACTATTTCTCCCTTCAAATCGGAATAGTCGATGTAAGGACGCATATTGACTTTAGCCTTGTCGAGATACTCCATAAGCATAGAAGAAAGTCTTACACCATCTCTCCTCAGAAACCACACTTTGTTAGCATGTCCTTTGGAAATGGCGTACATTAACTCCACATATTCTCCCCCGCGAGTCTCTTCCCTATCTCTTATGAGTAAGAGAGTCTTCGCAGCCCGCATCATAAAATCAAATTTCTGAAACACTGATTCTTTAGTCTTTAGCGTAACTCCATACTTCTTTTTGAGAAAATGGTAGACAGTGTCATCCAAATCACCTTTCAGATCTACGTCAAAAACGTCTTCCAATTCTTGGTGATGCCTGAATATGAAAAGGGTGGCCTTGCCGTTATGGGTTAATTCAGCAATTACCTGGAGTTGCTCAGAAAAATATAACTCCACATCTTCAAGCATGAAAGAGGAGAGATACTCACCAGAAAAATTCATTTCAATTGTCCCTTTGATGTCATCCAGATATTCCTTAGTCTGCGAGTCATAGCTTCCTAACAAGAGGACAAAGGCCATAGGCCCGAGGTTAGCCATCGATATCTCCTGTTTGAATTTGGTACGTTTCTCAAAACCTTCCCGCAATACTAGTCTCAGGTCTATTTACTCTCGGGCATTTTGATGCTTACAAGTTTCAGATTTTTGTCGAACTTGGCTTCCACAGTACCTTTCTTCTTGACCGTAGTACTCAGAAATGGAGTGATGCTGAAAGTACCCTTCACAGAATAGGTTTCGCTATCCAAAGTGAGTTCACTTATTTCTACAGATGTTGACAGGTAAGTTTCGTTAAGTGCTCCTCCGATTTCACGTTCTAAAGCGAATCTGATATCACTTGTCGAATACCGAACGCTCATTTAGAAAGCTCCTTTCTTGCCACCTTAATTGCGTCTTTCCCAAGCATCAGCTCTACTTCTGGCAGTTTGCCCTCAACGATTCTGTAACGAGGCTGACTACCAACCTCTATTTTCTCTAGAACCCCAGCTTCCATTAACCTACTTAGATGGAAGTTTAGAGTGTTGGGATTCACATCACCAAAAAGCTTACTTGAGACTCCAAGTAGCTCAGCCCATCCGATTTCCTGTCTCGTGATCATCAATAATGTTATTAAGTGCCTTAATGGATGACTGAACAGTTCAAATCTTTTGCTCTTTTCTAAGACGAGTTCCCCTATGCTCATTGTTTTCACCTTATAATCTTAACGCATGGCCCAAATATATAGTTAACTGTAGTTAACTTCATATTCGGAGAACTAGCGAGCTTATGAAAATGGTAAAACCCCCAAAAGCTTAAGCTTCTGGGTATGTAGTCTAATGTGTTCCTGCCTGGGCCTGTCTGCATCTCGTACTAATCCCAAGACTTGTTGTTGGGCTTGGGCAGAGACTTTGCCTTTTCTCTTCAATGCGCCTCTTTTTCTGCTTGTCCTCGCCTTTCCGCCATGAACTGAGCCAGTATTTATCAGGCAGGAATAGGGCTTTTTAGGGACTAGTATGATGCAGAACGTAAATACGGAAGAGGTTCCAACCTCGCATTTCCAGCTTTCGACCTTGATAAATAGAGAGTGAGAGAATGGGCAGGGGCAAGTTCTGGTCGCATGTGAGGGCTTTGATCTGGGATAAGGCCACGCAGATGTTCATGGAAGAACAAGCGAGGACGATGGGAGAGGACTTCAAGGCCATAACACCCGAGAGAAAGGAGCTGAGAGAAGAGGGCCTGTTCCAAGAGGCCAAGGTCCTCGTCCTCCGCGAACTATACTACGCGAAGAAGGGGGACCCCTCCAATGGCGACTTTTAAGCGTCGAATTCTGCGCCTTATACTCCAAGGCCGCAAAACCCAAACGAGAAGGACCAGCAAGCACGAGTGGAGAATAGGCGAGGCCTACGGCGTCCGCGACGAATGGTTCACAAAAACGCAAGGCCACATAACAATCACACGCAAATTCAAACAGCGCCTAGGAGACATCAGCCCCAAAGACGTGCAGAAAGAGGGATACCGCACCCTGGAGGAATTCCGGGAAGCATGGACCGAGATTTACAGCGGCTGGGACCCGGAGCAGGTCGTCACGGCCTACGAGTTCAAAACTGCTGCCAGAACAGGCAGACCTTCTCCTGCATGAGGAAACCGCAGACCCGTATGAAATTGCCCCATTTCCGCCCACGATGGAGATGCCTCCCGCAACCAGAACTTTTGCTTCGGTTATCCACTTTCCCTAAGAATAGACGGGTCACGGTTGCTTAGAAGGACAGATATAGAATTCTTCTATTGTTCTTGCCTTTCTCTTTCTCCATAGGTGAAACACTCTTCACCAAACGGATAAGTAATTGGCGTGTGTTACTATTTTTGGCGTCCAAGAGTTGCACGAAAACAACAACTGGGACTATGATATTCACACAGCAATGTCGCATCGTGTGAATAGGAAAATCGTAGAATGTTTGCACGATGAGAACTTGTCGTTTACGGACTTGTTGAATAGGGTTGGTGCTGATGGTAACCATGGCAAATTTGGCTATCACCTCAGAACCCTGAGTAAATTCGTTGAACTTGAGCCTACAACAAAGAAGTATCGCCTAACGGCTAGAGGAAGATTGTTGGCTGGCGTGATTCATGATTTTCGCTTTCTGACTTCAAGAGGAAAGGAGACATCGAGATATGCCGAACGCCTGACAATTGGAGACCATGCTGTCGCCTTGTATGATAATGACGATTTCAAACGCAGAATATCGTTTCCGTTCCTAAAAGCTGGACTGTCAAGGGGTGAGGCAGCCGTATATATTGTCTCCGAAGATGGACTGGATTCTGAAATTCGAGAAATCAAAAAGTATGGCATAGACCTTGACAGCCTGCCCAAGGAAGCATTCACAATCATGTCTGCTAATGAATGGTACCTAAGAAGAGGAAGAGCCAAAGCCAAAACAATCACAACGAATTGGCAGACGCTTATTCACGAGAAGAAGAAAGCTGGATTTGCGGGAGTGCATGCCGCTGGCGAAACAGCGGTCTTCATCAGCAATGGAAAAAGTGAAGAGTTAGCAAGATACGATGAAGCGTTGGGCAGACAACTTGCTTTTGACCTTTGTGGGCTGTGCCTCTACGATAAGAACATACTTGAAGAAAGACACATTGCCCGAGTCTTACATTGTCACGGTCACATAATCTCTGAAGACCTACTCGGAAAAACAGAAGTGCGCACGCTTCAGGAGAGCACATGATAACTATTAAGGCCGCAGAAGAAGTATTCGAGTTTTTGGCATACCTTGCACGTCAGGACGTAACGTTGCCTGCACTTCTCGTCGATTATCTCAAATGGGACTACTCAACAAAGCAAATCAAAGACTTCCTTAACAAATTAGATTCTGCATGCATCGAAGCGAGGAACAATAAACGCTGACCTTGGACACTATGTGCTTCTGAGTTTTGTAAGAGCTTTGAACTCATCCTTTCTCCTACATGGAAATCCAAGGCACTTAGTACAATGCGGTTCTTATTCTCTTTTCAAATCTCCATTTTAAGAGGATGTGGTCTTCTATGCTTGTTTAGTCTTTTTCCTTCTGGACTGTTCGGTTTAGATTACTCTGGTAGGATAATCCTAGAATCAAAAAGGAAAAGTATTCTCCCATACTACTTCACAAGAAGAGCCTATCGAGTTTGTGATAATCTTATTCTTCTGAGAACAAGCTTATCAAGAACCTTACTCTTTTCTGTCCAACAAGATAAATGGAGTCACCTACTCGGGGCATCACAAAAAAAGGTTAGAAAATCTTGACCATTCATGATTCTCGGTAGTCTACTCCTCTTCTAACAAGAGACAGTCCGAGGTTAGAAAGAAGAACCTCAAGATTTGGACTCGGGGCATGGACAAGTGATGTTCTTCCACTGTATGGAGATATCTCCCGACATGAGAAATCGATCGGTCTGTGCCTTATGGCATGGGATAATAGAGTTTCGACTCTGAATTGCAAAGCTTAATAATCTAAACAATCGGTTCGCAAGCATTTTATCTTTCAAACACAAACTGAGCTAGCAGCTGATAGTCCCAGTGTGATGTTTCGGGTTGCGTATGGAGCAGATGATCTAAATGGCAGAATCTATCGTTGAGTCTTCCACAGAAGCAGTCTTGAATGTAGCCAAGACAGAGAGAATTAGAGTCTTGCACGTTGATGACGACCCTGCCTTCTTGAAAGTTGCGAAACAATGCCTGGAAATGCAGGGCATATTTGCAGTAGATACTGCATCTTCAGTTAACGAAGCTTCTGAAAAACTGAAGAAGACGGATTATGATGCTATTGTTTGTGATTACCAGATGCCAGATGAAGATGGGCTTGAATTTCTGAAAGAACTACGGGCAAATGGAAACAATACTCCATTCATTGTTTTCACTGGAAAAGGCAGAGAAGAAGTAGCCGTTAAAGCACTGAACTTGGGTGCTGACGGATACTGCAACAAACATGGTGAACCAGAAACAGTCTATGGCGAATTGGCACATGGAATACGTCAGGCCGTAGAAAGACAACGGGCATTGACTGAGTCAGAGCGATCTAATGAAATGCTTAGAACCGCGATCGCCTACGCTGGAGTCGGAATCTCCTTGCTCGATACAAAGGGCATTCATATCAGCGTCAACTCAGCCTTCTGTGAAATGGTAGGTTATTCGAGCGAAGAACTGATAGGCACAGGACCTCCGCACAAGTACTGGCCTAAGGACGAAAAAGAAAAAATCTCAAAAAGGTTAAGGGGTTTTTTGAAGGAAGGTAAGCAGCCTCCTCAAGAACACGTGTTCCAGAGAAAAAACGGCGAAAAATTCCCCGTTCTCATCACCGCTTCTCCAGTAAAGGACGAGAAACGAGAAGACGTGGCCTACGTTGGCATTGTCCAAGACATCACTGAACGCAAGAAAGCAGAAGAAGAAATGCGGAAAAGCGAAGTGATTCTGGAGAATATTGCCGATTCAATTATCGTCACAGACCTTCAAGGTCGAATAACCTCCTGGAACGAAGGCGCCTCCAAGATTTTCGGCTTCGGCGCCGAAGAGATGCTTGGCGAGAACATTGCAAAAGTGTCCAAGCCCAAGGAAAGGGAACAGGTTGCTCCCGCTCAGCTTGAACAGGTACGAAAGGGAGTGCTTTTCCTCGGAGAATGGGAGGGCGTAAGAAAGGACGGGGAACCCGTGTGGCTGATGCTGACCACCAAGCTCCTGAAGAATAGTCAAGGCGAAACCGTCGGGATGATTGGTGTCGGGAAAGACATCGCAGAACGCAAGAAGGCGGAGGAGGCTTTGAGGGGATCTGAAGAGAAGTATCGAAACTTGGTTGAAAACTCCCAAGACGGCATTGCGATAGTAAATTTCAAGGGGAACGTTTTGTTCGCCAACAAGGCGGCGGAAAGGCTGACAGGCTACACTCTGAAGGAGGGGAAGGGATTGAACATAAGAGCAATCACCCCAAAGAGGTATTGGCCGAAGAGTGTGGCAATGCTCCTCAAAGCAAGAATGGGAAAGCCAATCCCCTATTTCGAGTATGAACTAAAGAGGAAAGACGGAACAACTGTTCCAGTTGAGACTGGGGGTCAGGCAATCTTTGAGGATGGAAAACCTGTCGCCATACAAATCATAACCCGAGAAGTCACCGAACGCAGGAAAGCCGAAGAGGAGGTGAAATCGTCTGAGCAGAAATTCCGTGGTCTCGTTGAGGATTCTGCTGCCGCCATAGCAACTATTGATCTGAAGGGGAGATTGACTTACGTGAACGGGGCACTTGCGGATTCTCTTGGTTATTCCGTTCAGGAAATGTCTGGTCGTGCGTTCAAAGACTTTGTGCACCCTGACGACGGGGGAAGACTCGTGCGCCTGTTTCTCAAGATTATTGTTTTGCGAAGGAAACCGCGGAAGTTCGAGTTCAGAGCGTTACGAAAGGACGGCGGGATTCTTCATCTCACGTGTAGGCCCACTAGACTTGAGACAGCTGGCAAAACAAGGGGTTTCCAAGCAATCATCATAGACAGCACAGCGGAGAAACGGATGCTGGAAAGAGCGGAGAAGACTAGCGAAAAGCTGAGTGTTGTCGGCGGTTTGACGAGGCATGACGTGAACAACAAGCTTTCCACAATCCTAAATGTCTCTTATCTCCTCAAGCAGAAACTGCGTGACAATCAGAGTTTGGAATTGGTTAAAGAAACCGAATCAGCCGTTCATCAGATTGAAGGACTGTTCGAGTTCGCCAGAGCATACGAGAAGCTCGGCACTGAGGAATTAGCTTACGTTGATGCTGAAAAGGTCTTCAACGAAGCAGCGAGGCTCTTCCCAAGTTTGAAGGACATAAGGATTGTGAATGATTGCCATGGATTAACCTTGTTCGCTGATTCGCTTCTGAGGCAACTCTTCTACAACCTCATTGACAACTCGTTGAAGCACGGCGAAAAGGTAGGCCAAGTCAGAGTGCACTATGAAATCAGCGAAGATCACTTGAAGCTCATCTACGATGATGACGGCGTTGGCATACCGAAGGCTGAAAAAGACAAGATTTTCAAGGAAGGTTATGGAAAGGCCAGAGGCCACGGATTGTACCTGATAAAGAAAATGTGTGAAGTGTACGGCTGGACCATCCGAGAAACGGGCAGACAAGGCAAGGGAGCACAGTTCACCATAAACATGCCCAAGGCCAAGCCAGATGGAAAACCAAACTGCAAGCTTGGTTAAGATAAGGCTTAGACAGAACATTGACAGAAACCGCAATAGCGAGAGAGAAGAAAATCAGATCATACCCGCCAGAACAGGTAGGCCTTCGTCTGCGTCAGGAAGCCGCAGATCCCTATGAGGCCCGCAAGCTTCTGCTTTTTTCTGTTCTTCCTTGGTATCTTTTCGTTTTATTCCAATAAAACGCAAACAGAATCTAAAGAAGATGCGCCCTTCTTAAAAAGCTAGAAATTCGAAAAATCTCTAAATGGCTGGTGATTGTCGAGGGCCGGGTTTGAACCGGCGACAAATGGAGATGTCTCCCGCACAACCCCTCTTTTTTCTTTTCCAGTTACTAGATTGGGACGCCCTGACATTCTATTCTCTTCAATCAAATGATACGTTTTCCTGGCCTACTTCTTTGGAAGTCCTCTAACATGCAGCCACGATCAGTAGCCCATTTCATCAATCGTGTTGCATGTGATACACTTGTTTGCATGCAGTAGTGTGCTATAATGTTCTAGAAGACGGTTCCATAAAACATTAATACGTAGAATCAAGAATAGCTTATTCTGCAAATTGAAAGGAGAAAGGAAAATGAAGAAAATAGTTTTCGGAATGATTTTGATGATGAGCATGCTAGTTCTATCGGCATTTTCAACACTTATGCTACAAGCCAAAGCTTCACTTGATTATCAATTGACGACAAACCCACTTGGCGACACCTGGCCTTCTTGGAGCCCTGACGGAACACGAATCACCTATCAGGCCCATGCTGATTCTTGGAATCGGCACATATGGGTAATGAATAATGACGGAAGTAACAAGATCCAGCTAACCAGTGGAAGTGCCGTGGACGTTTATCCGGTATTCTCTCCTGACGGAACAAAAATAGCCTTTTCCAGATGGGGTTTCAGAGGAGACCGCTGTGACTTAATGATAATGAATGCTGACGGAACTGATGCGCGACGAGTAACCTTCAGCGGGGTTCCCGGTATGATAGAAGGAACATTTGAGGAACCGCAGTGGTCGAAAGATGGAACGAAACTTATCTTTATCTATAGGGAAGGAACTACAGGAAATATACTTAGCCAATGGATTGGAACCATCAATGTTGATGGTTCTGACCTACAAGTCATTGGCCGCGGAGAGAGCCCCAGATTTTGCTATGGCGACACACGAATACTTTTTCACACAGACTGGTGGTTTGACGGTCAAGAACGCATAGCTTTAATGAATGCTGATGGAACCAACGTGCAGATCTTAACAAGCGGTCCTAACGATGTCTATCCTCACATGTCTTCGCTAACCCACCGAATAATTTTCGGTCGCAATCAAGACCTATACATCATGAACGAAGATGGAAGCGATCTGAAAGCTATGACAAGTGATGGTCTTAATAATTACTATCCCCGATGGGCACCTGACGAGAAATGGATTGCTTACAGTTCAAAGAAGGCGGGCAACGATGACATTTGGAAAATGGAGGCACCAGTAGAAGCGATCAACGCATGCGTTGACACTGACCCTGACACCCTCAATCTGGGAAGCAAGGGCAATTGGATTACTGCTTACGTTGAGCTTCCTGAGGGCTATGATGTGCGGAACATTGACGTTTCCACGATTCTACTCAACGGTACGGTTCCAGTCAATCCAAGTGCTCCTACCGCGGTTGGAGACTATGACGGTGACGGCGTTCCAGATTTGATGGTTAAGTTTGATAAGGCAGCAGTGTCAGGCTTGATACTTTCCCAAGGCATAACCTCAGGCAACGTGGTCTTAACAATTACAGGGCGACTCTACGACGGAACAATATTCGAGGGAAGCGACACAATTCGGGTAATGCTGCCTATGCCAAAGAGCCACAGACCTGTCCCAATCTAAGGGGAACTTCACCCTCTTTTTTCTGTCTATCTATACAACATTCCAAGAAGCATCCAAAGCTCAACATATGAGTGCGAGGGGTGGGATTCGAACCCTATCTCTAGTGGCGATGTCTCCCGCAAAACCCCATTTTTCTCCTCTCTAGATGCGCTTCTGTTGGTAAGGATAGACTGAAGACTTTCGTTTTATAAACATAAAACGCAAACACAATCCAGAGAAATGCGGTAGGTGCCGAGGGCTAGCTTCACAGGAGCGTTTAAACCGTCGTTACCACTTTTACAGATTTTTGTAAAAATCGACGATTTCATTAATTGAGCTTAGGACAAAGAATAGAACACTCTTTCCAAAAGAGTTGGTGAACTGACGAAAGACATCTGAGACATCTCTGCTTAAAGGATTTAAGTTCAAAGGGATAATTCTATTCATGGAACAAACGAGAAAAGATGAACTGAAAAATGCAG
>Ga0315285_10008080_pt1 | contig 10807 bp, 17 predicted proteins | sample YL17G09_36_MG_FD_203698 | JGI IMG/M metagenome (GOLD analysis project Ga0315285, IMG submission 203698) | Sediment microbial communities from Yellowstone Lake, YNP, Wyoming, USA - YL17G09_36 | ecosystem: Environmental > Aquatic > Freshwater > Lake > Sediment | place: USA: Wyoming | collected... | reverse complement strand
AAAATTGTACAGAAGAGGAAAAGAAGCGATCCAACAAGATAAAAAAATTGGCTTTGTCCGCCGCACATTGATCAAATGGCTTTCCAAGGACCAACAAGATTAGGTCATGAAAAAAATCCTTTACTTACTGATCGGTTTTCTGGGCTTAGGGCTAACGATGCCGCACGCTTATGCAGACAACGGGATTTCAACGTTGCGCCTCAAGACGAATTTTAATATTTGGCGCGTGAACCTGAATAAAGCCGAATGGCTTAAAACCTATCCTAAAATGAACTGGAATGGATTTGAGGTGAAGTGGCCTGATACCTTAGAGGGTGAAGCCAAGAACAAAGCATTATCTTATGTAAAATCCAGCGACGCCGTCGGGGTCGATTTTGCCCAAGTGCGCGCCTACCTCGAAAAAATCACTTCGCCGGAAATCAATCGGGAACCCCAGGATGTAAGCATTAAAATAAATGATAAAGGTAAAATCGAATTTGATGGATTTGCATTCAATGGGCAACGGATTGATTTTGAAAAAGCTTTTTATCTTATTCAAAAAGCCATCCGCGATCGCATTGAAGAAGTGCGTCTGCCCATTAAAATTATTCCCGCCACGATCAACGTTTTGAGTGATGAGCTTAAGCAAAAGGGAATTCAGACGCTGATCGCCACCGGGGAAAGCGACTTTTCAAACTCACCGAAAAACCGCCGCAGCAACATCCGGGTCGGACTGGCCTCTTTTAGCGGCCGGCTGGTTCCACCGGGCACCGAGACTGGTGCAGGCGAAATCTTAGGACTGGTAGACGCGACCACCGGTTACCTCCCGGAGCTTGTCATTAAGGGTGACAAAACCGTTCCCGAATATGGCGGAGGATTATGCCAAGTTTCAACAACGGTCTATCGCGCTGTGCTCATCGGTGGGTTTCCCATCACCGCGCGAACTAACCATTCCTATGCGGTCAGCTACTATGATCCCCAGGGCCTCGACGCCACCATTTACCCGCCAGATCCTGATATGAAATTTGTAAATGACACACCAAACATGATTCTTTTACAGACCACCACCGTCGGCGACAAAGCTTATGCCAACGTCTATGGCACTCCTGTCGATCGGCAGGTGGACCTATTGGGCCCATGGTATTACAGCTATAAATCTCCGCCGGACTCACGAACCGAATACAGCACCAAGATCCCGCCTGGCGACAAGGTGAAGCTCGGCGAAGCGCACATGGGTTTTAAGGCGGATTGGTACCGACGCATCTCTTATGCTAACCCATCCCCAAAAGAAGTCTTGGAGCGCATCCACAGCGACTATGAGCCACGCCCCCAATTCACCGTCATCGGAATCGATCCGGAAAACCCGCCGCCGGAGGCCACGCCGGAACACATCGACAAAGTGAAGCTATCGGACTGACCGATTGGACCACTCATGGGTCCACCAATTGGTCAACCCATTAGTCCACCCATCAGAAATTAGTAGTCATTGCGGCCTTCAAACGCCTTTTTGAGCGTCTGCGCATCAGCATAATTCAAATCGCCGCCCATGGGGATGCCGCGGGCGATACGGGTGATTTTTAGGTCAGGCCCCGCCTGAGGCGGGCGGATGTACCGGAGAATATAGGCCGAAGTCGCCTCACCCTCGAGCGAAGGATTAAGCGCCAGAATAATTTCTTTCACTTTTCCCTCTTTCACGCGAGTGATGAGCTCTGCGATCTTTAGGTCATCAGGGCCAATGCCTTCAACAGGGCTGATCACGCCATGCAGCACATGATACAGACCTTTATAGGTGTTGGCTTTTTCAAGGGCAATCAAATCCAGGGGATCCTCCACGATACAAATCACGGATGGGTCGCGTTCAAGATTCGAGCAGATCGAACAAATGGTTTCGGTTGAAAAATTCTGGCAGCGCTCGCAATAACGGATCCCTTTTTTAAGCATACGGATCGTCTCGCCAAACCGTTCAACGTCCTCCTCTTTTTTGCTCAGCAGATAAAACGTCAGCCGCTCGGCGGTCTTCTGCCCCACGCCGGGAAGTTTGCCGAATTCCTCAATGGCCTGCTCGATATTTTTAGGAAGTGTACCCATAACTGAATGATACCAAAAACCGACATTATCGTCTAAACGTTCGGATCGCGCGGGCAATAGTGCGCTTGTTTTCGCGGTCTTTGATCACCTCGCGTTTATCCTCTTTTTTTCGTCCACGGACCAAGGCGATCTTCACTTTGGCAAAAGCGCCCTCAAGACCAATGGCGAGCGGTGTGACCGTGAGTCCCCTCTCGTTGAGTTTTGCGCCGATTTTTTCAATCTCTTTCCGGTTGAGAAGCAGTTTCCGGTCACGGAACGGATCATAGGATTTATCAGCACTGAACTTGTAATGCGCGATGTTGCATCCCTTAAGCCAGGCTTGTCTGCCCATGATAGAAACGTAAGAGCCTTTCAGGTTCACATGTCCCGCGCGGACGGACTTGATCTCTGGTCCGGTCAAAACAATCCCCGCGACCACTTCATCGAGGATCTCGTAGTTAAAATAAGCCTTCTTGTTTTCGTAAATAATTTTCATCAGCGACGGGCTAGCTTTTTGGGATAAATCGCGATCATGCGTCTTAAGACCAGACTGTTCTTAGTGCGCTCGCGAAGGCTTAAAAAATCAAACCAGATATTCATGAAAGTTTCATGGTTCAATCGACGGATCCCCGGGATCTCAGGATCCATGAGATAAATCATCTTTTTGCTTACATGGACGCAAACGGAGTAATGGCCTTCATCTTTTGAAAACCAATTCACAATGACGGGCACCCTCCGGTCAACAACCCAGTGATTCAGCTCATCGATTGAACTGTGATCTCGTAAAAAACCCGAAAATCCAAGGTTACGGGCTGCATTTAAAATCCAGCGGCCGCGTGTGCCAACATGTGGAGAAGCCCTAGTCATCGAGGCCAGAGTATCTTCGGTTTTAACCACACCATAATAATCCAGCACCATTTTAAGTGAAGCAGGGCCGCAGAAGCCGGGTTTTTGGCGATGGGGTTTAAGGTCGAGCATGGGTGATAAATGTGTACTTTTTATTAATTACACTTACTTTCACATTCAAATAACTTCATATTATCATTTTCGTTAGCGTCTATACATTTTTGGACACATAATTTACATTGTGTAAATTGAGAATTTTGTATCTGTTGGCATTTGCCATTTTGAACGCCACATTTTGCATATTGTAAGCATTTATCTCCAATTCCGTACATTTCCGTACAAACATCTGGAGGATTAGAACCACAGACAATATTTAAACCGTGGCATGTTTCTAATGCACAGTCTGAACCGCCAGCATTCCCCTCACACGGCTCCTCCCAAATTCGCAGACACTTCGACTTGGCCTCGCACCACTGGTAGCCGGCGGATCCGATGCATCCATGCTCGTCACGGTCGCCGCCTAAAAGCGGAGGCACAGCCTTCGTTTCAGGTTTTGATGCGACTCCGAAACCACACACAGGTACACATTGCATCGTGCAAAGCTCCGCGTTCGGGTCGTGGCGGCAGGCGGACGTGCATTCTTCAAATTTTCCTTTGTGCGTATCGCACCAGTCTTTGCCCGCGTTCTCACACTCCTGATACTCTTCAAGCCAGTTTCCATGGGCTTCAGTGCAAGATTTTTCCAAGCCAGATCCTGTCGTCGGTTCTTTTGGTACTAATTTTTTGACCTCGATTTTTTGACAGCTGGAAAGAATGAAAATGATAAGAATAAGGCCTAAAAGAATTTTGAATTTTTTCATAAAATTAAAATTATGGGGTTAATGATTCGCAAAGTTCAATACGATAAACGATCCTATAAGTAACATCGAAATAAAAAAATACAAATTGATAAAATTAAAAACGTTTCGTGTAAAAATAGCAATAGGGCGTGTGGCCATTCTTTGAATAATAATCCTGATGGTACGTCTCGGCCGGCCAAAAGGTTTTAGCTTTTTCAACAGCCGTCACCACGTCATAACCTTTCTTTTTAAGAATGGATATCAATGTTTCCGCTATCTTTTTTTGGTTTTCGTTCAAATAAAAAATCGCTGAACGGTATTGAGGTCCAACATCCGGGCCTTGCCGGTTCATCTGGGTGGGATCATGGATTTCAAAAAACAAACGAGCCAGAATTTCATATGATGTGACGGTAGGGTCAAAAAGGACATCGAGGGTTTCGGTATGACCTGTTTTTCCAGAGCACACTTGTTCATAAGTAGGGTGATCGACGGACCCTCCGGTATACCCCACCTTCGTTTTGAGGACGCCGGGCACACGGCCAAAATGGTATTGCATGCCCCAAAAGCAACCGCCGGCAAAGTATGCATGCTCGCTCGGTTTATTTTGTTTTTTGGTCATCTTTCTTAAAAATAAGCGATAAGGAATTCACGCAATGCCGAACATTTTTTTGAGTGAGCTGTTCACCTAAAAAAACATGCCCTAAATGAGCTCCGCAGTGGGCACATTGAATCTCGGTGCGTATTCCATCGGCATCCGGCAAATGTCGGACAGCACCGGAAATTTCTTGGTCAAAACTCGGCCATCCGCATCCGGACCTGAATTTAGCTTCAGATCGGTAAAGCCGAGCGCCGCATTGTCGACAGACATAAATACCCTTTTCAAAAAAATTATCATACTGGCCCGTATAAGGCGGTTCAGTGCCTTTATCGATCATCACGCGTTTCTCCTCAGGGGTGAGCTTTTTTAATTGCATCCGATCAATTTATTACTGGCGGAAAGGGAGGGATTCGAACCCTCGACCCCGGAAACCGGAGTACCGCTTTTCGAGAGCGGCGCCTTCAACCACTCGGCCACCTTTCCGTATCAGATAATAGATTAGAGATTTGAAACTGAAGATTCAAGAGGATCGAGGATCAGGCCTTCCATTGCAGTGTCTTTTGGTTTTGGATAAGATGAATCCGAATTAAACCAAAACCCATGACTGAATCAGAATTAAAACCCAGAACCCTGCTCGGCGTGGACCGAAATATTTTTTTGCTCGGCATCGTGAGCTTCCTCACCGACCTCAGTTCCGAGATGATCTTCTCGGTCTTCTCGATCTTCTTCACCATCATCCTGGGCGCCTCGGCCGCCCTACTCGGAATCGTCGAGGGTTTAGCGGACTTTGCGGCCTCGTCGCTCGACGCCCTCGCCGGATTCCTTTCAGACCGCACGGGCAAACGGAAGCGCTTAGCAATTCTTGGCTACGGGTTCTCGACCCTAGCCAAGGCGATCCTGATTATCCAGGCGACGGTCCTTTCAGCGGCCTCGTTCCGCGTGATCGAAAGACTGGGTAAATCCTTCCGCAGCGCCCCGCGTGACGCCTGGATCTCATCCTTGGCTGACCGGAAGAAAGCGGGCTTCTCATTCGGCGTGCACAAGGCCATGGATAAATCCGGCGCCATCTTGGGCCCCTTGGGCGCGTACTGGCTCCTCAACCGCTTCGGCCAGAACGCGGACACCTTCAAGACTCTTTTTCTCGTCGCGCTCGTGCCCGCGGCCATTGCGGTTCTCGTACTTTTTTTCGTTCCCGAAAAACCCGCCGTTCCAACAGAACGAGAAAACATCTTCCGCGCCTACAAGACGCTCGGCCCCGGCTTCAAGCACTACCTCCACACCGCGGGAATCTTCTCGCTCGCCTACTTCAGCTTCAGTTTCCTTCTCCTAAAAGCTCACCAGATAGGATTCGCGATCAAAGACGTGACCTTGCTCTACGCGCTCTTCAACATCTCATTCGTCATCCTGGCGCCGCTTCTCGGCAAGCTCGGCGATAGGATTGGAAGGCGGACGATCATCGGACTCGAATACGTCCTTTACCTTCTCATATGCGTCGGGTTCGTGTTCGCGACAGCGCATTGGCACATCGTCCTGCTGTTCCTGCTGTTCGGCGTCTTTTACGCCATCGACGAAAGCCAGAGCAAGGCCTACATCACCGACCTGGAGAAGCACAAGCGCGGCACGGCCATTGGAGTCTACAACTTCATCTTGGGCGTCATCTATCTGCCCGCTTCGGTCATCGCCGGGTACCTATGGAAACTCAACCCAAATTACGCCTTCGAATTCGGCGCGGCAGTGTCGGCGCTGGCATTGGTGTTCTTCCTTTCGGGAAAGGCCAACGCCAGACCATCGTATGAACAGGCATGAAGAACGAACCAGCCAATACCACCTTCACGCCCAGGCGCTCTGTGACGAAGGCGCTTAAAATTCACTTTCCAATAAGTCATAAATCCGCCAGTCCAATTCATGATCGAATTCAGACAAGGCATGTTTTTTCACCAAACCGTAATAACTACTCACGTTTCCGTAACTAAGCCTTCTCTTGATTCGCTTGCAATTTCGCCTATTCAACATTCTTTCATCCGGACGAATGATAACACCCAAAAACTTCAGCCCATGGCTTGCCATGAGAATTTTGTCGCTTTTGGGATTCATTTTAAGCCTTAAGGCAACTTCAAGAAATTGAATAACTTGGTCTCGTATGCTGTTAAGTTTTTGTAAATTTGGATCAAGAATGATAAAATCATCCCCGTAACGCAGATAACACCTCACTTTAAGCTCATGTTTCACAAAGCGATCCAGCTCATTCAGGTAAATGTTGGCGAAGATCTGGCTGGTGAGGTTGCCGATGGGCATTCCGATAAAAGTTCTCTCTCTGCGAAAAACTGCGCACAACTTCCCGAATGAGCCAGCGCGCTTTTGGGCACTGAACTTTCCGGAAAACCGCCCCGAGAAGCACGCCCTGATCCACACTGTCGAAAAACTTCCGTATGTCCGCCTTCCAAACGTAAGCCCGCGGGTTCTTTTTCGTGAATTCCTGCGCCCGCTCAATGGCCCCCAAAAGCCCCTTCCCCGCGCGACACGACCAAGCGTCAAAAATAAAAGTCCGATCATAAATCGGAACCAAATAGTCATAGATCAGACGGTGGACCACGCGGTCGCGGATGCCCGACACCGAGACTTCCCTCCGCTTGTTGTCGCAAACGACAAATTTCCGGTAAGGCCCATGCCGGTAATTTCCTCTGTTCAAATCACAAAAAAGCTTAAACATATTTTCCTCAAGCCTGTATTGGAATTCGTGGAGCCCCGCTGTGGGCCGCTTGCCTTTTTTGTAGGCAAACCAGCTTCGCCACATATTTTTTAAACTCAGATTTATGGAATCACTGCCCATCATCAACAAAACTTATGAGATCTACAAACGGATTATAGAGCTCAATACAAATTTGCCAAAGCAAATGCATTATTCACTGGGGATCAGCTTGGAAAACTCTGTTCTGGAAGTTATGGAAAACCTGATTTTGGCCAAAAGCGCGCCAAAACCGCTAAAGTCGGCCTATTTGCTGAAAGCAAGCGGCCAGCTTGAAATAACCACGCTTAAATTGCGCCTTTTCCTGGAACTAAAACTAGCCAATGAAACCAAAATTTTTCAAACGCAATCGATCTTCGCCGAAGTTGGAAGAATGCTGGGCGGCTGGCTGAAAGCATCGCAAAGCGCATGACCCTTCACCGAGCGACGGAACCGATTGTTGCCGTTCTGGTTCCCAGGATGATTCCAATTGAAGTTCACCTGCCGGTTGTCCGGGTTCGGATTCCAATTCGCGTTAGGAACGCGGGATTATTGACTGGGCTTATCTGTTTGACGCCGCGGTCGCGACCGCGGCGTTTTTTCCGCGTATTAAACTCAGCTCAAACGTGAGGGGTGATGTGCTTAGATTGGCTGCATTCCGAGGTTTCGGAATAACACGCCCGCGGTAGCCTTAAGCTTATTTCAAAAAACTCAGGTTTCTAATCACCGCGTGACCTGAGTTTAGTTGAATGGTCAGAAAAATCAAAATCAAAAAATAAAGAAAGGGTCAAAATTCAAAGTCTAAACGGAAGGCACATCACCCCCCACCGAGCGACGGAACCGATTGACGCCGCCCGGGTCCCCAGGATGATCCCAACCGAAGTCCACCCGCCGGTCGTCCGGGTCCGGATACCAACCCGCGTACGGAACGCGGGATTCAGATAAGGCCGGATCCTCATCCAGCATGGTCCAAAATTCCTCATCGATCGGCTGACCGTTTTTAAGGCTTTTCATCATGAGCGCGATATACTTCCAGCGATCCATCCCGTTTACGCCATTGGCCTTTTTGTGTGCGACAAATTTTTCAAGGCGCTCTCCTAAAATCAGATCGGCGTCATCGAAATCATGGATCTCCATTTCCATGGAGCCTTCTGTGATATGGGCGCCCCATGTCTCAGGCTTCCTGCCAGCGTGCTGACGGAATAAACCATCCACGTAAGCGTCATTTTGGTCCGGCATGGTTTTGTGGCCATCCATGGCGGACACCAGATCATCGAAAGAGCGGTCCTTGGCATTCAGCACGAGAGTGGGATTTTGAAAGCTTTGGGCCGCCGCCAGCATTTCGGGGGTGAACGCTTTGAGAACCTGACCGAAATCCGGAGCCTTTTCGCCGGCCTTAAGAAGCTGGAAGACTCTTTGGGTTTCCATGGCGTCCGCAAAACCTTCTTCAAGCTTCAGCGATTCAACGAGTTTTTTGACCCCATCAGGCGTGGATACGGTGACCGCGGGTCCTTTGGCCGCCTGCTCGACAAGCCCGGAAAGCATCCCTTTGACCTGAGGACGAAAAGCTTCGGGTATTTGGTTGAAATCGACTTTGGAAAGATCAATGCCCTGCCGTACCGCTTCGGTCAAAGAGGCCATAAGGCGCGCTTCGGGAGAGGCGGAGTTTTGTTTGGCTCTGGTCATATTTACAGGAATTAGGAATTAACGATGAATTATAATCATTATATACATAAATATAATTTCTGTCAAGCACAGAATTTCGGTCTTCAAAGCAAAACCCCAAAAAAGGTGCTGCACAATCGGCGTCGCGGCCTGCGCTTAAAACGGCCGAAAATCCGTTTTAAACAGATTATGGATTGGCAGAAACAGATGATTAAGTCATGCTCACCACCAAATTGAGATTAAGCGCTTTGGCAATTTTTTCTAAAAACGTAATGCTAGGGTTATAACTACCCGATTCGAGCCGTGATATGGCAGATTGCTTTGTGCCGATTATTTTCGCCAATTCGGATTGAGTTATGCCTTGTTCCAGTCTTTTTTTGATAACAGCCTGTGCAATAGCAAATTCCGGACTAAGGGCATCGTACTCGTTACGAAGCGTTTTGTCTTTAAGAAGCCTTTTTTTAAAATTATTGTAAGATTTCATACATTCTTAATATAACGTATATGTTATAAATTTGCAAGAGAATTTTCTGTCTTTTTGCCAAATTAATCCATTGCCTTGGTATCCGCTGTGACTTCTTTATAAAACCGGTCAGCAAAATAATGGTCTTTTTGTAAAATGTGTAAAATATGCGGACCTCTTGTTTACCTCTCACTCTTAACTCGAATAAACCATGGTCGATTTTCTTACAATGCGGCATTGATAAATTATTCCCGAATTGTTCCAGTAAATCTAAAGTACGCAAGGCCTTGGCCAAGGTAGGTTTATCTAATTTTACAATAAAGTCTTCTATACTATGATCACAAAATTTAATGTCCATAAAATTCAAAAAATATTTTTTATCACTATACCAACTAAATGGCGGAGAGAGAGGGATTCGAACCCTCGATCCGGAAAAAACCGGATACCCGCCTTCCAAGCGGGCGCACTAGACCAATCCCGCAATGCGGGACGATCTCACTTTAACTATTCTTAATAATTAATGATTAAATGGCGGAGAGAGAGGGATTCGAACCCTCGATCCGGAAAAAACCGGATACCCGCCTTCCAAGCGGGCGCACTAGACCAACTATGCGATCTCTCCATAATTAAATTTAACTATCTATTTTTAGCGGACTTTCTCGTTTATCGCAACTCAAATTACTTAAAAGAAGTTTGAATTGTATTCCGCTTTTGAACTTTTTAATCTCCAATTCCCGCCTCATTGCCTCGGATCTAGTCTCGTATTCCTCACTATATATTACTTTCCATGATCTATTAAATTTCGTCGAAGGAGTGCTGCCTTCATTGTGTAGCATCACTCTTCTCTCTAAATTATTGGTGTGACCAATATAATATCTTTTTTTACTGGTTTGATTTAAGCATTTCAAAATATAAACTGTATACATAAATTCCTTATTAATATTCAATAAAGTATTTGCACTAGACCAATCCCGTACTGCGGGACGATCTCTCCGTAAGTAAGCTTAGGCTTTGGCCATCGTGCGGAGGCACTTGGCGCAGAGCTTGGTGAGTGTTTTTAGGCCAGTGGCAGGGTCAAAAATCCGCTTTTTCATAAGATTCGGATTGAAACGGCGTAGGGTTTTGCGGTTAGAATGGCTTACGCTATGGCCGACCTGGGGGCCTTTTCCGCACTTTTCGCAGACTTTTGACATAAATTCGGGCTTTAAAAAATGGCCAACCTAAACTATCATTTGAGTGATTTAATGTCAAACCGAATCCGATGACCGAATGGATTTACCTTATCATCGCTCTGGCGTTCTGCATTTCAGTCCATGAATCCGCTCATGCATGGGTCGCCTATAAATTGGGAGACCCGACAGCCAAAATGGAAGGACGCATCTCGCTGAATCCATTTAAACATCTGGATCTCTTGGGCACTTTGATGCTGTTTATAGCTCACTTTGGCTGGGGCAGACCCGTGCCTGTGAATTATAACAACTTACGGCATCCTAAGCGCGACTCAGCGTTAGTTTCAGTGGCAGGCCCCTTAAGCAATCTTCTGACCGCCTTTGTCGTCGTCATCGCGCTAAAATACATCCCTCAAATGCCAACGGTTCTCACCGGAATCCTACGGACTATTTTTG
>Ga0315285_10008076_pt1 | contig 10809 bp, 9 predicted proteins | sample YL17G09_36_MG_FD_203698 | JGI IMG/M metagenome (GOLD analysis project Ga0315285, IMG submission 203698) | Sediment microbial communities from Yellowstone Lake, YNP, Wyoming, USA - YL17G09_36 | ecosystem: Environmental > Aquatic > Freshwater > Lake > Sediment | place: USA: Wyoming | collected... | reverse complement strand
TGGCCGATTGTACGGCGACCGCGGTGTCGTATGGCCCAATCACGCTGCCATTTCCTCCCGCGGCGCTGTCGCCAGTGCCCTATTCAGGCGGTCCCGCGCATCACGCGCGGCAGGCGCCGTTTCCAGCAGGTGGCGAGACAGGAGCCCCCGCTCCAGCGCGCCGCGCACTGCGCTGTTGACGTGCTCCTGGCTCAGGGCACTGCCGGACACGTCGAGCAGAGTACGCAGAGGGCTGGTCACCTGGTAGCCGCCGCGGGCCTCCACGTCCTCCGCAGCTAGAGTGGCCTTGTGCAGGCAACAACCGCGCGGCGCCTTCTTGCGGAACCCTTTCGGCACCGTCAGATCGATCCGGGCGGGCATCACATCGCTCAGCTCGTGAACGGAAAGGGCCGTATCGTGGGAGACCACCGCTTGGGGCAGACCCTTCTGGTTGCGACTCCACAGAGACCAGCGAATCAGATCCTCCCGCTCGCCAGGTGGAAAATCGCGCAGCCGGAAGAGACCGCGACCGATCCTCAGCCAATTGCCGCGCGAAACGTGGAAGTGTTGCTGGCTGTAGGCGTATCCAGCCCGCCGTGCCTGAGCCGACGTGAAATAGCCGCCTTGAGCAGCCGCAACCTCGTATAGCGGCCGCGCATTCTCCTGTGGATCCCGCTTCATCTGCAAACACCTTATATTAAGTATAAGTATTTTACGTGAGACGCAGCGGAATGTCAAGCTTGTGGGCATTGGTCACGAAGTCTATTTAGGAGTCTTCAACGAGCAAGCGGCATCAGTAAGTCCGTCCACCCCGAGGAGAATGGCCAGCATCAGCGCCACCAGGCCGGAGGCGAAGAAGAAGGAGACCAGCGTGCGGCGGAACTGGTCCTTGGGGAGCCCCTGGCCCGCCCGCAGGATCAGCACAGGAGGCCCGGACATGCTGGTGCTGGTATTGAGCAGCCCGCTGAAGAGACCCGCAATGCCGGTGAGGAGGGCGTTCTGCGGCACCCTGAGCTTCCCCCACCGGAGCAGGAAAGTGAACAGGACCACCAGGCAACCCACGAAGACCTGCATGGTCTTGAGGGGGATGGCGCGGAGGATCCACACGCCCAGGGGCATGCTTAAGAGACTGGCGATGAATAGGATGAGCACCGGACGGTAGCTGATCCGCTCCCGAATCCTCACTGAGAGGAACCCGTTGAGCGACACCCGCACCATCAGCGAGGAGGAGACCACGGTCTCCATGGGGAGCAAGATGAGGGCCAGGGGCACGGCCACCAGCGCGCTCCCGAAGCCCTGGATGAGGCTGGCGAAGGCGATCACTGCGCAGAAGAGGGCGACAAGCACGGGGAATTGTAGGGCCAGTGCGGGGCAAGAATCAACTCACCGGATGCGTTGGGACGGCCCTCGTCCGTCGGCCGCTCAGCGGGGCCCCAGTCAGGCATGAGAGCCCAAGAGCTCCGATATGTCCTGACCCGTTGGCCGCATTCGAGCAGGACATCACGTGTCCTCGGTGCGCCTTCGTGGTCGTGACCTTGTCCACCCCGTCTAGAAGCGCAAGCTTGGCACGCGCAAGCGACGGACCTGGAGAGTTGAGAGTGGGGACTGTCGTGCACTCGGCTATCTCGGCCGGGACCGCCTCCGGGGACCACCGGATATGCAGTCCTCATGGGCATTGCACCGTGCGGAGGGGAAGCACTCGTTCACAATCTGGCGATGTGTGGCGCGGTCCGGTCGGACAATCGCAGGCTCCAGATCCAGTGCGAGGACCACGCTCGATGCGCAAGGGCACCCGACGGTGCAGGTCGCCGCTCGGTTTGATGCACTTGGGCCACTCAGTATGGCTCTTACCCGGGGCTTGCAGCGCATGGGATCTTGGCAGCACTTGGAGGTTGCCTGAGTACACAGCGTTGTGATGTCGGTCCGGGCTGCGAGAGCGTCAAGCACGTGCCCGTTGGGATGGTCGTACTTGCTCCCTTCTGTACCCACCGAGATGATCACCACCTTTGGCCCGACTGGTTCAAGTATGTCGGCCGGGTTAGTCTCGGTGGTTATGTCCTTCCATGCACCGTGGTGGGGGAACTTGAGTACATCCGCCGTCAAGTCTGACGCGTTCTGTCTCAGGGTACGCCACCCATAAGGCTCGAGGTCACCGGTAAGGAGCAAACGTGCACCGCCACCACTAGACAAGCGTACAACCACTGACAAGTTGTTCAGACGACCCGACAGGAGGAGGTCACCTATGTCGGCCTCCAAGGGGTGCAGGAATTCAATCTCCATGCCTTCCACAGACAACTCGGTGAGTCGCTGCGGGGCCCGGTAGCGTTCTCGATTGGACGGCTTGCGTACCCAGTCGCTCAATCTACGTAGCTGGCTTCGCCTTCTCTTGTCCGCCGTTGTGGGGCTATCGTCGCCGACCTGGGAGTGCCCATCCGCATCGTTGCGCAACCGCGCAGAGCGCCGCGTGTCCATCCCCCACCACCCGAAAAAAACTCCGTCGCAGTCGATCCCACGGTCGGGCGAGTCTTCCAGGAAGGTCACCAGGCCAGCAAAGTGATCCATATGGAGATGGGTAACCACCACGGCCCGCACGCGATCTACCTTGTGGTGTGCCAGCAGATCCCAGACAGCAACGGGGTCGATGCAATCAATGACGACCGCTTCTCTGGTGTGCGGGTTCCACACAACCGTGGTGTCGCCTTGGCCTACATCGAGAAAGGCCGCTTTCAGCATAGTCCTCCAGCCCGCCTCCGGGAGTGCACGGCTATGTGTCTTGAAGACTGGCGGAAATGCGCTTCAGCAGCTCCTCTTCGGTAAGATATGCGTACTCCTGTGGTCTTATCCAGGCCCATTCCACACCGGCTAGAGTCCGCTGGCGGTACAATTCGTCGGAGACACGAGCACGGAACTCAGCCCCAGGACGCAACATCCAACCAGGCATCTTCTCAGCGATTGGCACCTCATACAGCCCGGGCAGCGAGTCGAGCCACAGCGTAACCGTCCCAGCCGACGCATCAACCGCCTCCACGCCTCCCGACACAGACACCAAGGTCGATGGATCGGGTAGAAGCTCTCCCGGCCCCGTGAGATTGCATCGATCCCAGTTGGACACCCTTCGGAGCCAATCCACGGTGTCTTGATCGAGCTCGTACGCACCGCACAGGACCTCGTCGATAACACTCTGCGCCGTTGAGAAGTCGCCACCGACACGCGCTGCTTCCTCCACGTCGCGGCCCGCGCTATCTAGCCTCTCACACTCAGCCACCCCAAGTTGCATCGGAAACGGGATTGACCTCACGGCCCTGCTACCTATCTTGGGGGCCTTGAGGTGCTCCAGAATCCAGGCGTTGCTCACATGCCAGCTCAGCACACCGGCCAGGACTTCGAGACTGTGCTGGCCAAACGGATTAGGCTTCGGCACCACAACCCAGAAACCGTCCGACGGGTAGTAACCCTCTCGTTCAATCGCGACTTTGACACGCTGACCCCAGGTGGGATCAGGATTCGACACCATGAGTACTTTGGGATTGGCAAGCAGCCGCTCCTTGTCCAGGTGCGGATACCGACGGCTTTTCCTAGGACGCTCAAGGTCGTTGGGGTAGTAGATGGTGTGCCCACGGTAGTTGATAACGTAGGCACGCGGCATACACACCTTGGCCCGGGGAAGCCACTCTACCCGCTTTCCGTCCGGATAGTCATGCCACGGCCGGTCACTGCCAACAGCCGCGCCCAAGGATATGTCGGCAACCTGGTCGAGTGTGACTGTTCGCGATGCAATGTCTGCCCACTGCTGCTGCGAAAGCACGATTCTGTAGTCGATCACATGCGTGTTTCGCGGCCCGAGCATCGAGGCCGGTCCCCACTCCTTCTGGGAGACCGCAATCCGCGAAGCCGAGTAGCCCCCCGCGTGCTTGAACTGGTCCAACTGTCTCGCTTGGACCGTGCGCACCCTGACTGGCCCGGAAGAGATGCGGCCACTCTCGGCCTCAGGCTTGCGCCGGGCGAATAGCACCATTGGCCGGACGGTCGCGTCCCTGAAGACCTCGTTGGGCAACTCCCATATTTCCAACAGGTCGCAACGCTCGAGCAGCAGTCGCCTTGTGACCGGGGAAGCCTGGCCCACTACGAAAGTCTGAGGCATCAGCATTGCGAGATAGCCACCTGGGGCCAACCGCTGAACAGCGCGGACCAGGAACTCATCCGCTCTCTGATAGCGGACTCTGCGCCCCGCATCATCGTCGAATCTGGTGGCTTTGACCCCCATCTTGCGATTGCCAAAGAAGGGAGGGTTGCCGACTATAATGCTTGGGCGGTTCTCAGACAACCACCGCCAGCGCAGCGCGTCCTCGTTGTCAACAGTCCACCGATCAGTGTGCGAGACAAGGAGCAGCGACAACCCAGCCAACTGAGAAGTGAGCTTGTCCATGTCGTTGCCAACGATGTGCTCTCGCAAAGGGCGCTCGCTGTCGGCCATGTCCGCCAATTGAGAAAGACGGTCATAGGACGCCTGCAGGAAACTGCCCACCCCGCAGGTCATGTCTGCTACGATCCGCTCGTCGGGTGGGAACGCCTCAACAGGGACATTGTCAAGCACCCGTTGAGTCAGATACGACGGTGTACAGTAACGTGCCTCCCACTTCCGCTGCTCCGAATCCGGATACGCAGCTAGATAGAGGTCTTCAAGAATCTCAGGGGTGAAGCTGCTGTATCGCACCTCTTGCAGTATCGAGTAGGCTTCCTCCGCGGCCGAGTCGTATCCATTGATGTCCGAGGGTGTGAAATACCTGTCAAACATACGGTGCGCCTCCCCTACGACCAGGTTCATCGGCGCATCCGGCTCGCCGCATTCCTCCCCTAGTACACCCTTGTGTGCCAGAATCACTGCGGCCAACAACTGCACCGCTATGTTGCGTTCATCTGGGGCAGACCACCCAGCGCTCATCGCGTCTCTCAGGGTACGTACAGCTACTGCAAACTGCTCCACCAGTATCTTCCCAGTCACGTCCACCGCGAACAGGCGAAGCTGCACCGCGTTCACGTTCGGAAAAAGCACGAAAGACTCTATCCCTTCCTTCGCTCTGCGAATCCTGACTGGAGCGATGTCCTCCGCGTACTGATCGAAGACACCGGGGATCTCCCTGTAGCTGACGTCCGTGATCACCCTCTGGTGATCCACGCCGCCATCCCGACTGGCCACATAGAGCGATACACCCTCGTCTGTGCCGATCAGGTTGAATGGAGCGCCGGTCAGCACCAGGTGCTCTAGGATGTACTGGTCATCCAATCCCACCGGCTTGTAGTAGAAATTGACCCCGGATGTTGTTGGATCCCACCTGTAGGGGTCCGTAAACGCAGCTTGGTTCACCTTCAGCCCGCGCCCATGTCCCGTGAAGACGTACTCCTGACGTATCGCCGATTCGTGGAAGTCCCGCGCAAGGAGAGCATCGCTGATCGGCGCCAGTATGTGATGACGCTGCGCAGCCGGGACCGGACAATAAGGCAATTCGTAGATGTCAACGCCCTCGCTGCTCACCTTCGTCCCCCTTCTTGGCGCACACCGCATGACTGATCAACAGGGTGTCGCCTCCTGCTACTCCTCACCCATGGCCGGGATACTCTCTCCAGGCTCCGTCCCATGCCGCCCCGGCCGACACCGGTGCTACCGCAAAGCAGTGTGACAATAGCGCTCTTGGTGGGTCCTCCCTCGATTCAATCATAAGTGCGCCGGACCGTCAACAACATAGTCTCTGCCGGCCACGCCGGCGCGAATGGCTTCGCGCGACTTGTCGGGTATGAGCTCAGAAGTTCCTCTTGAAGATGATACTCCACCGCTGGCCGGCGTTCACGTAGGAGTTCATCTTCAACCAATACGTGCGCGAGAGCGGCGTCGGATCTCGATGGCTCCCCATCCAAAGGGATTCGGAAAACCGCATCAGCGCACAACAACCTGCACGCTGAAGATCCCGGCGGGCTCGGCGCTCTCCTTGTAGCCGGGCTTGTACTCCAGAGTCAACGTGGTACTCCCGGAGGAGCGAGCCAAGAACCGCCAGACGTCCTTGCCCCCTGCGCCTGGACTGAGGACGGCAAACCATCCAGCCTGGTACTCATGACCAGTCTGCTCCAGGACCGCATCGTCCACTTCGGCAAGCTCCCAGCGGTACCCCGTGCTGGCGTTAGACTCAAGGTCCACCACCAGTACCTGACCTTTGTACAATACCACCTGACCGCCGTTATCAGCCTCGTGCAACGTCACAACCCCGGATCCACAGGCCACCACTGCGAATAGAATTGCCGCCCCCAGCACACCAAGCAATACGATCGCTGTTTTCGACCGTGTCACCGTCTCCCTCCCAAATCTCAGTAGGTCTCCCCGGAGGTTTTCGCAAACCTCCGAGGTCTGAACAGCTAGTAGTTCCGCTTGAAGATGATGTTCGACTGCTGGCCGGCGTTCACGTAGGAGTTCATCTTCAACGAATAGGTGCGCGAGAGAGCGGTGGGGTCGGCCTGGCTCCGTATCACGGTCAGCGTGTACTCGCCAAAGATATCCCCATCCTTGGAGGAGAACTTGAACAGCCCTTCCTGGAGATACAAACTGGCCTCCCCGCTGCGGCAGTACATCGTGCCCTGATTCTCCGACGCCGGCTTCATCCACGCCAGCCTCAGGTCGGTCGCGCGCCTGCCACGTCCCGAGCACTCGCACCCCATCAGCGCGGCTTGATGGCCATCCGGCGTCGCCTAGAAGCCCGGACGAAAACCCTATTCCGCCCGGTATTCGGCGTGAAAATCGTGCGTGGTATACACCCCCTTCTGCGCATTTCCGGGGTTTTCGGCCAGACCTCTAGAACCTCTTCATGGCCAGCGGCAGGTAGGTGAACCCCATCTCGTAGGCCCCGATGTCGTAGTCCGCGCCCTGGGGACGCGGCAGGCCGTTGAAGGAGTTGGATGGAGCTTTGTAGGAATCGCCGGCGTCCATGCAGGGCGACCCAGGCAGCAGCGAGTAGACGTCGGAAGCGCCGTCAAAGAACAAGGGGTCCGCCTGCACGTGCCAGGGCACGCCGGGTTTGTTGCAGGCACCCAGACCGTTTCCCCAAGCGTCGTTGGTCTGTGGCAACAAATACCAGGTGGTACCCAGCAGCTCCAACCCGTACCCGCTGTTGAAGGCCAGAATGGTGTTGAAGAGCGTGAGGTTGGAATCGTCCACCACGATGCCCTCGCCTGTATTGTAGGCGATGGTGTTGTTGATAGCGGAGATGTCGGTGGAGTTGCCCACCCTCACTCCGGAATGGGAGTTCCGCACGATGACATTGTTGGTCAGCGTGACGTGGTCACTCGCGTATACGTACACCGCCGCGTAGGCCGAGCCAGGGTTGTAGGCGACCCAGTTGGCGTCTACGATGGCCTGGGAGGCGGTAGAACTGTCGTTGATGTGGACCGCGCTTCCGTCTTCGCTGTAGGTGGATGAACTGTTCCCCACCATCGCGTTGTGGGTAACCGTGACGTCGGCACCGTAACCCAAGAAGATCCCTCCGCCCCCACCGTGGTTGCCCGCCACCACGTTATCCCGGACCTCGTTACCCCTGACGCTGGAAGAAGTCACCTGATACAGACAGATTCCGCCGCCCCTAACACCTGCCGAGTGCGACAACTCTATAGCTGAGTTGCCCACGACCTCGTTGTCTTCCAGGTCCACCGAGGCCTGCTGGGCGTATACTCCACCGCCCGCAACGTCCTCGCCCGGGCCGGCCTGAGCAAGGTTTCCCCGTATGGTGCTGTCGGTCAGCTCCAGCGTGGCCCCGTTCTCCACTGCTATGCCCCCACCATAGTCAGCCGTGTTACTGAGGATGTCGGCGAAGCGCACGGTCGCGTGGCTGCCGCTGTCGGTCACAAAGATGCCGCCTCCACGGGGCGGTGTCATCAGGCTGGCGGTATTGCTGTAGATGGTGTCGATCAGGAGCGTCGCGTGGGAAGCGCCCCCAATGTGGACCCCTCGCGAGTTGAAGGCGATCTCATTGCTGTAGAGTTCAACCAGCAGAGCGCCGTTGCCGAGATGCACGCCGTAGTAGCTGTTCCCCAGGGGATCGCCGTTGAGATCCATGCCAATCTGATTGGAGACGATCTGGCCACTGGGCACGTTGTCCATGGTCGCGCCGCTCCACCCATTGTCGGCGATCAGGTTCTCCCAGATCTTGTTGCCCGAGCCATCCCACACGCTGACCCCATGGTGAGCGTTGCCCCAATCCAGCACACCGTCCCACAACCCGGCCACGCCTGTCGGGTTGGTGCCCACATAGTTGCCCTTGACCACGTTGCGCTGGCTGGCAGTACCCTCGATCCGCACCCCGTTGTCCCCGTTGCGCGAAATGACGTTGCGCTGGTGCAGGCCGGTCTCCCCGATCTTGTTGTCGGTTGAGCCGCCGTACACGTAGACGCCATGTTCACCGAAACGCATGATCTGCAGGCCGTAGATGGCGCAGTCGTCGCCGCCTTTAGTGCGTAGGCCGCTGAAAGAGCCATTGTTGCCGTCCAGCACGACGCCGGGTATCTCGTAGGGACCGACCGTGGTCCAGTGATCGCTGGCGTCGATGACCGTGCCGTCGCCGGTGATTGCCGGCAGCGCCGTGGTGGGGGTGATCCACATCGCGCCACTGAAGATGATCTTCTGGGGTCCGGAGCAGTAGTTGGCCGCCTGAATAGCCGCGCGCAGCGTGCACACGGCCCCGCCTGTCTGGCAGACGCAATCGTACGCGTCATCGAGGTCATCGCCATCGCTGTTGACGGTGAACGTTTCACCGTCTGCCAGGGCGGCCCGAGGGGTGAGAAGAGTCAGTTGCGCCAGGGCCAGAATGGCCACGGTCGACAAGAGGGCCGTGACAGCCAGCAGTCTTGGTCTCATCGTCCTCCTCCTCACAACTAACGATAGGAAGCACGCGGGACCGCAACTCTGCGGGGCTCCCCACTGCAGAAGCCCGTTTGTGCCCTAGTATATCACAGTTCAGCGTAACTGTCAAGACTCCTGGCGGACGTCGTGACGGGTTGGCGCCGCTCTCAAGCTGCACCTACCGAGCACGTCCCAGTCCTTCAGCGAGACCTCGGAGGCTTAGAGATCTCCGAGGTCTGCTAGTAGCTCCTCCGAAAGATGATATTCGACTGCTGCCCGGCGTTCACGTAGGAGTTCATCTTCAACTCGTACGTCCGCGACAGCGGGGTCGGATCCCCTTGGCTGCGCACCACAGTGAGGGTGTACTCCCCGAACACGTCCCCATCCTTCGAGGAGAACTTGAACAGCCCCTCCTGGAGATACAAACTGGGCTCCCCCGTGCGGCAGTACATGGTGGCCTGCTTTTCCGAGACCAGCTTGATCCATACCGGCGCGGAGTTGCTCAGGGGGTTGCCGGCAGCGTCCTGCACCACGTCCCCATCCACCAGGACGGCGGCAATCTGGGCCTCTTCGTATTCGGTGGGTAGACCTACGTCGTGGCCAGTGCTCATCGTGCTCCCCATCGCCTCAGCCGTCTCCGGCACTCGGCTTGAGGCAGGCGGCTCCCTCTAGCCAGCATCCGCTCCAGCCCCGCCATAGCCTCTGATGGGCCAATCACCTCCCATCGCACCAATTCGTCCAGCACCCAGAGTGTGCCATGTACGCTCACGCCTAGTCCTCGGGCGATCCTCCTCAGCCTTCGGTCGCCGCTGAGCAGTGTCGCCCCCAGCGCCCGCGCCAGGACCAGGGCGAACAGGTCGTTGATCGACACCTCTCGGTGCTCCGCAGCCAGCCCTGCTACCTCCATGACCTGTTCCCCGGACAGCTCCCCCTTGTGCAAGCCACGCCTCTCCAACTCCTCTCCGTCCGGGTCCTTAAGCTCTTCAATGATCACGTCCGGTGCGACCAGTGCCAGCGGCAACCGGAAGACCTCCGGCAGCAACTCACCCACGTGCAAGTCAATGAGGATGTTGGCGTCAACCACGCACAGCGACGGGGAACCCATCATGCTGCTTCGCTTCTGCCTGCCAGAACTCCGCCAGGGGCATGCCCAGCAACTCTGCTGCGCGAGACTGCGAGATCACGTCCTCCACCAAAGCGCGCACCACCAGCCGCTTCATGCGTCCCGGTTCCTCCGGTGGAATGGGGTCGCCTGGCTCCTGCCGGTGCCAATCACGCACACGAAACAGACGAAACACCCGAGTTGCCGCCGCCTTGGAGATGATGCTGAGGTCCTCCGCCCGGTGGATCCAGGCCTGCATGCTCAATCCATACTTGTGCTTCAGCAGGTGCAACTCGTAGAGATCCAGGTTGTGGCGCTGGTCGCCCAGTTCGAAACGCACCGCCGGCTCCGGCACCAGGAAGGCCCCAGCGAAACGATGTGCCGCCTTTTCGCCATCTACGCCGTCGCCAGTCTCCAGAACCAGGTGCCCCAGTTCATGGGCCAGGTTGAAGCGCTGCCGGTCGCCGGGCAGGCCCCTCTTGACAACGATGACCGGGATTCCCCCGTTGGCCCAGAGCGTGAGGGCATCAAAGTCCTCACCGGCATCCACCATGCCTACCTTGATACCTTGGTCCTCCAGTACCTCCACCATGCTCTCGATGGCGTTGAGGCCCAGGTGCCAGGAGTCGCGTAAAGCCAGCACCAACTCCTCGACCTCCTCCAGGGAAGCCACGCGGCGCTTCAGGCTGGGGGCCAAGACGAAGCTCGGTGGTCTCCCGAAGAAGTTCTCCACATCCAGGTATCGCTCCAGCCAGTCCTGGACTTGACCCATAAGGGCGTTCTGCTCTTTGCGGGACAAGCGGGCCCGGCGACGATAGGATGGAGGAGTCAGGGCCACCGTGGTGGGCCG
>Ga0315285_10008074_pt1 | contig 10810 bp, 3 predicted proteins | sample YL17G09_36_MG_FD_203698 | JGI IMG/M metagenome (GOLD analysis project Ga0315285, IMG submission 203698) | Sediment microbial communities from Yellowstone Lake, YNP, Wyoming, USA - YL17G09_36 | ecosystem: Environmental > Aquatic > Freshwater > Lake > Sediment | place: USA: Wyoming | collected... | reverse complement strand
TTCGGCGCACCCTGGCACTCGGGATTGCCGAAGACCTCAATCTTGTAGGCGAACGCCGGCGAGGACGTCTCGGGGATCTCCCACGAAACCGCCACCTGTTTACCCGTGGACTCCGCCTTGACGTTCTTGACGACCGGCTTGTCCAACGTCGGCTGGTCCGGCTGCTTCATGCGCACCAGGTTGTCCTTGTCGCCCGGGACAGGCGGGCCTTTCAGTCGCCGCGGAATCAGCTCGGGGCTGGCGGCATACTCGATGCCGACGTACTCATGGTCGCCCTCGGGGATGACGTTCAGCACCACGTACTGCGTCTTGTTGATGGTGATCACGTCCGACTTGCGCCATTGGCCGTCCTTGCGGAAATGCCCAAGCCGGCGGTCCAGCGGACGGACGACCTTCACATCGGACAGCGTCTCGATAAACCCGCTGTTTCCGGTGAAGGACTCCGCCCGGACTGGCAGCCGCGCGATGCCGATGAGATGCCACCGGTTGTTCTCGACATCTTTGATCCACCGCCCGATGTACGAGTGGTTCGCCTTCGGGTCGGTTGGCTGCCACAGGCGCGCGAGCATCGTGTACCATCGCTTGCATTGAATGAAGTCCCAATTCTCCGAATGAAGCGACGCGTTGCAGCCTTCGCCGCCATACGCATTCTTGAAGCAGAGGTTCGGCGCCACGTCCACAAAGCGCACGGGGTTGCCATCCTTGTCACCTCCCCAGAACGACCACACCGAGCCGGGCCGGTACGCATCCTGGAGCTTCTCGTCCGGGTTCGGCATGCATCCGGGACCATCCGGAACCCCACCGAGGAATCCCGCATAGAAGCTGATGCCCCCCTGCGGCTTGATGCTGGTGTTCCAGTTTGCGTAGTAGGTGCCGGATGGCCACCAGGGCCAGCGCAGGTCCATCATCATGATGTCCGATCCGTCCTCGACCCCTTCGCCGTACCATGTCGCCTGAAGGGTGGCGGGAATCGCCACCACGATGAGGACGGCGACCAGAAGCATGGCCAACCCGCGCACGATTCGCCTTTTGGGGAAGCGGTTGGCAAACGCAAGACAGGTCCGGGTCATCTTCCTGAGGAGGAATCTCATGGGGCCTTTCCTTTCGCAGTTTTCGAGGCGCGCCACGCGTACCACCAGGGATGTAGGCGGTGTTTTGACAGATGTGCCTGCTCATTCCCCGAAAGCCATCCTCCACTCGACGGTCTTGGTGGCTGACGGCACGATGCGAACCGTCGCCGTCTCCGGTTGGTTGGCGGTCTTCACCTTCTCTCCGCCAACCTCGGCGCTTGCGAGCCGGAATCCTTGCGGCAGATGCACCGTCATCACATACGGATCGCCGCTGACCACCGCGCTCTTGCCGGACAGGGTACTGCTCGTGGCATCCCAGCGTTCGTCCAGCAGATCTACCCCTCCCTGCGATATATGACGCGTGGTCGAGAGCACCCACGGATGCGCCCGCGCCTCGCGGATGGCGAATACCTGGAGCGCGCTGTTGGAATCCTGCGCCGGCGCCTTGAACGAGCCTTTGGACTTGCCCAGGAACGTCTGCGTCCAGAACTCGAACACCAGATACTCGCGGTCGTCGGCCAGGCCGAGGTCCGCGAATTTCACTTCCGTTTCCGAGGCGTCGGGACGGTTCCCTTTCAGCTTGCTCTGCCGCCAGTTGAAGCGCGCCAGCACCGACCAATGCTCGAAGGGGCGATCAATCTCCTGCAACCACCACGTGCCATTCCCGCCCCCGTCGTATAGTTGCCCCGGCACCGTGAAGAGCACTGGCGCGCTGCGCTTCATACCCTCGAGGTTGCTGTCGTTCTTGTAGTCCTCGGCCTTGTCGCTGACCATCAGCATGTTGCCGGCCATCGCCACCACGCAGGGTTGATCAATCGTGTCCGACATCGCCGCCGGCGTACCGAAAGTCTTCATCGTGGTCTTGTCCTTGGCCCCCGCGGCCATGATGTCGCAATGGTCGGGGTCGCCGCGCCACACCACCCCGTTGGTCGAGCTGTTGCCCAGCATGGTGTTCCATTGGAACCCGTCACTGCCCAGTCGGCAGCCGTCCACCAAGCCGATCGAGGCGCGGCCCGGGCCCACGCCCCAGCAGGTGAGAATAAAGATATCCTTGCCGAGTTCCTCGCGGGCCACGCGGTCCCAGTTGCGGAGCGACTGTTCGGGCGTTGAGCCGATCTGCTTGAAGTGGTCAGCGACTGGTTTTTCCATGTCGGAGTACAGCATATCGCCCGCGCCGTCGATCTTCACATAGTCCCAGCCCTGCTGACGCAAGGTGCGGAAGAGCGGCCTCACCATTGCTTCCAGCGCTTCCTTGTTCTTGGTGTTCAGAGTCCAGATCCCGTAGCCGCCCTGGTAGATTGAGCCGTCCGCTTTGGTCACAAACCAATCCGGGTGCTGCTTGCCGGTCTGGGGCAAGTAACGATCCACGTAGGACCGATACACCCGATGGACCCAGATGCCGGCTTGCATGCCGCCGGACTTGATCTTCTTCACCGCAGCTTCCGCGCCGCCGGGGCACTTCTTCGTGTCCCATTCCAGAAATGACTTTGGCCCCCCGCCGCCACCGCAGTAACCGGCGTCGAGTTGAAGGTACTTGTAGCCGAAGTCGGGGAGCTTCTTCTCGGCGAACACGTCCACCAGCGCGTCCACCACCCTTTGACTGATGCCATCCCGGTAGGGCCACCACGAGCAATACCCGGTGACCGAGCCCTTCCACACCTGATAGGTCCACGGCTCGAAGAACACAAGCCCGCGGTGCTTCTGATAGAATCGGGGACGGAAGACCAGTTCGATCGCGGCGCCGCGGCTCTCCCAGACGAAAGTGGACCCGTCCTTGCCCGGCGCCTGCGGCAGGATACGCGTCGCTCCGTCGCCCGGGCCGGCGATCATCCAGTCCCAGCGGCGGTCGTAGATCGCGTTGTTCCGCAGATTGTGGCTCAAGCCCACGCTGTTGCGGACCAGCGGGAAGCGCTTCTGCGCCTCGCCGCTGGTTTCGGCGGGAAACGCCTCTTCGCTGCCCGCGACAGTGCCGCTCAAGACCAGTTTCGCGCCTTCCCGCGGCGCGGCCAGTAGGAACTTGAGCCGCTGCTCGACCTTCTCCTTCTCGTCGCGGCTTTCCGCCGGATCGAGTTGGACCTCGACTCCCGCCACGGCGCGTCCCGCCGCGTCTTCGGCGTGGATGCTGGCATCGAGGATCACGCTGTCGTGATATCGGAGTCTCAGCGTCCCCCGGCTGGCATTCCACTCGACCGTGGCCGGCGCGTTTGGCGGGGGCTGGACCTTCCCCGGCGCCGCAGCCCAGCAGACCGTGGCCAGTGCGGCGGACAGAAACACCACATGGGCGGTTCTTTGCATTGCAGTAACTCCTTGTTCAGGAATTCGCTTTCACTCCTTCCGGAAACCGGCGTTCACGCAGTCGGCGTGATCGCAAGCGATGCCGTCGCCGGCATCGTCAACCACGAGGTGGAGCCTGGCGCAACCGGCGGGCAGCGGCACGTCGAAGTGGTGCTCTGCCTGTTTCCCCGATTGCAGGACCGGGGACTTCGCCAGTGTCTGCTTCTTCCCGGTGGCGTCCTCCGCGACGACATGGCAGACAATACTGGCGCGCGGGTCGGAGCGCTGGGAGCCATCAATGCCCGCGGTGGCGACGAAGCGTTTCCAGTCCGGCTGGCATGCATAGACGACCTCGGCGTTGGCGTGCAGGCCGATGCCGTCGGGGTAGATTTTCCCGGACAACTTCAGCGGCCCGCCGCCGGCCTCCTTGCCGATCCCCACGGAGCCCCAGCCCGTGGTGGCGCTCAGGGACGGCAGCTTCATCAAACTCACAGCCGGCCGGTTGGATGCCTTGGTTGTCACGGTGACGGTGGCGGCAGTCCCGCCGCCAGACGGTTTGACGACGTACGTGCATGTCTTGTCCGGGGGAGCGTCGGCGTCGGAGTAGGTCAGATCGTAGTATTCTGCAGCGATGACGGTCCCGTCGCGGCTGATCTCGTAGGAGGCCGCGCTGCCGTTCCAGCCCAGCGTCACCGGCGCGTCAGCATTCTCCATGGTCGCCTTGAGGTCGGTGACTGCCGTGCCGCCCGTGGGGAGCGGTTGCGCAGTGAACTTCAGCGACCATTTTACCTCGCGGCTGGCGGTCGCGCGGATGGTGACGCGTGCCAGCACGGGACTTTCCGCCTGCGAGACGGTCACGCCGGCGGCCTGATCGGCAGCGGACACCTCTGCGGTCGCGAGCTTCCATTGCTTGCCGCCGTCGGCCAGTCCGGCGATGCGGAGTTCATAGGGATCGCCGCCGACCACCCGGCTGACACCCGAAAGCGTGCCGGTCGCGGCATCCCATTGCTCGTCGCGCACGTCGATCATGCCCTGGCTGACGTGCCGCGAGGTGCTCAACAAGAGCGGGTGGCCTTCGGCTGCGCGTACGGCAATCACCAGGCAGGTTTGGGCGGGAACCTTAAATTGGAACTCGCCGGCAAAACGTGGCAGCGGTTTGTTCGCCCAGAAATCGAAGGCATGATAGAACTTCGCCGGGGGCAGGCCGGCCCACGGGGCGGTGTATCTAACGGTCTTCTCGGCGTTCTCCCAATTGAACAGGCCGAGCACGTCGCGGCGCACCGGCTGCCGTGTGTCGGTGACCAGCCACACGAAGGGCAGTTGGACGTCGAAGCAATCCACCGGCCGGGCGGTGGCGCCGTGCGCGGACATGGTGCGTTTCATGATCTCCAGCCGGTCGGCGGGCAGCCCGGGAATCCCATCGCTGTTCAGATAGAATTGCCCGCTGAGGGCCGGCCAGGAAGCCGAAAATCGCGCCTGCTCCAGCGACATGCGGACGTAGCAGGGATCGGGGTCGTTCCACCACACGCGGCCGTTGAGGAAATAGAGCCGCGAGCCGCGGAGCGGACCGGTGCTGATTCCGTTCCAGCCCGCTTCGTTGTCGGGGCCGATGCGCATCGAATCCACCAGACCGATCGACCCGCCCAGGGTCCGCATGCTCTGGGCCACGTTGCAGCCGGAGAAGAAGACGTCCGGCCCGGCCGCCTCGCGCAGCAGCTTCAGCCCGTCGCGGTAGACCTCGATGTTGGTCTTCGACGGATCGTGGAAGGGGGCGTTGTTGCCGATGCCGTCGTTGCCGTAGCCATCGTTGACATACATTATCCCGGTGGCAGAGCCGGTCCAGAGGCCGTCCATTTTGAAGTAGTCGTAGCCCCAGGAGCGGATGGTCTTGACCAGCCCGACCAGGTGCGCGCGGACCTCGGGGTGCGTGAGGTCCAGCGAGGTGCCGCCCCAGTAGTTGTCGTACGGTTTGCCATCGGAGCGCTTCATGAACCAATGCTGGCGGTCCTTGTATTCGGGATCCTGGTAGTTGCGGGCGAAGGGCAGGAACCAGATGCCGGGCGTGAGGCCGAGTTGTTTGATCTTCTCGGCCACCGGCTGCATGCCGTGCGGGTAGGGGCCGTCGGGCTTCACGCGATCGAAGCCGCGGGCCGGGCCCTCGAAGGAGCGGCCGTCCTGCCAGCCGTCGTCAATCTGCACGAAGGAAAACCCGAAGGGCTTCAGTTCGCGCGCCGCGACTTCCGCCAGCTTGATGATGTCCTTCTCGTTGCTCGCCCCACCGCAGTACCAAGTGCAATGTCCGGCGACCTGCGGGCGGAGCTTGATCCGGTGCTGGCGGGCCAGCGCGTCGGCGTATTGTTCTTCGCCGAGCCGCGCGTCGTCGAAGACGCCGACGGCGAGCGTTTCCAGTTTGGCCGTCGCGCCGGCGGGGATGAGCAGGTGGCCGTGATCGAGCTGCGCCTTGAATCCAACCTTCCCGTCCTGGACGCTGGAAAACACCACGCCGCTGCCGCGCTCCTGGGTGAGCCAGCCGGCCACCACGCCGCGGCGCGTGGCCGGGTCCGCACATGTTAGAAACAGGTAGCTGCCCGGGTTGGCATCCGGCGCCAACAGGCCGCCGGTGCCCAGCGTGCGAAGCTCGGCGGCGGTTTTGCCGAGGTCGAGCGTGAATACGGCCGGAACCGCCTTGCGCACGTCCAGCATCTCCTTGCCGCCGTTGTGACGTTCCGTGCGGACCAGGACAAACGGGAGTTTGGCGTACAGTTCCAGCGCGGCGACGCCGTCGGCCTGCGTCACGACGACCTTCTTTCCGACGCCGAACACCGCGTCGTTGGCTGCCGCGACCGCCGCCTTGGTTGCCTTGCCCTCCAAACGACCGTCCGTTAGAAACACCTTGCCACCCGGTTTCTCGGCAACAGTGAACGACCCGGCAGCGTCGTCATACGTCACGCTCAGCATCTCGTTCTCGATCATCTGCGTTGCCGCCGAGGCACGATTTCCGGCGCCGAGGGTGACAAGAAGGCCGAGCGCGGCCAAGCTGAAGGCGAGACCGCAGGTCGGCACGGAAAGATGACCCTCTGTGGAAAGCAGGGCCGGATTGCGGATGCATTTCGCCTTGGATTTGGCGAGAAACAACGGTCTCATGGTTTCATCTCCCTTGCGTTTAGGGTTACTTTTCCGCATGGGAGAAGGCGCGTGCGGGGACTTCCTCGAAACGCGCGCCAGGCACGGCCCAGTCGAGCCGCAATGCTTGGCCGCCGACGCCCTGGAAGTAGCGGATCCGCAAGGGGTGGGCACCCGCTTCGAGAGCCACCGTGCCGGCCGATTCTACGTCGCCGTGGACGCCGTCCTTGCCGCATACGGGTCGGCCGTCCAGCAGGACTTCAGCACCGTCGTCGGAGGTCACCCGGATCACATAGGCTCCCGTGACCGGCGCGTTGAGGAAGCCATTGAACACCAGGCCAAAGTGGTTTTCACGGGTCTTCGGCTTGAGGTTCACCTGCTCCGCCACCGCAGTCTTTGCAGGCTGCAGTTTGGTGAAATCCGGCAGCGCCGTCGTCCCTTCCTTCAGTTCATAGACGGCCACCTTCAGGCCCGGCTGGACGTTGCCCGGCGCCACTGCGCCCGTGGGTTTCGCCTTCTTCATCGGGAACGAGACCAGGCGGCTCATCCCGCCACCTGGCCAGATGGCACGGACCTTCACCACGGTGTCGCACGCGACGACAATCGGCTTCTGATAGACCGTGGACTCCGCAGTTGGATCGGAGCCATCAAGCGTATAGACGATCCTGACCTGGTCGGCGATGGCCTCTAGTTCGACGGTGCCGGTGCCGACGAATTGGTCCGCCGGGTTGATCTTGCGAGGCGGCAGCCAGCCTTTCAGTCGGCCTGCCGAGACATCCGGCTTGATCTTGCAGACCGCGCGGTCGTAGGTCATCAGACCGTTGTTCTCCGTCTCGATGTCGGAAAGTTGCGTGTACACGCCGCCGCTGATGCCGGGTTCCTTGGCGAGCCGCAGCCAGGTGCCGAGGATTTTCTCGTAGAGAGTGTTGAGTTCCTCCTCGGTCGCGGAGGCGGCATAGCCCCAGCCCGCATCGTTCCACGTGTGGCCCTTGACGTTGTAGCCGAGGCCACCGCACTCACCGGCCACCGACGCCCGCGTCGCCGACGGTCTGGGAGCCGGCGGGAACGGATACAGATGCTCGTCGAGCACGTCGCCGACGTTCTTGTGCATGCCGCCGCTGGCGTCGGTGATCAGCCGGTGAGGATCCCATTGCCGGACCCGCTCAACCAGCCGTTCGGTGTCGAACTGACCCCAGCCTTCATTGAACACCACCCACAAGACGATGCTCGGATGGTTGTAGTGCGTCTCGATCATCCGCTGCAATTCGAGTTCGAACTGCTTTCTCTGTTCGGGCGAGGGGTTGGCGCCACTCGGCATGTTGCCGCCGTTGGGCATGTCCTGCCAGACCATCACACCCAGCTTATCACACCAGTAGTACCACCGGTCCGGCTCGACCTTGACGTGCTTGCGGGCCATGTTGAAGCCGTAGGCCTTGATCATTTCGACGTCGCATTTCAGCGCGTCGTCGGTGGGCGCGGTGTAAAGCCCGTCGGGCCAGAATCCCTGGTCCAGCGGACCGGCATGGAACACGAACTTGTTATTGAGCAGGATGCGGGTAACGCCTTTTTCGTCCGGGCCGATCGAGATCTTGCGCATGCCGAAGTAGCTTTGGACCACGTCCTTGGCCGCTCCATTCGTCAGCGTGATCTCAAGATCGTACAGGAACGGCTTGTCGGGCGTCCAAAGCTTGACATTCGGCACGCGGAGCGTGATTTCCTCGCTGGCCTTGCCGCTCGCTTCGCCCACCTTCGTCTGGCCGTCCCGGGCAACGGCGCGCACCGTGCCGCCGTCGGCCTGTACCGTGAGCCTAAGCACGCCGGCGTCGATGTCGGGCACCATCCGGATGCTTTTCACATAGGTCTTGGGCACGGACTCGATCCACACCGTCCCCCAGATGCCGCTGGTGCAGGTGTAAAAGATATTGTGCTTGTACAGCGTCTGTTTGCCGTGAGGCTGGCCGCCTTCGTTGGTGGGGTCCCAGACCGAAACCACGAGCGTTTGTTCGCCGCCGGGCGTCAGGGCATCGGTGATGTCGAACTCGAATGGGTCATAGCCGCCCTCGTGCCGGCCGATCGATTTGCCGTTGACGAGCACCTCAGCTCTCCAGTCGGCCGCCGTGAAATGCAGCAGTACGCGGCCGCCGCGCCAAGCGTCCGGCACGCTGAAGCTGCGCCGGTACCACAGGCGGTCTTTCGGTTCGACGCGCTTCTTGACCCCGGACAACGCGGACTCGACCGGAAACGGCACCAGGATTCTCTGCGAGAATTGCGCGGGTTGCGGCGACTCCTTGCCGGTGATCTCCAGTTGCCACAGGCCGTTGAGGTTTTGCCATGCCTGGCGAACCATTTGCGGGCGGGGGTGTTCGGGGTGCGGCTTGGCGGGGTCCACCTGCTTGGCCCAACGGGTCATCAGGTGCCCCGGGACAGGTAGCCAATCCGCGGCACTCGCCGTCAGAGCGAGGGCGGATAGGACAATGACGGTGATGAGTGTTTGGCAAGCCAAATGTCTCATGGTCGGTCTCTCTTTTCGGTTTCTCATCTTGCGAACGTCATTTTCCACTCCACGGTCTTGGTCGCCGAGGGGACGATTCGCACCGTCGCCGTTTCTTTGTGATGGGCGATTTCCACCTTCTCGCCGCCGACCTCGGCGCCTTTGAGCCGGAATCCTTCCGGCAGATGCACGGTCAGCACGTACGGATCGCTCGCAACCACCGCGCTTCGGCCGGAAAGGGTCTTGCTGCCGTCGTCCCACCGCTCATCCAGCAGATCGACGCCGCCTTGGGAGATATGCCGTGTGGTGGAAAGCACCCACGGATGCTTGCGCGATTCGCGGACGGCGAAGACGTGAAGCCCATTGCCGGCATCCTGCGCCGGTGCCTTGAAGGAGCCTTTCGATTTGCCCAGGAAGGTCTGCGTCCAGAACTCGAATACCAGGTACTCGCGGTTGTCCGCCAGGCCCAGGTCCGCGAACCTCACTTCCGTTTCCGGCGCGCCCTTCCCGCTCCAGTTGAATCGCGCCAGCACCGACCAATGTTCGAAGGGCAGGTCGATCTCCTGCAGCCACCAGGTGCCGTTCCCGCCGCCGTCGTAGAGCTGTCCCGGAACCGTGAATAGCACCGGCGCACTGCGCTTCATGCCCTCGAGGTTGGCGTCGTCCCTGTAGACCTCGGCCTTGTCGCTGACCAGCAGCATGCTCCCGGCCATGGCCACCACGCACGGTCGGGTAATCGTGTCGGTGATCGCCGCTTCCGCGCCGAAAGCCTTCATCGTCGTCCTCTCTGCCTTGCGCTCGGGCAGGATGTCGCAATGGTCGGGGTCGCCTCGCCACACCACCCCATTGGTGGAGCTGTTGCCCAACAGGGTGTTCCATTGGAACCCGTCGCTGCCCAGCCGGCAGCCGTCGACCAGGCCGATCGAGGCGCGGCCCGGACCCACGCCCCAGCAGGTGAGGACAAAAGTATCCCTGCCGAGTTCCTCGCGGGCCACGCGGTCCCAGTTGCGGAGCGACTGTTCGGGCGTTGAGCCGATCCGCTTGAAGTGCTCGGCGGCCGGTTTTGCCATGTCGGAGTGAAGCATATCGCCCGCACCATCGATCTTGACGTAGTCCCACCCCTGCCGCTTGAGTTCACGGAACAGCGGGCGCACCAAGGCGTCCAGCGCCTGCTCGTTGGCGGTGTTCAGAGTCCAGACTCCGTAACCGCCCTGGTAGATCGAACCGTCCTCTTTGGTGACGAACCAATCCGGGTGCTGCTTGCCGATCTGGGGCAAGTAACGATCCACGTAGGACCGATACACGCGGTGGACCCAGATGCCGGGCTTCATGCCCGCAGACTTGATCTTCCTGATCGCACCTTCCGCGCCGTCGGGGAACTTCTTCATGTCCCACTGCAGGAATGACTTCGGGCCGCCGCCCGGTTGCCCGCCGTTGGCCGCCGTGTAGCCGGCGTCGAGCTGGATGTACTTGTAGCCGAAGTCGGGCAGTTTCTTTTCGGCGAACACGTCCGCCAGAGCGTCCACGACTGCCTGATTGATGCGTTCCCGGTAAGGCCACCACGAGCAGTAGCCGGTGACCGAGTCCCTCCAAACCCAATAGGTCCACGGCTCGAAGAACGTCAGTCCCTTGTGCTTCTGATAGAACCGGGGCCGGAACACCAGTTCGATCGTGTCCCCGCGGCTCTCCCAGGCGAACTTGGCTTCCCTTCTCCCTTTGGGCGAGGGGTTCGGGGCGAGGGCGGGTGGCGGTTGGATGAGCGTTCCTGCGGCTGGCCCGACCAGCACCCAGTCCCATCGGCGGTCGTAGACGGCGTTGTTGTGCAGGCTGCGGCTCAGTCCTACGCTGGTGC
>Ga0315285_10008073_pt1:7500-10810 | contig 10810 bp, 4 predicted proteins | sample YL17G09_36_MG_FD_203698 | JGI IMG/M metagenome (GOLD analysis project Ga0315285, IMG submission 203698) | Sediment microbial communities from Yellowstone Lake, YNP, Wyoming, USA - YL17G09_36 | ecosystem: Environmental > Aquatic > Freshwater > Lake > Sediment | place: USA: Wyoming... | reverse complement strand
CTTCGTCCTGAGACTCATGGCTCCCGACTTCATCACCTGTGCTCCTGTCAGCCGAAGTGTTGATCACCGTACCGATGGCGACGCGTGGCACCCTGTGCCCACCTGTCCGCCATACCGCCGTACCGCCGTACCGCCGTACCGCGCCCAGTCGGCCCCGGCGTTGCCTTCACCAGGCGCAGAGAACTTGCCCGATTTCGCCGAGCGCGGGTGCGGTCCCGGCGTTCGTTTTGCTGCCTGCAGCAGGCCTGCGCCGATAGATCGGCCGGCTATTGGGACGACGTGAGTAGTCGCCAGGGTTTTGCAGATCCTGGAACCTGAGTCCCGGCCAATGCGGTACGCGGATCCCTGGCTGGCCGGCCGGGAACGCGCTCGGGAGCCGGGCCCGTTCGTTTGCCTCTCTGCGTAGGACTGCGTAGCATCTGGCCGGCGGATGGCCAGTGTAGGAGAGGAGAGCCCACGCGATGCCCTCGACGACGGTCGCGACGCCGCGTTTTGTTCACCTGCACGTGCACACCGAGTACTCGCTGCTCGACGGCGCCTGTCGCGTGAAGGACCTGGTCGCGGCGTGCCAGCGCCTGCGAATGCCGGCCGTGGCAGTCACCGATCACGGCAACCTGTTCGGAGCGATCGATTTCTACACCGCCGCCCAGGCCGTCGGCGTCAAGCCGATCATCGGCTGCGAGGTGTACATGGCGCCCGGGGACCGGCGCGACCGTGAGGCGCGCGGCCTCGGTGAGGCCAGCTACCATTTGCTGCTGCTAGCCCAGAATCTGGCCGGCTACCACAACCTGATCAAGCTGGCGAGCATCGGCTACCTGGAAGGGTTCTACTATCGGCCGCGGATTGACAAGGCGGTGTTGCGCGAGCTTTCGGGCGGCTTGATCTGCACGAGCACTTGTCTCGGCGGGGAGATTCCGCAGGCGCTGTGCAAGCACAACCTCGCCGCCGCGAAGGAAGTCGCGGAAGAGTACCTCCGGATCTTCGGCCCCGACCGGTTCTTCATCGAGCTGCAGAACCACGGGCTGCCCGAGCAGCGTGAGATCAACCCCGAGTTGGCGGGGCTCGCGCGGCGGCTCGGCGTGGGCATGCTCGCGACCAATGACGTGCACTACCTCAGTCACGACGACGTGGAAGCGCACGACGTGCTGTGCTGCATCTCGACCCGCGCGCACCTCAGCGATCCGAACCGCTTCAAGTTCGACAGCGACCAGTTTTATCTGAAGTCGCCGGCGGAGATGGCGGCGGCCCTCGGTGAGTTCCCCGATGCGCTGGAGAACACGCTGCGGGTCGCCGATTTGTGCAACGTCGAGTTCGACTTCTCGAAGCGCTATGCCCCGAAATTCAGTCCGCCCAGCGGCAAATCGGCCGACGACTACCTGCGCGAGCTGGTGTACGCCGGCGCGCGGCGGCGCTACGGCGAGATCACGGATGAGCTGCGCGAGCGGATCGACTACGAGCTCGACGTCATCCGGTCCAAGGGGTTCAGCAGCTACTTCCTGATCGTGTGGGACCTGGTCGAGTACGCGCGACGCAACGACATTCCCGCGGTGGCGCGCGGCAGCGGGTGCAGCACGGTCGTCGGGTACTGCCTGGGCGTCAGCGCGGCGGAGCCGCTGCGCTACGGGCTGTACTTCGAGCGCTTCATGGACCCGGAGCGCGACGAGATGCCCGACATCGACATCGACATCTGCCAGGACCGGCGGGCCGACGTGATCAACTACGTGCGCGAGAAGTACGGACACGTGGCGCAGATCATCACCTTTGGGCGGCTCAAGGCGCGGGCCGCGATCCGCGACATCTGCCGGGCGCTCGACGTGCCGCTGGCCGAAGCGGACCGCGTCGCCAAGCTGGTGCCCGAAGAGCTGAAGATGACGCTCGACAAGGCGCTGGCGCGCGAGCCCGAGCTGAAGCAGCTCTATGACCAGGACCCGACCATCCGGCGCGTGCTGGACATCGGCCGGCGGCTGGAGGGCATGGCCCGGCACGCATCGGTGCATGCCGCCGGCGTCGTCATCGCGGATGTGCCGCTCGACACCCTGATTCCCCTGCACAAGCCGGCCGACTCGAAGGAAATCACCACGCAGTTCGAGGGCCCCACGGTCGAGAAGGTCGGCCTGCTCAAGATGGATTTCCTCGGCCTGCGCACGCTGTCCCAGATCCACCTCACCTGCCGGCTCATCAAGAAGCACCATGGCCCGACCATCGACCTGGAGCATCTCGACCTGACCGATGCGCGGGTCTACGAGCTGCTCGCCCGCGGCGAGACTCGGGGCGTCTTTCAGTTCGAGTCCGGCGGCATGCGCGACGTGCTCATGAAGATGAAGCCGAACCGGATCGAGGATCTGATCGCCGCCAACGCGCTCTTCCGTCCCGGCCCGATGGAGTACATCGACGAATACGTTGCCCGCAAGCACGGCCGAAAGACCTGGGCCACGCCGCACTCGATCGTGACCGAAGTGCTGGCCGAGACCTACGGCATCATGGTCTACCAGGAGCAGGTCTCGCGGTTGGTGAACCGGCTGGGCAACGTGCCGCTGCGGCGGGCGTTCCGGCTGGCCAAGGCCATCTCGAAGAAGAAGGAGGCCATGATCGAGGCCGAGCACGCGCCGTTCCTGGACGGGGCGCTCGCGAACGGGGTGCCACGCGACGTGGCCGAGCAGATCTTCCAGGACGTGCTCAAGTTCGGCGGCTACGCGTTCAACAAGGCCCACTCGACCGGCTACGCGCTGGTGGCGTTCCAGACTGCGCACCTCAAGACGTACTACCCCGTGGAGTTCATGGCCGCGCTGCTGACCTATGAAAGCGGCAGCACCGACAAGGTGGCCGAGTACATCGACGAGTGCCGGCGGATGAACATCCCCATCCGCCCGCCGAACGTGAACGAGAGCGACGAGGCGTTCACAGTCGTCTACACGGGGAGCATCGGCGTCCCGCCGGTTCGCGGCCGGGAGCAGAGCGACGTAACAAGGTCACAAGGTGACAAGGTGACAACGGGAGCCGGCGCGACACACCTTGTCACCGGCGGCGATAGCCGCCGCGGCCACATCTGCTTCGGTCTGGCCGCGATCAGCGGCGTGGGGCATAAGGCGGTGCAGGCGATCCTCGCTGCCCGGCGGGAAAGCGGGCCGTTTCGGGACCTCTACGACTTCTGCGAGCGAGTCGACCTGACCTGTGTAAACAAAGCGGTCCTCGAAGCCCTGATCAAATCCGGGGCCTTCGATTGCACCGGTGCGATGCGCCGGGCGCTGATCAATGTGCTGGACACGGCGCTCGAGCTTGGCCAGGAGACGCAGCGCGACCGGCGCGCGGG
>Ga0315285_10008073_pt1:0-5000 | contig 10810 bp, 4 predicted proteins | sample YL17G09_36_MG_FD_203698 | JGI IMG/M metagenome (GOLD analysis project Ga0315285, IMG submission 203698) | Sediment microbial communities from Yellowstone Lake, YNP, Wyoming, USA - YL17G09_36 | ecosystem: Environmental > Aquatic > Freshwater > Lake > Sediment | place: USA: Wyoming... | reverse complement strand
ATCCCGAAGGACTTCCTCCTGCACGCGGCGTCGCTGGGTCAGGCTTGCGCCCATTGCCCAATATTCGTTACTGCAGCCACCCGTAGGTGTCCGGGCAGTGTCTCAGTCCCGATGTGGCCGGTCGACCTCTCAGTCCGGCTACCCGTCGTTGCCTTGGTGAGCCATTACCTCGCCAACTAGCTGATAGGACATGGGCCGCGCCCAAACCGGCAGGCCTTGCGGTCCCCGCCTTTGGTCGCCCGGTCATGCGACCCGGCGACTTCATCGGGTATTAGCAGCACTTTCGCTAAAGGGATTGCTCCCGCTGTTATCCCCGAGTTCAGGGTACGTTACCCATGCATTACTCACCCTTTCGCCACTAACCGCAATATTGCTACTGCGGTCCGTACGACTTGCATGTCTTAGCCACGCCGCCAGCGTTCGTTCTGAGCCAGGATCAAACTCTTCAAGGAAATTCGGAGATGTCCAACCCGAAGGCCGACATCAGTTCCGTGAAGAAGCCCAAGCAGCTTGCTGCGGAGAGCACTGCTCGGGTGCCCGCGCGGGTCGCGACACACCGTCGGTACCCGTCGGGCCTTATGCTTTGTGAATCCGGCGCCGACCCCCTTGTTCCGCAGCCGGGGGCCCGCACCGTCACACTCTTGCGGCTTCGTCCACTGTTTACTTGTCAAAGATCGGGCCGCCGCTCTCGGCGGGGCCCCGTATTCTATCAGACATTATGAGCCACGTGCAAGGCGTTGCCAAGCAAAATGAGAAAATGCTGCTGGCAGCCGCCCGTGACCGCGCACGGTGACAATGGCTGGCCGCTGACCGCACCGCTGGCCTGGGCTATAGGGCGGTCGATCTCGCCTGCACTGGGCCTCATCCTGGACAGGACACCCGTCGATCCCCTAAAAAGACGAATGGAGTCGGCTGGTCCGGGGTTGTTGCTGGCGCTGGCGCCGGGACCCCGAGTTGGCCGAGGAGGCAAGCGGCCTTGTTCACTCAGCCTGGCCCGCCCGTGGTAGCGCGCAAAGGAGACTCTGTCATGAAGGCGACCGTTTTTCGGCATTACGCGGTCTTGGCGCAAATCATGGCCCTTACGCTACTTGTGACGGGCTGTCCGCCCGTGCAACACCCTGGGGCCGGCTCGACCAGCGAGGGCAAAGCCGCGCTCAAGCCGTTTGAGTCTGGCGCTGAGCTCCTGACCTACTTCCGGGAGCAGGCGCTGGCGCAGCGCGCGAACCGCACGACCAACATCTTCGGCGGCGGCGCAGACTTGGCGCCTGGGGCGACAGGGGCGGAGCCGGCGGCGGTGCCGCAGGACGGAGCGGTCGAGGGCGGCAACGAAAGCGGCGAATCGACGTCGTACACGACGACGAACATCCAGGAAGAGGGTGTCGACGAGAGCGACGTCTTCAAGTCGGACGGGATTAATTTCTACATCGCCAAGGGCAAGACGCTGCGAATCGTGCGCGCCGTTCCGATGGGCGAGATGGAGGAAGTCGGGAGCGCCGAGTTTGACGATTACATCGACTCGATCTACCTGCTGGGCACGAAAGTGCTCGTCCTGGCGCAGAAAGGGACGTACGGCGGCGGTCCGATGCCGCTCGGCGGCCCGGGCATGCGGGCCGATGTCATGATGTGGCCGCCGTACTACCTGGACGCGACGGCGGTCGTATCCGAAGTGGATGTCAGCGATCCCACGGCGCCGGCGATCACCAAGCGACTGGAGCTCGATGGATCGCTTGTCTCGTCGCGCGTCACGAACGGGCGGCTCATTGTGGTGTTGACAATCGCCCCGCCGGTGCCGGAGAACGCGAACATCTTCACCATGGGAATGGTCACGCTGGACCAGGTGCAGCCGAAGCTGCGCAACAGTGCGGGCGACGAATTGCCCATGGTGCCGCCGGAGAGCTGGTATCACCCGGAATCGCCGGACGGGTACTTCACGACGGCGGTGATGACGTTGGATGCGAACGACATCGAGTCGGTGGTGGGCTCGGTGGCGGTAATGGCCAACGCGGGCACCATCTATGCCTCGACGGAGGCGCTGTACCTGACCGACACCGAGTACACGGTGGACAACCAGTACCGGGAGACGACGGCCATCCACAAGCTGGCGTTCAACGCGGATGGGGTGGCGGAGTACGTCGCCAGCGGCTCGGTGTCCGGACGCCTGCTCAACCAATTCTCGCTAGGCGAATTCGACGGCTACCTGCGGGTGGCCACGCACATCGCCAACTTCGGCGGCGGGGTGGCGGTGGACGTCGCGGAGGCTCCGGATGCGACGGTGAGCACCGATACGCGCGCGCAAAGTAACAACGATCCGCACAACGCGGTCTATGTCCTGCAGGAGTCGGAGGGGGCGCTGGAGGTCGTCGGATCGATTGAGGGCATCGCGCCCAACGAGGACCTTTACGCGGCGCGTTTCATCGGAGCGCGCGGTTTCCTGGTGACCTTCCAGCAGATCGACCCGCTGTTCGTGCTCGATTTGTCCGAGCCCACGAGCCCGACGCTGGCCGGCGAGCTCGAGTTGCCGGGGTACAGCGACTACCTGCACCCATTCGGCGACAACCTGCTCATCGGCGTTGGGCGCTCGACGCGCGAATCGCCGTGGGGCGGAGTAGTGCGGGACGCGCTCCAGCTCTCGCTGTTCGACGTGAGCGATCTGGCCAGCCCGACGCTGGTCGAGCAGATCGAGGTGGGCGGCTACGGCAGCGAGTCGGAGGTGAGCTACACGCACAAGGCATTCGCGTTCCTCCCGGACCGCGGGCTGCTCGTGCTCCCCGGCATGCTGATGTCTGAGCAAGGCGACCCGTGGAGCGGCTGGTATGAGTATCTGCCGGAATTCGACGGCGTGCTGTGCTTCCAGGTGGATGCGACCGGCTTCACCGAACTGGGCCGCGTCAGCTCGGTGGTGTATGACGAGCTGGGCTGGCCGCAGTGGCGGCGCGGGGCCGTCATCGACGACGTGGTCTACGCGGTGACGCCGGCGGGCGTCCGGGCGGCCGACCTGGCGGATTTCGCGACGCCGGCCAAGCTGGTCCTCACGCCGAACGACGACGAAGTCGGTGGTGGAACGGTCTACGACGGCGGTGGCCAGAGTTCTCCTGGCAGCGAAGGCGAGACGACACCCGCCGAGCCTCCGCAGTAACGGGGGATCAGAACGCGAAGCGCAAGCGAGCGCCGCGGCCAGGCTGCGCTTGCTAGCGCGGCGCGTTCTGATGGCGCCGTCGACATCGTGCACTGCGATGTACTGGCAGGTAGCGGGCGGTGTCTCGGCGGCCGTTTGATGCGAGTCGCGAGCGGTCTGCAAAGCGGCCCGTGCCCTTGCGTGGGCGCGGTAGTTCAAACCTCCAGCTTTGCATGGCGTACGGCTCGCCGGGTACGTCGGGACGGGCGTGCCGGTCACCGCGGAACGGGGTATTGACTCCTGACCCGCTTCAGGGGACAATAGACCCGATAACGCTTTTGCGGCAACTCGCGCTGGGAGAGGAGAAGGCGGGTGAGCGGGGCCCACCGACAAATCGTGTGTTACGGGCAGCTTTGGGTCCTGTCTCGTGTGCGTCGAACGCTGATGGCTTACGGCCAGCAGCGAAGGGAGGTGCAGTCATGTCTCGAGAACTGGGCAGAATAGCGGCAGGTTGGGTAACGGGATCATTCCTTTTGGCGGCGGTTGCGGTCGCGCTCCTCGCGCCCACGGTGCCGGCCCAGCAGTGCGATTGGCTGCCGGGCGAGGGCGTTTCCGGGCTCGATGGCTTCGTCTTGGCGATGACGACTTGGGACCCGGACGGGCCGGGGGGCCAGCCGGAGCTACTGGTTGTCGGCGGCTGTTTCACGGTCGCGGAGAATGTCTTCGCCGACAACATCGCCGCCTGGGACGGAACAACCTGGCAGCCGCTGGGCAGCGGGATGGGAGCAGACTATTACCCATACGTTTATGCCCTGACGGTCTACAACGGCGAGCTGATCGCCGGAGGCTGGTTCACCACCGCTGGCGGCAACCCGGCGAGCTACATCGCCCGCTGGGACGGCAGCGCGTGGCAACCGCTGGGCAGCGGGATGAATGACCGGGTGTTGGCCCTGACGGTCTACAACGGCGAGCTGATCGCTGGGGGCGACTTCACCACCGCCGACGGCAACCCGGCGAACTACATCGCCCGCTGGGACGGCAGCGCGTGGCAACCGCTGGGCAGCGGGATGAATGGCCGCGTGTGGGCCCTCACGATCTACAACGCCGAGCTAATCGCGGGGGGCGATTTCACGACCGCTGGCGGCGTGACGTGCGAACGCATCGCCCGCTGGGACGGCAGCGCGTGGCAACCGCTGGGCAGCGGGATGAATGGCCGCGTGTGGGCCCTCACGATCTACAACGGCGAGCTAATCGCGGGGGGCTATTTCACGATCGCTGGCGGCGTGACGTGCAAACGCATCGGCCGCTGGGACGGCGCGACGTGGCAGCCGCTGGGCAGCGGGATGTACGGCGATGTGCTTGCCCTGACGGTCTACAATGGCGAGCTGATCGCCGGGGGGGGGTTCGGCACCGCCGACGGCAACCCGGCCAGATGCATCGCCCGCTGGAACGGCGTGACCTGGCAGCCGCTGGGCAGCGGGATGAACGACTGGGTGCAGGCCCTGACGCTCTACAACGGCGAGCTGATCGCCGGAGGCTGGTTCCACACCGCTGGCGGCAACCCGGGCAGCCACGTCGGGCGCTGGAACGGCTCGACCTGGCAGCCGCTGGGCAGCGGGATGAGCAGCGAGGTATGCGCGATGACAGTCTACAACGGCGAGCTGATCGCCGGGGGCGGGTTCACCGGCGCCGGCGGCAACCCGGCGAGCTACATCGCCCGTTGGGACGGCTCGACCTGGCAGCCGCTCGGGTCGGGAATGAGCGGCGTTGCCCACCCTGCAGTGGAGGCCCTGACGGTCTACAACGGCGAGCTGATCGCCGGGGGCGACTTCACCACCGCCGACGGCAACCCGGCGAACTACATCGCGCGCTGGAACGGCACGAC
>Ga0315285_10008072_pt1 | contig 10811 bp, 8 predicted proteins | sample YL17G09_36_MG_FD_203698 | JGI IMG/M metagenome (GOLD analysis project Ga0315285, IMG submission 203698) | Sediment microbial communities from Yellowstone Lake, YNP, Wyoming, USA - YL17G09_36 | ecosystem: Environmental > Aquatic > Freshwater > Lake > Sediment | place: USA: Wyoming | collected... | reverse complement strand
TTTGCGGATCGATTCGTGATTTTTGTCGTGCAGAAGGTAGATGGGAAGCGGGGTGACTTTCCTCTGCACATAGAGGTGATGAATGACAACATGGCCCCCTTCGAAAGATACCAGCCCCTCTGCGGCCAGCGTGAATTCCCTGAGAAGCGATTTTGAGAACCTGATTTTCCTGAAACGCAGGTTTTCGAACTCCTGGGTATCGACCAGGCGGCCCACTCTGTCGCGGTGGCAGACAAAATTGTATTTCTCCATGACCTGCTTCCGGGTGATCGTCTTGGAGGTAAGTTCCCGGCTTCTGAGGAAGCACGGCCGGTCCTTGATAACCTTGAAAACGAAATTATACCCCGGCATCGTAAAGACGATCATAACCGCGCCTTCTTTGCCGGGCGCGATCACGAATTTCTCGTGCGATTCATGAACGAACCTGTGCAGATATCGATGGAAGACCGTCTTGCCATGCCGGTTGAACCCGATGCTGGTATAGAGTTCTGATACCGGTTTTGCCGGGAGGATCGACTGCAGGAAAGAAACCAGGGCATCGTGCTTGATGACGTCCACATGGAAATAGGAGTAGCGAATCCGAGGATGATACTAACCTCGGATTCCGCCAAAATGACGGTGTCCACATAGACGCCACGAGAGCCGTCATATATTGGCATGACGATTGGGATAACTCGGGAGTCGGCTATAATCCTGCCGACTATGTAGGCGGCCTTGTTGCGAAAAAAGATCGGCTCGATCATTTCGAAGGTGCAGACCTTGTCGAATCCGATGATGGGCCACAGGCGAAGGCTGACCTCGCGGGCGACCAGTGCAGCGTCCCGTTCCATATCCTCATGCCCGATATCGAGGCTGTGGTCGAGCAGTATATTCCTGATGACTGAAAGGATGTCTCGGCCCGGCGGATATTTCTTGCAGATACCGCAATTGAAATTAACCTCATGCCGGGGCTGCTCCAGGGTGAAGAATTCGATTTCGCGGTCTATTCCGACAGTGGAGAAGATTTTCCTGGTCACTGAATTGTAGAAGGTCCGGGCCCGGTCGGCATCGAATCTACGCTCAATCAGGCTCGAAAAACGCTCCCGTATCGATGTCCACAGGGGTTTTTCGCAGACTTGTTCACCCAGAAGAGATCTGATATCAGGCGCCAGGCGATCGAGGATCTTATCGTAGAGATCGAGCCTTTCGAGCGTATCCGAATGCCTGCCCTTCCAATCGCGGCACTCGAACCTTCGCCTGGCGCGGCGGGTCATTTCGTTGAATTCATCGATATATATCTCAAACCACTTTAAGATTGCCCGAGCGGTCTTGCCGGCGAGCCTATCATCACCAATCCTCGACATGCGTTCCCCTTGCTTCCCATCAAATAGATAAAACTTACGAAATGGCGGCTTATCGTTCAACAGGATTTTCGAAGGGGTTGCGAAAACTGCAACCTGCCCAAGAGCTATCCGCCTGCCAGCTGGAGGCTACGAGCATGGTGTCGTCGACATTAATGAAACTTGGTATGGAAACTCCATCCTGTTTGAATATTACATTTAAATTATGGTATTTTTATGATATAGTATTAGCAATCCTGCCCTGCTTTTCGACTGGGTAAGGCAAATTGGGGTAGCCGGAGCAAAATCCTTAAACCGGGAGAATGTCATGGTCCATGAACACAAGGGATTTATCGATCTGAGGATTATCATAGGATTAGCGATCGCCCTGTTCGGCGCTTTGTTGCTAATCAGGAATTTCGACCCGGAACTGGCGCGCAATATATGGCGCTGGTGGCCGGTATTGCTGATCGCTGTTGGACTCAGAATCTTAATCCAGTCGCCGGAAAGCAGGCAGCATCTGACCGGCAGCATCATCACGCTGATAGGGGTCTTGCTGCTTCTGAACAACCTCGACATAATCGATGTAAGATTCCGCTATATCTGGCCCCTGATCATAGTCATAATCGGTCTGGCCATAATATTCCGAAGCAGCCGGGGCGGCCGCCAGGCGGTCGGCACCGATCTTATCAATCTGAACCTGATTTTCGGAGGCGGTGAATTTCATTATGATTCGCCGAATTTCCGGGGCGGCAAGGTGACTGCCATAATGGGTGGCGGTGTGATCGATTTGCGCGATGCCAGGCCCGAGGCCAATGATATCGTTCTCGATGTTATGACGATTATGGGTGGGATTGAGGTTCGGGTTCCGCCTGGCTGGCAGGTGGCGCTGGAGGGAACGCCAATATTGGGCGGCATGGAGAACAAAACGGCCACGCGCGACAGGGAATCGGGTACATCGAACCTGGTTGGCAAGCGCCTAATAGTCCGGGGCATGACCATCATGGGCGGCCTGGAAGTGAAGAATTAACTCGTCGCCACAGAGTAGCAGGCGCCATCTATAGATCGTTATTTTATTATTTCATACCCGTACTCGTGAACCATGGTGCCATCGGGCTGGCCAAGGAGCTTGATGACTTCATCCTTCGTTTTGCCCAGGATGATCTCGCTGTTCACTAGCGACACCGCCATGGGGAATCGTCCGGCGCCCGTGGTTTTCGCCCACTTGGCCTTATCGAAATCCTCATTGTCTATCTTTTCCGGCACGCGCTCGATATTGAAATCATTCACGATGCCATCGACAAAAAATATAATTAGTACGCTGTGGTCGGGTTCGCCGATTGGGTATATGACGGCCCTTTTCACTCCGCCGTTCGACCCGAGGTCAAACCAGAAAAGATCGGTCTTTGCCGAGGGCTTGGCGCCGAATTTGGTGGCGCTCAATTTCCCCAGGGCTGTTCGAAGCTCTCGCGCTATTGAATCGCAATTAGATTTATGGGATGGTTCGGATAATTTTTGCCCCACGACCGTACCGAGATAATTCCCTATGAAAGCAACCTGTTCGAAAGAGTAAAGCTTCTTCTCAACCTCCATGAATTTCTGAAAGAAGGGTTTGGTGTCGAGGCTGCATTGGGTAGCGGCGGCTACGAGTGCCGCCGCGCCGTTAATCCTGGCGAGCTCGCCTTTGGGCATATCGAATTTCTCGACCTGCGCGGCCACCACCGGGGCCTGGGCCAAAACGACAGCCGCTGTCAGGCAGGCCACTCTTATCATATATGCGCAAAGACTGCGCCGGCCATCAAATTTCGGATGCATGCCAGGCAATATGCAAGTTCCTATAGCAAATCAAGCTCGATCCCACCGACAATTCCGGCAAAAACATTATAGAGCCAGGCAACTATCGCCCCCATTATAAAGCCCAGGATGCCGTAGAAAATTGGAAAGACAATAATTGCTCCGACCCCCAAAAACATCCCAATGATCGGGCTGAAGCTTTCCGAGGCCATTGAACTGGCGAAAACCCCCAGCACAGCGAGCATGCTTATGAAGATACCAACCAGCAAGCCAAGCACGGCATAGATAATGCCGCCAATTTTAGCCAGTGACAATGGACCGATTTTCTTCAAAATCATTTGTGACCTCCTCAATTTGCGGAATATGTCAGGGTGTTATTACCGCCGCGCCCTGGAAACGGCCATGGCGCAGGTCGTCGAGGGCCTCGTTAGCCCTTTCGAGCGGATAGAGGTTCACCTCGGCTTCAATATGCACTTTCGATACCAATTCCATGAACTCGTGGCCGTCCCGACGGGTCAGGTTGGCCACTGATTTTACCGAGCGCTCGTTCCAGAGGATATGATATGGAAATGAGGGAATGTCGCTCATGTGAATTCCGGCGCAAACGACAGTTCCGCCCTTGGCGACACCCTTCAGAGCAACGGGAACGAGTTCCCCGATAGGGGCGAATATAATGGCGGCATCAAGCGGCACCGGAGGAGCTTCCTCCGACGAACCGGCCCAGACAGCGCCCAGTTTCATGGCGAACTCCTGTCCTGTCCGGTCTCCTTTGCGAGTGAAGGCATAAACCTCGCGTCCATGGAATTTCGCCACCTGGATCAATATATGGGCGGCGGCTCCGAAGCCATAGAAGCCGAGCCGCAGGGCGTCCCCCGCCATGCGCAGGGAACGATAGCCGATTAGCCCGGCGCAAAGGAAGGGTGCGGCCTGACTATCGGTATACCCTGATGGAATTGGAAAACAAAACCTTTCGTCAGCCACGCAATATTCGGCGAAACCGCCGTCGATCTGGTAGCCGGTGTATTTGGCGAAATCGCAAAGGTTCTCTCGACCGGTTTGGCAGTAGTGGCATTGGCCGCAACTCGATCCCAGCCACGGCACACCAACTCGATCCCCGATTCGAAATTGGCTGTTGCCGGAGATTTTCGCGACAGCACCGACAATTTGATGCCCTGGAATCAGGGGAAGCTTGGGCTCGCCAAGATCGCCGTCGATAACATGCAGGTCGGTCCTGCAGACACCGCAGGCATGCACCCGCAACAGAAGCTGGCCGAGCCCCGGCATGGGGACATCGATATCCCTTAACTGCATCGGCGCCCCCTGAGAATCCAATATCATCGCTCGCATATTAATACCCCCAAAGCGATCACATATTCATCACTTATACTACTGTATAGGATAGAATCAAGTCCATCGAATTATCTTGCGCCATAACATATTGGATATGCTTCGTATTCTGTCTATATTACGACCATACTATAGATCACGTGGGAAGGGCATTGAATCCGAATACCCGGCTTACCCTGGTCATGAACAGGACCATAATTTCCACGCCCGAAAGCGCATTCGAGGCACTCATCAATCCTTCTGAAATGTCGAAATGGTTCACGACCGAGCATGTAGCGGACAACAGGGTCCTGACGACACCGGAGCATTCCGGCCTGAGATCCCAGGCAGATTATGAGGATATGAAAGGCGGTTGGTCGTGGGCGCTCGATTCGTTGAAGTCGTATCTCGAGACTGGCCAGCCGATTGTTCACGAGGAATGGGTAAAGGCGTGGTCGGGAAAAAAATAAAGCCACCGGGCGGCCTTGAACCGTCGACCTGCTGATTACGATTCAAAGGCGATGGCCGGTCTGCCACTTATCTAGATGCCCGACCAGCTGAAGCCCATCTTGGAGCCTGCCAATGTCTCGAAATTGGTTTCGGGCATTGCCGAAGACGGTTATTTCAAGCAATGGGATCTGAAAGAAGGGTTATTGTGGTTTATACGAAGGGCCGCCCATCTCTGAGCGGCCCTATCGTTTGGAAGCTTGCTATCTTCCCGTATCTGTTTTTCCTCCAGTTTTTTCTGGTGGCCCGATCGGCGCGACTGCCGGTACTCCCCTGTCGGCCGGCGGACAATCCTCACAATATAGCAACGATGGCTGCTGCCCTTTCAAGTAACTCACGAAATAGGTGATATCGATCCCATTGGCGGCGCAGTTGCCGTTGACATCCATGGCGGCATAGAATGGGAATGCCATGGGAGGGCAATCGCAGGAATCCGGAGGAGCACTTCCGCCTTTGAGGTAACTGACCCCATATGTGACGTCAATTCCATTAGCGCTTCCATTGCCATTGATGTCCCCAATTATGTAATCGCATCCGATCTCGCCCGTCGTAACCTCGATTACGTATCGCGGCTGTGATACGAGTGGCTCATCCGGGTCATTAGAGGAGATTCTGACTGTATCGTAGTAGGTTCCCACAGGAATCGAGGTGGCGTTGACCGTTATATCGATCGCGACATCATCTCCCGGGAGAATCGAACCCGAATTTGTTCCCAGAACAAGCCAGGACAGCGAATTGGTGGCGCTCCAGTTAAGCGGCCCGGTGCCGAGGTTGTAAATGCTGAAATCGTCGAGGTAATTTACGATGGTGTTCATGACAAGAGAATGGAAGATCGAATCGGGTACGACATTGATATCGGGAGCGGCCTCGCGAGGCGAGACAATTACGGCAGCTTCGATTTCGGCAAATATCATGCCCTGTTGCGGCGGGAATGGACATCCTGGATTCCAGGGCACTCCGGGCAGCATGTACATGCCGCCATTCTCTCCTTCGTACCTGTAGGCAATCGGCATCTGATGCCAGTAAGGCGCCTCCAGCTCCCATAGTCCGCCTGGGCTGCATGGTATTGTGACGACATCGTAGACATCATGCGAAGCGCTGATACCATCGTTGTGCGGCAGATGGTTGTAGGCCGGATTCTGGAAAGGCACGCCGCCATGCTGGTGGTTAGGCCCGCGCAGGACTCCGCGGGATACATTGTCCTCAAAATTATCCGCATCGGGATCGGAAATTCCGAGCAGGAGGCCCTGCGAGTTGACACCGGCCACCGTCACATAATGGCCCCCAATTCTCATCCAATCAACTGTCTGGCCGTTGAACTGCTGCACCATCCAGAATCCGATCAGAAGCGTCACATCCTGGCAGCGCTCGATCTCATATTCGACAAGGTCGAATGGGGGCTGGTAGACTGTATGCTCGTACAGCAGGTCGTGCAGTTGCATCATCGTCAGGTAGCGCTCGATACCGGCCTGGACGCTGTCGACATGGGTTCCGAGCGTCTGCACGTTGGTGCCCATCAGGGTCGACAGGAATTGGATAAAGCCGAGGGGGTTCTGGGGATAGAACTGCGGAGGCACTATCACCCTCTCCGGGAATTTTCCCTGGTACCACCACAGCGAGTTGGCAATAGACACTGGGCCGCAATATGCGTTCCACCCCAGTTGGTTTTGATCGAAATCCGGCATAAAGCCGCCATCGGCCTGCGGCCCGTTGAAGTCTTTCCAATAAAGGCTGTCTGGAGGTGGCTGGGTCACCTGGATCACGATCTTGGGTTTGTTGAGCACCGGCGTATCGGGGTCATTGGAGTTGATCGTCACGACGTCGACGTAGATCCCCGGCGCGACCCCATTGGTGTTGACGGAGATGCCGATATTGTCGATGCCGCCCGGCATAATCAATCCCGTAACACCGATCAGGCCAATCCACGGTATGGCGTTGACCGTTGCATAGTTCAGGGGTGCGGTGCCGATATTCGAAATCGTGAAATTATTAGGATAGATTTGAACCGTGTTGACGAGCTGGCTGTGAAAGATGGAATCTGGCGTTACCTGTATGTCGGGTTCTATCACCCGCACCGAATACCACGGCTTGTTGACTGTCGCCTCATCCGGATCATTGGAATTCACGTGGAACCGACCAATGTAAATATTTGGGGCGATGCCGGCCGTATTAACGATGACATCAACAGTATCGCACTGACCGGCAGCCAGGGTTGAAAGGAACGGGCCCGGTGTAACCCAGGGATGGTCTGATGTTATGGAGTTGATATTCAAGAGGCCGGTGCCCGTATTGCAGATAATTATCTGATGCGGATATGTCACGCTCGTGTAGGAATTCTGCTGATAAAACAGCGATTCCGGCCTGACATCGATATCAGGTATCGCCGGCGGGGCCGGGCAGATAATCAAGGCCGCATCGACCAGCACCATAATCGGCCCGCCCTGATACACCGCCGGTGGCATGCCCGGCAAAAGCGTGTTCTGGTTGGCGAAGTTGAATAGGCCGTCCTGCGTCCAGCCATTGGGGTAATCCGTCATCATCCAGGTCGCCGGGCTGGTCGGGCAAGGCTGCCCCACCGGCGCCATATTGTAGCGATCATGATTGATGCTGCCATGCGGCCCGGAAACGAAGAAAGCGTCATTATGTACGGCCGAGCCATGGGCGCTACCGGGCGGCGGTTCGCCCTCGTTGCTATCGAAGAATGGGTCGGAGATACAAATCGACGGTTCCTGAGTGCAGACGCCGGCGGAAGTGACGTAATGGCCGCCCAACCGCTGGCAGTCCTCGGTCGGCAGGAGTTCATAGAAACCAAGGAGCAGGATGACATCTTGAGATGCCAGTATCGAATCCCTGATCTGCGGGTAACCGGGCCCCATGACTATGAAACTGCTGTATTCGCCCGGCAAACCGACCGCATTCAGCCAGTTGTGGAAACCGGCCTGAAGTTGGGGCAGGGCCGTCCCCGGCGATGGACCGTCAACGCCGCACATCGGGCCAAGAGCCGATATAAATGGAATGACATTGTTCATGTCGTGGTCATCCCATGGTCCCATTGGCCCAAGCAATGGATAATGGTCATTTGGCGGTGGGCTTGTCGGATCGGGCTGGAATGGCCGCGGGTCGATCGGCAGGGGCTCGAACTTCGAATCAAACCACCAGATGCAATTGGCCAGCGCCACCGGTCCACACCAACTCCAGTTGGCCGACAGCGGGCTATGCCAGCCATCTTGCTTCTGGTCGAAGTCGGGCACGCCGTTCTGGGCATAATCTATATAAGGCGCCTTATAGTAGTTGCAGGTGTCAATAGGCTCGGGTAGGCGTTTGGGGCATATCATGACCGCATATTCGACCTCGGCATGATATGGGTAAAGCTGTGGATTGGGATTACCTTGTGTCATCGGCATGAACTCTGCCGGGCAATTAGCGTGAGGAGGCGAAAAGCCCCTCGGAAATCCGGGAATCCACCAGGTTCCGCCGGGCGACAGCGAATTCAACGTCACAGGGTAAGTATCATGCGATACTGGATAATCGTACCCGCCCGCAGTCATTGGAAACCAATGCGTGTTGCCGGTTGGGCTGTGTACCGCATGCGGCGGCCTGACTTGGCCAAATCCCCCCGCCTCGGCGTTATCGGTTTCCGGATCCGATAGCGCGATTGCATGCGTTGCCGTATCAGCTCCCGCCATAGTGACATAGCGGCCACCATCGCGCCACCATGTTCCTACGGCATCCTGCCACCAGTTGCCGATAAGAAGAATCACATCCTGGCATTTCATCAGAGATTCCGCCATGACATGGAAATCCGGCATGGGATAGGTCGTCTCATAGAATGGCCAGGGCGGATCCACATCGTTGAAATAAGCGTCAAGCCCCATCTCCATCTGATGAACATCAGTGCCGCCCCAGGGATCAAAAATGGTATCGGCGGCAAAATAAATCAGGAGTTCATCTTTCAATTGGCGGGGATTATTGAATTGATAATAATCCATAGCGCCATACCACCACAGGCAGTTCGTGACGGCCGTGGCTCCGCTATGGCAGGGATATTGACTGGGGAAATCCGGCATGCCGGTTTGGGCGTAGGTGGTATCGGGTTTCCAATACGTTATTTCCGGCGGCTCCTGGGGGTTGGGATAACCAAATATAGTGGCCGCCCAATTGCCCCACTGCAAAGCAACGTTGATTCCGGTGGTCGGCCAGTTGTCATGGCATATGAACCATTGAGCGTTAGGGAGCGGCCCGGGGCCATCCGGATCGCCTATAAGATACCCTACCCCCGTAACCGCATGTCCAACGCATTCCTGACCGTAGTTTAAATTCCATTGTTCAGGAGGATTTGGCGGCCCGGAACCGGATACCTGCGGCCCCCAGGTATAGAATTCTATCGTTTCGCCGCTGGGATCAGCCATTATGAAACCGGAAAAGACCGGATTCCAATATCGGAAGCAGATGACATCGGGATGCCCGGAATCTATCGAGGCGACATGCTTTCCAAAACCATTAACATAATCGGTTGAGTGATTCCAATCATATCCAGCCTTGCCGGGCGGCAATGCAGGCGGTGGGGTAGTGAATAGGTGCGCAGCATCCCACCTGACAAATTCATTGAATCCCGGTTCGATATCGGCGCTGTATGTTCCGGTCGAAATTGGATACATAGTGCCGTTCCTGCGGGCCGGACTGCCCCAGTTGCCATGGTCGACAAAATATGAGATATAGTCGGCCGCCGTCTTGGGCACCAATCCGGCATTGACCATATTGGCGCCGGGGTCGTTGACTACATTATCCCAGTATTCCGTAACATTTACAACGGATACAGGAGCACATGAGTTGGTTGTCGGGTTACCAAGTGAGCCGGTAATCGGCTGTTGAACGTCTGGCACCTGCGGGATATGCGCGGCCAGACATGTGCTTATGGGCCATACAGTAATAAATAAAGCGAGTAAGAAGCCCATTTCCAAACCCAAATACTTACGCCTCGCCATAAGGATTCTCCTTTTTGGAGGTTATAAAATTGTGGGAGATCCAACAAAGAAGCAAATACAATGATGTCTTATACAGACCCATATTAATACGTAACTCGGAGCTTGTCAAGTTATTTTTGAAAATGATTTTTATAATTAATAATGGAGTCCAGAGATATTATTAAAATATAATTCCCGGTTACATAATAACTCGAAAAATGCAGCCGGATGGCCTATCACCCGGATGGCATAAATAAAACCGGGCCTCCATTACTGGAGACCCGGTCTAATTTGGCCTCATCGAAGGCCTCGAGGGTCTTATTCCCCGGAGGCTTGCTCTCTAAAGTTTACTGCGATCCCCCCAGTGGCTTGATATCCTTGGCTTTAAGGCCGGGAACCTCAACCGCCGGAACAGGCGGGCTGGCTGGCGGGCATTCCTGGCAATAAAGCAACGATGGCTGCTGTCCTTTCAAGTAACTCACGAAATAGGTGATATCTATCCCATTGGCGCAGTTGCCATTGACATCCATGGCAGCGTAGAAGGAGAATGCCAGAGGTGGACAGTCGCAGGGGTCTTTCGGCGTGCTGCCGCCTTTAAGATAGCTTGCGCCGTATGTAACATCTATGCCGTTGGCAGCCCCGTTTCCGTTGATATCTCCGGCCACATAATCGCAGCGGCCACCATGATAAATCAATTGATGGGGTGGACATATGCTTTGAAGTTCGCCCGCGAAAAGGATATTTCCAAATGCATGGAACAGGGCGAGGATTAACATGCCCTGGTGAAAGGTCCGCGCAAAACAAACAGCCACCGGGCGGGCTTGAACCGTCGACCTGCTGATTACGAATCAGCTGCTCTACCAACTGAGCTACGGTGGCGTGGAATGCTGTTCCGCTCCCG
>Ga0315285_10008071_pt1 | contig 10811 bp, 10 predicted proteins | sample YL17G09_36_MG_FD_203698 | JGI IMG/M metagenome (GOLD analysis project Ga0315285, IMG submission 203698) | Sediment microbial communities from Yellowstone Lake, YNP, Wyoming, USA - YL17G09_36 | ecosystem: Environmental > Aquatic > Freshwater > Lake > Sediment | place: USA: Wyoming | collected... | reverse complement strand
GTCGTTTCTTCCGCGTCCAATCCCGTGCCGCCTCCCGCCGCCATCTCTCCACCGCACCATGGTCACCTGACAGCAGCACCTCAGGCACGCGCCAGCCGCGATAGTCCGCTGGCCGCGTGTATTGCGGGTGCTCCAGCAGGCCCCTGGAGAATGACTCATCTGCAAGGGACTCTTCGTTTCCCAATACCCCCGGGACCAGGCGGCTCACCGCCTCGATGACCACCAGCGCGGCGAACTCTCCTCCGGAGAGGATGTAGTCGCCGATGGAAAGGGCGTCCGTACACAGGTGCTCGAGCACCCTCTCATCCACTCCTTCGTAACGCCCGCAGACCAAGGCGAGGTGGTGCTCTGCGGCCAGCTCCATGACTTTGGCCTGGTCCATCCTATTCCCGCGCGGCGTGAGCATTACCACTCGTACCTTCTTTTTTAACGCCTCCAGCTCATCCATGCCGTACCCCAGGGTCCCAGCCACCGCCTCGAACACCGGCTCGGGCTTCATCACCATGCCCGGCCCACCTCCGAAAGGAGCATCGTCCACCTGGCGATGCTTCCCCTCCGCGTAGTCCCGGATATCGTGCATCCTGATGTCTATGACCCCGTTACGCACGGCCTTTCCCAGCAGGCCCTCCTGCAGGGGCGACTCGAAGATGGCGGGAAAGATGGTGTAGACGTCTATACGCACGGCCTTATTCCTCCAACAGTCCCGGCAGGGGCTCTATGGTGATGGTCCCTCTTTGCAGGTCGATCTCCGCTATCACCTCGCTGATCATGGGTATGAGACATTCCTTCTCGCCTTGTACCACCAGGACGTCATTGGCGCCCGTCTCCATGACTTCCGTCACCTCGCCCAGGCGCCTGCCTGCGCGGGTAAACACCTCCATCCCCAATAACTGGTGTTCCCAGACGGATTCGGGTGGAGCCTCCCCCACTTCTTCGGGTGTCACCATCAACATCCGGCCCGAGAGCTTATCGGCCTGTTCCCTGTTTTCCAGCCCCTGGAATTTTACCAGCAGGGCGCCGGGGCTCTCCCGCGCCTCCTCGAGTAACAACCTCTCTCCTCTTTCCTTTCCCTCCAGGACAAAGGTGTTGCCTGTCTGGAATCGCAGGGGATTGGTGGTGAGTATCTCTACCTTTACCCAACCGAGGACGCCGAAGGGCTTGATCACCCTGCCGGTGACCACGAAGGAAGGCTTTCCCGAAAGCGGCGGCATGACTTCAGTCTATGATCTCGACGATGGCGTTGCGTCCCTCTTTGGTCGCCGAAGCCTTGATGAGAGTGCGCATGGCCTGGGCGATGCGCCCTTTCTTGCCTATGACCTTGCCCACGTCGTCCGGGTCCACGCGCAGCTGGAGGATGATGGACCTTTCCCCCTCCACCGAGGTGACCTCCACGCCGTCCGGGTTATCCACCAGGGCCTTCGCCAGATACTCGAGCAGATCCTTCATGTCGACCTCCTGGCCGACCGCTCCATCATTTACCACTTTTCTCCTCCTCGAACTTCTGCCATATCCCCTTGATCTGCATGAGCTTGCGTACCTGGTCGGTGGGCTGCGCCCCTTCGCGCAGCCACTTCAGGACCTTTTCCTCATCGAGCTCGATCAGGGATGGCTCCATGCGAGGATTGTAGCGCCCGAGGGTCTCGAGGAACCTACCGTCCCTGGGGCTGCGGGAGTCCGCAGCCACCACCCGGTAGCAGGGCTTCTTCTTGCCCCCCATCCTCCTGAGCCTGATCTTTACCAATTAACCGCACTCCTTTCCGTTCCTTTCGCCCCGCATATCTCGCGGATCCGCTACAACTGGAAGGGGAAGGCCTGTCCCATCTTGCGCGGGGACATCTTCCCGAATTGCTTTACTAGTTTCTGCATCTGCTGGAACTGCTGCAGCAGGCGGTTCACGTCCTGGGTGCTGGTACCGCTTCCCCGGGCGATGCGCTGCTTGCGGCTGGAGCCGATGATCTGGGGTTTGCGCCGCTCCTCCGGGGTCATGGACTGGATGATGGCCTCCACCTTCCCGATCTGGCTTTCGTCCACCTGCAGCCCCTTGAGTTTGGAAGCCGAGATGCCCGGGATCATCCCCAGGATCTGGTCCAGGGGGCCCATCTTCTTGAGCTGGCTCATCTGGTCCAGGAAATCCTCCAGGGTGAACTGCTGCTTGCGCAGCTTCCTCTCCAGCTCCTGCGCCTTCTCCTCGTCGTAGGTGGACTGTGCCTTCTCGATGAGGGTGAGCATATCCCCCATGCCCAGGATGCGTGAGGCCATACGGTCGGGGTAGAAGGGCTCCAGGTCGCCTATCTTCTCCCCTGCGCTTGCGAACTTCACAGGCTTGCCGGTGACCGTCTTGATGGACAGAGCGGCCCCGCCGCGAGCGTCGCCGTCCAGCTTGGTGAGGATGATGCCGTCGAAACCCACCTCCGCGCTGAAGGACTCGGCCACGTTCACCGCGTCCTGTCCGGTCATGGCGTCCACGACCAGGAGGGTTTCGTTGGGCGGGTAGTCCCGCTTGATGCGCACCAGCTCCTGCATCATCTCTTCGTCTATGTGCAGGCGGCCCGCGGTGTCGATGAGCACCGTGTCCAGGCCCTCTTTCTCCGCTTTACGGATGCCCGCCTCCACGATGGCTTCCGGCCGTGCGGAGCGGTCGGAATAGACCTCGATACCCGCCTGTTCTCCCAGTTTCTCCAGCTGGTCGATGGCTGCGGGACGGTACACGTCGGCGGCCACCATCATGGGATGGCGTCCCTGGTTTTTGAGGTGGGCGGCCAACTTGACCGTGGCCGTGGTCTTTCCGGAACCCTGCAGGCCGACGAGCATGACGGTCGCGGGGGGGCGGCCGCCGAAGTTTATCTTCTCGTTGGTGCTTCCCAGGAGCCCAGTGAGTTCCTCGTCCACGATCTTGATAACCTGCTGGGCGGGAGTGAGGGAACGCAATACCTCCTCGCCCACCGCCCTCTCCTGGATCCGTCCTATGAAATCCTTGACCACCTTGAAGTTGACGTCCGCCTCCAGGAGGGCCAGGCGTATCTCGCGCATCACCTCGCCGACCTGATCCTCGGTCAGTTTGCCGTGCCCGCGCAGTTTCTTCAAGATATCCTGCAGCCGGTCGCTCAGGTTATCGAACATTCACCATCACCCTCGATGATCTTCCGTTTCTTCGCGTCGTGTAGGCTCGCCTTCCTTCAACCTCTCATCATCTCTTTTCAAGACCACTAAATTATTAAAGTTATCGGAAAGGCCAGGCAATGTCAAAGATATCCGCAGCTCATTGGTTTTTTCCGCGGCCGGCGCCGGCTGCAGGAGCCCCGGTCCTGGCGTAGGTGGGCCGGGAACGGCGGGCTCGTTTTCGTGTGCGGGCTGGATCTCTATCAGGGCTCTGTATAAGGCTCGACACATGTGGCGGGTACCCATCCCCGCCCGCCCCTGCGGTCCGTGCACCACAGCCAGCCGTTCGCTTCCTCCCAGGCCTCCAGGATATCCCCCCTGCTAACGGTGAGCTCGATGGAGTCGTAAGCGCGGAGCGCGGTACATGCATCGCCCCGCATCTCCACGAATCCCTCGGGGACCCAGGCGCCCCTTCCCTCCCGCTCCACGCACCATATCCACCCGCTCCACACCGTTTCCCGCTCCTCTACGCTGAGCACGTCGCCGGCAGCGAAAACGAGCGCGTCCGGGAAGGAAGCCTGGTGATCCGCGATGACCCGGCAGGTGAACCGGCCGCTCTGTGGCCTGGTCTCTTCCTGGTTCATGCCTGCCTCACGAGAATAGCGCGGCTGCGAACTCCCGCGGGTCGAAGGCATGGAGGTCATCCACCTTCTCGCCCACGCCGATGAACTTGATGGGGATGCCCAGATCGTGCACGATTGCCACTACGATGCCGCCCTTGGCGGTGCCGTCTAACTTGGTGAGCACTACTCCCGTCACCTCTACGGTATCTCCGAACTGACGCGCCTGTATGAGACCGTTCTGGCCGGTGGTGGCATCGATGACCAGCAGGGTCTCGGTCACCTCGGCGTTGCGTTCGGCCACGCGTTTGATCTTCTTCAGTTCCTCCATGAGGTTGGCCTTGGTGTGCAGGCGCCCGGCGGTATCCGCGATGACCACGTCCATCTCGCGCGCCAGCGCGGATTCCACGGCGTCGTGCACCACTGCGGCGGCGTCCGCCCCCTGCCGGTGCTTCACGGTGTGCACGCCTACCCGGTTTCCCCAGGTCTCCAGTTGTTCGACCCCCGCGGCGCGAAAGGTGTCCCCGGCGGCCAGGAGCACTCTCTTGCCGTCGCGGCGCAGCAGGTGTGCGAGCTTGGCGATGGTTGTGGTCTTGCCCGTCCCGTTCACCCCCACCACCATGAACACGCTGGGCCCGCCGGAGGCGTAACGCAGCTCCCTGTCCCCCACGTCCAGCGCATCGGCCAGGACTTCGCGGAAGAGGGCGAGGAGCGCGTCGGGGTCCTTCACCTTTTCCTTCGCCATGCGCTCCTTGACCCGCTCCACCAGGATCACGGTCATCTCCATGCCCACGTCTGCGCCTACCAGGATGTCCTCTACCTCTTCCCAGAAGGCGTCGTCGAAGCGGCGAGAGGCCATGGCCTTGGACAGTGGCGCCATGAAGTTCACGCGGCTCTTGGAGAGTCCCTTGCGCAGGCGGGACAGCCATCTCTCCTTCTCCTCCTCGGGAGGGAGCTCCTCCTCCAAAGTCGTCTCTATGTCCTCGAAGCCGGCCTCCTCTACGTCGGCATCGATCACGGCCGCCTCCGCGAGGTACTCCTCCTCCCTGTACAGCTCCCGGACCTCGCGAGGCATCCCTTCCCAGTCCGCCACCCCTATCTCCTCTCCCGGCGCGGCCTCCGCGGCAGCCTCCTCCTCCACGGCCACGACGCATTCCTCTACCTCGGGACCGCAGTAGAGCGCTTTGCCTTCCCCCTCCTCGACCTCGGGCAGTTCCTGGAGCTCCTCGAGGGCCTGCATCTTCTCCCTCTTCCGAGCTTCCCCGAGCTCCGCCTTCTCCGCCTTCAGCCGCTTTTTCTCCTCTTTTTCCCGCTGCTTACGCTCTTCCTTTTCGCTTTTCTTCCGTTCTCTATCCGACTTCTTATCCTCTTCCATCTCCACCTGCCTCGATCCTCATGACTCCGAATATCCTTGATCTATTATATCGAACGGTGGCCGCGCCCGACACGAGGCTTGAAGGCATGCCCTTATGGATTTGGTGCGAGCGAAGGATTATCATTGACGCGGAGGCTGAAGCGGCCGGCACACTCTCTTGCAGGCATCGGGATCCGGGCAGGTTGGTTACATGCAGGGACATCCCGTTTACGTCCAGACCAGAAACAAGACGAGCATTATCTGTGCGGCTGCTCTCATCCTCTGTGGATCGATCATGACGACGGGTGCCTTCATCGACTTCGTGGAGACCGATTGCTCCACGGACAATTCTTTTTTTTGGCCCTTTATCGGTCCGCCCTTGCTCGTTCTCTCGCTCTTGATCATCGCCGCCGCTATCATCGCTCTCATAACCCAAAAAGACCTTGGGGCCTTCATCTTCTCCACCACAGTATCCTCCATCAGCCTTATATATCTTTTCCTGATGTGGTTGGCGCTGAAATACAGCCTGCTCGAAGGATTGGCTCCCAGCAAATATCCCTACGAGACCTGGGCCCGCCTCGGACCCGGCCTGTTCGTGATGCTGGCCAGCGCTATCCCGGCCGTGGCCGCATCCATCACCGGGCTCGTTGTATCGTTAAAGCAAGGCGGGGTTGACCCTCCATACTGAACCTTTAATCAGGCGGTGCCGGTGCTTGCCAGGCGCTCCGCCTCGTCCAGCTTCTGGCTGACGATGCGCGAGATCCCGGAGGCTTGCATGGATACGCCGTAGAGGATGTCGGCGATCTCCATGGTGCGCTTCTGATGGGTGATCACGATGAGCTGGGAATCCCCCTTGAACTCCTTGAGCATGTTCAGGAAGCGGTGGAGATTGACGTCGTCCAGGGCGGCCTCCACCTCGTCCAGGAAATAGAAGGGGCTCGGCCTGGTCTTGAAGATGGCGAAGAGGAATGCCAGCGAGGTGAGGGCGGTTTCTCCGCCGGACAGCAGCGAGAGCTTCTTGAGCCTCTTGCCCTGGGGCTGTGCCTCCACGTCCACTCCGGTGTTGAGCAGGTCGGTGGGATCGGAGAGGGTGAGTTCGGCGCGCCCCCGGGGGAAGAGCATCTCGAAGAGCTCCTGGAAATGCTGGTTTACCTCCTCGAAGGTCTCCTTGAAGATGCGAACGATCTCCCGGTCTATAGCGCGAACCACTTTGAGCAGGGATGCCTTGCTCTCACGCAGGTCTTCCACCTGTTCCATGAGAAAGTCGTAGCGCTCTTTCATCGCTGCGTGCTCCTCGACCGCCCGCAGGTTCACCTGTCCCAGCATATCGCGGCGCCGTTCCAGCCTCCCCAGCCTCTCCCGCATCTCATCCTCGGGGGAAGCAGGCACGTAATCCGTGAGGGCGGTCTCCAGAGGCAGCTTGTATTCGTCGAGTAGACGCTGCACCAGCATGTCCACGCGCATCTTGAGTTGAGCGGCCGCCAGGTCGCGGTTGTGCACCAGCTCCCTCAACTCCCCTTCTCGGGCTTCCAACTCCTCGATAAGCCGGTGCAGGTTTTCCTGCTCCGAGTCCTTGCTCTCCAGCTCATCCCGGCTCTCCGTCTCCCTGCGCCCTAACCGGGCCTTCAACCTGCCGTGCGCTTCCGTTAGCAGCCCGACCAGGGACAGCAACTCCTCCTGCGCTTTCACCATGTGGGCCAGCTCCTCGCGTCCCGGCAGGGTCGGGCTGTCAGCTTCGGCGCTCAGCTCCTTTATCCTCTCCTCCAGGTGATATCGCCTCTCGGCCATGGAGGCGCTACGTGCCAGGACGCCCTGTATTGCCTCCTCCATCTCCCTGTCGCGTTGGCGCAGCCCCTCCACCTCCCGCTCCGCCTCGGCCAGCCTGGGCTCCATCGCCTGCGCCTCTCCCGCTGTTTGCGATACCTCCGCATCCAGGGCGGCTGCCCTGTCGCGCAGCTCAGCCTCCTCCCTCTCCAGGCTCTCGACCCGCTCGCCCAGCTCCGTCATGTCCGCCTCGGCCCTCTCGACATGCAGCCCCGATTCGCGCAAGGCCACCTCGAGATCCCTCGATGCGGCGTCTAGCTTCCTCCCCTCCCCGGCCAGCTCCTCCAGGTCCTTTTCCAAGCCGGCTACGGTGGAGAGGGCGCTCTTGCGCTGCACCTCGAGGGAGATCCCCTCCTCGTCGCAGAGGTCGAGCATCTCCTGGAGCTGTTCTATCTCCCGCCGCCGGGCGATGACGTGGAAGGGGCTGCGCGGCCGCGCGCCGCCTTTAACCGCGCGCCGCGGGGCGATCACGTCGCCATCCTCGGTGACGAAGGTCAGCTTGGGGTAGAGCTCGGCCTTCTTCCCCGCATCGTCCAACGAGGTGCAGAAGACGACGTCGCCCAGGAGGTACTCCAGGGCTGGGCGTATATCCGGGTCGTACTCCACCACGTCGAGGGCCGGAGTCCCTCCCGCTATATGAGCCAGGTTCTTGAGCTCCTCTATAGACTCGGACGATATCTCAGAGAGGGGGAGGAAGATGCCGTAACCCTCCTCTCCCTTCTTCAGGACCCTGATGGCTTCCAGGGCGCTGTCCAGGTCGCGGGTGACCACGCTGAACAGCCAGGGTCCCAGGAAAGACTCCAGGGCCTTCTCCCATTCCTCCTGGATGCTCATCTTGTGCAGGAGCATCCCCAGCATGCCGGGAAGGTCCTCGCCCTCGTCCATGACCCTCGCCGCCGCGGCGGCATAATCGATGCGCGAGCTGAAGACCTCCTGCAGCGCCCTCAGCCTGGCTACCACCAAAGCCTCATCCTGGAACGACCTCCGCTGCTTGCGCGATATGGCCTCCAGTTCCTCCCGGAAGCGGGCCAAGTCCTCACGGGCTGTGGCCATCCTCTTGTCCACATCAGCCCGCTCTTCCTCGACCTTTCTTATCGCCTGCGCGGCGTTCTCTATCTCCTCCCTCAGGGATGCGAGCCTCTCGAGCGCGGTCTCCCCTTGCGACCTCAGCTGGTCCGCCTCTGCATGGAACTCGTCGGCCCTTGCGGCGGCCCTCTTCGAAGCGTCCTGCTGTTCGCGTCCTTTCTCCCTCAGCTCGGCGAGGGAGCGCCTGAGGGCATCGCGTTCGCGCCTGGCCCGGTTGAGCTCGGTGCCCAGGTCCTTTCTATCCCCGCGCAGGCGGCCTTCATCCGCCTGCAACCCCTCCAGCTCCGTCTGCGCGCGAGCCCGTTCCTCTTCCAGCTTGTCGCGTTTGCGGGCCAACTCCTCCCGGCGCGACTTCCAGCCGTCCCGGTAGGCGATATCGCCGCTCAAGGCGGCGTACAGCTTCAACCTCTCCTCTCCCAGGCTCTCGCAGGCGCGCAGCCTCTCCCCCAGGGAGAGCAGCCGCATCTCCTGCACGCGGCACCCGTCGAGCACCTGTCGCAGCTCGCGCAGCCTCGCCTCGAGGCTGGCCAGCCGCTCCTTTCCCTCCTTGACCCCAGTAGAGGTCTCCTCCAGCTCCCGGGTGAGCCTTTCCTCTTCCTCGCGCCGGTTTTCCCACTGGCCCTTGAGCTCCTGCAGTTCCGCCACCAGGATGCGGATGGAGAGCTCCCTTATCTCCGTGGCGAGTTCCCCGTATTCCCGGGCCTGCTGCGCCTGCCTTTCGAGGGGCCGCAACTGCTTGTTCACCTCGGAGATGATATCCCTGACCCGGACCAGGTTGCGTTCCATGCCCTCCATCTTGCGCAGTGCCTTCTCCTTGCGTCGCCGGTGCTTGCGCAAACCCGCCGCCTCCTCCAGGAAGGCGCGGCGGTCTTCCGGTTGGCTGCTCAGGATGGCCTCCAACTTGTTCTGGCCGATCACGGCCGTGAGCTCGCGGCCCACTCCCAGGTCGGAGAGGAGCTCCTGGATATCCACCAGGCGGCACGCCGTCTTGTTCAGCAGGTATTCGCTCTCTCCGGTGCGGTAGATGCGGCGCGTCACGACCACCTCGGGGAAACCTATGGGGATATCCCCGCTGCGGTTGTCGAAGGAGAGGGAGACCTCGGCCATGCTCAGGGGTTGGCGGGTGGCGCTCCCCGCGAAGATGACGTCCTCCATCTTGGTGCCACGCAGGTTACGTGGGCTCTGTTCTCCCAGCACCCACAGCACCGCGTCGGCGACATTACTCTTCCCGCTGCCGTTGGGGCCGACGATTACCGATATGCCGGGCTCGTAATCGAGGATCACCTTATCGGCGAAGGACTTGAAGCCCCGCGCGGTAAGCGACTTGAGATACATCCGTGCCTTGCTCTCCTCTTACTCCGTGCCTGAACGGATTTTCTAGGTATTTTTCTCCCCCCGGCGCCTTTTACCCTTCCAGGGCGCAGGGAAAGAACGGTATGGGTCGGGTCTTGGCTCTTGCAGTTTTGACTTATCGGCTCCCTATATAAGGCGGCATCACCTCAACATGCAAGATTAAAGACCTGGCCCCCTAGCCTTACTCGACGGGGAAAAACCCTATCCCGGCCGTGCCCGGACCGACATGGGATCCGATCACCGGGCCCGTCTGGCTGATGAGGATCTCAGCGGGGTCGCAGTTCAACGCCTCTATTACCTTGCCCATCAGCTCCTGCATCCTCTCCGGGTCCATGACGTGGCTGATGGCCATGCAGATCTTCTTACCGCCCACTTTCTCCACCGCTATCTCCACCAGGCGGTTCAGGGCCTTATTGGCGCCGCGTATCCTCTCCGCGACGTCGATGATGCCGTCTATGAACAGGATGGGCTTGAGCTGCAGCATGGTGCCCAGCAGGGCCTGCGCCCCCCCGATCCTGCCGCCCCGGTGCAGGTATTCCAGGGTGCCCACCATGAACATCAGGGTGCTGCTGTTGATGATCCTGTCCGCCAGGGCCTTCAGCTCCTCCATGCCTTTCCCCTGGTCTCGCGCCTTGGCCAGCTCGATGGCGATCAATCCCAACAGGCCGGCGGTAAAGCGGGAATCGATAACCTCTATGGGATAGTCTCCCATCTCGGCCGCGGCCGACTTCGCCGCATCGCAGGTGCCGCTGATGCCCGCCGAGATGTGGATGCTGATCAAGCCGTCATAGCGCTCCGACATCTCCCTGTAGGCCTCGAGGAACTCCCCCACCGCAGGCTGGGAGGTGGTGGGGAAGACCTCCGCCTTTTTAAGGCGCGCGAAGAACTCCTCGTTCGAGATGTCCACTCCCTCCCTGTAGGAGACATCGTCCATGATCACCTTCAGGGGCACGACTCTGATGTCGTATCTCTCGGCGTACTCTTCATCAAGGTAAGCCGTAGAGTCGGTCACTATACCGATGCTGGCCAATGTTTTCCCTCCCTCGCTGTTTCCTGCCGGTCTTTCCCAGAGATAATTTTCCCCGGCCGCCGCATTGATTAACGGGCTCTATCAGCTTTTCTCAAGCCCGCCTGCCCCCTCAAGCCGCCTTTCCCTGGCCGGCTTTCTTCGTCCCTGGTTCTTACAAGGCTATTATAACCCGGCCTCCTCCTCTCTCCTCACCGCCTATGCGACGGAAAAGAAGCCCACTCCAACGGTGCCCGGGCCTACATGGGACCCGATCACGGGGCCGCATTCGTTTACGGCAATGGAGTCGGGATCGCAATTCAGGGCCGCCTTGACCTTCTCCCTCAGATCGTTCAATCTCTCCAGATCGCGCACGTGAGTCAGTGCGATCTGCACCCTCTTATTCCCCGCCTTCTCGACCGACAGCTCGACCATGCGATTGAGGGCTTTCTTGCTGCCCCGCACCTTG